>Ga0209933_1000375_pt1 | contig 88352 bp, 79 predicted proteins | sample ThiBiot_300_biof_FD_183944 | JGI IMG/M metagenome (GOLD analysis project Ga0209933, IMG submission 183944) | Wastewater bioreactor microbial communities from Cape Town, South Africa - Thiocy_cont_300_biof (SPAdes) | ecosystem: Engineered > Bioremediation > Thiocyanate > Unclassified | place... | reverse complement strand
GGCGAGTATTACAAGAAGCACGGCCGCATGATGCCGGAGAACGGCCGTGACCTGATCCGCAAGCACGACGCCATCCTGTTCGGTTCGGCGGGTCATCCCGACATCCCCGATCACGTCACGCTCTGGGGGCTGCGGCTCGCCATCTGCCAGCCGTTCGATCAGTACGCCAACGTGCGCCCGACCCGCGTGCTGCCCGGCATTACCTCGCCGCTGCGCGCCGTGGACGGACCCGAGCTCGACTGGGTGATCGTGCGCGAGAACTCCGAAGGGGAGTATGCCGGCGTCGGTGGTCGGGTCCATCAGGGCTCGCCGCTCGAAGCCGCCACCGACGTGGCCATGTTCACGCGCGCCGGCGTCGAGCGCATCATGCGTTTCGCCTTCGGCCTCGCCCGTTCGCGGCCGCGCAAATTTCTCACGGTCGTCACCAAGTCCAACGCCCAGCGCCACGCAATGGTGATGTGGGACGAGATCGCCACCGAGATCGCCGCCGAGTTTCCCGACGTGAAGTGGGACAAGATGCTTGTCGATGCCATGACCATGCGCATGGTCATGCGGCCGCAGACGATCGACACGATCGTTGCGACCAACCTCCACGCCGACATCCTGTCCGATCTCGCCGCGGCGCTGGCGGGATCGCTCGGCATTGCGCCGACCGCGAACCTCAATCCGGAGCGCGCCTTTCCCTCGATGTTCGAGCCGATCCACGGTTCCGCTTTCGACATCATGGGCAAGGGCATTGCCAACCCGATCGGCACGTTCTGGTCGTCCGTCATGATGCTCGAGCACTTTGGCGAACAGGCTGCAGCCGCCCGGCTCATGCAGGCCATCGAGAAAGTGACGGGAGACCGCAGTCTCCACACGCCCGATCTCGGCGGCACAGCGCGGACGGTGGACGTCACCGCTGCAGTCATCAACGCCATCCACGGGGCGAACGTCTAGCAGTCCATCTGGGAGCCGGGAGTTTCCGGAGGAGCTTGGATTGGAGCCTGTCTAACTTTTTACGGCGTGCGCGATCACCTTGCGCATCACCGTGGGCAAGGCGCGTTCGGTAAGAGCGTCGATCGGGCACCAGACCGCGCCGGGCATGGCGCGTTCGGCCAGGCGCCCGGTCGCCGCCGTGGCGCGGGCGATGGTGAGCTCGAGATGGAAGTGCGTGAAGGTGTGACGCACCAGGCCCGGCAGCACCTGCCAGCGCGCCGGCACGGGGATGTCTTCCAGGGCCTTCGTCTCGTCGAACTTGCCCTCGCGCCAGGGGCTCGAGGGCACTTCGTCCATGCCGCCCAGCAGTCCCTTGGCCGGCCGCTTGCGCAGCAGGATGGCGCCGTCCTTGCGCATCAGCACGAAGGCGAGGCCACGGCGCGTCGGCTTCTCGGCCCTGGGCGCGCGGCGCGGCAGCTCCTCGGCGATGCCGAGCTTGCTCGCCCGGCAGTGGGCGAGCAGCGGGCAGATCACGCACCGCGGCCCGCGCGGCACGCAGACCGTGGCGCCGAGATCCATCATCGCCTGGGCGTAGTCGCCGGCCCGGTGCTGGGGAACCAAGGTCGCGGCCCGGGCGTGGATGTCGGCCTTCACGTCGGGCAGCGGTGTCTCGAGGGCGTAGAGGCGGGAGATCACCCGCTCGACATTGCCGTCTACCGCCGAGGCCGGCTGGTCGAACGCGATGGCGCGGATGGCAGCCGACGTGTAGGGCCCGATGCCAGGCAGGGCACGCAGACCTTCTTCGTCTTCCGGAAAACGCCCGCCATGATGGGCAACGACAGCTTGTGCGCAGGCATGCAGGTTACGGGCGCGTGCGTAGTAACCAAGTCCCGCCCAGGCCGATAGAACGTCGTCCAGGGGCGCCGATGCCAGGGCCTCGACGGTAGGCCAGCGTTCGACGAAGCGGCGAAAATACTCACCCACCGTGGCCACGGTGGTCTGTTGCAGCATGATTTCCGACAGCCACACCCGATAAGGCGCAGTGCGCTCACCCGGCGGGGCGCGCCAGGGGAGGGTGCGACGATGTCGATCATACCAGGCGAGGAGGCGGGCGGCGTGAGTCATGGTCAGGCAAGGAGGCGTGCCCTACCATACGGAGCGGAGTTTGAAAGGGTCCATGCGGGAAAAAGGCTTCCGCGCGATCGGCAATCTGGCCCAGAAGCTCACGTCCGGCATGGCGAAAGGCCGCGACGCGTCGATTGCGCGACTGAAAGTGGAATGGTCGGCGGTGGTGGGCGCGGACCTCGCTCGCGTCACCCGGCCCGACGCCCTGCTATCCACCCGCGGTGCACGCAGCAGCCGCGCCGGCGGCGGCAAGGCCTTGCGTCTCAGGGTCTCCGGCGCGGCCGCGCTCGAAGTCCAGCACAGGAGCGGTCAGATCGTGGAGCGAGTGAACGCCTATCTCGGACACCGGCTGATCGACGAGGTGCGGCTGGTGCAGGGCGCGATCGCCGCGCCGCCTGCGAGACCCAAGCTGGCGAAGCCCAGTATCGCCACCGAACGGGAGATCGCGGGCAAGGTCGCTGCAGTGGAGGATCCCGATCTGCGCGCCGCCCTGGCGCGGCTCGGCAGCCGCATCGGTACCGGCCGGCGCGGCCTGCTGATTGCGGGCCTCGGTGCGCTCTTCCTCGCCGACGACCTCAAGGCGCAGTCCCCGGCGAAATTCCTCGATCCGCTGCCCGACGATCATGTGCTGGGCAAGCCGGACGCGCCCAATGTCCTGATCGACTACGCCTCTTTTACCTGCCCGCACTGTGCCAACTTCAATGCTGCGGTGATGCCCGTCCTGCGCCGTGACTGGATCGAGACCGGCAAGATGCGGCTGGTCCATCGCCATTTCCCGTCGGACGCGATCGCCACCCGCGCCAGCCTGCTGGCCGAATGCAGCGGGCCCGACAAGTTCTTCGACGCCGTCGACACGCTCTTTCGCACCCAGGTCCAGTGGATGACCGCCCCCGATCCGGCGGCCGAGCTGCTGACGGTCCTGGCTGACCTCGGCGTGTCCCCGGACGCGGCCGCCGCCTGCGTCGCCAACGACCGGCTTTTGGACAAAGTCGTGAACGACGTGCAGTCCGGCCAGACGCTGGGGGTCCGGTTCACCCCCACGGTCTTCATCAACGAGCAGAACTACGGCAATCCGGGCGGGATCGACGCCATTGCCGATATTTTACGGCAGGTGGGGCGGTAAACGTTTGACTCCCCACAGGCGGGTTTTCCAAGATGTAGTGGAGGGGAAGACGGAATGCGGAATATCTTGATTGTCGCCGGCGGAGTCGTGGCGGTGGCCGCGATTGCGGCTGGCGCCTATTTCGGCACCCGTCCGGCCACCACCGGCACGGCTGCCGTTGCGCCGGTAAGTGCCCCGAATACGTCTGCCCTGGCGGCTGTCCAGCCGGGCGACCACGTGCTGGGCGACCCCAAGGCGCCGATCACCCTGATCGAGTATGCGTCTTTTACCTGCCCGCACTGTGCGCATTTCCACACGCAGGTCCTGCCCGAGATCAAGAAGAAGTGGATCGATACCGGCAAGGTGAAGCTGGTCTACCGCGACTTCCCGCTCGACCAGGTGGCGGCCAAGGCCGCGCAGATCGCCGAGTGCGCCGGCAATGACCGCTATTTCGGCGTCATCGACATCATTTTCCGCGGCCAGCCGCAGTGGGCGGCCTCATCCGATCCGCTGGCCGAGCTCGCCAAGCCGCTGCGCATCGCCGGCCTCGGCGAGGCCGAGATCAAGGCCTGCCTCACCAACGAGGCGGCGAGCAATGCCGTGATCAACGACTACAAGGGCGGTGAGCAGATGGGCGTCAACTCGACCCCGGCGCTGTTCATCGACGGTCAGCTCTATCGCGGTCCGCGCACGGTCGAGGATCTCGACAACGTGCTCGGCAAACTTGCCAAGTAAGCAACAGACAAGCGTGGTGTAGATGGTCCAGTTCGACAAGCTCCGGCTCGCCGGCTTCAAGTCCTTCGTCGACCCGACGGAGCTGGTGATCGAGGCCGGAATGACCGGCATCGTCGGGCCCAACGGCTGCGGCAAGTCGAACCTCGTCGAGGCCCTGAAGTGGGTGATGGGCGAAACCTCGGCCAAGCAGATGCGCGGCAGCGAGATGGAGGACGTCATCTTCGCCGGCGCCGGCACGCGGCCGGCGCGCAACATCGCCGAAGTGACCTTGTCGCTGGACAACAAGACCCGCACGGCGCCGGCCATGGTGAACGACTCCGACCAGCTCGACATCGCGCGCCGCATCGAACGCGGCCACGGCTCGGCCTATACGGTGAACGGCCGTGAGATCCGCGCCCGCGACGTGCAGACTCTGTTCGCCGACGCCGCCACCGGCTCGCGTTCGACGGCGCTGGTGAGCCAGGGCCGCATCGGCACCTTGATCAACGCCAAGCCGGCCGACCGCCGCACCATCATCGACGAGGCGGCCGGCATCACCGGCCTCTATGCCCGCCGTCACGAGGCGGAGCTGCGCCTGCGGGCCGCCGAGCAGAACCTGGCGCGCGTCCAGGACGTGCTGGTCGCGCTCGAAGAGCAGCACAAGGGCCTGAAGCGCCAGGCCCGCCAGGCCAGCCGCTACCGCAACCTGTCCGATCATATCCGCCGCGCCGAAGCCACCGTGCTGGCGCTGAAGCTCGCCAACGCCGAGCGCGAGCTGGCCGAATCGGCCGAGCGCCTGAAGGAAACCGAGGCCCAGGTCGCCGACCTCACCCGTCTGGTGGGCCTCGCCACTACGGCGCAGGCCGAAGCGGCGACCGCGCTGCCGCCGCTGCGCAACGACGAAGCCTCTGCGGCGGCCGCGCTGCAGCGTCTGCGTGTGGCGCACGATGCGCTCACCGCCGAGGCCGAGCGCGTCGCCGCAGCCCAGCACGAGGCTGAGACCCGCCTGCAGCAGACCGAGCAGGATCTGGCCCGCGAGCAGGGCCGCAAGGGCGACGCCGAGACCGCCATCGCCGATCTCGACAGCCAGCGGACCCGGCTCGAAGAGGAGCAGGTGGGCGAGGAGGATCGTGCCGAGGCGGCCCAGGAGGCACGCGACACGGCCCAGGCCGAGACCAGCACCGCCGAGACGGAGCACGACCAGCTGACCCGCCAGATCGCCGCCGACGAGGCGCTGCGCCAGAGCGTCGGCCGCGAACTCTCCGAGCTGCAGGATCGCCTGCGTCGCCTCACCGTGCGCCGCGACGAGGTCGCCGCGCAACAGCAGCAGCTCGAGGCCGAACTGGCCGGCCTGCCGGCGCTGCCCGAGGTCGAGGAAGCGCTCGAGGCCGCCCGCGTGGCCTTGGAAGAAGCCCGCTATACGGGACAGGAAGCGATCGAAGCGGCCCGCGAGGCCGAGCGCTACGAGTCCGAAGCCGCGCGCACGGCGGTCGCCAAGGCCGAAGCCGAACGCCAGGACATGGAGCGGGCCCGCGCGGCCGAGCGCCAGGCCGCCGAAGCGAGCCATGCCGCCGCCGTCGAGACCCTGCAGAAGACCAATGCCCGTCTGACCAAGCTGCGTGCCGAGGAAGCGGGTGTCGCTGCGGCCCTGAAGTCGGCCGCCGATTCGCTCTGGCCGCCGCTGCTCGACGCGCTGACCGTCGAGCCGGGTTTCGAGAAGGCACTGGGTGCGGCCTTCGGTGACGAGCTCGAAGCCTCATCCGATCGCGGTGCGCCGGTTCACTGGCTACCGCTCGAGCCGCTGGCCGATGCGCCGGCGTTGCCGGAGGGGGCGACGCCGCTTTCGGCGCACGTCAAGGCGCTGCCCGAGCTCGCCCGTCGCATTGCCTTCATCGGCATCGTCGAGGACGACGCCGTGGCCGCTTCCCTGCAGGCCGACCTCAAGCCCGGCCAGCAGCTGGTCAGCCGCGAAGGCGCGGTCTGGCGCTGGGACGGCTACACGATGCGCGCCGGCGCGCCCTCGACCGCCGCCGTGCGGCTGAGCCAGCGCAACCGGCTGGCCGATATCCGCCAGCAGATCGACGGCGTGGTGGTCGAGCAGACGGCCGAGCAGGCCCGTGTCGATGCCGAGAAGATCTGGCTCGCCGCCGCGCGCGATGCCGAGCAGACCTGTGTCGAGCAGGCCCGTGCTCACGAGCGACAGATCGCCGAGGGCTCGCGCCGCAAGGCACAGGAAGCCGGCGAAGCGACGCGCGCCGCCGAGCGGGCCTCGCAGTCGACGATCGCCGCCGCCGAGCGCATGGCGACGCAGGCGCGCGATCGTCACGCCGAGGTGGCGCGCCGCACCGATCAGCTGCGCACGCGCCTCACCGGCATCGAGCAGGTTCGCGGCGAGGTGACGGGCGACATCGCCGATGTCGAGATGCGCCGTACCTTCCGCGAAGCGCGCCTGTCGTCGATCTCCGACGGCCAGGCCGATCGCGTCGAAGCCGGCCAGCTCCGCGCGCGCATCGCCGAACTGCGCGCCGCCCTCGTCGAAGCCGAAGCGCAGTGCAGCCGTCTTGCCCGCGAAGCCGCGATGCGGACCGAGCGGCTGGCCCAGATCGCACAGGATCACGAGGGCTGGGCCAAGCGCCTGGAAGACGCCGACGGTCAGATCGTCGAGCTCGACGCCCGTCGCGAACAGATCGCCGCGGCGATTGCCGAGCTGGAGGCCAAGCCGGCCGAGCTCGAGGCCAAGCGCGAGACGCTGGCCGACGAGATCGACAAGGCCGAGTTCGCCCGCCAGGAAGCGGCCGACCGCCTGGCGATCGGCGAGACCCGCCTCGGCGAGGCCGACAAGGCCCTGAAGCAGGCGGAGACCGAGATGGCGCAGGCACGCGAAAGCCGCGTGCGGCGCGAGGGCCTGGTCGAGCAGGCGACCAAGGATCGCGAGGCGGTGGTCGAACGCATCGTCGAACGTCTGCGTTGCGAGCCTGACGGCGTGCTGGCGCTGGCCGAAGTCCAGACGCTCGACGAGCTGCCCGAGCTCGACAAGGCCGAGCATAAGCTCGAGCGGCTGGTGCACGAGCGCGAGACGATGGGTGCGGTCAACCTGCGCGCCGAAGAAGAAGCCAACGAGCTCGAGCAGCAGATAACCGGCATGACGACCGAGCGCGACGATCTGGTCGCCGCCATCGGCCGCCTGCGCCAGGGCATCCAGAGCCTCAATCGTGAGGGTCGCGAGCGCTTCGTCGCGGCCTTCGAACAGGTCAGCGGCCACTTCCAGCAGCTCTTCACCAAGCTGTTCGGCGGCGGCAAGGCCGAGCTTCGGCTCACCGAGTCGGAGGACCCGCTCGAGGCGGGCCTCGAAATCCATGCCAGCCCGCCGGGCAAGAAGCTGCAGGTCATGTCGCTGCTCTCGGGCGGCGAGCAGGCCCTGACGGCCCTGTCGCTTCTGTTCGCGGTGTTCATGACCAACCCGGCGCCGATCTGCGTACTGGACGAGGTGGACGCGCCGCTGGACGATCTGAACGTGGAACGCTTCTGCGGCCTGGTGAACGAGATCGCCGGTCGCACCGACACGCGCTTCCTGGTCATCACCCATCATCGCGTCACCATGGCGCGCATGGATCGCCTCTACGGCGTGACCATGGCCGAGCAGGGTGTCTCCCAGCTCGTCTCGGTCAACCTGCAGGAGGCCGACCGGCTGGTGGCGTGACCTTCCTTTAAGCAAGCAAGACTATCTTCCTCTCGAAAACTGGGCGCCGGCGGGCCTGAGCCGGCGCCCTTCTCTTTGCAAAGGTGCGGATGTAGTGTCCGCCCATGCCCGATACCCTGGCTTCCAACATCACAGATGTCGTCGACCTGACGCGCGCCCTGGTTCGCTGCGAGAGCGTCACCCCGAAGGAAGCAGGCGCCCTGCAACTGCTGCAGCGCACGCTCGAACCGCTGGGATTCCACTGCGAGCGCATGGACTTCAGCCAGGCCGGCACCGACGATGTCGCCAATCTCTATGCCCGGATCGGCAGCGGCGGCCGCCACTTCTGCTTCGCCGGTCATTCCGATGTCGTGCCGGTGGGCGATCTCTCGTCCTGGACCATCGGTCCTTTCGCCGCGGAACTGTCGGATGGCTACCTGTTCGGCCGCGGTGCGGCCGACATGAAGGGCGCGATCGCGGCCTTCACCGATGCCGCCCAGCGCTTCCTCAGCCGCCGTGGCCGTGATTTCGGCGGGTCGATCAGCCTCCTGATCACCGGTGACGAGGAGGGGCCGGCGGTCAACGGGACCGTGAAGATGTTGAAGCGCCTTGCCGAACGCGGCGAGACCATCGATGCCTGCGTGGTCGGCGAGCCGACGAGCTCCCGGCGTTTCGGCGACATGATGAAGATCGGTCGGCGCGGCAGCATGACGGTCGATCTGACGGTGCGCGGCGTGCAGGGCCATGTCGCCTATCCCGAGCGCCTCGACAATGCCATCCATCGCCTGTCGGCGATCATCGAGGCGCTGGTGCGCGAGCCGATCGACCAGGGCAGCACGCATTTCCAGCCGACGTCGCTGCAGTTCACCACCGTCGATGTCGGCAACAAGGCGACCAACATCGCCCCGGGCGTCGCCCGCGCGCGTTTCAACACCCGCTTCAACGATCTGTGGACGTCGAAGACCCTGCTGGCGCATCTGAAGGAGCGCATCGAGCGCGTCCATGCGGTGCTCGGCGGCAACGGCACGATCGAGTACGACGTGTCGGTCTCGGGCGAGTCGTTCTACACGCCGCCGGGGCCGCTGAGCGACCTCGTCGCCGGGGCGATCCGCGACGTCGCGGGTGTCGAAGCCGAGCTCTCGACCACCGGCGGCACGTCGGATGCCCGCTTCATCCGCAGCTACTGTCCGGTCCTGGAATTCGGTCTGGTGGGCGAGAGCATGCACAAGGTCGACGAGAAGAGCGCGATCGCCGACCTCAAGACGCTGGCCCGCGTCTACGAAACGGTGCTCGATCGATACTTCGCGGCCTGACATGCCAATGTCGAGTACCCAGTGTTGACCGCTGCGGAAATCGCCCGCGGCATGCAGGGGGCGGTCGCCTTCCTGCAGCGCGATCCGGCGGCGCCGTCCTACTTCGACAACACGGCCGAGAGCTGCCTGCGTTCGTTCAAGGTCATGATCCTGGTGGCGCCGCTCTATGTCGTGATCATGTTGATGCTCTACGCCAACGTCACCACCACGGCCGACAGCTGGGAGATCGTCTTCGTCGAGGCGTTGCGCTACACGGTCGACTGGCTGCTGTTCCCGGTCATCTTCTACGAGATCGCGCGCCGTCAGACCTGGCTCGGCAACTATCCGCGCTATATCGCAGCGCTCAACTGGGTGAACCTGCCGCTCACCATCGTGGCGATGGTCGCCGTCATCCTGGCCTCGATCCTGCCCGTCGCCTTCGCGATCCTGATCCAGCTCGGCCTCTATGGCCTCCTGTTCTACTGGTTCCTCGCGGTGACGCGATCGGTGCTGAAGGCCAACTGGCTGCACGCTTTAGCGCTGCTGCTGGTGAACTGGGTGCCGTCGCGCTTTCTGTCACTGATCGTCGACCGCTTCCTCGGCATCGTCCCGATCACCGGCGCCTGAGCCCGGCCGACCTTCACCGTAGCGTACCTCCATGAAGCAGAGGCCTTGCGGCGGGGCTGTGGGGCCGGCGCGCGCACGATCGCGTGCGGCCAGCGCCTGCTCGACATCGGCGCGGCTCCATTGGCCGCGACCCACGAGCTGCAGGGTACCGACCAGGATGCGCACCTGATTGTGCAGGAACGATCGGGAGCCGACCTCGATTCGGATCTCCTCGCCGTCGCGGCCGACCTCGAGCAGGTCGAGCGTCTTCACGGCCGAGGGCGCCTGGCAGGAGGTCGAGCGGAAGCTGTTGAAATCGTGCCGGCCCACCAGCACCGTGGCAGCATCGGCCATGGCCGCAGCGTCGAGCGGCACGCCAAGGTGCCACAACTGGCCACGATCGAGAGCAGGCGGCGCGCGGCGATTGAGGATGCGGTAGCGGTAGCGCCGCCAGACCGCCGAGAAGCGGGCGTGGAAGTCGGCTGCAACCGGCTCGGCCAGCAGGACGGCGACCGGATTGGGCTTGAGGTGGAAGTTCAGCGCCGATCGGATGGTCTCGACTGGCTTGTCCTCGGCGAGGTCGACATGCGCGACCTGGCCACGGGCGTGGACGCCGGAGTCGGTACGTCCCGCGCCGTGCACCGTCACCCGCTCGCCAGAGAAGGCGAAGACGGCGTCCTCGAGGGCGGCCTGCACGGAAGGGCCGGTGTCCTGGCGCTGCCAGCCGACGAAGGGCTCGCCATCATATTCGAGGGTGAGCTTGTAGCGCGGCACGGCGTCAGGTCGGCAGCCGCACGACCGCGGGGGACGCCAGCACGGTGCCGGCGTCGAGCGCGAAGCCGCGCAGGAAAGCATCGGCCGGCTGCGCCGACTTGCCGGGTCTCTGCAGCTTCAGGAGCTTCAGTCCGCCCACGCCGCAGGTCACGACCGGAAAGCCGTCGCGCGCGAGACCGACCGTTCCGGGCGCGCCACCGGCCAGGGTGAGCGAGGCCTCCAGCACCTTGATGCGTTCGCTATTGGCCTCGAACGAGGTGCCGGGCCAGGGATGAAAGGCCCGGACCTTGCGCTCCAGCTCGGCCGCCGGCCGGCGCCAGTCGAGGACGCCTTCCTCCTTGCCGAGCTTGTGGGCATAGGTGACGCCTTCCTCGGGCTGCGCGACGGCGTCGATGCTGTTGCGCATCAGCCCGTCGAGCGTCGAGACGATCAGGCGCGCGCCCAGCGCCGCCAGCCGGTCGTGCACGGTTTCGGCCGTGTCGGCGGCGGAGATCGGCGTGCTTTCGGCCAGCAGCATCGGGCCGGTGTCGAGGCCCTCGTCCATGCGCATGGTGGTGACGCCGGTCTCGGCATCGCCGGCCAGGATGGCGCGATGGATCGGTGCGGCGCCACGCCAGCGCGGCAGCAGCGAGCCATGGATGTTGATGCAGCCCAGCACCGGCGCATCGAGAAAACGCTTGGGCAGGATGTGGCCGTAGGAGACGACGACGGCGGCATCGAGATCGAGCGCCTTGAAGGCTGTGGCTTCTTCCTCGCTCTTGAGGCTGCGCGGTGTGTGCACGGCGAGCCCCAGCTCGGCGGCGAGGTCGTGCACCGGCGTGCGACGTTCCTGCTGGCCGCGGCCGGCGGGCTTGGGGGCTCTGGTATAGACGGCAGCAATGTCATGGCCGGCCTCGGCCAGGGCTCGCAGAGCGGGCACGGCGAAGGCGGAGGTGCCGAGGAACGCAATCTTCATCGCCGCACCTTATAGGCAGCGAAGCGGCGGTGAGCTAGGTATGCGGTTCAATGGAGTCCGTTTCCTCCTCGGCCGGCCCTTCGGGTGCAAAGAAGGGGCCTCTCGCCAATCTCACCGAGCGGCGCGCCGCCGGCGAAATCCATGCCGACCCGGTGCAGGAGAAGATCGTGCTGCGCCTGCAGGCGGTCTACGACCAGCTGGTCGCGATGGCTGCCCACCCTGCCAAGCCGGCGGGTCTCCTGGCACGGTTGGGTTTCGGCCGCGCACCCAAGGCGCCGAACGGGCCGCACGGCCTCTACATCTGGGGACCGGTGGGACGCGGCAAGTCGATGCTGATGGACCTGTTCTTCGCCGACGCGCCGGTCGCGAAGAAGCGCCGCGTCCATTTCCATGAATTCATGCTCGAGGTGCAGACCCGCCTGCACACGCGCCGCGAGGAGCTGGCGGCCAAGGGCGCGTCGCCCGAGGCCGATACCATCGTGCCGATCGCCCGGCAGATCGCCGCCGAGACGCGGCTGCTCTGCTTCGACGAATTCCAGGTGACCAACATCGCCGACGCGATGATCCTCGGCCGGCTGTTCGAGACCCTGTTCGAGGAGGGCATCACCGTGATCGCCACCTCCAACCGCGCGCCGGACGATCTCTACCGGAACGGCCTGCAGCGCGATCGCTTCCTGCCTTTCATCGAGCTCCTGAAACAGCGGCTCGAGATTCTCGAACTGGGCGGCGGCCACGACTATCGCATGGGCCGCATGCGCGAGTTCGATCTCTACCTGACGCCGCTCGGCGCCTGGGCCAATGCCAAGCTGGACGAAGCCTTCCGGGCGTTGAGCGACGGTTCCGACGGCGAGCCGCGCGTGCTGCGCACACAAGGGCGCGACGTCGAGATCCCGCGCGCTGCGCCCGGCGTGGCCATGGCGCATTTCCTCGACTGGTGCGCCAAGCCGATGGGCGCCGCAGACTTTCTCTGCATCGCCGAACACTTCCATACGGTCATCGTCGCCGACATCCCGAAGATGGGGCCCGACAGTCGCGACAAGGCCACGCGCTTCGTGACCATGATCGACACCTTCTACGAAAAGAAGGTGAAGTTCGTCTGCTCCGCCGCCGGGCCGCCGGCGGCGCTCTATCCCGAAGGCGATGGTTCGTTCGAATTCGAGCGCACCGTGTCGCGCCTGATGGAAATGCAGAGCCCCGAGTATCTCACCCTGGAGCACATCGCCTAATTGTGATTGTGGCCGCCTCGCCCTGCGGCCTAGGCTCTGCGGCGCTTTTTCAAGCTTCGGGAGGCAAGAACATGGATGGCGATCGCACGATTTCACTCGAGACCATAGGCCTGTCGCGACGCGGCGCGCTCAAGGCCACCGCGACCGGCGCGGCGCTCGGCAGCACTTTTGCGCTGTCGGTTCAGCCGGTGCAGGCGCAGACGATGATCGTCACGCCCGCCGACGGGCTCACCGCCGGCGAGGTCAAGGTGAAGACCTCCGACGGCAAGGAGATGGTGGCGTATCGCGCCATGCCGGCGTCGGGCACGGGCTTCGGCACGATCCTGGTGGTGCAGGAGATCTTCGGCGTGCACGCCCATATCGCCGACATGTGCCGCCGCTTCGCCAAGGCGGGATACTACGCCATCGCCCCGGAGCTCTACTTCCGCCAGGGCGATCCCAAGTCTCAGTCCGACATGCAGGCGCTGCTGCGCGAGATCGTATCCAAGGTCCCGGACGCGCAGGTCATGGGCGATCTCGATTCGACCGTCGCCTTCGCCAAGGGCGAGGGTAAGGCCGATACGGCCAAGCTCGGCATCACCGGCTTCTGCTGGGGCGGCCGCATCACCTGGCTGTACGACGCGCACAGCCCGGCCGTCAAAGCGGGCGTCGCCTGGTATGGCCGCGTCGTCGGCGATGCCACACCGCTGACGCCCAAGCATCCGATCGACCTCGTGAAGGACCTGCACGGTCCGGTGCTCGGTCTCTACGGTGGCGCCGACTCCGGCATTCCCAACGAGTCGGTCGACAAGATGCGGGCGGCGCTGAAGGACGGCAGCGCAGCAGCCAAGAAGTCGGAGATCGTGACCTATCCCGACACGCCGCACGCCTTCAATGCCGACTATCGTCCGAGCTATCGCAAGGACCAGGCCGAGGATGGCTGGAAACGCGCGCTCGCCTGGTTCAAGGCGAATGGCGTAACCTGACGGGATGACCGTCGAGACCACAGCCATAAAGACAGGGTCGGGCCTGACATTCACCGCGGATGTCGCGGGCCCGGCCAGTGGGCCGCTCGTGCTGCTGCTGCACGGCTTTCCCGAATCGCGATACAGCTGGCGGGCCGCCCTGCCGGCGCTTGCCGCGGCGGGCTATCGCGCGGTCGCGCCCGACCAGCGCGGCTATTCGCCGGGCGCGCGGCCCGATCCCGCCGATCTCGCCAACTATGCATTCGACAAGCTGATCGCCGACGCGATCGAGATCGTGGCGGCGGCGGGCCATGACGGCAAACGCTTCCATCTGGTCGGACACGACTGGGGCGGCCAGGTCTCCTGGGGCGTCGCGGGGCGGCATCCCGAGCGGCTGGCCTCGCTCACGATTCTGTCGCGGCCGCATCCATCGTCGTTCCGGCGCGCTCTGCAGAAGGAGGGCGGCGACCAGAAGAATCGCTCGCGCCACCATCGTGCCTTTCTCGAGCCTGACACGGCCAAGCTTCTGCTGGCCGACAATGCGCGGCGCTTGCGCGAGGGCCTGTTCGGCCAGGGGGTGCCGGCGGCGGCCCTGGAGGAGCATCTTTCCGTCCTCGGCAACCCCGAGGCACTGGAGGCGGCACTCGCCTGGTATCGCTCGAACAAGGGGCTGGCCGCCGATATCGGCACCATTGCCGTGCCGACGCTCTATATCTGGGGCGATGTCGACGCCACGGTCGGTCCCGATGCCGCCTACGGCACCGCCGAGTTCGTGGCGCCGTCCTTTGCCATGGAAGTGCTGCCCAATGTCGGCCATTTCGTCATGGACCAGGCGCCGGCCAAGGCAACCGATCTTCTATTGGCGCATCTGAGAAAACATCCGGTCTGATTCTTCGGGGCTGCTGCCCCGCAGAGCGGGCAGGAGAAGGCGGTCGCCTTGCCGCTTCCGGCGAATCGCGCTACCACGCGCCGCCTTCACGAAACGGGAGTTTTTCGCATGGCTCGCAAGAAGATCGCGCTGATCGGCGCCGGACAGATTGGCGGCACTCTGGCGTTGCTCGCCGGCCAGAAAGAGCTGGGCGATGTCGTCCTGTTCGACATTCCCGACGCCGAAGGCATCGCCAAGGGCAAGGCGCTCGACATTGCGCAGCTGAGCCCGGTCGAGGGCTTCGACGCCGCCTACAGCGGTTCGTCGGACTACAAGGCGATCGAGGGTTCCGACGTGGTGATCGTCACGGCCGGCGTGCCGCGCAAGCCCGGCATGACGCGCGACGACCTGGTCGGCATCAATGCCAAGGTCATCGACGCGGTCGGCAAGGGCATCAAGGCCCACGCCCCCAACGCCTTCGTCATCGTCATCACCAACCCGCTCGACGCCATGGTCGGCCTGATGCAGGAAGTCACCGGCTTCCCGCCGGAGCGCGTCGTCGGCATGGCGGGCGTGCTGGACAGCGCGCGGTTCCGCCTGTTCCTCGCCGAGGAATTCAACGTCTCCGTCGAGGACGTCACGGCCTTCGTGCTGGGCGGTCACGGCGACACGATGGTGCCGCTGCTGCGCTACTCGACGGTCGGCGGCATTTCGCTGCACGATCTGGTCGACATGGGCTGGACGACCAAGGAGCGCCTCGAGAAGATCGTGCAGCGCACCCGCGACGGCGGCGCCGAGATCGTCGCGCTGCTCAAGACCGGCTCGGCTTTCTATGCGCCGGCTGCCTCGGCCATCGCCATGGCGGAGTCCTACCTCAAGGACAAGAAGCGCGTGCTGCCGTGCGCCGTGATGTTGAACGGCCAGTACGGCGTGAAGGGGCTCTATATCGGCGTGCCGGTCGTGATCGGCTCGAAGGGTGTGGAGCGCATCGTCGAGGTCGAGTTCAACGCCGAAGAGAAGGCGATGTTCGACAAGTCGGTCGCCGCCGTGAGGTCGCTGATCGACGCCACCAACAAGATCGTCGGCCGGGCCTAGTGCGGCTTCCAATCGAGCGGAGCCGCGTGAGCGGTTCCACTCGATTGGAAACGCGTTGTTTCCGGCATCTCCGACTTCGGCATGATCCATCCGGCTGCTTCCAGCCGGATGGATCATGCTCAGAGGTCCGCTGCGAGGGTCGCAGGCAGTCTGCGCAAAAATCTGCCTGCGACTTTGGTCGAACGCCTCAAAAGGGTCATCAGTCCGCCGTTGCCAAGGGCCTGTGGCACTCATAAAGTGCCGCATCCCTTGGTCAGTTGCGTTTGAAAACTGAGGGACTGATACGCTTCTTGCAAGCAGTCCCGAACGATAGGACTCCATGAATATCCACGAGTATCAGGCCAAGGCGCTTCTGGCCAAATTCGCCGTCCCGCTGCTGAAAGGCGGCGTCGCCTACACCAAGGACGAGGCGATGGACGTCGCCCGCAAGCTCGGCGGACCGGTGACGGTCGTGAAGGCCCAGATCCACGCCGGCGGCCGCGGCAAGGGCCGCTTCAAGGACGATCCCAACGGCAAGGGCGGTGTGCGCCTCGCCAAGTCGATCGACGAGGTCGGTGCGGCGGCCACAGCGATGCTGGGGCATGACCTGGTCACCAAGCAGACCGGCCCGGCCGGCAAGACGGTGAAGCGCCTCTATATCGAGGACGGCTGCGACATCAAACGCGAACTCTACCTCTCCATGCTGGTCGATCGCGCGGTCGGCCGAATCGCGGTGGTCGCCTCGACCGAGGGCGGCATGGATATCGAGACCGTGGCGCACGAGACGCCGGACAAGATCGTCAAGCAGTCGATCGACCCGGCGGCCGGCTTCCAGGGCTACCAGGGCCGTCGCATCGCCTTCGCGCTCGGCCTGCAGGGCAAGCAGGTCGGCGCCTTCGTCGCCCTGCTGGGCAACCTCTACCGGGCCTTCACCGACCTCGACGCCTCGCTGATCGAGATCAATCCGCTGGTCGTCACCGGCGCCGGCGACGTGGTCGCGCTCGATGCCAAGATGAACTTCGACGACAACGCGCTCTACCGCCACAAGGAGCTGGAGGACCTGCGCGACCTCGACGAGGAGGATCCCGCCGAGACCGAGGCCGCCAAGTACGCGCTGAACTACGTGAAGCTCGACGGCCAGATCGGCTGCATGGTGAACGGCGCCGGGCTTGCCATGGCGACCATGGACATCATCAAGCTCTACGGCTCCTCGCCCGCCAACTTCCTCGATGTCGGCGGCGGCGCCACCAAGGAACGCGTGACCGCGGCCTTCAAGATCATTCTGAAGGATCCCAACGTCGAGGGCATCCTGGTCAACATCTTCGGCGGCATCATGCGCTGCGACGTCATCGCCGAGGGCGTGGTCGCCGCGGCGCGCGAGGTCAACCTGCACGTGCCGCTGGTGGTGCGCCTCGAAGGCACCAATGTCGAGCTCGGAAAGAAGATCCTGAAGGAATCGGGGCTCAAGATCACCTCGGCCGATCATCTGGCCGACGCTGCGGAAAAGATCGTCAAGGCGGTCAAGGAGGCGAACTGATGGCCGTCCTGGTCGACAAGAACACAAAGGTCATCTGCCAGGGCTTCACAGGCTCGCAGGGCACCTTCCATTCCGAGCAGGCGATCGCCTACGGCACCAAGATGGTGGGCGGCGTGACGCCGGGCAAAGGCGGCACCAAGCATCTCGATCTGCCGGTGTTCGACACCGTCGCCGAAGCCGTCGACAAGACCGGCGCCACGGCGAGCGTGATCTACGTGCCGGCGCCCTATGCCGCCGATTCGATCCTCGAAGCGGTCGATGCCGAAGTGCCGCTGGTGGTCTGCATCACCGAGGGCATTCCGGTGCTCGACATGGTGAAGGTCAAGCGGGCGCTGGTCGGCTCGAAGTCGCGGCTGATCGGCCCGAACTGCCCCGGCGTCATCACGCCTGGCGAATGCAAGATCGGCATCATGCCGGGTCACATCCACAAGCGCGGCAAGATCGGCATCATCTCGCGCTCCGGCACGCTGACCTACGAAGCGGTGGCGCAGACCACGGCGGTCGGCCTCGGCCAGACCACCTGCATCGGCATCGGCGGCGATCCGGTGAACGGCACCAACTTCGTCGAATGCCTCGAAATGCTGATGGCCGACGCGGAGACCCAGGGCATCGTCATGATCGGCGAGATCGGCGGCGACGCCGAGGTGCGGGCCGCGGAGTACGTCAAGGCGTCCAAGGTCAGGAAACCGGTCGTCGGCTTCATTGCCGGCCGCACCGCGCCGCCGGGCCGGCGCATGGGCCATGCCGGTGCAGTGATCTCGGGTGGCAACGACACCGCCGAGTTCAAGGTCGAGGCCATGCGCGCCGCCGGTATCAGGGTCGCGGATTCTCCCGCGGCGCTCGGTGACGAAATGCTTAAAGCCATGAAGGGCTGACAAGTGTAGACGCCGCCCAGCCTCTGCCAGGCGGCCAGCGACAACAGGCCAAGGAGTAGGGGCCATGAGAGCAGAACAGACATCGTTCCTGTTCGGCGCCAACGCGCCATTCATCGAAGAGCTGCACGCGCGCTACCTCGCCGACCCCAATGCGGTCGACGTCGAGTGGCGGACTTTCTTCGAAGCACTCGCCGAACAGAGCGGCGACGTGCTGGCGGAGGTGCGCGGCGCGTCGTGGGCGCCCAACGGCGCGCGGGTGATCGGCGCCGTCGATCCCGACTCGCTGCCGGCCGCGGCCAACCGCAACGTGAAGGGCGGCAACGGCGCGGCCGCACCGGCGGCACAGCCGGCCGGACAATTGGGCGGCCAGTTGGGGGGCAGGACCGACGCGGAAATCCGCGCTGCCGCCCAGGATACGGCGCGCGCGCTGATGCTGATCCGCGCCTACCGCATCCGCGGCCATCTCGAGGCCGATCTCGATCCGCTGGGCCTGGTGCGCCAGGCGCCGCATGCCGAGCTCGATCCCGCGACCTACGGCTTCGGCGAAAGCGACTGGGACCGCCCGATCCTGATCTTCGGGTCGCTGGCGCTGGGCGAGTCCGCCACCCTGCGGCAGATCATGGAACGCCTGCGCCGCACCTATTGCGGCAAGATCGGCGTCGAGTTCATGCACATTTCCGATCCGGCGCAGAAGGCGTGGATCCAGGAGCGCATCGAGCACATCGAGAACACCACCGAGTTCACCCTGACCGGCCGCAAGATGATCCTCGAGCGGGTCATCGAAGCCGAGGGCCTCGAGCGCTACCTGCACGTGAAGTTCGTCGGCACCAAGCGCTTCGGCCTCGACGGCGGCGAAGCGCTGATCCCCGGCATCGAGCAGATCCTGAAGCGCGGCGGCCAGCTCGGCGTGAAGGAAGTGATGATCGGCATGCCGCATCGCGGCCGCCTCAACACGCTCGTGCACGTCATGCACAAGAGCTACACGGCGCTGTTCTCCGAGTTCCAGGGCCGCTCCTCGCAGCCCGAGGAGATGCGCGGCTCGGGCGACGTGAAGTACCATCTCGGTGCGTCGGCCGATCGCGAGTTCGACGGTAACGTCGTGCATCTCTCGCTGTCGCCCAACCCCTCGCATCTCGAGGCGGTGAACCCGATCGTGCTGGGCAAGGCGCGCGCCAAGGAAGATCAGCGCGGCGACACCGACCGCAGCCAGGTCATGTGCGTGCTGATGCACGGCGATGCGGCCTTTGCGGGTCAGGGCCTGGTCGCCGAGAGCCTCGATCTCTCCGACCTCGAAGGCTACCGCATCGGCGGCACCATCCATTTCGTGGTCAACAACCAGATCGGCTTCACGACCTTGCCGACGCAGTCGCGGTCGGGTCCGTACTGCACCGAGGTCGCCAAGATCGTGCAGGCGCCGATCCTGCACGTGAACGGCGACGATCCGGAGGCGGTGGTTCACTGCTCGCGCATCGCCACCGAGTTCCGCCAGCACTTCAAGCGCGACATCGTCATCGACATGTTCTGCTACCGGCGGCACGGGCATAACGAGGGTGACGAGCCGATGTTCACCCAGCCGCTGATGTACAAGGAGATCGGCGGCCACAAGACCGTTATGGAGGTCTATTCCGGACGGCTGCAGGCCGAAGGCGTGGTGACGGCCGACGAGGTCGCCGGCATGAACGCCACCTTGCGCGAAAATCTCGACAAGGCGCTGGAGGCGGCGAGCAACTACAAGCCCAACAAGGCCGACTGGCTGGAGGGCAAGTGGGCCGGCTTCACCGTTGCGCCGGGCGAGGAGGATCGCAAGGGCATCACCGCGGTCGAGTTCGACAAGCTGAAGGCGGTCGGCCGGGCGATCTCGGAGCCGCCGAAGAATTTCGAGCTCAACCGCAAGATCACGCGCCAGCTCCAGGACAAGCGCAAGACGATCGACACCGGTGCCGACATCGATTGGTCGACCGGTGAGGCACTGGCGTTCGGCACCTTGCTGGCCGAGGGCACGCCTGTCCGCCTCTCGGGCCAGGACTCGGGCCGCGGCACCTTCTCGCAACGCCATTCGGTGCTGGTCGACCAGAACAACGAGCAGAAGTACATCCCGCTCAACCACGTGGCCGAGGGCCAGGCGCACTACGAGGTGATCGACAGCCCGTTGAGCGAGGCGGGCGTGCTGGGCTTCGAGTACGGCTACTCGCTGGCCGAGCCCAACGCGCTGGTGTTGTGGGAGGCGCAGTTCGGCGACTTCGCCAACGGCGCCCAGGTCATCATCGACCAGTTCATCTGCTCCGGCGAGAGCAAGTGGCTGCGCATGTCGGGTCTCGTCATGCTGCTGCCGCACGGTTACGAGGGCCAGGGCCCCGAGCACAGCTCGGCGCGCGTCGAACGCTACCTGCAGCTCTCCGCCGAGGACAACTGGCAGGTCGTCAACCCGACCACGCCGGCCAACTACTTCCATGCGCTGCGCCGCCAGATGCGCCGCAGCTTCCGCAAGCCGCTGATCGTCATGACGCCGAAGTCGCTGCTGCGTCACAAGGATTGCGTGTCGACCCTGGCGGAGTTCGGGCCGGGCAGCTCGTTCCGCCGCATCCTTGCCGAGACCGATCAGATCGCCGCCGGACACAAGGTGCGCCGCGTCGTGCTCTGCTCGGGCAAGGTCTATTTCGATCTCGTGGCCGAGCGTCGCAAGCGCAAGATCGACGACATCGCGATCCTGCGCATCGAGCAGCTCTACCCGTTCCCGTTCACGCGGCTCGGCGTGCGGCTGGCGGAGTATCCGAATGCCGAGGTCGTGTGGTGCCAGGAGGAGCCCGAGAACGCGGGTGCCTGGCATTTCGTCGACCGTCGCATCGAACGCGCGCTCGGCGGCATCGACGTCAAGGCCAAGCGGCCGATCTATATCGGTCGCGCCGAAGCCGCGTCGCCCGCCACCGGCTCGGCGCGCACGCATCTCAAGGAACAGGCCGACCTGGTCGACCGCGCGCTCACCGTCTGAGCGACGCGGCCAGGGCCAGCAGGGAAAAGGGGTCAAGTCATGGCTGTCGAGATCAAGGTTCCGGCGCTCGGTGAATCCGTCACCGAGGCGACCGTCGCCAAGTGGTTGGTCAAAGCGGGCGATGCGGTCGCCGTCGACCAGCCTTTGTGCGAGCTGGAAACCGACAAGGTGACGGTCGAGGTGAATGCCTCGGTCGCCGGGACGATCGCCGATCTCGCGGTCGAAGAGGGTGCGGCCGTCCAGGTGGGCGGGATTCTCTGCCATATCGAAGCCGGAGCGGCCGGGGCCGCGGCTCCGAAGCCGGCACCGGCCGCCACAGCACCGGCCGCGGCGCCCGCGCCGAAGCCGGCGGCTCCGGCACCTGTCGCACCGGCACCGGCTGCAGCACCTGCAGGCGCAAACCTCGCCGCGTCCGGCCCGGCCGCGCGCAAGCTCGCCGAGGAGAAGAGTGTCTCGGCGTCCGCCATCCAGCCCACCGGCAAGGACGGCCGTGCCACCAAGGAAGACGTGCTGGCGGCGCTCGCGTCGGTGCCGGCAGCGGCGCCGCCCGCCGCGGCCAAGCCCGCGACGCCGGCCGGCCCGCGGCAGCGCGCCGACCGTGAGGAGCGCGTGCGCATGACGCGGCTGCGCCGCACCATCGCCAACCGCCTCAAGGAGGCGCAGAACACGGCGGCCATGCTCACCACCTTCAATGAGGTGGACATGACCAACGTCATGGCGCTGCGCGACCGGCTGAAGGACGATTTCGAGAAGAAGCACGGTGCGCGGCTGGGCTTCATGTCGTTCTTCCTGAAGGCCTGCATCGCGGCGCTGAAGGAGCTGCCGGCGGTCAATGCCGAGATCGAAGGCGACGAGCTCGTCTACAAGAACTACTACGACATCGGCGTCGCCGTGGGCACGCCGCAGGGCCTCGTCGTGCCGGTGCTGCGCGATGCCGACGTGCTGGATTTCGCCGGCATCGAGAAGGGCATCGGCGATCTCGGCCGCAAGGCGCGCGACGGCAAGCTGTCGATCGCCGACCTGACGGGCGGCACTTTCACGATCTCCAACGGCGGCGTCTACGGCTCGCTGATGTCGACGCCGATCCTCAACCCGCCGCAGTCGGGCATTCTCGGCATGCACAAGATCCAGCAGCGGCCCATGGTGGTCGGCGGCGAGATCAAGGCACGGCCGATGATGTACCTCGCTCTGTCGTACGACCATCGCATCATCGACGGCCGCGAGGCGGTGCTGTTCCTGGTGCGGGTCAAGGAATGCATCGAGGATCCCGAACGCCTGCTGATCGGCGCGTGAGGACAGGCTGATGGCAAACGAAACGTTCGACCTCGTCGTGATCGGCGCCGGTCCCGGCGGCTATGTGGCGGCAATCCGGGCTGCCCAGCTCGGGCTCAAGGTAGCGGTCGTTGAAAAGCGCACGACCTTCGGCGGCACCTGCCTCAATGTCGGCTGCATTCCCTCCAAGGCGCTGCTGCAGTCCTCGCATCTCTTCGAGGAGGCGGGTCACGATCTCGCCGCGCACGGTGTGGTGGTCGCCCCGCCGACGCTCGACTTCGCCCAGCTCATGAAGCGCAAGGGCGACGTGGTCGATGCCACGACCAAGGGCGTCGCCTTCCTGTTCAAGAAGAACAAGATCACCGCCTATACCGGCAGCGGCCGCATCGAAGCGCCGGGCTCGGTCGCCGTGCTGGGCGACGACGGCGCGGTGAAGGACACGCTGTCGGCCAAGAACATCCTGATCGCCACCGGCTCGGAAGTGACGCCGCTGCCGGGCGTGACGATCGACGAGAAGACGATCGTCTCCTCGACCGGCGCCCTCGAGCTCGCCGCAGTGCCCAAGCGCCTGGTCGTGGTCGGCGCCGGCATCATCGGCCTGGAGCTGGGGTCGGTCTGGCGCCGGCTCGGTGCCGAGGTTACCGTCGTCGAATTCCTCGACCGCATCACGCCGGGCGTCGACGACGAGATCACCAAGTTCCTGCAGCGCACGCTCGCCAAGCAGGGCCTGAAGTTCAAGCTGGGCGCCAAGGTCACCAAGGCCACGCCCGGCGCGTCGGGCGTCACTCTCACGGTGGAGCCCGCCAAGGGCGGCGCGGCGGAGACGCTGGAAGCCGATGTCGTGCTGGTCTCGATCGGCCGCCGGCCCTACGTGCAGGGCCTCGGCCTCGACACGGTCGGCGTGAAGATGACCGACCGCGGCCGCATCGCCGTCGACGGGCATTTCCAGACTTCGGTGCCGGGCATCTTTGCCATCGGCGACGTGATCGACGGCCCGATGCTGGCCCACAAGGCGAGCGAAGACGGCGTCGCCTGCGTCGAGACCATCGCCGGCCAGAAGGGCCATGTGAACTGGGATCTCGTGCCGTCGATCATCTACACCCAGCCCGAAGTGGCATGGGTCGGCAAGACCGAGGAACAGCTCAAGGCTTCGGGCGTTGCCTACAAGATCGGCAAGTATCCTTTCACCGCCGATCCGCGCAGCCGCGCGAACGGCGCGACGGAGGGATTCGTGAAGGTGCTGGCCGACAAGGCGACCGACCAAGTGCTGGGCGTCCATATCTTCGGCGCCGAAGCCGGCACGATGATCGCCGAAGCCGCGCTCGCCATGGAGTTCCACGCGTCGGCCGAGGATATCGGCCGGGTCTGCCACGCCCATCCCACGGTCAACGAGGCAATGAAGGAAGCTGCCCTCGCGGCCTGGGACAAGCCGATTCATCTCTAGCCGACGCGGCGGCGGGCAATGCGCAAGCCGCTGATGGTGCTCGCGATCGCCGGCTGCTTCGTGATGTCGGTGGTCGGCGGCCTGGTGCCGATCCTGCAGGGCTGGATCTTCTTCGTGATCGGCCTTTATCTGCTGGCGACCGAATTCGAGACCGGTCGCCTCTGGGTCAAGCGCGCCCGCGCGCGCTGGCCGATCCTGCACCGCTGGATCGTGCAGGCGCGCGACCATAAATGGGCGCCGCGGCACCTCAAGGAGTTCGAGGATCTGACCGATCCGACCAAGTGAGTCTGCGGAATGCTCCGTCTCCCGGACCGCGGGCCTCCAGGTCCATTGGCGCAAACTCTTGAGCGGACAACCAATAACCTCATCCTGAGGAGGCCCCCTCATCATTCATTGGGGGCCGTCTCGAAGGATGGGAACAAGCACCGTTTCTGTTGCCGACCCTTCGAGACGCGGCCTGCGGCCGCTCCTCAGGGTGAGGAATCTTTGTAAGTTAGCGCCGATTGCTTCCAGGTCCGTTCGTGGTTTCTGATTGCAGGCCGGAAGGCCCGCGATCCGCGTATCAGTTCCTGCCTTCGAAGCCGCGATACACCGCTTCCGCGATCGGCAGCAGCTGATCGCGTGAGGCCACCGCCGTCACGGCGAAGCCGAAGCCCTGGTCGATCCAGGCGAAGGTCGCGGCGTCTCCCTCCCGCTGGAAGCGGAAGGCCGTCTCCGTGCCGTCGGTCGCCCGTACGTAGATCGTGAGGCGGCGGCCGCTCGCGTCGTCGTACATCAACTGGGCCGCCGCGCCGCTGCCGCCGGGCAACAGCCGGCCGCCCATAAGCCTGTAGCCGAAGGGCTGCAGGTCCGGCGCGGCGAGCTTGCGGCCGAGGCGCTTGGAGAGCCACTGCAGGAGATGCGCTTCCTGCTGCACGCCGACTTCGACGGGATGGGCGACTTCGACGACGAAGGTGCGAAAGGCCGCGACCGCGCTCTGGGTGACGCCGGCCGTCGCAACCGATTGAACGGGCGTCGGCGCGAGACCGTTGGCGAACCATCCGGCCACGGCGCCGACCACGAAGATCGCCAGCGCTGCCGCAGCGGCACGCGTCGAGCCGATCCAGCGGACGCGCCGGTTGGCGCGAAGATTGGCGATGCGCAGCCTGGCCGGTATCGGTTCGGCGAACTTAGCCTCGAGCTGGCCGCGCAGCAGGGTGCGGTGGCGACGCTCGGCGGCAATCCTGTCGGCAAGGTCGGCGCGGGCGGCCACATGGGCCTCGACCGCCGCCCGCCGCCTGTCGTCGAGGCGATCGTCGATGAAGGCCTGCAGATCGTCCTCGCCGATGGGGAGCTCGTTGCCCGTCATTTCACTCTCCGAAGCAGCGTAGCCCGCCCCGTCTCCAGTATCGATCGCAGCCTCTGGCGGCCGCGCGACAGCCGCGACATCACCGTGCCCGGCGGCACGCCCAGCACGCGGGCCGCGGCGTCATAGGAAAGATCCTCGACCCCGACCAGCAGCAGCAGCGACTTCTGCTCCTCCGGCAACTGGTCGAGAGCCGCCAGCACGTCCTGCATCTCGAGGCCGGCCTCCTGGGTCGCCGTGACACCGGGCGACGACACGGCGTCGAGGTCGAGATGCGGCCCGCGGCGCTGGCGCTGCCGCGCGGCCGAGACGTGCAGGTTGCGCAGGATCGTGAACAGCCAGGCCTGCAGGTCGCCGTCGGGCCGGCGCAGGCTCCAGCGCGACAGCGCCCGTTCCAGCGCGTCCTGCACCAGGTCGTCGGCCGCATCGTGGTTGCGTACCAGCGCATAGGCATAGCGACGCAACGCCGGGATCAGCGGTTCGAGCAGGGCCTCTGCATCGGCCATCACAAACCTCCACCCCCGTCATAGGGGGTGGAGGGCGGCCGCGACAGGATCACTTGAGGATCACTTCAGGATCGCTTCAGGATCACTTGGCGATGTGCCAGGCGCCGTTCAGGAAGCCGTCGCCGGTCTTGTCACCGGCCTTGGTGTCCTTGGCGAAGGCGTAGAGCGGCTTGCCCTTGTAGGCCCACTGCTTCATGCCGTCGTCGCGGGTGACGATCGTCCAGTCACCCGAAGCCTTGGCGCCATCGGCCACCAGTGCCGGCGGCCAGTTGGTCGCGCACTGGCCATTGCACACCGACTTGCCGGCGGTGTCCTTGTCGAAAGTGTAGAGCGTCATGCCCTTGGCGGTGACGAACATGCCGTCCTTCATGGCGGGCGGCGTGGTCGTCCCGGGCTCCGCCGCAAGAACGGTACTGGCGACGAGGGCCGCGAGCACGGCGGCGGCAGAAAGAAAGGACTTCATCATGGGGGTCTCTCCTGTGCAGGCAGGGTGTGCCGGGGTGGGTGTGCGGGCTGGCATGGTGGGCATGCCGGAGAGAGACGCCGGCAGGGCGGCTTTATTCCCCGTGGGGTCAGGAAAATTTCATGGCCCGGTGATTGCAGGGCCTGCATGCGTCATTGCACACAGGGTGACATGGGGGTTCGAGCCGCGCTAAAGCTGATCGGCAGCCCGTGCCCCGGGCCCGTTTCCACAACAGACGAGACCCGCAGGTGCACCACGAAGCCGCGCTCATCTCGACCATCGCCATCGGTTTCGTGCTTGCGTTCGGGTTCGGCTACATAGCCGATCGTCTGCGCCTGCCGCCGCTGGTCGGCTACCTCGTCGCCGGCGTCCTGATGGGCCCCTACACGCCGGGTTTCGTTGCCGATGCGGGCCTCTCGGCGCAGCTCGCCGAGGTCGGCGTCATCCTCCTGATGTTCGGCGTCGGCCTGCATTTCTCGACGTCGGATCTGCTGGCGGTCCGGGGCATCGCCATACCCGGGGCGATCGGCCAGATCGTTCTCGCGACCCTGCTGGGCATGGGGATGTGCTGGCTATGGGGCTGGAGCCTCGGCACCGGCCTGGTGGTCGGACTGAGCCTTTCGGTGGCCAGCACGGTCGTGCTCCTCAAGGCCCTGGAGGAACGCAACCTCGTCAACAGCCCGAACGGCCGAATTGCGGTGGGCTGGCTGATCGTCGAGGACCTGGCAATGGTGCTGGCGCTGGTTCTGCTGCCGGCCTTCGCCGAGATCCTGGGCGGCAAGTCGGTGGCGGGCCACGATGGCGGTGGCAGCGACATGCCCCTGGCGCTCGAGCTGGCCGTCACCTTGGCGAAGGTCGCGGCGTTTGCGGCGATTGCCATCCTGCTCGGACCAAAGGTCGTGCCGTGGGTTCTCGCGAGGGTGGCCCGTACCGGCTCGCGCGAGTTGTTCACGCTTTCCGTCCTCGCGATCGCACTGGGCATCGCCTACGGCTCGGCGCACATCTTCGGCGTTTCCTTCGCGCTGGGCGCCTTCTTTGCCGGCGTCGTGCTGAGCGAGTCGTCCTTCAGCCACAAGGCGGCCGCCGACTCGCTGCCGTTGCAGGATGCCTTCTCGGTCCTGTTCTTCGTCTCGGTCGGCATGCTGTTCGATCCGTCGATTCTGGTTCGCCGGCCCGACGCGGTGCTGGCCGTGCTGGCGGTGATCATCGTCGGCAAGGGGCTGATCGCGATGGGCATCATCTTGCTGCTGCGGTTCCCGGTCGGAACCGGCCTGATGGTATCGGCCAGCCTGGCGCAGATCGGTGAATTCTCCTTCATCCTGATCGCACTCGGCATCTCGACCGGTCTGGTCCCCAAGGAAGGGCGCGACCTGATCGTGGCGGGCGCCCTGTTCTCGATCATGCTGAACCCGCTGGTCTTCGCACTGATGACCGAGCTGCAGCGCCGGATGCGCGGCGCTCAGCCGGCGGGTGCTGCGTTCTTCGGGCAGCCGCACTACCAGGCGCTCAGCCACGAACTCGATCGCATCCAGGCGCGCAACGAGGAACGCTCGAAAGCGCACGAACTGCGACTGCACGGCCTGCTGGAGCGGTTTCCCGTCCTGTCGCTGGTCGACCGGCAGGACCAGGAGGCGCTGCTGCTGATGTTCCGGCCGAAGTCGGCATCCCCCGGCGAGCGCGTGATCCGCCGCGGCGATCGCGCCGACGGCATGTACTTCATCTCGTCCGGCGCGGTGGAGGTGCAGGTCAACGATCGGACCATCCGCCTGGAGCCGGGCGCCTACTTCGGCGAGATGGCGCTGCTCAGCGGCGAGCGCCGCACCGCCGATATCGTTGCCGTCGATTTCTGCCAGTTCCTGGTGCTCGACCGCCGCGACTTCAACCAGTTCATGTCGCGTCATCCGGCGGTGCGTGCCGCCGTCGCGGAGATTGCCGAGCAGCGGCGCGAGATGAACCTCGCGCCGACAGGCAGCGAAGAAGCTAGGGTCGAGGAACCGGTGCCGCCGCCGCGCTGACCTCGGGCGGCTCGTCGTAGAAGTGGATCTGCATCAGCAGGGCGCCGATCGGTTCCACGCGATGGGGCTGCTCCGGCTGGACCAGGCCGGGCCGGTCGGGGGTCAGGATGGTCTCGCCGGTTCCGTCAGCCAGCATGAACTTCAACTGCCCCTCGATCACTTCGATCACGCCCCAGACTCCGGCCTTCGTCCGATGCTCCCCGCGCAAGGCGGCGGGGAGCGTCTTCTCATCGAAGACCGGCGTGGAGCGGTAGGGCCTTTTCATTTCAGGCCGCCAGCCGGATGTCGTCGGCGTGTGCGGGATAGGGCGCGACCTTCCGGTCGCCGACCTCGAGGCCTGCGAGCTCGCTGGCGAAACCGTGATTGATGTCGCGGTGATGGGCTTCGTCGGCCCGCACCGCGAGCACGACGTCGCGCAGGGTCGCATCGTCGGGCAGCTTCCAGTAGTGCCGCGCGATCGCCGGTGCCGGCACGTTGGGGGAACGGCCTTCGTCCAGTTCCTGCAGATAGTAGGTGTAGCTGACGACGGCTTCCTCCTCGAAATAGCCGACGACGCGATGGGCGGTCCGGGGGCTTGCGAGATAGAGGCCGAAGAAGGCCAGGTAGAACACCCACTGGGCGCCCAGGATGACGCAGCGTTCGAACAACGTCGGCTTGGCGACATGGATGAAGGTCATGAGATGCATCCGCTCGTTCTCTGCCTCCTCCATGAGCGTGCGGATCCAGCCATTGTCGTCGGTCATGCGGCGCAGGCATCGCAGATGGGTGAGCGTTGCACCGACCATGCCGGGTACGGCGGCGACCGTCTCCAGCACCACGGCGCGATGGCCGTAACGCTTGGCGAAGAACGTGTCGGCACAGAAGCGCAGGACCTTGGTGAAGCCGAGCGCCACGCGGTCGGACAGGCCGACGGCCTTGTGATGGACATCGAGATCGACGGTGGGGAGATCGACGGTGGGGAGATCGACGGTTGGGAGGTCGACGGGCTGAATGTGCGCAGGGCCTTGCATGATGCTTCTCCTCCGAAACAGGCGGCGTGGCGAATCAGGCGGCGTGGCCGGGCGCGGGATCGAGCTTCAGCATCAACGCCAGCTTGAAGCTCTCGGCGATACGGTTGGCCTTGGCCTGCAGGGCGGCGGCGGCCTGCGCCGGCATTTCCTCGGCCGTGGTCTCGCGCCATAGGCCGAGCCAGCGCTCGAACATGGCAGGCGTCAGGCGGCTGCGATGCTTGAGATGGGCGGCCATCGGCATGCCCTTGTAGCGGCCGGTCGTCAGCATCAGGGAAGACCAGAAGGCTGCGAGCTTCTCCAGATGCTCGGGCCAGTCGTCGATCGCGTCGTTGAAAACCGGGCCGATCAGCGGGTCCTGGCGGACCTTGCCATAGAAGCGGGTGACCAGCCGGGCGAGGCCTTCCTCGTCGATACCCTCGATGCCGTTCATGGGATCGCTCCAAATCATGTATCTAAAGTACATGTATTTTGATGCCCTAAACATGTCAATCAAATACATGTATTGTCGATCCTCATCAGAGCGAGGTCTCCGGGGCTGGCATGCGACTGACGCGCTACACCGACTACGCCATGCGGGTGCTGCTCTATCTCGGCGCGCAGCCCGACAAGGTCTGCTCGATTTCGGAGATCGCGCGCGCCTACGGCATCTCGCAGAACCACCTGATGAAAGTCGCCCATGACCTCGGCAAGGCGGGCTACGTCGAAGGCGTGCGCGGCCGGCTTGGCGGCATCCGCCTGGCGCGGCCGGCCGACCAGATCAATGTCGGCGACGTCGTGCGCCGGACCGAGGAGGGGTTCGAACTGGTGGAGTGCGGCTCCTGCGTCATCGCGCCGGCCTGCGGCCTGACCGGCGCCCTCGATGAAGCACTTGCAGCCTTCATGGCGGTGCTCGATCGCTATACCTTGGCCGACCTCCTGAAGAAGCGGTCAAAGCTCATGCGTCTGTTCGAAGCGCAGTTGGCGTCGTGAGGCGTCTCCTCGGCGCCGCCTCCCTGGCGATCCTGACGGCAATCATGGCGTTGCTGGCGGCCCTGCCGGCCGGTGCGCAGCAGAACGTCCGCGTGCCGGTCGAGCAGGCCGGCCGCACGGTCCAGCTCGCGGCACAGCTCTTCCGTCCGGCCAACGCATCGACGCCCGTTGCGGCGGTCGCGATCTTTCACGGTTGCGGCGGACCGGGACAGAACACCGCGCGTATGGCGGGGCTGCTGGCATCCTGGGGCTATGCCGCGCTCGTCGTCGACAGCTTCTCGGCGCGCGGTCTCAAGGACGTTTGCGGCCGCCACTGGCCGACCCAGGCCGATGCGGAGGCGCGGGCGCACGACATCGATGCGGCGTTGGGCTGGCTGGCCCGGCAGCCCGGCATCGATCCCAAGCGCCTCGCCTACATGGGCTATTCCTACGGTGGCGGTGTCGCGATGCTGCGCGCGCTGTCGGGCCAGGCGTCCGCATCACCCTCGGCCGCGCCCGCTGCCCCGCCCGCCAGGGCCGTCGTGCTGGTCTATCCCGACTGCGCCCTGGCGGACTCGCTGGAATCGCCGCTCACGGTACGCCAGCCGACCCTGTTTGCGATGGGTGCGCTCGACGACTGGACGCCGGTGCCGCGTTGCCAGGCCGTGATCGACCGGGTCGCCCGCGGCAAGGATCTGGTCGAAACGAAAATCTACGACGGCGCGCATCACAGCTTCGATGCGCTCGGCCTGCCGGTGCGCTATCTCGACGGGGTCGGCAATCGCAGCAAGCCCGGCGGGTGCTGCGGCGCCCATTACGGGGCGCACGAGCCGGCCTGGAAGCAATTCGTGACCGATGTGAGGGCCTTCCTGGCCAAGCATCTCGCCCCGTGATCCGGAGTATTGGCTGATGGGAAAGACGATCTGGCACTGCCATATCGCGATATCGCTCGACGGCAAGATTGCCCGCGCTGACGGGTCGTTCGACTGGCTGGAGGCCTACCCGCCGCAGGAATTCGGCCTCGAACCCTTCCTGGCCAAGGTCGATGCCATCCTGATGGGACGTGACACCTACGAGGCCGTGCGTGGTTTCGGCGACTGGCCCCATCCCGGCAAGCCGACCATCGTCATGACCAACCGGCCGCTGGAGGATGCCCCTGCCGGTGTCGAGGCCCGGTCGGGTGATCTTGGTGGCGTGGCCGCCGAACTCGAGGCACGCGGCTATCGGTGTGTCTGGGTCGAGGGCGGCGGCCAGGTGATCCGCGGCATGGTCGCGGCCGGCAAGTTCGACGTGCTGGAGATGGCGATCGTGCCGATCGTGCTGGGTGACGGCATTCCGCTCTTTCCGTCGGGAACGCCCAGCTTCGGCCTCGACCTCGTGAGCTGCGAGCGCCGCAGCGGCGGTGCCCTGCACGTCGTCTACAAGCGTGCGCAATAGATCAGCGGTTGTGTTGCTCCAGGCGGCGATTGTGTAAGGTCGCCGCGGGGGACACAAACCATGGACGAGTCGATGGGCCGCGCGCTGCTGGGGGCAGCTTCGTGACCGATATCGCGACGCCTGCCAAGCACGGGACCATGCGCCTGTGGGGCGTCGCAGCGCTCGGCATCGGCTCGATGGTCGGCGCCGGCATCTTTGCGCTCCTGGGGCAGGCCGCCCTGATGGCCGGCCGCGATGTCTACCTGTCGTTCGTCATCGGTGGCGTGATCGCGCTGCTGTCGGGCTATTCCTACGCCCGTCTCGCGGCCCGCTTTCCCAGTTCGGGCGGCATCATGGATTATTTCGATCGTGCCTATCCCTCCCGGGTCGTCGCCGGCGGATTGTCGGTCCTCTATCTCGTCACGTCGGTCATCGCGGTCGCGATGATCGCCAAGACATTTGGAGCCTACGCCGACCGGCTGCTTTTCGGCGACGAGTCGTCGCGTCTGGCGAAGAATCTTTCCGCGTCCGCCATCGTGATCGCGCTGGTGGTGACGAACATGGTGGGATCGAACGCCGTCGGTCGGCTCGAGGAACTCCTGGTGGCGGCCAAGCTCGTCATCCTGGCTGTCCTGATGGCCGCCGGCATGCCGGGGATCGAGCCGGCCCTGCTGACGGCGGGCCCGACCGTGGGGGCCGCCACGCTGCTGGCCAGCGTCGGCCTGACATTCTTCGCCTATGCCGGCTACGGCATGATGACCAATGCTGCCGGATATGTCGCCGATCCACAGACGACGATCCCGCGGGCCATCTACCTCGCCATCGGCCTGGTGATCGTCCTCTATGTCGGCCTGGCGATCGTCGTGCTGGGCAACATTTCACCGGCCGAACTCGCGCGTTACGCCGATACGGCCGTGGCTCAGGCGGCGCGGCCGGTGCTGGGCCATGCCGGGTTCGTCATCGTGGCGGGCGGTGCGCTGTTTGCGACGGCATCCGCCATCAATGCCTGCATCTTCTCCGCCCTCGAAGTCTCGCGCGGTCTTGCCGCCCGCCAGCAGCTGCCGGCCGCCTTCGGCCGTACGGCCTGGGGGCAGGGGACCCGTGGCCTGGTCTGGGCGGCAGGCGCCATCCTGATCATGGTGAATCTCTTCGATCTTCGAGTCATTGCGCAGGTCGCCGGCGCCACCTTCCTGGTCACCTATCTCGCGGTCTTCCTGGCGCACTGGCGGTTGCATGCGGATGTCGGGGGACGGCGAAGCCTGATTCTGCTCGGTGCCGTGCTGATGACCGTCGCTTTCGGCGCCTTCATGGTCAGCCTCTGGCAGACCCAGCCGGTCGTCATCGGCCTTGCTCTTGTCGCCATTGCCGGCAGCTTTGCGGTCGAATGGCTGGTGCAACGCCGCCAGACCGCCCATCGATCGTGACGTGAGACCATGATTCGTCGAGCGACCCTTGCCGACCGTCCCCGCATCACCGAAGTGCGTCTTGCCGTTCGGGAGAACAAGCTTAGTGCGGCCTCGCAAGCCAAAGTCGACCGTACCGCCGACTGGATCTTCGAGAATGGAACCTTCTGGGTCTGGGAGGAAGCGGGCGCCGTGCAGGGCTTCGCGGTCGCCGACCTGCGCGACGGCACGATCTTCGGCCTTTTCATCCATCCGGACTACGAGGGCCGCGGCATCGGTCGCGTGCTGCTGCCGAAGGCCTGCGAGGATCTGCGGGCGGCGGGCTTTTCGGCGGCAACGCTCACGACCGGTCCCGGCACGCGCGCCGAACGGTTCTATCGGACCAACGGATGGCCGGAGATCGGCCGCCAGGACGACGGCCAGATCATCTTCAGAAAGTCGCTCTGACGCTCAGACAGTCGTCGCGCGTCTCAACGCGGCCTGGGCGAGCAGCCGTGTCGAATCGAGCGTCGGCAGCGGCGAGTTGGCGTCGTTCATGATCAGCGGGATTTCCGTGCAGCCCAGCACCACGGCGTCGCAGCCGTCGCCCTTCATGCGGCCCATGACCCGCTGGAAGGTCGCGACCGCCTGCGGCGTGAAGCGGCTCTGCACCAGCTCGTCCATGATGATGCGGCCGATCTCGTCGCGCTCGTCGTCGGTCGGCTTCAGGAAGCCGAGGCCGCGCGCCCCGAGCTTCTCGGGATAGACGTCGCTGTCGACCAGCCAGTTCGTGCCGGTGATGCCGATCCGCTTGAGGCCGCGCGCCACGGCCTCGTCGGCCACGACCTCGGCGATGTGCAGCCAGGGCAGCGGTGACTGCGGCAGCACGTAGCCCATCGCCTGGTGGATCGTGTTGTCGGGACAGATCAGGAAGTCGGCGCCGGCGCTCGCGAGCTTGCGCGCCGAGGAGAGCATCAACTCGGCAACGCCCGGCCGATCGCCGCGATCGAGGCAGTCGACATAGTCGGCCAGTGAATGGGTGTGCAGCGAGACTTCGGGATGGGCATGGGGCCCGAGGAACCGCGCGCCCTCGACGCAGATCGTCTTGTAGCAAAGGGCGGCGCCTTCGGCCGAACAAGCGACGATTCCGATATGCTGCGGCATAGGTTCAGTTTCCGATCTTCGCGCGCGGATGGGCCTTGCGATAGACGTCGGCGAGGCGGGCGGCGTCGACGTCGGTGTAGCGCTGGGTGGTGGAGAGCGAGGCATGGCCCAGCAGCTCCTGAATGGTGCGCAGATCGCCGCCGGCGCCCAGCAAATGCGTCGCGAAGGAGTGGCGCAGGGCGTGCGGCGTCACGCTTTCGGCGAGGCCGAGGCTGCGGCGGATCTCGCGCACCCGCTTCTGCACGATGGCGGGGTCGAGCGCGCCGCCGCGAGCGCCGACGAACACCCGGTCGGCGGGCCTGGCCGCGGCGAGCCAGGGGCAGGCTTCGCGATAGGCTCTGAGCGCCTGCAGGGCCTGCGGCAGCAGAAGGACCAGGCGCGTCTTGTTGCCCTTGCCGGTGATGGCCAGCGTGTCGTTGCCGCTCGCCAGCAGGTCGTCGACCTGAGCCTTGGTGAGGGTGAGGGCCTCACCGATGCGCAGGCCTGCGCCATAGAGCAGGATCAGTACGGCGGTGTCGCGCAGGTCGAGCCAGGGGGCGCGATCGCGGTCGGACTCGGCCTCGAGGAGGTCTGCCATGTCGCGTTCGCTCAGTGCCTTGGGCACCGAACGCGGCAGCTTGGGCGTCTTGACCGAGGCGATGCTGGCATTGTGGGCCAGCCCGTTCTTGTCGAGATAGGCGAAGAAGGATCGCACCGAGGAGAAAGCGCGCGCCGTCGACGTGCGCGCCAGGCCGCGATTGTTGAGCTCCGTGAGCCAGGCGCGGAACTCGGCCGGCTTCAGGCCGCCCAGCGCCTCGAGCGTCGGCGCCTCGCCGAGGTAGCTCGTCATGAAGCCGAGGAAGGTCGCGACGTCGTGCTCGTAGGCGGTGAGCGTGTGGGCAGAAAACCGGCGCTCGCTCTGCAGCCAGTCGCGCCAATCCTGCAGCGTCGCCGCGACGCTCATTCGGACTTCGCCCCGGCGGACGTCACTCGGGCAGGTCGAGCCAGGCGCGGATGGTGTTCTCCAGCACCTTGGCGAGGAAGAACAGCAGCTCGGTCGACATATCCGGGCCGAACGCCTCGGGGTCGCGGGCGCCGAAGCACATGACGCCGTCGGGCGAGCCCGAGGAGACGCGCAGGCGCATCAGCACGTCGGATTTCACGAAGCGTGCGATGTCGCCGAAGAAAGCCTCTTCGCCCACGATGTCGGAGCGCAGGCGGGCATGCTTCTCGGGGCCGATCGCGGCGTCGATGGCGCCCGGCGCCAGGACATAAACGCCACGCACCGGCACGCGCTTGGGAGCATCGGCATTGGCTTCGATCGCCATGGTGATGAAGTCGACGTCGAGCAGGTCCGGCAGCTCGTGGGTGACGACGTGGATCATCTTCTCGAAGGTCGTCGCCTGGATGATGCTGATCACCGCCGCCTGGATACGGTTCTGGACGATCTGGTTCTGCTTGGAGTTGGCGATGATCTCGGTGCGCTCGGTCTTCAGCCGGTCGATCTCGCTGCGCAGGCGCTTCAGGATCGCCTGCTGCATGTCGATGACGCCCGGCCCCTGCACGCGCGGCGGTATGCCGAGCTCTGTCGCGAGCTCGGCATGCTTGTCGAAGAAGTCGGGATGGGCCTTGAGATAGGCGATGGCGTCGTCGGCTGTGATCAGCTTCACCTGCCGCCCGGAACCGTCGGGCGCGGTGACGGTGCCGTCGTTCGCCTCTTTCGTGTTGTCCTTGTTGTCCATCGGCGCCCGTCTCCGGGTCAGAGGATCGATTGGCCGGTCTTGGCCCAATCGTCGAGGAAGGCCTTCAGTCCATTATCGGTCAGAGTATGCTTGAAGAGCTGGCGCAGCACGTTGGGCGGCACGGTCGCGACCTGGGCGCCGAGCTTGGCGGCCTGCACGACATGCTGGCTGTGGCGTACCGAGGCGACCAGCACCTCGGTCTTTAAGTGCGGGTATTGGCGATAGATCGTCATGATCTCGCCGATGAGATGCATGCCGTCATGGCCGATGTCGTCGAGGCGGCCGACGAACGGCGAGACGAAGGTGGCGCCGGCCTTGGCGGCCAGCAGCGCCTGCGCCGGCGAGAAGCACAGCGTGACGTTCACCATCGTACCTTCCGACGCCAATGCCTTGCAGGTCTTGAGCCCGTCCGGCGTCAGCGGCACCTTGACCGCGACGTTCTTGGCGAGCTTGGCGAGCTTACGGCCTTCCTCGAGCATGGTCTTGTGATCGGTCGCCACGGTTTCGGCGCTGACCGGACCGGGCACGATGGCGCAGATTTCCTTGATCACCTCGAGCATGGGCCGGCCAGCCTTCATGATCAGCGAGGGATTGGTGGTGACACCGTCGAGCAGGCCGGACGCGGCTAGATCCTTGATTTCGGCGACATCGGCGGTATCGACGAAGAACTTCATATAAAATACCCCAATGGCCGGTAGTTCGGACTTATCTGCTGCCACAATTTCTAGCGATTCCGCCTCGGAGCCACAAGACGAGGCGGCAATGCGGCTGCGCTCGCAGGCAGTGGAAAACACCGTCCAGGTGCTGCTGCCGCTGCCCTTGGCCGACGCCTACGACTATCGCGTCCCGGCGGAGCTTGCGCTTGTTCCCGGCCATTTCGTGGTCGTGCCGCTGGGCAAGCGCGAGGTGATCGGAGTCGTCTGGGGCGCCGGCACCGGCGAAGTGCCGCAGGCGAAGCTGCGCGACGTCGTCGGTGTGCTGCCGGCGCTGCCGATGGCCGAAGCAATGCGCCGCTTCGTCGATTGGGTGTCGGCCTACACCCTGATGCCGCGTGGTGCCGTGCTGCGCATGGCGATGAGTGCGCCATCGGCATTGGAGGCGCCCAAGACCGAGCTGGTCTATCGCGCCGCCACCACGCCGCAATCCGACGACACCGCGCTGAAACTGACGGCAGCGCGCCGTCGCGTGCTCGAGGTGACGAAGGAGGGTCCGGCCATGCCGGTCGCCGAACTCGCGCATCTCGCCGGTGTCGGCACGTCGGTCGTGAAGACCATGGCATCGGTCGGCCTGCTCGAAGCCGTGGAGCGTGTCGTGCGGCGCGCCTTCCCGCAGCCCGACGGCACGCGCGAGGGGCCGGTCCTGTCGCCCGATCAGAAAGCCGCCGCCGACGGGCTGGTCGACAAGGTGAGGGCGCATGCCTTTTCGGCGACCTTGCTCGACGGTGTGCCGGGCGCCGGTAAGACCGAGGTCTATTTCGAGGCGATCGCAGCGGCGGTCGCGGCGCGGCGGCAGGTGCTGGTGCTGTTGCCGGAGATCGCGCTCACCGCGCAGTGGCTCAAGCGCTTCGAAGATCGGTTCGGCGCCCCTCCGGCGGCCTGGCATTCCGGACTGACCAGCCTCGAGCGCCGCGAGACCTGGCGCGCCATCGCCGAGGGCCGGGTAAGTGTCGTGGTTGGCGCACGATCCGCGCTGTTTTTGCCTTTCGCCGAGCTCGGTCTGATCGTCGTCGACGAGGAGCATGACGGCTCGTTCAAGCAGGACGACGGCGTCATCTACAACGCACGCGACATGGCGGTGGTGCGCGCGCGGCTGGCCTCGGCGCCGATCGTGCTGGCCTCGGCGACGCCATCGCTGGAGAGCGTCGTCAACGTCCAGACGGGCCGCTATGGCGAGGTGCAGCTGCCCGGCCGGCATGGCGGCCACCAATTGGCGGCCCTGTCGGCGGTCGACCTGCGGCGCGATCCGCCGACACGCGGGCGTTGGCTGTCGCCGCCGGTGGTCGACGCCATGAAGGCGACCTTGGCGGCCGGCGAACAGACCCTGCTGTTCCTCAATCGACGCGGTTATGCGCCGATCACCCTCTGCCGCGCCTGCGGTCATGGACTGGAATGTCCGCAATGCTCGGCCTGGCTGGTCGAGCATCGCTTCCGCCGCGCCCTGGTCTGCCATCATTGCGGTCATGCCGAGGCGCCGGCTCAGGCTTGCAAGCATTGCGGCGCGGTCGATCAGTTCGTGGCCTGCGGTCCCGGTGTCGAGCGTCTGGCGGAGGAGGCGGCGGAACTTTTTCCCGAGGCACGGCTCGAGCTTTTCACATCGGACAGCTTGATGAACCGCGTCGAGGCCGAGGCGGCGGTCGAGCGCATGATCAACGGCGAGATCGACATCCTGATCGGCACGCAGATGGCGGCGAAGGGTCATCACTTTCCGAATCTGACTCTCGTCGCGGTGATCGACGCCGACCTCGGCCTGAACGGCGGTGACCTGCGGGCGGCCGAGCGGACGTTCCAGCTCCTCTATCAGGTGGCAGGACGCGCGGGCCGCGACGGCCGGCCGGGCCGGGCCTTGATCCAGACGCACAATCCCGACCACGCGGTGATGCAGGCGCTGGTCTCGGGCGATCGCGATCGCTTCGTTGAAGTCGAGCTGGCCGATCGCGAGGCCGCCGCCATGCCGCCCTACGGCCGGCTGGCGTCGCTGATCGTCTCGGGGCCCGATCCTGCCGCAGTCGATAATGTCTGTGCGGCGCTTGCCCGCCGGGCGCCGCATCGCGACGGCGTCACCGTGCTCGGCCCCTCGGTCGCACCCATGGCGCTGCTGCGCGGGCGGCATCGGCGGCGGTTCCTGCTCAAGACGTCGCGTGATATCGCCGTGCAACCGCTGCTGCACGCCTGGCTGGAGCAAATCGGGCTACCCAATTCAGTTCGTCTGCAGGTCGATGTCGACCCCTATTCCTTCCTGTGACAGATCGCGCCGAAAAACCGCGGTAATACAGGACCTTGCCAATCTTGCGCCGGGAAAAACCGCATGGTAGCAACGCGCGCTTTTCCGGGGCGGGACGGCAGGCGCTGCAGGGCGTCCGGCTGGTGAAAAGTGAGTGAATTCAATGGCTTGCCGGCCGTGCGCCGCACGGTAGGGGAGAGGCTTTCGACGTGTCTACCGCATCCTCCGCCACGACCGGCGTTGCCGGACGCTATGCCAGCGCCCTTTTCGAGCTGGCGGACAATGCCAAGTCGCTCGATCAGGTCGCGCAGGACCTGACCACCTTCCGCAAGCTCGTCGGCGAGAGTGCCGACCTTGCCCGCCTGATCGCGAGCCCCGTGATCGGCCGCGACCTGCAGGGCAAGGCGCTGCTGGCCGTGCTCGACGCGGCGGGCATTGCTGGTTTGACCCGCAATTTTGTCGGCGCTGTGGCGGCCAACGGCCGCGCCCGCGACCTGCCGGGCATGGCCTCGGCCTTCCTCGCCGAGCTGGCCAGCCGTCGCGGTGAGACCACCGCGACCGTCACTTCGGCCGTTCCGCTTTCCCCCGCCCAGGTCGAGCAGCTCAGCACCGCGCTGCGCTCCGTGCTGGGCGGCGCCAAGGTTTCCGTCGACGCGCGCGTCGAACCCGACATTCTCGGCGGCCTCGTCGTGAAGGTCGGCTCGCGCCTGTTCGATTCGTCCATCCGCAGCAAACTGCAGCGCTTGCAGCTTGCCATGAAGGGAGTTGCCTAAATGGATATCCGTGCCGCCGAAATCTCGGCCATTCTGAAGCAGCAGATCGCCAACTTCGGTACCGAAGCCGAAGTCGCCGAGGTCGGCCAGGTTCTCTCCGTCGGTGACGGTATCGCCCGCGTCTACGGCCTCGACAGCGTCAAGGCCGGCGAGATGGTCGAGTTCCCCGGCGGCATCAAGGGCATGGCGCTGAACCTCGAGCGCGACAATGTCGGCGTCGTGATCTTCGGCGAAGACCGCACCATCCGCGAAGGCGACACCGTCAAGCGTACCGGCGCCATCGTCGACGTGCCGGTCGGCAAGGGCCTGCTCGGCCGCGTGGTCGACGGCCTCGGCAACCCGATCGACGGCAAGGGCCCGATCCAGAGCACCGAGCGCCGCCTTGTCGAGGTGAAGGCTCCCGGCATCATTCCGCGCAAGTCGGTGAACGAGCCGATGCAGACCGGCCTCAAGGCCGTCGACTCGCTGGTGCCGATCGGACGTGGCCAGCGCGAGCTGATCATCGGTGACCGCCAGACCGGCAAGACCGCCGTCGCCATCGACACCTTCCTGAACCAGAAGCCGATCAACAAGGGCACCGACGAGAGCCGCAAGCTCTACTGCGTCTACGTCGCCGTCGGCCAGAAGCGTTCGACCGTCGCCCAGATCGTGAAGACGCTCGAGGACAACGGCGCGCTGGAATATTCCATCGTCGTCGCGGCGACCGCGTCGGATCCGGCGCCCATGCAGTTCCTCGCGCCCTACACCGGCTGCGCCATGGGTGAATACTTCCGCGACAACGGCATGCACGCCGTGATCGTGTACGACGATCTTTCCAAGCAGGCCGTCGCCTACCGCCAGATGTCGCTGCTGCTGCGCCGCCCGCCGGGCCGCGAAGCCTATCCGGGCGACGTGTTCTATCTCCATTCGCGCCTGCTCGAGCGCGCCGCCAAGCTCAACGAGAAGAACGGCTCGGGCTCGCTGACGGCGCTGCCGGTCATCGAGACGCAGGCCGGCGACGTGTCGGCCTACATTCCGACCAACGTGATCTCGATCACCGACGGCCAGATCTTCCTCGAGACCGAGCTCTTCTATCAGGGCATCCGTCCGGCGATTAACGTCGGTCTGTCGGTGAGCCGCGTCGGCTCGGCCGCCCAGATCAAGGCGATGAAGCAGGTCGCCGGCACCATCAAGCTGGAGCTGGCGCAGTATCGCGAGATGGCGGCCTTCGCTCAGTTCGCCTCGGACCTCGACGCCTCGACGCAGCGCCTTCTGGCCCGCGGTCAGCGCCTGACCGAGCTGCTGAAGCAGGGCCAGTTCGTGCCGATGCCGGTCGAAGAGCAGGTCGTGTCGCTCTATGCCGGCACCCGCGGCTTCCTCGACAGCATGCCGCTCAACCGCATCAACGACTTCGAGCATCAGATGCTCGACGCGGTGCGCGCCGAGGGCTCGATCCTGGCTTCGATCCGCGAGAAGCGCGAGATCGTCAAGGAGACTGACGACAAGCTGAAGGCGTTCCTCGGCGACTTCGTCAAGAAGTTCGCCTAACGCCCGCAGGTCTCGATGCCCAGCCTCAAAACCTTCCGCCTCAGGATCCGAAGCGTCCAGTCGACGCAGAAGATCACCAAGGCCATGAAGATGGTTGCCGCGGCCAAGCTGCGCCGCGCGCAGGAGCAGGCCACGGCGGCCCGCCCCTATGCCGAAGCCATGGACAAGATCCTGGCGTCGCTGGGCGCCAGCTTCAAAGGCGGCACCGGTCCGCGCCTGCTCGCCGGCACCGGTTCCGATAAGGTCCACCTGGTCATCGTCGCCACCGGCGATCGCGGCCTGTGTGGCGCCTTCAACAGCTCGATCGTGCGTGAAGCGCGCCGGACCATCCGGACGCTGATTGCCGATGGCAAGACGGTCAAGATCTTCTGCGTCGGCCGCAAGGGCCGTGACCAGCTCCGTCGCGACTTCAGCACGATGATCGTCGAGACGATGACCGACCTCGGCCGGCCGCGGCTCTCCTTCGGCGACGCCCAGAAGGTGACGGCGCGCATCATGGAGATGTTCGACGCCGGCGAGTTCGATGTCGCCACGGTGATCTTCAACCGCTTCAAGTCGGCGATGACCCAGATCGTCACGGCCCAGCAGCTCATTCCGCCGCCGGCGCCGGAAGCGTCGACGGCTGCGCCCGCCGCCGCCGCCGGTGGTGCGGTCTACGAGTTCGAGCCCGACGAGGGCGAGATCCTGGCCGACCTGCTGCCGCGCAACCTGACCGTCCAGATCTTCCGCGTGCTGCTCGAGAACGCGGCGAGCTTCTACGGCTCGCAGATGACGGCAATGGACAACGCCTCGCGCAATGCGGGCGACGTGATCAAGAAGCTGACGCTGCAGATGAACCGCTCGCGCCAGGCCACGATCACCAAGGAACTCATCGAGATCATCTCGGGCGCCGAGGCCATCTAGGCCGGCTGCCAGGCAATCGAAGGAAAGGGATCCGCAATGGCCTCCAACAACATCGGTACGATCACCCAGATTACGGGCGCGGTCGTCGACGTTCGCTTCGACGGCGAGCTGCCGAACATCCTGAACGCGCTGCAGGTCCAGGTGCCGGACCGCAAGCTGGTGCTCGAAGTCGCCCAGCATCTCGGCGAGTCGGAAGTGCGCACCATCGCGATGGACACGACCGACGGCCTGGTCCGCGGCGAGAAGGCGGTCGACACCGGTGCGCCGATTGCCATGCCGGTCGGCCCCGAGACGCTCGGCCGCATCCTGAACGTCATCGGCGAGCCGGTCGACGAGCGGGGAGCCGTCGGCAACAAGAGCACGCTGCCGATCCATCGCGCGGCGCCCGAGTTCGTCGAGCAGTCGACGGAAGCGCAGATCCTGGTCACCGGCATCAAGGTCATCGACCTGCTGGCGCCCTACGCCAAGGGCGGCAAGATCGGCCTGTTCGGCGGCGCTGGCGTCGGCAAGACCGTGACGATCATGGAGCTGATCAACAACGTCGCGAAGGCGCACGGCGGCGTGTCGGTGTTCGCCGGTGTCGGTGAGCGTACTCGCGAGGGCAACGACCTCTATCACGAGATGATCGAAGGCGGCGTCATCAAGCTCGACGGTCCGGGCTCGAAGGTGGCGCTGGTGTACGGCCAGATGAACGAGCCGCCGGGCGCCCGTGCCCGCGTGGCGCTGTCGGGCCTCACCGTCGCCGAGTACTTCCGCGACGCCGAAGGCCAGGACGTGCTGTTCTTCGTCGACAACATCTTCCGCTTCACGCAGGCCGGCTCGGAAGTGTCGGCGCTGCTCGGCCGCATCCCGTCGGCGGTGGGCTATCAGCCGACGCTCTCGACCGACATGGGCGCCCTGCAGGAGCGCATCACCTCGACCAAGAAGGGTTCGATCACGTCGGTGCAGGCCATCTACGTGCCCGCCGACGACTTGACCGACCCGGCGCCGGCGACTTCGTTCGCCCACTTGGACGCGACGACCGTGCTCAGCCGCTCGATCGCCGAGCAGGCGATCTTCCCGGCCGTCGATCCGCTCGACTCGACCTCGCGCATGCTCGACCCGCGCATCGTCGGCGAGGAGCACTACAACGTCGCCCGTTCGGTGCAGCGTGTGCTGCAGCAGTACAAGTCGCTGCAGGACATCATCGCCATTCTGGGCATGGACGAGCTTTCCGAAGAGGACAAGCTGGTCGTGTCGCGCGCCCGCAAGATGCAGCGCTTCCTCAGCCAGCCCTTCCACGTCGCTGAAGTCTTCACCGGCACGCCCGGCGTGTTCGTGAAGCTCGAAGACACGATCAAGGCCTTCAAGGGCATCGTCGCCGGTGAGTACGACGACCTGCCGGAGGCGGCGTTCTACATGGTCGGCACGATCGACGAGGCCGTTGCCAAGGCCAAGAAGCTCGCGGCCGAGGCGGCCTAAGCAGATGGCCAAGGTCTCCTTCCGTCTGGTGATGCCCGAGCGCGAGCTGCTCGCGACCGAGGCCGACATGGTGGTCGTCCCGGGCAGCGAAGGCGACTTCGGCGTCCTGCCGGGCCACGCCCCGCTGATCTCGACGGTTCGTCCCGGTGTCCTGGAAGTCTTCCAGGGCAACAAGGCCGAGCAGCGCTTCCTGGTGGTCGGCGGCTTCGCCGAAGTGACGCCCGAGCGCTGCACGGTGTTGGCCGACGAGGCGCTGCCGTTCGAGCAGGTGACGCCCGAGCAGCTCGCCGAGCGCGAGCGTGCCGCCGAACGCGAATTGACGGATGCCGCGACCGACGCCGAAAAGGCGACGGCCGAGAAGGCTCTGGCGGTCGCCAAGGATCTGCGCCGAGCTCAGGCCTACTACGCCAGCCGCTGAGATCGTCGCTGATTTCAGCGCCGCTGCGAAATTTTCAGTCTGATTGTAACGGGCTGCCCATTGAAAGCCACGCCCGAGGTCGCTTTATTACGGTTGAGCGACATGGTGCCGAGGGTTCTTTCTGATGGGTAACTGGACACTCGAGACGATCGCCTGGGATCGCTTCGACGCGTCGAAGGTCGATCCCGAGATCCTGCGCAACATCAAGGCGGCTGCTCTGGTCGAGCGCAATGGTGGTGACTACGGCATCTATCTCGGCCGTGTCTTCGCCGACGATCCGGCGTTCATGGAATCGGTGAAGAACTGGGTCACCGAGGAAGTGCAGCACGGCCTGGCGCTCGGCCGCTGGGCCGAGCTCGCCGATCCATCCTGGGATTTCGAGGCCGCCTTCGATCGCTTCCGGGCCGGCTACAAGCTGCCGCTGGAAGTCAGCGCTTCGGTGCGCGGCAGCCAGGCGGGCGAGATGATGGCCCGCTGCATCGTCGAGACCGGCACCAGTTCCTATTACAGCGCCCTCAAGGACGCGACGGCGGAACCGGTGCTGAAGCAGATCTGTGCCAAGATCGCCGCCGACGAGTTCCGCCATTACAAGCTCTTCTACGATCATCTGCGGCGTTGCCTGGAGCGCGATCGTCTGAGCCGCTGGTCGCGGCTGCGTATCGGCTGGGGGCGCCTGGCCGAGAGCGAAGACGACGAACTCGCCTACGCCTATTTCGCGGCCAACGAGCCCACGGGGTCGACCTACGACCGCAAGCGCAACATGCAGGCCTATGTGCGGCGTGCCTATCCGCTCTACCGCCAGAGCCATGTGCAGCGCGCCATGGCGATGGTGCTGAAGGCGATCGGCCTCGAGCCGCAGGGCCGCCTCAACGACTGGATGACCCGCGCCGGCCTGTGGTTCCTGCGCCGCCGCTCCGCCAAGCTCGCCGCGCAAGGGGCTTAGGCTCTTTCGCTGGGAGGGAGCGCGTCACTCCAGTGCGAAGTGGCGCTGGCTCTAGATAGGTCAACAATAACCTCACCCTGAGGAGCGAGCGCAGCGAGCGTCTCGAAGGGTGGGCAACGAGCACCACGCCTGAGGCCTATCCTTCGAGACGCGGCCTGCGGCCGCTCCTCAGGATGAGGGAACTTTGTAGGCTCGCACCTCTTCGCGATGGAGTGGCGCGCTCCCAGCTATGAAATCAGATCAGAAAACTCTTCGAACACCGCATCGTAGACGGGGCGCTTGAAGGGCACGATCAGGTCGGCGAGCTCACCTGCCCGGATCCAGCGCCAGGACTCGAACTCCTTGTCGTGCGCATGGATGTCGATATCGGCATCGCAGCCGGTGAAGGCCAGCGCGAACCATTTCTGTGCCTGGCCGTGCCAGCGGCCTTTCCAGTAGGGCGGCCGACGCTCTTCGGGCACGTCGTAGCTGATCCACTTCGCGCTCTCGCGCAGGACCAGCGCTTTGGTCGTGCCGATCTCCTCGTAAAGCTCGCGGCAGGCCGCCTCGATCGTGCTTTCGCCGCGGTCGATGCCGCCCTGGGGCATCTGCCAGGCGTCGGGCTGGTTGACGCGGCACCCGACGAAGACACGACGATCCGGGGCGATCAGCATCAGGCCGACATTGGGACGATATCCGGCGTGCCCGTCGGACGATCTGGCAGACGTCATCTTGGAAGAGGTCATGGGCGGAGCTGCGCCGGCTGGGTCCGCAGGCGCACCATGCAGGCTTCGCGGCATTCGAAGTGGCCGATCAACGGCACGAACGACATCGCCGGCCGTTCGGGGCGGCGCCTGCTCCAGGCGACGATGGCGTCGATCGTCTCGTCGTCGGGTTGCATGACGCCGAAGGCATGGCGCGGCGTCTCGCCGGCGGGCGCCTCGGCGACCCAGGCGGTCAGCCGGTCGAGATTGGCCAGCACGCTTTCGCCGGCCAGCTTGTAGTCGAGCACGTCGGCGCTGCGGGCATAGCCCGCGCCGAACTCGGCCGTCAGACGCTGGACCGGAGCCGAGTCACGCGACGGATTGATCTCGACCAGGGCCAGGCCATGCTCGGCGATCTCCTTCACCAGCGGCCGCAGGACGGCTTCGGATTGGGTGACGGGGCCGGTCGAGGGTAGCACCAGCCCGACATAGCCCGTGCCGCGCGCCAGGGACAGTCGCAGGCGGCGAAGATTTTCAGCGGCATCGGCGTTGGCCTCGATCGGACGGATGCCGCGCTCGGCGGCCATCGGATCGTCGGTCGGCAGCATCAGGTAGCTCTCATGGCCCAGCGCGCGCGCGCGCGCGAGCCAGCGTGGCAGGTCCGGCGTGGCGGCGAGAAAAGCGAGACTGACCTCGGCCGGCAGCTCTTCGATGGCACGCATCATCGCCGCTTCGTTGGCGCCGAGATTGATCATCAGCAGGCCGATGCGGGCCGGCGGTCCGGCGGGATCGAAGCGCCGCGCGTTGGCGATCCAGGGCATCCAGCCGTCGGGCGCGATGCGCGGCAGGCGCAGCCCGTCGCTCGTCGTTTCGACCATGGCGGCGCGTTGTGCCGGCGAGAGGTCGCGAAAACCTGTCGGCACCGGACGTGCCGGCAGGGCGAGCGACTGGACGACGGCGGGCTCGGCGGGGATCGTGGGGGCAGCAGCGGAGGCTGCGGAAGTAGCGGGTGGCGTGGACAGCGCGGCCGGCGGCAGCGGCACGGCCGCCGCGGCGCTGTCGACGACCTGCGGCGCAGGCATCCTGATGTCGCCGAAGACCAGGGCTGCAGAGCCCGCGATCGCCGCCGCAACGAGAAGGTAAGCAGCAATCAGGCCGCGGTGTCGCGGCCTGATCTCTCCTTGCCTGGTGCGGCGGCCGGCTCGGCCCCCGGTTTCGCCACTGGTTCGAGGCTGGCCGGGCAAGGCCTAGCTCCCGTGTGCGGTGCTCAGTTGGCGCGGCCGCCGTAGAGCGAGATGCCGCGGATCAGGTCGGCCGCACGCAGCAGCTGATAGTCCGCAGCCTGCTCCTTCGGCGGCTCGTCGGGATCGGCCGGCGGCTGGTTCGCCTGGTTGGCCGCGGGCTTCTCGTCTTTCTTGTCACCGGGCTTGCCGGCTTCGGGCTTGGTCTCGGACTTCGCCTCCGGCTTCGTCTCCGACTTGGGCGCGGCCTTGGGCGTCTCGCCCGGCTTGAGGTTGGGGTTGGTGATGGAGCCCCTGAGGTTCTCCTCGCGGAAACCGGCACGCGCCTGCAGGTTCTCGATCTTCGCGGGCTCGACCTCGATGTCGGGCTTGATGCCTTCCTTCTGGATCGAACGGCCCGACGGCGTGAAGTAGAGCGCCGTGGTGAGGCGGATCGCACCGCCCCCGGTCACCTGCATGATGGTCTGGACCGAGCCCTTACCGAAGGAGCGGGTGCCGAGAATGATCGCGCGGCGATGGTCCTGCAGAGCGCCGGCGACGATCTCCGAGGCCGAGGCCGAGCCGCCGTTCACCAGCACGACGATCGGCAGGCCGTTGGCGATGTCGCCCTGCTTGGCGTTCCAGCGCTGCACGTCGTCGCTCTTGCGCGCCTTCACCGAGACGATCTCGCCCTTGTCGAGGAAATCGTCGGACACGGCGATCGCCTGGTCGAGCAGGCCGCCCGGATTGTTGCGCAGGTCGAGGATGTAGCCCTTGAGCTTGTTGCCCGCTTCCTTCTTGAGCTTCTCGACGGCGTCGATCACGCCCGAGTTGGTCTGCTCGGTGAAGGAGGTGATGCGGATATAACCGATGTCGCCGCCCTCGAGGCGCGAGCGCACCGAGCGCACCTTGATGACCTCGCGGGTCAGCGAGACGTCGAACGGATCCTTGTTGGCGCGGCGCACCGAGATCTTGAGCGGCGTGCCCGGCTTGCCGCGCATCTTCTCGACCGCTTCCTGCAAGGTCAGGCCCTGCACCGGCTCGCCGTCGAGGGCGAAGATCAGGTCGCCTGCCTGGATGCCGGCCTTGGCCGCGGGGGTATCGTCGATCGGCGACACGACCTTGATCACGCCGTTGTCCATCGTGACTTCGATGCCGAGCCCGCCGAACTCACCCTTGGTCTGGACCTGCATGTCCTTGTAGGCCTTGGGGTTCATGTAGCTCGAATGCGGGTCGAGCGCTGTCAGCATGCCGTTGATGGCATTCTCGATCAGCGTCTTCTCCTCGACCGGCTCGACATAGTCGCGCCGGACGCGTTCCAGTACGTCGCCGAACAGGTTGAGCTGCTGATAGAGCTCGCTCTTGTCGCCGCCGCCCGCTTTGGGATCGGCCTTGTCCTGAGCGAAGGCGGGCGCGAGCGCGGGACCGGCCAGGAAAGCCAGGGTCGCGGCGGCGATGGAGGCGGAGCGCAGAACGGTCATGGGCATGCTTTCAGGAAGGTCGCCAGTCGTCTTTCAGCCCGGCAATCCAAGGAGTTTTCGAGCTTCGGAAATCGAGAAATACAGGGCGAGAATACAGGGGGCTCTTTGGCAGGATCAAGGCGGCGACACGGCTGGCAGACGGCCCCTCATCACAAGTCAGCCAGAGGCCGCTGCGGCGGGGCGCGGGGCCGCCAGCACGGTGGGCCGCGCTGCGGTTGCCAGGAGTGACTTGCCCGTCATTTCCCGCGGCTGGGGGACCCCCATCAGGGCCAGCAGGGTGGGTGCAACGTCGGCCAGCTTGCCATCGCTCAGCGAACGGACCTCGGCCGGGCCGTTGAACAGCAGCGCCGGCACGCGATTCAGCGTGTGCTGGGTGTGTTTCTGATGGGTCTGTTCATCGAACATCTGCTCGGCATTGCCATGGTCGGCGGTGACGAACATCACGCCGCCCGCCGCCTTGATCGCCTCCATCAGGCGTCCCAGGCTGGTGTCGACGGCTTCGACGGCCTTGGTCGCCGCGGCGAGATCGCCGGTGTGGCCGACCATGTCGGTATTGGCGAAGTTGACCACGATCAGGTCGAATTTGCCCGAGCCGATCGCCTCGACGAGCTTGTCGGTCACTTCCGGAGCGCTCATCTCGGGCTTGAGGTCGTAGGTCTTGACCTTGGGGGAGGGGACCAGGATGCGCTCCTCGCCGTCGAACACGCGCTCCTCGCCGCCGTTGAAGAAGAAGGTGACGTGCGCGTACTTCTCGGTCTCGGCGATGCGCAGCTGCTTGAGGCCGGCGCGCGACACCGTCTCGCCCAGCCCCATCTTGATGACTTCCGGCGGGAACAGCGTGCGCAGCAGCGGATTGAGGGCCGCTGAATAGTCGACCATGCCGACCGCCGTCGCGAACTTCACCACGCGCGGGCGGTTGAAGCCATCGAACCGCGGATCGAGCAGCGCCGTCAGGATCTGGCGCGCCCGGTCGGAGCGGAAATTGAACATCAGAAGGCCGTCGCCGTCCTTCATGCCGGTATAGCCATCGATCACGGTCGGCAGCACGAACTCGTCGTCGAGCTTGGCGGCATAAGCCTGCTCGACGGCGGCGACCGGCGTGGCGGCGTGCTGGTCGGCCTTGGCGTCGACGATCGCGTCATAGGCCAGCGATACGCGCTCCCAGCGCTTGTCGCGATCCATCGGATAGAAGCGGCCGGCCACGGTGGCGAACCTGATCGGCAGGCCGGGCTTGAGCGCCGCCTGCACGGGCTCGAGGCAATCCTGCAGGGCACTGCGCGGCGGCATGTCCCGGCCGTCGAGGAAGGCATGGATCCAGACCGGCACGCCGTGGCCGGCGATCAGGTTGGCGAGGAAGACGAGATGATCCTGGTGCGAGTGCACGCCGCCCGGCGAGAGGAGACCCAGCAGGTGGCAGGCGGCGCCGCTCTTCTTCAGGGCGGCGATCGTCTCGGTGAGCACCGGATGCCTGGCCAGCGAGCCATCCTCGATGGCGTTGTCGATGCGCGGCAGGTCGGGCACCGCGACGCGGCCGGCGCCGAGATTCATGTGGCCGACCTCGGAATTGCCCATCTGGCCCTTGGGCAGGCCGACGAACGTCTCCGATGCATCGATCAGGCCCTGCGGGCAGGTCGCGATCAGGCGGTCGAAGCTCGGTGTCTTGGCGTCCAGGATGGCGTTGTAGGAACGGTCGGGGCGATAGCCCCAGCCGTCGAGGATGCAGAGCAGGGCGGGACGCGGACGGGACACGAAAGCCATTACGAAGCCTTCTTGTGGCGCGGCAGGTCGCGCTCGACAGCGTTGAACTTGTTGGGGCAGTTGAGATCGCGCGGATCGGTGTTGGGGTTCTGGTCCGGCACCTCGATGGCGCAGAACACGAACTCGCCGCGCGGCTCGCCGTCGATCGTGATGTCGTAGGTGTAGGTGCCCGGTGGATCGCCGGGGATGATGCACCAGGAGCGCTGCAGGACGCCGTCGGTCACGGTCTCGAACATGCGCGTCGTGGCCTGTGTCTTGTCGGCGCTGACCTCCGTCTCGGGGCCGGCGATCACCTGCTCGGCGGGCTGCGAGGTCGTGAGCACCTCCTTCAGCGACACGACCCTGTTGGGGCCGCCGAGATACATGCGCCAGCCGAAGCAGGCCCGGTTGAACAGCAGGGGAATGGCGTTGGTCTCGTAGTGGCGCTGCTTGCCGTCCTCGCCGGTGATCGAGACGTAGGGGATCGACCGCACTGGCTTGACCCCCGGCTTCTGCACCGGCGTCGACGACTGGGCCATCGCGGAACTCGCCGCGACAGCCACGAACAGGGAGGCGGAAGCGGCCAGGAGCGATCGGGTGAATGCGTGCATGAGGGTGAATGTAGCCCCGGTTTTTCGTCAGAACAGAGGCAAAATCGACGCTTCTAGCCTCACTTCTCCCCCGCGCTACGCGCGGGGGAGAAGAACTAAGCCCGATGATATGGATGCCCGGCCAGCAGCTGCTGGGCCCGGTAGATCTGTTCCGCCAGCATGCCGCGGGCCAGGAGATGCGGCCAGGTCATGGCGCCAAATGACAGAACCAGAGCGGATTTTTTCAGGAGCGGCTCGGTGTGGCCGTCGGCGCCGCCGATCAGGAAAGCAAGGTCCGACACCGAACTGTCACGCCAGGCACCGAGCCTTGCCGCGAAGGCTTCGCTGTCCAGCACCTTGCCGCGGCGATCCAGCGCCACCAGGGTCGCGCCCGCAGGCACGGCGCCCAGCAACAATTCGCCTTCGCGTTGCATGAGCTGCGGCGGCGGCAGCTTGCGCTTCTCCTCGAGCTCGCGCAGCACGAGAGGCCAGCGGATGCGGCCGGCATAGTGCTCGTAGAGATCGCGCTCCGGCCCGCGTCCGGCGCGGCCGATGGCGGCGATCGTCAGTTTCATGAAGTCGGCTTCATGAAACCTGTTTCACGACGCCTTCTTGCGGCGGGCCGGCGGCTTGGTGGTGCCCGCAGTCTTCCCCGCCGCCTTGGTCGCACGCGGTTTCTTCACCGGCTTGGCGGCGGCCTCGTTCTCCAGCGCCCACATTTTTTCCAGCGCATAGAAGGCGCGCGGCTCGGGGCGGAAGATGTGGACGACGACGTCGCCGGCATCGACCAGCACCCAGTCGCCGCCCTGCTTGCCTTCGACCGGCGTGTAGCCCTGCCCGTCGGCCTTCAGACGTTCGGCGAGATGGTCGGCGATGGCCACGACCTGGCGGTTCGAGCGGCCCGAGGCGATCACCATATAGTCGGCGAAGGCGGACTTGCCCTTGAGATCGATGACGACGACGTCCTCGGCCTTGTCGTCCTCCAGCGAACGGCGCACCAGCTTCAGCAGGGCGTCGGTGGCTTTGCGGCGGTCGGGAAGCACGCGGCCCCCCGTGGAGGCATTCTGGTCGGAGATGGTCATTCCTTTCGCTTTCGGTCGTCGCGGTCGCACGGCCCGGATGGCCGTGGCCGAATGGCTGTCCAGCCGGCTGGGGATAAAGCACCAGGCCGGCGGCTCGCAAGAGGCGAGGTTGCGGGCCTGTTCGGCGTCGAGCCGGAACCGCGCGAAAGTGCGCGGAGCCGGCGAGGCGAGCGCCGCATAGCCCCAGCCCGGTCGCGCGAAGGCGGCAATCGGGATGGCGGCGAAGAGGTCGCGCCAGCCCGCCCAGTCGACGAGCTGCGGCAGGATGTCGGCGCCCATCAGCCAGACGAAGCGGGCGCGGGGATAGACACGGCGCAAGGCCCGCACGGTGTCGAGAGTGTAGCGTGTGCCCAGCGCCAGCTCCGGCGCATCGACGCGGATCCGCGGGTGCTGCGCGACCTGGCGGGCACGCGCGACGCGGGTCGCCAGGGGCTCCATGCCGTCTCCGCTCTTCAGCGGGTTCTGCGGTGAGACCAGCCACCACACCTCGTCGAGGCCGAGCCGCTTCAACGCCTCGAGGCTGATATGGCGATGGCCGGGATGCGCGGGGTTGAACGAACCGCCTAGCAGGCCGATGCGCCGCGTCGTGTCGCGCGGCACGCCCGGCATCGGATGCAGGCTCGTCACCGGAAGCTCACGAGAAGAAACTCACGCAACGGGACTCACGGGCGGAGCGTGCCCTTGCCGCGCACGATGTTCTTGTAGGTCGTGAGCTCGACCAGCCCGACCGGTCCGCGGGCATGCATGCGGTTGGTCGAGATGCCGATCTCCGCCCCCAGCCCGAACTCGCCGCCGTCGGCGAACTGCGTGCTGGCGTTGTGCATCACGATGGCGCTGTCGACCTCGCCCAGGAATTTCCGCGCGGTGGCCTCGTTGCCGGTCACGATCGATTCGGTGTGCTGGCTGCCGTAGCGCGCGATGTGATCGATCGCACCGGCGACGCCGTCGACCGTGGCGACCGAGATGATCGGCTCGAGATACTCGGTGCGCCAGTCCTTCTCCGTGGCAGCGACGGCCTTGGGATCGCGCTTCTGCACCTCGGCGTCACCGCGCACTTCGCAACCGAGCTCGTGCAGGCGCGCCAGCACGGGGACCAGATGCGTGTCGAGCACGGCACGGTCGATCAGCAAGGTCTCGGCGGCACCGCAGACGCTGACCCGGCGCATCTTGGCGTTGGCGACCAGGTCGCGCGCCATGGCGACGTCGGCGTCGCGGTCGACATAGACGTGGCAGATGCCGTCGTAGTGGCGCAGCACCGGCACACGGCTTTCCTGCGTCACGCGATCGATCAGCGAGCGTCCGCCGCGCGGCACGATCAGGTCGAGCCAGTCCATGGCGCGCAGCATCTCGCCCACCGCGGCGCGGTCGGTGGTCGGCACGAGCTGCACGCAGTCCTCGGGCAGGCCGGCGCCGGCCAGCGCACCGCGCAGCAGCTCGACGATGGCGCGCGAGGAATGGAAGCTGTCGGAGCCGCCGCGCAGCACCACGACATTGCCCGACTTGATGCAGAGCGCACCGGCATCGGCCGTCACGTTGGGCCGCGCTTCGTAGATCACGCCGATGATGCCGATCGGCACGCGCACGCGGCTGATGGCGAGCCCGTTGGGCCGCTGCCATTCCTCGATGGTGGCGCCGACCGGGTCGGGCAGGGCCACGATGTCGTCGAGCCCCTTGGCCATGCCCTCGATGCGGGCATCGTTCAGCAGCAGGCGATCCTGCAGCGCGCTCGACATGCCGGCGGCCTGGGCGGCCGCGATGTCGCGCGCATTGGCGGCGAGGATCTCGGCCTTCCGGCTGCGGATCAGCTGGGCCGCGTCGCCCAGCGCCTTGTTCTTGGCGTCGGTCGGAGCGGTGCGCAGCGCGGCCGCGGCAAGCTTGGCGCGTCGGCCGAGTTCGGCAACGAGGACGGCGGCGTCTTCAGTGGGCTTGGTCTGAACGTTCATCGGCCGCTCCAGTATAGCGTCGGCGGGGCTTACTCGACCACGAGGTCGTCGCGATGGACCATCTCGTCGCGACCGCGGAAGCCCAGCAGCTTCTCGATCTCGGCGCTCTTGCGGCCGGCGATGCGGCGGGCATCGTCGGCGGCATAGGCGACCAGGCCGCGCGCCAGCAGGCGGCCGCCGCGATCCTTCACGTCGACCACGTCGCCGCGCTTGAACTCACCGTCGATCGCCGTGACGCCGGCAGGCAGCAGGCTCTTGCCGGACGAGAGCGCGCGCACCGCGCCGTCGTCGACGATCAGCGCTCCGCTGGTCTTGAGCGAGCCCTTGATCCATTTCTTGCGGGCCGAGAGCGGCGAGGCCCCATTCTCGTAATCCGGCAGGAACCACGAGCAGCGCGCCGTGCCGTCGATCAGGCCGCGCAGCGCCCCGACCTTGCGGCCGTCGGCGATCGCCATGCGGCAACCCGCGGCCATGGCGATGCGGCCGGCCATCAGCTTGGTCACCATGCCGCCGTTCGACAGGGTCGAGGCGGCAGCGCCGGCCATGCCTTCGATCTCGGCCGTGATCTCGCGGATTTCGGGGATGAACGTCGCCGCGGCGTCGCTGCGCGGATCGCCGGTATAGAGCCCGTCGATATCGGACAGCAGTACCAAGGTGTCGGCCGAGATCATCTCGGCGACCCGGGCGCCCAGCCGGTCGTTGTCGCCGAAGCGGATCTCGTCGGTGGCGACGGTGTCGTTCTCGTTGATCACCGGCACGGCGCCCAGCCCCAGCAAGGTCGCCATGGTCTGGCGCGCATTGAGGTAGCGGCGGCGTTCTTCGGAATCGTGCAGGGTGAGCAGGATCTGCGCCACGGTGATGCCGTGCCGCGCCAGTGCCTCCTGGTAAGCCTGCGCCAGCTGGATCTGGCCGGTCGCGGCGGCGGCCTGGCTCTCTTCGAGCTTCAGCACGCCGTTCGGCAGCTTGAGATGGGTGCGGCCCAGCCGAATCGCGCCGGAAGAGACCAGCACCACCTCGCAGCCGCCTTTATGGAGGCGCGCGACGTCGTCGGTCAGCGCCTCGAGCCAGTCGCGCTTGATCTCGCCCTTGGCTTCATCGACCAGGATCGAGGAGCCGATCTTGACAACCAGACGACGCGCGGAGGCCAGCGGGCTCATGCCGCATCCTTGTCCTTGCCGGCGGTGGTCTGTTTCTCGACGAGCTTCATCAGCTCGTGCAGCAGGGGCTGCACGCCCTGGCCGGAGACGGCGGAGATCACGTGCACGGTCTTGCGGCTCGCCCTGGCAAGGGCGGCGCGCTTGGCCTCGATGTCTTCCGGCGTCATGGCGTCGGTCTTGTTGAGCGCCACCAGCTCCTTCTTGCGGGCGAGGTTGCCGCCATAGGCCCTGAGCTCGGCGCGCACCGTCTTGTAGGCGTCGGCGACGTCGTCCTGGGTGCCGTCGACCAGATGCAACAGTGCGCGGCAGCGCTCGACATGGCCGAGGAAGCGCGTGCCGAGCCCCGCCCCTTCATGGGCGCCTTCGATCAGGCCGGGAATGTCGGCCATCACGAACTCGCGCTCGCCGACCCTCACCACGCCGAGGCCGGGATGCAAGGTCGTGAAGGGATAGTCGGCGATCTTGGGCCGCGCGTTGGTGTTGCTCGAGAGGAACGTCGACTTGCCGGCGTTGGGAAGCCCGACCAGGCCGATATCGGCGATCAGCTTCAGGCGCAGCCACAGCGCCATCTCCTCGCCCGGCCAGCCCTTGTCGGCGCGGCGCGGCGCGCGGTTGGTCGAGGTCTTGTAGTGCAGGTTGCCGTAGCCGCCGTCGCCGCCCTTGGCCAGGACCACGCGTTGGCCGATCTCGGTCATGTCGACCAGCAGGGTCTCGTTGTCCTCGGCGAAGATCTGGGTGCCGCGCGGCAGGCGCAGCACGATGTCCTTGCCCTTGCCGCCGGTGCGCTGCCCGCCCATGCCGTGATGGCCGGTCTCGGCCTTGAAGTGCTGGGCGTAGCGGTAGTCGATCAGGGTATTGAGGCCATCGACGCATTCGGCGATCACGTTGCCGCCGCGGCCGCCGTCGCCGCCGTCCGGGCCGCCGAACTCGATGAACTTCTCGCGGCGGAAGCCCACGCAACCCGCGCCGCCATTGCCGGAGCGGATGTAGATCTTGGCCTGGTCGAGGAACTTCATGATCGTAACGGGGGCTCAGAAACGAAAAGGGGGAACGGCGAGCCGCTCCCCCTTCGTAATCCTATCAGGACGGGAACGGCTATTCTGCTGCCAGAGCCGGCGCCGGGAGCACGTTCACTTCGACCTTGCCACCCGAACGGGTGCGGAACGACACGACGCCGTCGGCGGTGGCGAACAGCGTGTGATCGCGGCCAATGCCGACATTCTCGCCGGCATTCATCTTGGTGCCGCGCTGACGGACCAGGATGTTGCCCGAGAGGACCTTCTGGCCGCCGAAGCGCTTCACGCCCAGGCGCTTGCCGTCGGAATCGCGGCCGTTGCGCGAGGAGCCGCCTGCTTTTTTGTGTGCCATCGTACTACTCCGGTCGCTCTGGAGATCAGGCGACGATCTGTTCGATCTTGACCACCGTCAGGTCCTGACGATGACCGTTCTTGCGCCGCGAGTTCTGGCGACGGCGCTTCTTGAAGACGATCAGGTGCGGCCCGCGGGCCTGCTTGACGATCGAGCCGACGACCTTGGCGCCAGCCACGATCGGCGCACCGACCTTATCGCCGACCATCAGAACGTCGGTGAATTCGACCTTGGCGCCGGCCTCGCCCTCGATCTTTTCGATCGTGAGCTGGTCGTCTGCGGCAACCGTGTATTGCTTTCCACCGGTGCGGATAACGGCGATCATGATGACACCCGACTAGAAGTTCCCAGCCCGGACCGGATCACCCTACCATCCTTAGGGGGATGGCGTAGGTTTCGGCCCCATATGCTGGAAAGCACGAAAGAGCACGGCGGGCCTTCAAGACCCGCCGGAGGAGCGCGGAATATACGCACGCGCGCCTCCGAGTCAACGCCGCAAAAGCCCCAAACAGCGCCCCTTTTCAAGAGGTCGACCCTCAATAGGTCGCATGGGTGGCCTTGGCGCCCGGGCCGCGGGTCCGGGCTTCGCCGACCGCCCAGGCGAGATCCGCCAGATAATCGTCGACCATGCGCTCATGGCTGGGGTTCAGGTGCATATGGATGCCGGCGGGCTCGACCTGGCGGCCGACCAGCCAGCCGCGCGTGCCCATGGCGTCGCAGACGGCGCCGATATCGAGGGCAGGATCGGCCGAGCGGGTGACGAAGATGGAGAGTTCGTGCGGCTCCAGCACGGCCAGGCCCGGGAGCCGGGCAATGCCCTCGGTCAGGGCCTTCTTGTTGGCCATGATCATGCGGGCGCAGCGCATGTAACCGTCGTCGCCAAGGTGCTGCAGGGTCGCCCAGGCGGCTGCGACGGCGCCGCCAGGCCGCGTGCCCTGCATGGTCCAGGCGACGTAGGGGCCGCGCTCCCATTCGTTGAAATCGAAGGTCTGGTGCTTTTCCTTGAGCTCTCTGGAGCGCAGCAGCATCAGCGAGGCGCCCTTGGCAGCCATGCCGTGCTTGTGCAGGTCGGCGGAGAGGCTGGTGACGCCGGGCACCGCGAAATCCCAGTCGGGCAGGGCATGGCCCAGGCGCTTCACGTAGGGCGAGAGGAAGCCGCCGACGCAGGCATCGACATGCAACCACAGGCCGCGGGCGAGGGCGAGCTGGCCGAGCTCGCGGATGGGATCGAACACGCCGAACGGGTAGCAGGGGGCGGAGCCCACCAGGCCGATCGTGTTCCGGTCGATGCGGCCTTCCAGGGCGGCGACATCGGCCTTGAAGTCGTTGCGCGCGGAGGCGACGCGGCGGATCTCGACGCCCAGCGCATGGCCGGCGCGGCTGAAGGCGGGGTGCGCGCTGCGCGGGATCACGAAGTTGCCGTGCTCGATGCCGCGTGTCGCCCGCGCCCAGTCGCGCGCCGTTTGCAGGGCGAGAAAGATGCTTTCCGAGCCGCCCGAGGTGAAGGTGCCGGCGGCATCGGCCGGCGCATTCATCAGCCCCAGGCCGAAGGCCACGACGTCGTTTTCGAGCTTGGCCAGCGAGGGAAAGGCGCGCTTGCCGAGGCTGTTCTCGGTCCAGAAAGCAGCGTAGGCGCGCTTCTGCACCTCGGAGAGCTCATCGTCGAGATAGTAGTAGTAGACGGCCATCCGGCCGTCCCTCCAGGAGTAGTCCCCCGCCTTGGCGTCGTTCAGCCGGGCCTCGATCTCCGGCCAGGCCAGCCCCTTTTCGGGCAATTTCATCGCAGTCCTCCCGCCCGCCGAAGGTGTTGCCCCGGCGGTATCCGCCGCCTATAACCCGGCGCCCGGAGAGGTGCCAGAGTGGTCGATCGGGACGGTCTCGAAAACCGTTGTGCGTGCAAGCGTACCGTGGGTTCGAATCCCACCCTCTCCGCCACTTCAGTCCCTGAGTGGGCACTGAGTTTACGCCAGTTTTTCCGGTAAGCGCCTGTAGCAGCCGGGTCTTCGATCCCATGATACGAACCTCGCCGTCCGCGACCTCGACACGCTGCGCAAGCGCGCGCAGGTGGTCGCGGCGATAGCCGCCGCCTTCAAGGCGGATGCGCTGGCGGGCGGTCTTGGCGAAGGTGCGGACCATTTGGGGGGTGATGGCCTTGGCGCCGGAGGTGTCGAGCATGGCCTGGGCGCGCTCGGCGTCGGACTTGGCCTGATCGCGGATAGCCTTGAGGCCGTCAATGCGGTCTTTGAGCGCCGGGTCGTCAATGTCGGCCACGCCCGCCTCGATGGCATCGTAGAGGCGCTTGAGACGCAGTTCCGATTCGGCGGCGCGTTTGCTCAGTTCCGCGATATGCTCGCGGCGGCGTTCGGATTGCTCCTGCCGCCGATCGAGAACGCTGGCGAGGATAATTTCCAGCCGCTCGGGCTGGAGAAGCTGGTCTTCGAGGTGACTGGCGACAAGCTCGTCGAGCTTGTCCATCGGCACGGCCATGCCCTCGCAAGCGGTCGGCCCCTGCCGTGCCTTCATTGAGCAAGCATAGTAGCGGTAGCGCCCGCCCTTGCCGGTGCGGATGGTCATGGCCCCGCCGCACTTGGCGCAATGAATCAAGCCGGTGAGCATGGTCGGGCCGCTGATGACGGCGGATGGCGTGACCTTTGGATTGCGGGCCTTCAAGAGCGCCTGCACGGCTTCGAAGGTCTCGCGGTCGATGATCGGCGGCACCGGCACGACGACGATCTCGCTGAGGGGTTTCAGTTCCTTGGTCTTGCTGCGCTTGTTGAACTCGTGCTCGCCCATGTAGGTGCGGCGGGTCAGGATGCGGTGAACCTGGCCGATGCCCCACCGCCCGCCGTCGCGGGTGAAGATGCGGCGGCTGTTGAGGTAGGAGACGATGTTCTTGACGCCCATCTGGCCGCTAGTCCCATCGCCTTCCAGCGCCAGCCGGTAGATCAGCCGCACCGTGTCGGCGTGGAGCGGGTCGATCTCCAGCTTCTTCTTGGTCTTGGCCCCGCGCTGCTCGGCCGCGACGACACGGTAGCCGATGGGCGGCAGCGAGCCATTCCAGAAGCCTTGCCGGGCGTTTTCCTTCAAGGCGCGCATCACATGCTTGGCGTTTTCCTTCGACTGGTATTCATCGAACAGCGCCATGATCTGCCGCATCATCTGATGCACCGGATCATCGCCGATCTCCTGGGTGATCGACAGCAGCTTGACGCCGTTCTTGGCGAGCTTGCGGACGTAGAATTCCATATCGAAGGCGTCGCGGAAGAAGCGGCTAAACGAATGGACAATCACCACGTCGAAGGGCGCGGGCCTCGACGTGCCAGCCTCGATCATGCGCTGGAACTCGGGGCGGCGGTCGTTGGTGGCCGATGCGCCCGGCTCCACATAGGTCTCAACGAGTTGATAGCCGCGCGCCTCGCAATAGGCTTCGCCCTGCCGCTTCTGGTCAGGGATCGAGACATCATGCTCGGCCTGTCGCGCCGTCGAGACGCGCAGGTAGAGGGCGGCGCGCAGGGGGATTGTGGAAGCGGTCATGCCTTGTCTCCTTCGGCAGCCGCCTCGTCAGGCAACAACACGGCGACGCCGAATGGCAGGAAATGCTTCGTGTTGCGGGTGACGATGACGAGTTCATGCGCTGCGGCGATACCGGCAATCACGGCATCAGCCATGCCGGGGTCGTGACCGGCCGCAAGCGCCTTCGCCTCCAGCCGCCCGCCGATCGCGGCGGCCTGCGCGTCGACGCCAATAATCTTGTCGTCGTATGTGGAGACAAGGCCACTGAGCCATGCTTTCATACTCGCGGCCTTCGCCGTTGCCCCCTTGTGGTCGAGGAGCGCGATTCCCTTCTCGATCTCATGGATGGAGACGACCGACAGGAATAGCTGTCCATCGGCGTCCATGCGGTCCAGCCAGGTGAGGAAGTCAGCGGATGCCTCCGCCTTCGACGGCGCCAGCATGGAGACGACGTTGGTGTCGAGAAGAAAGCCGCTCAAAGCTCGACATCCCGCGATGGCCTGCGATTACGCGGGAACTCTCCGCCTGGGAACGTCCTGAGATAGCTGACAAGGCCCGCCCGTTTGCGCGTCAGCGCCTTGCGCGCGATCTCCGCCGCCTCGACCGAGACCAAGGCCGCGACAGGCTTGCCATGACGGGTGATGGTCACGATCTCTCCTTTGATGGCTTCATCAACTAGGCTGGAAAATCCAGCCTTGGCGTCTCTGAGGTTGATGGTCAGCATGTTGCGCCCTCACATATGTAGCTATATGTGACTACATGTAATCCATTGAAGGGCGGATTTCAACGCCGATTTCAAATCCCCGAGGTGTTAGCCCTCGGAGCCGAACAACTCGTCGAAGATGTCGCCGAACCATTGCTCGAACACCTCGATCTCGGCCTGCGTGACCGGAACAGGATGGGGCCAGTCGTCAGTGACGGTCCATGTGGACAGGTCATGTTTGGGTGGCCTGCCGGGGAACGGCCACGGGTAGCCCAATAGCGCTTCAAGCTGCTCCGATGCCGTGGGTGGCCTCACATGCGGGGAACGGGACACGATGCCCACCCCCTCATTATTCGTTTCGCCGTCGGTCATCGAAGCCGGCCTCGCCTTTCGGGCACCACGCCACGGGGTTGGCGACCCAGCGGTCGATGTCGGATTCCCTCCAACCAGCGCCGTTGACGCTGATCCTCAACTGGGCGGGGAACGTGCCCTCGGCGATCTTGCGGTAGATGGTGGACCGGGACAGGCCGGTCCGCGCGAGAACGGTTTTGAGGCGGACGATACGGTCTGGTGCGGGCATGGCTGCGCTGGCTCCTGCCGGTTGTTTCTGACGGCTTCCGGGACCAGACAGAGCGATGATTTATTGTTGTGCAATAGTGATTTAGGCGTCGTAGTACTGTGGCGTGGAGGCGGCGGAAAATAGGATAGTTCTACAGTCCGATACTCCGGCCTCTACCGAGGTCGATACCGTGGCTGAAGGCGAGTTCCCGGCCAAGGCTACGGCCCGAGTCGATCCCAATGCCGAGGTCGCGCTTGCGACCCTCAAGGATGGATTCAAGCTGGGGATCGCGTTCAAGGCTCTTTGCCATGTCGCCCATGGCTGCCCGCGTGGACTTGTAACCGGACATGTCGCCCGCCTGGTACTGGCGCTGGCTGGTCTGGCCGAGTTCCCGCCAGCGTTCCACGAAGCGGTCGGCTCGCAGGCTGGGATCGGTGCGAAGCTCGGTTTCCAGTTGCAGGGCGCGGATTGCGCGCCGGGCGTCGCCGGACGCTGCCTCCGCCGCAAGCTCCGGGTTTTTCTTGTAGGCGGCTTCGGCGTCATGCGGGCCGTGGGGGCGCACCTCCTCAAATCGCTGGCGCGCCTCCTGCAATTCCCTGATCTGATCGGGGCTGGCCTGGCCGCCCAGATCCTGTGCCGCGAAGATCGCATCCGCGGCGCGGGCATGACGGACGAGCGCCCGGCCACGGGCGCGGCGCAACGCCGCCTCCGGGTCTTCCTCCACCTTCCTTTCCGGCCCCTGTCCGCCCTCAGCGGGCGGGCGTAGGCCGTCGAACAGGCCGCGAACCTTCTCGGGAACTTGGCGGACGATCTCGACAACCCGTTCCACGCGCTCGCGAAAGGTGATGCCGCGCCGCTCGGCATAGTCTCGGGCGGGTTCGTAGTCGCTCGCCATGTCCTTGGCGCGGTCGCGCGACAAGACGTTGATGAGCTTGTCCTGACTGGCGAAGTCGTCGCGGCCATAGTGCAGGTCCATACCGTCGCGGTGGCGCGAGAGGGCGACATAGCTGCCGTGAGCGTCCATGCCCGGTGTCGCCAGCACATGGGCGTGGTCCACGGTCATGCCCTGCGCCTTGTGGATCGTCGCGGCATAGCCGTGGTCGATCTTGTTGTAGTCCTTCAAGTCGAACGAGACATTGCACCCGTCGTCCGTGCGCACGGTCATGCTCTGGGCGCTGACCTGCTCGATGGCCCCGAGCGTGCCGTTCTTCACGCCAAGCCCGCGCTCGTTTTGCAGGAACATCACGCGGTCGCCGGGTGCGAAGTTCCGCGCGCCGCGCTCGACGGCGACACGCACATCGTCGCCAAGGTTTCCGGCCTCGCGCATCCGTTCGCGGGCAGCTTCGTTCAACTCCCGCACCTCGGCATTGGTGTGGGTGAGGATGATGCGGGAGGCGTCGGGGCTGGCCTGACGGTCACGGTCCCAACGGTCGATCAACTCGCCGCGCGCCTGTTCGCGTGACGCGGCCTCATGCACCATGCCATGTGTGTCGTAGGCTTGGATCGCATCGCCGATGCGGCGGGTCGCCAGATCGCGCGTGGCGTCGCGCTGCCAGTCCTGCCGCTGGCCCGCCTCAATGGATTGCAACTGCTGCGGATCGCCGACCAGCACGACCTTCGCGCCCGCGTCGGCGGCATGGGACAGCACGCGCTCCAACTGCCGCGTGCCGACCATGCCCGCCTCGTCGATGACAAGCACGTCGCGGGACGAGAGAAGGTCGCGACCCTGTCCCCAGCCATGTTCCATGCTGGCGATGGTGCGCGAGGCGATGCCGGAACCGTTTTCCAATCCCTCGGCCGCGATACCGGACAGGGCCGCGCCGCGCACGGTGTAACCGGCATCCTCCCAAGCCTCGCGCGCCACACCCAGCATCGCGCTCTTTCCCGTCCCGGCATAGCCGACGACAATGCCGAGACCGCGCCCGTCCGTGACATGCGCCAAGGCGTCGGCCTGCTCGCCGGACAGGACAAGGCCGCGATCCGCCGCGCGGGCCAATGCGGCGTCGCGGTTCCTGCCGCTGACCTCATGACGTTCCCGTTCCGCCATCATCGCGGCGGCACGATGCAGGCGCTGTTCGGCCTCGATCATCTCGCGGGTCGTGAAACGCTCCTCGCCGCGACCGTCCTTGCCGAGTTCGACAACATCGGGCGCGTTGCGAATCGCGCCCATCACTTCGTTGAACTGGTCAATCCCGTCGCTGTGCCGGTGCGCGAGCATCGCCATGTCGCGCCGCGTGAAAGTCGATTGCTGCTGCGTGATGGCGTCGAGAGCGGTGGAAGGATCGGCGATGATCCGTTCACCGTTCTCGCGGGCGATGCGCCTGTGATCCTCGGCGCGGTCGGCCTCAATTCCTGCCACCTCCATGCGCTGCGCGGGCGCGCCGATCTTCGTCTGCGGCTCCAACGCGATGCCCTGCGCCTCAAGGCTGCGATGGTCGATCCGCGCGTCGATGTCGAGTTCGGCCAGCCTCTCGTTGACGCGATCGGCCCAGCGTTCGCGCCAACGCTCGACCAACTCCGTGCGGTTCCACTCCCGCACCTTCGGGCCAAAACCGTTCCCGTCCACCGACCGCATGGTGAGCATGACATGGGCATGGGGCTTGGGCTGGCCGTCCCCGCCCTTGTCCCAATGCACATTGAGGTCGGCGATCATGCCCTGATCGACAAACTCCAGTGCCACGAAGTCGCGGGCCAGTGCGACGCCCTGCGCCTGCGTCATCTCGCGCGGAAGGGCGAACTCCACCTCGCGGGCAAGCTGCGCGTCTTTGCGCATCTCGGCGGCTTCGACATCGTTCCACAGCCGTTCGCGATCCTCCCAGACCTCGGGCGCGTTTTCCGGCAGCATGACCTCGCAATGCACTACGCCCGGCTTGTTCGAGAAGTCATGGTCACGGTCCAGCCGGTCGTCGCGCAACCGCGATCCCGAGCGGTAGGCGGCGGCAGCGACCGCGCTGCGGCCCGCCGCGCGTCCGATAACCTGAACGGAGAAATGGTAGATCGCCATGGCGACCGACCAGATACTGCCCTCAAGCGCACGTCGGAACGACGTATAAGCGCGCCCTCGAAACTAATTTCTCGGGATGATCCGCGCCGTTCCAGGCCGTCCCGGCAACATAGAAGCATTTCCGCAGGCACGAAACTATCATCCCTCCATCGACTGCTCATGGAGGACATGATGCGCAAGCCACGGGACTTTGATGCGGAACTGAAGGCGCTTGAGGACAAGGCGCGAGACCTGAAAGCTCGCAAGGTGCAGCAACTCGGCGAACTGGTGATCTCGACCGGAGCCGATGCGCTCACCGCCGACGAACTGGCGGGCGCGCTGGCCGTGCTGGCCGAAACCAAGGACGCCGGGAAGAGGGAGGCGTGGGCCAAGCGCGGGGCCGCGTTCTTTCAAAGCCGGCCGCGGCGATCTGCATCAGCGCCTGACCGCGACGCTGGCGGCGCTGCGACGCAACCGGGCAGCGCGCAACCGGCATCAGGGAGCGCGGGCGCGGCATGACATGCGCACCTGGCAGGTCGAACGCCGCAAACGCACGCGACATCTGATCGAACTCGGCGGACTCGTCGTCAAGGCCGGGATCGTGGACCTCATCGGCGATGATCGCGCCACGATCTACGGCGCGCTGCTCTGGATGGCCGAAAAGCTCCAGAGCGATCAGGGCGAACATGCGCGAAGGCTATGGGCCGCAAGGGGGAAGCAAGCGCTCGAGGATCACTGAGCATCATATCGTCAAACGACAGCCCCCTTCGATGTACGCCTCGTTATGGAATGAGAACGCGCTCCAAGGCATCGACCAACTCGCGCCGTTTGCCCATCCCACGGTTCGCAAGATCATCGTCACCGGCTCGGTCGAGGTAGGCCAAGCAACTGGCCGCACTGGCGGGTCGGCACATGAAGCGCACATCGACGGAATTGGGCGGACATACCCCGTGCTTGTGTTCGACGATGCCGATGCCGATGCAGAGGCCGCGGCCCGCGCGCTTGCGGCCAAGACGTTGTGCAATGCCATTCAGGACTGCATTTCGCTCACGCGCTTCTTCATCCAGGGGGCATTCTCGACCGCTTTCTCTCCGGACTGGTTTCGGCTTTCAAAACGGTGAGGGTCGGGGGTGGACTGAACGATGGCACCCAGAAGGACCGCTTTGGCATGCCGGTCGCGCGCCGGCGACAGAAAAGCTGGTTGCCGACGCACGAAAGCGGCACCGAAGTGCTGACCGGGGCAAGCGGATCGGCAATGTCGGCAGCTTCTACGCGCGCACGATCGTGCACACGCCCGATGATCGCATCGCGCTGATGCGCGAAGAGCCGTTCGGATCGGTTGCCGTCGTCTCGCCCTTCCGGGGCAACGAAGACGGCCTGGCACGCGCGAACGGCCTGCCCTTCGGTCTTGTCTCCTACATCTTCACCAACTCGCTGGAACGGACCGACATGGCAGCGGCAGCTCTTCAGGCCGGCATGGTGAGCATCAAACATTTTGGCCTTGCGCTTCCCGTGTCCACTTTCGGCGGAGTGCGCTACAGCGGCCATGGCAGCGAACGCGGGACCGGCTCGATCCACCCTGGTGTGCGCCCCAGTCGAGCGCTGCATAGATCTCGCACGCCACGATGGCGCCGAGCCCGCGCACCTGTCTCAGGTCTCCGGGGCAGCGCACGCAGGGTCGAGAGTTTCCAGCCCGGGCGATCACCCGGCTCGCGATCAGCGCCGAGGCGAGATCGTGCGCACGCGAACCCCGGCGCCCAAGCAGGCGCGGGCTCTCCAGCTTGTGCATCATCCCTATTACCGCCGCCACATGGCCATGCGGCAGTGATGGCAGCGCCCTGAAAGCGGAGCTGCCCCGCTCGGCCTGGCCAAGATTCGACCGAACGACCCAGCAAGATTGTTCTATATGGCCACATTGAATGTTAAAGACTGCCCGGAGGCCGAGGCATAAACTCTCCGCTCATCGAGGTTGGATGGCGCCCACGCGTGAAGTTCGGGCCGAGTTCAGGGGGAACGGGGCTAAATGAAGACTCAGTTAGTAGGTGTTGATGCAAAAGCCGCGCCGGGACCGTGCGGCATCGTTGTGGTGGAAGCTCGGCCTGCCGAGCTGTACGCTCGTGCACCAGCTCCGTCACTGGTGTCAACTGGCGTTCCGTCTAGACCGCAGGTATGATTTTTAGGGCGACAGCGATGCAGCTCACTCTGAAGACCTTCCTGGAGCGCACGGAGTCTTTCCTACCGCAGAACGAGATCGTTTCGAGACAAGCCGACGGCCAGCTTTTTCGCTATCATTATGCCGATTACTGTCGGCGTACTCGACAGCTTGCGAGCGCCTTGGCTCGGCTCGGGGTCAAGCCGGGCGACAGAGTCGCGACGCTGGGCTGGAACACATACCGGCACATGGAGCTCTACTTCGCCGTTCCGTGCCTTGGCGCCATCCTGCACACGGTGAACATCCGCCTCACCGACGAGCACATCGCCTATATCATGAACCACGCCGAAGACGTGGTCCTCTTCGTGGATCCGGATCTCCTGCCGACCGTGGAACGAGTCGCTCCTTCGGTGCGCAGTCTCCGCCACATCATCGTCATGGACGATCGGCCGGCGCCTCTCGGCGATTGTGACTATGAGAGCTTTCTCGCGACAGGCGATCCGGACTTCGCGTTTCCCGAGATCGAGGAGAACAGCCCCTGCGGCATGTGCTTCACGTCCGCCACGACGGGCGATCCCAAGGGGGTCGTCTACACCCAACGCGGCCTCTACCTGCACACGCTCGCGCTTTGCCTTCGCGATGTCCTCGCCATCAGCGAGCATGACACCGTGCTGCCGGTCGTGCCCATGTTCCACGCCAACTCGTGGGGACTGCCCCACGCTGCGGTCGCCGTCGGCGCGACGATCGTGCTGCCAGGCCCGCATCCGACTGCCGCGGACATTCTCGATCTCATCGAGGCCGAGCGCGGCACGTTCTGCGCCGCCGCAGTGACGATCGGCGTCGAACTCTATGCGCAGCTGAAGAAGAAGCCGCGCGACATCAGCAGCTTGCGCGGCCTCATGCTCGGAGGCTCGGCCACGCCCGAGGCGCTCATGAAGCGCTTTCACAACGAGTACGGCGTCCCCATCCTCACCGCCTGGGGCGCGACAGAAGCCGCCCCGCTCGCGACGATCACTCATGTGCGGCGCAGCGTGTTCGAGGCCGGACCGGAAGAGCGGATCAAGGTTCGGATCCGGCAGGGCATTCCCGTACCCGGAGTCGAACTCAAGGTGCTGGACGATTGCGGAAAACCCGTGCCCCGCGACGACCGCCACCCTGGCGAGGTGCATGTGCGAGGTCCCTGGATCGCCACCGAATACTACCGCGATAAGCGCAGCCGCGACAGCTTCGCCGATGGGTGGTGGCGAAGCGGCGACATTGCGACGCAAGGCTCCGATGGCTCGATCCGCCTCGTCGACCGCGCGAAGGATCTCGTAAAGTCCGGCGGCGAATGGATCTCCTCAGTGGATCTCGAGAACGAACTCGCTGCCTGTCCCGGCGTTTTGGAGGCGGCGGTCGTGGCGATGCCGGACGCACGTTGGCAGGAGCGGCCAGTGGCCTTTGTTGTGCCCTTGCAGGAGAGTGGAGAGCTCGACCCAGACATACTGAGCGCGTGGCTCGCGCGCCGCTTCGCGAAGTGGTGGATACCAGACCGCTTCGTCGTGGTCGCGGCGCTGCCGAAAACCGGTGTCGGCAAGGTCGACAAGCGCACCCTGCGCGAGCGCGCGGCGGGACTCGCCCTGTGACCGTCCATGCCATCCGCATGCCGCTCGTGTTCCAGACTAGGAGGACTCTCTAAAATGTCTGCTACCGGCCGCGTCGCTTTGTTCCGGGGGCCACGACAGCCCTTCGATATGGCCGAAATGCCGGTGCCGGAGCCCCGGCCCGGCGCGGTCCTCGTGCGTGTGCGGATTGCCAATATCTGCGGCTCGGACCTGCATGCATGGCGCGGCGACTTCCGGCTTGCTGGCCTCGGCGGCAAGCTGCCCACGGTGCTCGGCCACGAGATGACGGGCACAATCGCCGCGCTCGGCCGGGACGTGGATCGCGACAGCAACGGCGAGCCGCTTCACGAGGGCGACCACGTCGTCTTCGCCTATTTCACCGGCTGCGGTCACTGCCCTTCCTGCCTGCGCGGACGCCGCGCCGCCTGCGACCACATCGACATGGCGATGACCGGCGACGCTACCGAATGGCCGCATTTCGTCGGAGGCTACGGCGAGTATTTTTACGTGAAGCCGGGCTCGACCATCTACAAGGTGCCGCCCAAGCTTCCCCTCGAAATCGTCGCCGGCGCGAACTGCGCCCTGGCGCAGGTCATCGCCGGGTTCGAGCGGGCGAACCTTTCCTTCGACGAGACCGTGGTGATCCAGGGCGCCGGCGGCCTCGGCCTCTATGCGACGGCGGTCGCGAAAGCCTTCGGGGCGCGGCTCGTCGTCGTGCTCGACGCAATCAGCGACAGGCTCGCGATGGCGAAGCGGTTCGGGGCGGACGTCACCATCAACATCGCCGAGGAGACGGACGAAAAGTCGCGCGTGAATCAGGTCAAGGCGCTTACCGATGGCCGGGGCGCCGACATTGTGATGGAGCTGGTCGGGCGCGCCGACGTGGTGCCGGAGGGCATACGCATGCTCGCGCAGTTCGGCCGCTATGTGGGCATCGGCAACATCAACGCCGGCCAGAGCCACCCGTTCGATCCGTCGCGCCTCGTCATGACCAACAAGTCGATGCTCGGCGTCGCGCTCTACGAGCCGTACACGCTCGGCAAGGCGCTTCGTTTCCTCGAGCGCAACCGCGACAGGCTGCCGCTCGACCAGCTGCTCAGCGCCAAATTTCCGCTGGACCAGATCAACGAGGCTTTCGCTCAGGCGGACAGGCGCGCCGTGCTGCGCGCAAGCCTCGTTCCGTGAAGGGAACTGCCGCGTGTCCATACGTGGAGGGGACCGAATACCTCCGCTCACCAAGGGAAGGAAGCACCGATATGCCAAGCAAGGAATCCGCAGAGCTCGCCGATCTCTACCGGTCATGGGTCGCCGCGATGACGGCCAAGCCGGACATGGGCCTCGACGAGATCCGACGTCTGTTCAGCCATTGGGGCGACGTGACCGCCGATCCCAGGGGCGTCGACTACCTGGAGATCGAGGTCGAAGGGATTCCGGCTATGTGGGCGGTGCCCCACGGTGCTGTCCGTGATCGCGTTCTGCTTTGCTCGCATGGAGGCGGTTATGTCGTCGGCTCGATGTACACCCACCGCAAGCTCTTTGGGCATATCGCCAAGGCGGTCGGCTGCCGGGCGCTGATCGTCGATTATCGGCGCGCCCCCGAGAATCCGCATCCAGGTCCCGTCAACGATATGGTCACCGCCTATCGCTGGTTACTGGAACGGGAGGGGTTGAAACCGCAACATATCGCGTTGACGGGCGACTCAGCCGGCGGTGCGCTTGCGCTCACGACAATCGCCGCCGCGCGGGATAAGGGGTTGCCGCTTCCGGTGGCAACCATCCCGATGTCCCCTTGGGCCGGAATGGACACCTCGGGCCAAACGTACGACACGAACAAGGACAGGGACGCGCTGGTTTCTCGAGACACCACCACGGGCTTAGGTAGTCTTTTCATCGGTGAGAAGGGCAATCCAAAGGATCCTTTGGCAAATCCGCTTTACACTGAATATTCGAAATTCCCACCGATATACATCACGGTCGGAGACGCCGAGACTCTTCTCGACGACAGCCGGCGGATAGCGGAGCGAGCGAAGAAAGCGGGCGTGGACGTTAGAATCGATGTTTTCCCCGACATGCAGCACGTCTTCCAGTTTCTCGCTGGTACTGCGCCTGAAGCCGACGATGCGATTAAGCGCATGGCCGAGTGGGTTCGCCCGAAGCTTGGTCTGAGCTGATTCCGACAGGGAGAAATGCAGCAATCGCGCGAGCCGGATGAATGCAAGTCTGTGCTCCGCGACGATGCTCTCTTGGAATCGAATTACCCGTGCCCAGGCCCTTCGCCAGGGGACAGGGAGTGCACAAAAATATTCATCACATAATAAGAGGGGAACGAACATGGACGCTCAAGTCAAGAAGGCAGCCGATCTGGATGTGTTGGTCGTCGGGGCTGGATTCTCCGGCCTTTACATCCTGCATGAACTGGTGAAACGAAACTACAAGGTCCATCTATTCGACGATGGTGAGGGGCCTGGAGGAACTTGGGATAAGAACCATTTTACCCCGGGGCACGCGTTGACTCGGAGGTGTGGGTCTACCAGTACACCGACCCGGCGCTTTGGAAGGATTATTATTTCACGGAGAAATTCCCAGGCTGGAGGGAGCTGAAGTCCTACTTCAACTATGTCGCGGACAAATGGGGCATCCGTCCCTACATGACCTTCAAGACCAGGGTCATCGGCACGACGTTCGACGAGGCAAACGGTGTTTGGCAGGTACGGACGAGCGACGGCCAGAGCCTGACCGCCCGATATCTTGTGCTTGGAATGGGATCGACAACGCAGCCGGTCACGCCGTCCTTCCCCGGCGCGGAGACTTTTAAGGGGCAATCCTATCATTCGGCACGTTGGCCGCGCGACGGCGTCTCGATGAAAGGCAAGCGAGTTGCTGTCATCGGGACGGGTGCTTCAGGCGTGCAGATCATCCAGGAAGCGTCACGCGAGGCGGAGCATCTCACCGTCTACCAGCGGACCCCGAACCTTGCTCTACCGATGGGGCAGGAGAAGTATACTCGGGAGGAATACGAGAAACTTAAGGCGATGTTCCCGCCAGTGATGGAGAGAACGAAGCAAACATTTGCCGGCTTTGCCTATGATTTGATCTACAAGCCGTGGAATGAGATGAGCGCAGATGAGCGCCAGAAAATCATGCGCTTTAACTGGGATCAGAAAGGCTTCACCTTTTGGCTCGCCGCGCCGGCGGATTTATTCTTCGATGAAGAATGCAATCGTGCGCACTATAACTTCTGGCGGGACGAGACGCGCAAGCTGATCAAGAAGGAACATTTAATCGAGGTTCTGGCCCCGACCGAGCCGCCCCACCCCTTCGGAACGAAACGCCCCTGCCTCCAGCAGTGGTATTTCGACCTTTATAATCAGGACAATGTCGATCTCGTTAACCTGAAGGCCACACCGATCGAGAGGATCACCGAGAAAGGAATTGTATCCGGAGGCAAGGAGCACGAGGTCGATATAATCGTTTATGCCATCGGCTTCGACACATGTACCGGCGCTATCTCTGCGGTCGACATCAAGGATGCGCGTGGCCGGACGGTGGGCGATCTGTGGAAAGAGCAGTCTCTGACGTATCTAGGCAAGGCAGTGCCCGGCTATCCAAACCTGCTCTACACTTACGCGCTTCAGTCCCCCTCGGCCTTCGTCAATGGGCCGACTGGCGCTGAACTCGAGGGCGACTGGGTGGTGAAGTTCATTGAGAACATGGACAAAATGGGCATCCGCCGATTCGAGGCTAGTCGCGACGCGGCCGAAGCATGGGGCAAGCGCTGCCATGACCTAGGCGAAATGAGCCTCTTTGTAAAGGCGAAATCGTGGTACATGGCAGCAAATGTTCCGGGCAAACGGCCTGAGATCCAGCCATTTATCGGCGGACAGCCGGCCTATCGCGCCGCGTTGTACGAGGAGTTGGACAAGGGCTTTCCCAACTTCGTGCTTGTCAAGAAGCATGCCGAAGAAATCGCCGCACAGTGATTTCTTCTCGATGCGGGCGTCGGCAAACTCATGCTGTCGCCCGTGGTTCCAACCGGACGAATTCGCGAGGCAAAACAACATATCGCGAGCAAAGTAGCGATCGTCACTGGCGGCGGGTCGGAAATCGGGCGAGCAACTGCGTCGCTCTTGGCTGATACCAACCTGCGGGGTGGCTGACTCATGTGAGGGATTCCCGACGCGGGGGAATGTGGTTCACCATGGTAAACATCAGGATGTTGGCCATGGCCCCCCCCCCCGCTGCGGGATGAGTGAGCAATATGGCGTGGGATCAGGTCCACTGACGGCGCTCGCGTTCCGGGCGCCGATCGACCAGCCCGAGCGGTTCAGGAAATCGAGGGACGTCGGCGCTCATCTGGGGCTCACCCCACGACGCTACCAGTCCCACGAGACGGATCTTCAAGGGCGGATCAGCTGATGTGGCGACGAACTGACGCGAACGGCGCTCTACGAAGCGGCGCATTCGCTCCTCATTCGCAGCAAGAAATGGTGCCTTGCGGGCATGGGCATGAAGATCGCCAAACGTCGTGGAATGGCGCGCCCGCGTGTCGCGGTCGGTCGCAAACTCGCAACAATTTTGCACCGTATGTGGATCGACGATGCGGAATTCCGCTTCGGTCACGAACCGGCGGCGACCCCAGACGTCAAGACGATCACCGTCGTCGCGGCCTAATACCAATCCTCTGTGATCAGAACCCGTGCGCCCAGTCGCGCAATCCCAGGGTCATGATGCGCCAGGGTTGGTCCTCGAGTTTGTTCCATGCGTCCGCGCAATGGTCGACGATGTCGTCGTAGCAGGCGAACACTCGGTTCGAGAGCCAGTTGTCGCGCATGAACTCCCAGACGTTTTCCTGCGGGTTCAGCTCCGGGCATTTGGCGGGCAGCGGCACGATGGTGATGTTGGGCGGCACAGCAAGCCGCTCCGACATGTGCCAGCCGGCCTGGTCCCAGTAGCAGCGCCGCGTGGCGGCCCGGCGCGACCTTGGCCGAGATCTCGGCCAAGTGCAGGTCCATCGCTTCGACGTTGCACCATGGCAGGATGAGCCCGGCCGCCTTGCCGTCCTGCGGGCAGATGGCGCCGAAGATGTAGGTCGAAGCCGTGCGCTGGTCGGTAACCGTCCGGTCTGACGCGCGGCTGTGGGAGATTGACGCTGCTGTGTCAGGCGGCCGCGAGGGTTTCCGATTTGTCGCTGATGAGGTCGCGGCAATGCCAGGGCAGCAGATCGGCGACACGGTTGATCGGATGTGTTGCGATGCGCTCGAGGAGGTGGCGCAGATAGGCTTCCGGCTCGACATCGTTGAGCCGCGCAGTTGCGATCAGGGAAGCGATGGCTGCAGCGCGCACGCCACCTGCGTCGGATCCCGCAAACAGCCAGTTTTTCCGACCCAAGGCGATCGGCCGGATCGCGCGTTCGACGGGGTTGTTGTCGATCTCGATGGTGCCGTCATCGGTGTAGCGTGTCAGTGCCGTCCAGCGGGCGAGCGCGTAACGGAGTGCGGCCGCGAGATCACCGCGCTGCGGAACGCGCCGCAGCGTTGCCTCCAGCCAAGTCTTTATGTCCGCGAGCAGCGGCCCGGCTCTCGTCTGGCGGCGTGGCGGCGGTCGTTGGGCGGCCGGCCGCGGATCTCGCCCTCGATCGCGTAGAGACCCCGGATCCGGTTCAGCGCCTCGGTCGCCAGCGGCGCTTTGCCGGTCGCATGCAGGTCGAAGAACTTGCGTCGCACATGCGCCCAGCACGCGGCTTCGACGATGCTCCCCCCATCGTAGAGCCCGTTGAACCCAGCGTAGCCATCCGCGTGCAGCACGCCTTTGAACGCGGCGAGATGGCTGCGCGGATGGTCGCCCCGGCGATCCGGGCTGTAGCGGTAGAGCACGGCAGGTGCGGCCGCCCCGGCATAGGGCCGCTCATCGCGCAGATAGGCCCACAGGCGACCGGTTTTGGTCTTTCCCGCGCCCGGGGCCAGCACCGGCACTGGCGTGTCGTCGGCATGCACCCGCTCGCCCGCCATGACATGGCGTTCGAGCGCATCGATCAGCGGGCGCAGCAGGGCGCTGCACTGGCCCACCCAATCCGCCAGCGTCGAGCGCTCGAGGTCTACGCCTGACCGCTCGTAGAGCTCGCTTTGCCGATACAGCGGCAGATGATCGGCGAACTTCGCGACGAGCACGTGGGCGAGCAGCGCCGGCGAGGCGCGCCCGCGACGGATCGGCAGGTCCGGCACGGGTGCCTGGCTGATGCCCTCGCACGTCCGGCAGGAGAATTTTGGCCGGACGTGACGGATCACCCGGAACGACGCCGGCACGTAGTCGAGCACCTCCGTGACATCCTCGCCGAGCCTGCGCAGCGCGCCGCCGCACTGCGGACATGTGCACGCGGTCTCATGGGTCACCGTCATCCGCGGCAGATGATCGGGCAGCGGACGCCGCGCCGGCAGTTCGTGCGAGGCACCGGCCGGAGTCACCCGCGCGCTACCGGTCAACGCCTCGTTCCGAGCGGCACCGGCCTCGAGGTCCTCCAGCGCCAGCGTCAGCTGTGCGATCTCGGCGGCGATCTTCTCGGAGGAGCGGCCGAACTGCATACGCCGCAGTCGTTCGAGTTGCAGCTGCATCGCCGCGATCCTATCGCGCTGCGCGATCAGTTCCGCGTCCTGCCGCGCGATCGTCGCCGCCTGCGCTTCGATCAGCGCGCGCACGTCGCTCGGGAGGGAGGAGAGATCAATCACAACGCGGATCGTGCCGAATTCTTCCGCGTCGCCGCAACGCAAAGCCGCAGCTCAGCCCGCCATCTCCGGCTGCCACGTGCGCGACGGTAGTTGCGCGGGCGTCAGTGTCACCGCACCGTCCTTCGCCTGAGGCCAGACAAAGCGCCCGCGCTCGAGCCGCTTGTACCTCAACTGAGAATGCAGACTCTTCGAATGCAGCGCGGCAGTTTGTGCAGGTGATGCATCCATTCCACCCACTGTTCGGGCGGCAGCTTCCTTGCGTCGGCAAACGATACAACCGGTATGGCGAACGCCTCTTACTGCAGGGCGACAGCGCCACCGTATGGTCGGTTCCTCCGCAATGGACCGATCGTGCGAGCCCGGATCCAGAGATCGTCATCGGTCACGGACGGGCACTTTTGCGTGCTGTCGACCTGATGGAGCTAGCCAGCTTGGTGAAGCGCCTTTCCGACAGAGCAGCCTCGCGATCGCGCCGCAAACCGTAAGGATGATTACGCCGCACATGTAAGGTGATTAATGCCGCAACAATCTTCTTATGTCTGTATCGTTCCCCAAAAATCTGGCGTCTTATGTGCCATCGACGGCTGTCGCGGACTTGACATCTGCACATTTTGCGGCATAAATCTAATTACGCGAATGATTCGCGCGCTCGGAGCGGACGGTGCCGGCGAAGCACGACAGCAAGCGCTCGAAGACCGACGCCCTCCTCGAGGACGGCACGCTCAATCCGACGCCCGAGAAGGTGCGCGATCCAAAGTTTCAGGGAAGCGAGTTTTTCGATCCGCACGACGCCGTGCAGGTCAAGTACGAGATGCTGCGTCGCGTCTCCATCGACAACGCCTCGGTGACCGACATTTCCGACGAGTATGGCGTTTCCAGGCCGACCTATTACCAAGCGAAGGCGAACTTCGATGCGGCAGGGATTGCGGGACTGGTCCCAAAGAGGCCAGGCCCCCACGGCCCCCACAAGGTCCACGGCGAGGTTCTTGCGTTCCTACAGGCACGGCTGGTCCCGGGCGAGCCGGTTCGCGCTCGGGGGCTTGCAAGGTTGATCCGCGACGAGCTCGGCATCGAGGTTCATCCCAGGACGATCGAGCGAGCATTAAAAAAAACTGCCGGATGAACACGCCACGACACTGGCGTGTTCGATCCCATCGTCCGCCATTGCGGCCCAGTATGAGGTGCTGCGCATGGCGGCTCTCGGCGAGGCGCTACCGCTTACGGCCCGCAGTGGCCTCATGCTCTTTCTGCGTCGGGGCATGTGGGGTTGGACGCAGACGCTGGTCGCCGCAAGCCCCGTTCAACAGCCAGTTCATACATCATCGCTCACTCCACCAGTGCGTAACGAGCGCACAGCTATCGTTCATGTGCTGGCGACAATCGCGATGAGCACCCACGATCGGAGAACACCATGAAGGAGTCTCTCAAGGTTCAGCCTCACCACCTCGAACGCGGTGCCTACCTGTACATTCGTCAGTCCTCGATGCGACAAGTCATCGAGAACGTCGAGAGCGCGAAGCGGCAATATGCACTTCGTGGACGCGCAATTGCCCTTGGCTGGCGCGACGAGCAAATCGTCGTCATCGACAGTGATCAAGGCGAGTCCGGTGCATCGGCTGCCTGGCGCGAAGGCTTTCAGCGCCTGGTCAGCGACGTCGGCATGGGGCACGCCGGTATCGTGATGGGCCTGGAGGTCTCCCGCCTGGCGCGGAACAATGCCGATTGGCAGCGTTTGCTGGAGATCTGCGCCCTGGCCGACACCCTAATCCTCGATGAGGATGGCATCTACGATCCGTCAACCTTCAATGACCGCCTCCTGCTCGGGCTCAAGGGCACAATGAGTGAGGCCGAGTTGCATGTGATCAAAGCAAGGCTACGCGGCGGAATCCTCAACAAGGTTAGGCGCGGCGAGTACCACTGCGTCTTGCCAACCGGGCTGATCTATGGCCAGTCCGGCAACGTGACGCTCGATCCCGACTCGCAGGTCAGGGAGACAATCGACCATTTCTTCGACACGTTCTCTCGCGTCGGCTCCGCATGCCAAACCGTCAAGGCCTTTCGCAGGGAAGGCCTTCTGTTTCCCTCGCGTCTACGCAACAGCGAGACCACGGTTTTTCGGCCATTGACCGCATCGACGGCGATACGCGTCCTGAACAACCCACGCTACGCCGGCGCCTACGCCTATGGGCGCCGGCGCTATCGACGAGCCATCGACGGTAAAAAGACCCTGCAGCGGCGTGAGCACGATGACTGGCTGGCTTGCATCCCGGATGCCCATCCCGGCTACATCACTTGGGAGCAATTCCAGGAGAATCTCAAGATTCTCAAGACCAACGGTCGAGGATATGAGTTGGCGCGCGCGTCGCCTCCGCGGGAAGGTACGGCGCTGCTGCAAGGACGGGCGGTGTGCGGGCGATGCGGTAAACATTTCCGCATCCGCTACGCTGCCCGGCGCGGACGGCTGGATGCCTGGTACGTCTGTGACCGCGCTCACGGGTATCGCGGCGAGCCCAACTGCCAGTCAATCGCCGGGCCTCCGATCGATAATGCCATTGGCATGCTGATTGCCGAACAGATGACGCCGGCCGCCGTCGAGTTGACGCTCGAGATCCGCAGGGAGATCGAAGCCCGGCACGAAGAAGCAGATCGGCTGCGCTGTCGAGCGATCGAACGCGCCCACATCGAAGCGGACCTCGCCCAGCGCCGCTTCATGTTGGTCGACCCCAATAATCGCCTCGTCGCTGACACGCTCGAAGGCGAATGGAACGAGAAGCTCCGCGTGTTGGCCAAAGCCCGCGAAGATCGAGAGCGCGCACGAGAGCAGGATCAGCTCGTCCTCGATGAAGCTGTCCGCGAGCGGCTGATCGCGATGACGGTAGACTTCAGCAAGCTCTGGGCAGATCCGGATACGCCGGACCGTGAACGCAAACGGTTGCTCGCCCACATCATTGAGGATGTCACCCTCGTCAAAATGCCGGCGGAAGGCACCACCAGGATCCACGTCCGCTTCAAGGGCGGCAAAATCCAAACGCTCACCACAATGAGCCCAAAATCTTCCGCGCAGCAGGTAAAGACGCCGTCCGGCATCGTCGAACTGGTCGACAAGCTCCTCGACAGACACATCTATGCAGAGATCGCCGAACTCCTCAACCAGCAGGGCTATCGCCCAGGAGGATCGGCGCGGCGCGGCCGCCGCGATGCCCGCTTCACAGCCTTGCTGGTCGCCTATCTCGTCCATCGGTACGGCTTGCGCTCGCGCTATGACCGTCTGCGAGATCGCGGAATGCTGACAAAACGGGAAGCCGCGGCACGCCTCAACATCCACGAAACGACCCTCGCCAGGTGGGCTGAACATGGACTCGTCACCAGGCATGCCTACAATGCGCACTATTGCCTGTACGAGGTTCCCGCATCGAACGTGCCACGCAAGCAATGCAGTCGATGGAATCGTCTTGTCGATCGAGCCGCCGCCCTCAAGACGGCAATGGCGCCAAAACCCTGGCGAACAGGCACATCCCCTGACCATCCCAGAAGAGAACCTTCACCAGATCGCCCCGTCGGCCTCGGAAGACGAACAGGTGGCCGCAGAACGGGTCCTGTCCGAGCACCTGCTGCACCTGCCGCGAAAGGCCGTCGAAGCCGCGCCGCATATCGGTGGCCCCCGCGGCCAGCCAGACCCGTGTGCCGCCCGGCAGCGAGATCACTCGCGCAGTGCCGCGAGGATGCGCCGGAGCGCCCGCGCGTCGACATGCTGATCGACACGGACTGTGCAGCCGTTCGGCAACGTGATCTCGATCGGCTGCGGCGCCGGCCTGCGATGAACCGCAGCCTCCGGCATCACCGGAGCCGTAGCCTCCGACGCTACGCAAACCGGCAAAAGCGGGGACGCTCGCTCCGTCGGACCGATGCGCAAACCCTGCCGGCGCCAACGGTAGAGCAAGCTCGAGCAGATTCCATGACGGCGCGCCACGTCATGCACGCGCGCCCCCGGCTGCGATGCCTCCGCAATCAGACGTGCCTTCTCAGCATCGCTGTAACTGCGCCGCCGTTCGTGGCCGGTGATGACCTCGATGAACTGCGTCGCACTGGTGCTGTCCCTAGGGATAGCCTCGAGCTTGTCCATGCCACTGGTGTCCAAGCCCTCGAGCAACACGACAAGGTGGCCGACACCGGGCGGTTACGCTGGTCGTGCGGGGCGGACGGGCGCGAGCCCTTCTTGGCCCAGCGGCGCGTGACCTTGTTCTTCTGGCCGATCCTGGCCTCGTCGCCGAACCAGACCTCTATGTCGCCGGGCTCGACGCCCTGCTCGCCCGCGATCTCGCCCAGGCGCGCGGGGAGGCTTTTTTAAAAGCCTCGATCGCGCCAGCAGCCTGGGCGTGGTGGCGCGGGCGGGCGGACAGCTTGCGATACCCAAGCTCGCGCAGCTCGCGGCTCAGCGTCTGCTCGGACACGCTGACTTGGAACTCGTCGTGCAGCCACTGGCGCAGATCGACCACCCGCCAGCGCACCACGCCGTGCACGGCCGGGATCGGCCCGCTCTCGACCGCCGCCGCCAGGGCGGCGCGATGCGCATCGTCGAGCCGTCGCTTCTGGCCGGGCGCCTTGCGGTCGATCAGACCCGCGGGCCCGTGCGCGTTGAGCTTGATCACCCAGTCCCGCACGATCTGCAGCGTCACGCCGCCGATCCGGGCCGCCTCGGTGCGCGTGGCGCCCTCGCAGATCGCGGCCAGCGCCAGCAGCCGGCGCGTCTGGCCGGCATCCTTGCTCTCGCGCGCCGCCGAACGAAGACCGGCCGCGTTGAAATCCTCTCGAAGCGGGATCGGCATGACGAAGCTCCTCGATTCGCCGTGCTTGAATCAAAACCGCACCGCGTCGCGCAAGCCCCGCGAGTCACGCTCAGTGGGGATCGTTATAAGGAGACAAACCGAGATACATCAAGAAATCCGCGCCAGCGGAAGGTATCGTCCCCGTGGGGACGATGGGCAAGGCGATATCGTTGAGAGTCCAGAACCGAAGGTCGTAAGACAAATTGGGACGCCTTGCTCTTCTGAGCCCATCATGCGGCGGCCAATGCGCCGACCGCGAAGAGAAGCGAGTAGCCCACGGAACCGAGATAAGATACCAACGCGGACGGCGTGGAATGAGGAGAAGCAGGAGCAGCTTGACTTTAAGGGCCCCAATCAGAGAAGTCTCTAAGCCGGTCACGTCATGTCCAAGCGCGCGCCCGCCATCAGTCGAAAGTCCGCCGGTATTCAGCGGGCGTCATTCTGTAAAGCCGGCGGAAGAGCCTCGTCATGTGGCTCTGATCGGCGAAGCCCGCCTCGTACGCGACTTCCTTTAACGGCAGACATTGCCGCTTGATCAACTCGCTCGCGCGCTTAATCCGTTCGCGTACCAGCCACTGATGCGGCGGACAGCCGAACTCGGCATGGAACTTGCGCGAAAAATGGAATACGCTGAGCCCTACCGCGCCAGCCATATCGGCGAGCGAGACATCACCTCTCAGGTTCTCGGCCAAGTACTCGGTCAGGATCCTGCGCTGGGCCGGGGTGAAGGTACCCGAACTCCTTGGCTCGCGGAATTCGGTGTGGGCAAAGCTACGCAGGACATGCACGCAAGCCTGCGTAAGCAAAGTCTCTACCATCACGCGTCCGCCAACCTCGCCGCCGCTCAGTTCCTGCCGAAGCCTGCGGCTGACCCAAGGGAGGAAGTCGTCGACCGCGCGGACCTTATCGCCGATTTCGACATCCGCTATGTTGCGGTCGTAAATGTCGCCGGCAACCTTGGTGATCGCGTCATGGGAGAGATAGACGTGGGACACCGAGATCGGCCGTGACCACGCCCATTCCGACTGTTCCGCGCGCGTCAAAAGAGAAACTACGCCAGGCTCGACCCGATGATACTCCCAAGGCCCCCCGCATCGTCGTCCCATGCGGGCTGCTTCGCCTTCGTAGACAACGATCATGTAGTCACGCATCGACGGAATGGCGACATGAAGGTCGGCGTACTCATAGCCTTTCAGTGTCACGCCACGCCACCGGGATCCGCTGCTGTCCAGCGTCAGTTTCCCCGGAATCCAGCGCGGAATATCGTCCGGCGGAACCAGCCGCCTCATGGTTTTATCCTCCCCGTCAAGTTTTTTTTATTATCGAGTCATTCGGCAAAGCTGTCAAACGCTATCCGGAGCGGGTGTCGCCATCCGGAGCGGGCCGGGTTGCGAAGACGGGGCGAGCGCGGCGGGCAAATGGATAGCCAGTCCGGCACTGGGTTGGTTAGTATTTAGAATCTCAACGCGATCGCACTGTTTGCGTCGCTGGCTGCCTTTCCGAAGTCGCAGAGCGCCTCATGATGATGTCCGGATCGGGTGCCTCAGTTGGCCGTGAAGAACTCGGATCAAGCGACGACCGGTTGATCGCGTGATGTTATTTGCGCGGCGAACGTGATCAGGATTGCGGACAACAAAAACGCGAGCCATGCCAACAGGCGACGGAAGTTGTATCCGGCGGCGGCGAGGATGACGTTTGCGGCGTCGCCTTCCTGATGGGCGAGATGGCTTCTGTTCATGCGATGATCTGATTTCAGATGCCCGATGACTGGCTCGACGGCCGAGCGCCGTCGCATCTCACGCTTGATGTGTTCGGTGACGCGCCGCTTCTGGCTGGAAATGTAGACCTTGAACCGGTGCTCGGCCGGCGCGTTGTGGCCACAATAGCCGCGGTCGACGACAATGCGAGACAGGCTCGCGCCGATCTGCTTTTCGATGTCGGGGACGATCTTTTCGAGCGTGTGCCCGCGGGTTGCCGGGAAGCGCCTTTACATGGGCGACGAACGGGCCGCCTTTCGAGCGATACAGCGGGGTCACGACGGAGACCTTGACCCCCAGCCCGTAGGGGCGATGCACCTTGCCCTTGCCGATGCATTAGACCTTCGGCGCGTGCAGGCTATAGATCTTCTTGCCCCGCTGTTTCTGACGCTTCGCGCACGGCACCCGCCAGAGACAGCAATTGGGCGAAGGCGGCCTGCTTGTCCGGGTCGCCTTTGATACGCCGACCGATATCGCGCATGACTCGGCCGAGATAGGTGCGCAGCTTCTTCAATCGGGGAGCGGCCAAATGACGAGTTCGTGCCGGAAAAACTCCTCGCCGCGCAACAGCTGATATAGGGGTTCTCCACCCAACGCTCGCACAGGACCTCGTCCGACAGGCCGCACATGTGCTTGAGGATGGCGAGCCCCGCCATCAGCCGCGTCGGCAGCGGGAGCCGCGCATCTGGATCGGTGGTCGAGGCATGCGTATCGTTCGATCGCTTCTGGCCATGGAAGTTCACTTCGGCGTTGCGCCCGCCGCCCTCGTTGAGGGGCTCGCCAGAGAGAGTTTTCCGCGCTTCTTGTTCGCCGCTGACCACCGACGTTCGGCCTCCTTCACCGCCTGCTTCATGTGTGGCAAATACCTCCTTGCTGCTACCTCAGGCGTCATCGATGTCGAGAAGAAGATCAGATTCAGGCTACCGAGCACCGGACCGGCGCCACGGATTGGCAGCGCAATGGCACTGATACCTGTCTCCGACCCACCGACAGAGGATGCGTAGCCGTCTTTTTTGGTCTGAATCACGATGTCCTCGACGAAATGGCGGTCCTTCGCGAGCACAGAGTCTTCTTCGACAAGAGACGCCGTCATCTCGAGCATCTCTCGACGTAGAGCGGACGGTGACGCGGCAAGAACCGCGCGTCCCAGCGCGCTCCTTATCAGCGATCGGTGGCGCCCCACCATCGAGCGGTGGACCGAGAACGGGCTAAAGGGATGCGTGCTCTCTCGGATCAGTATAGAACCGAGGTCGAAGATCCCGAAATCGCTCGGCCATGAGACCTGGTCGAGCAGGCTGAACATCGCAGGAAGCACGGCCTGGCTGGACAGGTCGCGGGAGGACACGCCTTCGCTCAACGAGCGCACTTGTGGCGTGAGACCGAAGAGCGCGTTCGTCTCGTCGAACTTCACGTAGCCGTCTTCCTGCAAGGTATATAGCAGACGATAGCAGGTCGTCCGGTTGAGGCCGGTCCTCTTCGCGAGCTGCACGACGTTCGACGGCCCGATCGCGTTGATCTCGCGGATCAGCGCCAACCCGCGGGAAAGCGACCTCACGTTTCGGTGCATCGGATCCCCTCCGGATGTGTTCGCACCGCGAACATTTCACAGGTTTCATGTAATCCAAGTCCAAAAGAATGCAATCTATCGCCCGCACGTCCAAATAGAGCGGCTACGGGAGGAAACGATGGTTCATTCAAGCTTTCATTTGCCTGCGGTCGTGTGCGTGGCCCTCGCAATCTCGGCGGCGCCGTCCGCAGCGCAGAGCGCCGGCGGGACGCCGAATCTCAGCGGCGGGAAGGTGAAGATAGGTGTCCTAACCGACATCGCTGGCCCCACGGCCATGGCGAACGGCAAGGGCTCGGTGGTCGCGGCAGAATTGGCGGCCGAGGACTTCGGAGCGGGTCTCAACGTCGAAGTCATTTCAGCGGATCACCAGGGCAAGCCGGATGTCGGGGCGCAAATTGCCGCACGCTGGTTCGACATTGAGGGCGTCGATGTGATCGCCGATATGCAGGGATCGCCGATCGGCTTCGCCGTACAAAACATGGCCGCTCAACGGAGCAAAGTCATGCTGCTGTCCGGTTCGACCTCGTCCGATTTCAGCGGCAAGGCCTGCTCGCCGCTCACTGTTCAGTGGACCGTTGATACTTACAATCTCGCGAAGGGCGCGGCGAAGGCCGTGATCGAGGCGGGCGGGACCAAGTGGTACTTTCTCACGGTCGATCAGGCCTACGGTCACGCTCTGACGCGGGATACGTCGGAGCAGGTGAAGCTGAACGGCGGACAGGTGGTGGGCAACTCCGTGTTTCCACCAAATACGTCTGACTTCGCATCGTTCCTGCTCACGGCATCCAATGCCGGAGCCAACGTCATTGCGATTGCGGCCTCCAGCGGTGATACCGTGACGGCGCTCAAGCAGGCCGACGAATTCGGATTGAGCGCGAGGGCTAAGATCGTTCCGCTCCAATCGGTGCTGACGGACGTGTACGCCGTCGGCCTGAATATCGCGCATGACGCTTATGAGGTCTCTCCGTTCTATTGGGACCGTACGCCGGAAACGCGCGCATGGGCCGAGCGCTTCTATGCCAAGGCGAAGCAGATGCCGACCAGTTTCCATGCTGGCGTCTATTCCTCGGTGGCGCATTACCTGAAGGCCGTCAAGGCGACAGGTACCGACGACGCTCCAACTGTAATGAAGCAGATGGAAAAGGAGCGGGTGAACGATTTCTTTGCGGCGGATGGCTATATCCGCGCCGACCGCAAGATGATCCACGATATGTATCTGCTTCGGGTGAAGAAACCGGGAGAGAATAAGGGCGACTGGGATCTCTACAATGTCGTGCAGACGCTACCAGGCGAATCCGTGAATCGCCCGCTCTCCGAAAGCCCGTGCCCGCTGGTGAAGAAATAGCCGGTAGCCATCAATCGATAATACAACTCGCGTTCGAAGGAGTTCGATCATGTCAGTCGCGATCGTCTGCGCCTCCCATACGCCCTTGATGTATAGAGGCCCCGCCAGCACCGAAACCGAGGAGCGCGTCCGGACTGCATTCGAGCGGCTTAGAAGCTTCGTCAACGAGTTTGCGCCTGATTACGTGATCCAGTTCGCGCCCGATCACTTCAATGGCTTCTTCTACGACTTGATGCCCTCGTTCTGTGTCGGAGCGGGAGCGGTCTCCCTTGGTGATTGGGGTGGCGGGACGGGTCCGCTGGACGTTCCGGAGCAGACAGCGCTCGAACTTGTGGATCATGTGCGGGCGGATGACTTCGACGTCGCGATATCGTACCGCATGTCGGTTGATCACGGCTTCGTTCAGATGTGGGAGGCGGTGCTTGGTGATTTCAAGTCGATCCCCATCCTGCCCATCTTCGTGAATGCCGCTGCGCCGCCCGTGCCGACTTACCGTCGTGCGCGCCAGCTCGGCGAATCCGTGGGTCGCTTCGCCATGCATTCGGGCAAAAAGGTGCTGTTCGCGGCCTCAGGCGGTCTGTCGCACGATCCTCCGCTGCCGTCGATCAAGGACGCGCCGCCGGAGGTCCGCGAGCGTCTGATCAATGGCCGCAATCCGACCGCGGAAGCCAGGGCAACGCGCGAGAAGCGCGTGCTCGAGGCAGGTGTTCTCGCCGAGGCTGGCAAAGGCCCCTGCCAGCCGCTCAATCCGGACTGGGACAGGGATTTCATGGAGATCCTGCGCAGCGGACAGATCTGGCGAGCGGATGCGCTCGATACCGACAAGGTCCGCGAGGCCGCGGGCCGCGGCGCCAACGAGGTTCTCGCATGGGTCGCCGCCTTTGGCGCCTTTTCGACGGGCGGCCGCTTCGAGATCGAGCAGGAGTTCTACGAAGCTATTCCGGGCTGGATCACCGGCATGGCGATGATGGCCGCCAAACAGGCCGACACCACTCATTGACGACTGAATCCCTCGCGTGCGAGGCATCGCAGAGCAGGCACATGGCATACGAAACAGACGTGCTCATCATCGGAGCCGGCCCGACAGGCTCGACCACCGCGCTTGCGCTGGCCAATTGCGGCGCTCGCTGTCACATCGTCTCGCGCGGCAACTGGATGGCTGACAGCCCGCGGGCCCATATTACGAACCAGCGCGCTAACGAGGTCTTCCGCGACCTCGGAATCGCCGACGATGTCGCGCGGTATGCGAGCCCGTGGGAGCTGATGGGCGATACGACGTTCACGACCAGTCTTGCGGGGCCCGAGCTGGTCCGAATGCGAACGTGGGGCACGGGAGACGATCGCCGCGGCGACTATCTGCGTGCGAGCCCGTGCGGCATGGTTGACATCATTCAGCCGCTGCTCGAGCCTATCCTGTTTCAGAAGGCGGCGGAGAAGGGCGCGACATTCGCATTCAACACCGAGTACGTCAGCCACGAGCAGGATGCGGACGGCGTGACGGCCACGCTGCGCGACCGATTGGACTGCCGCCAATACACCATCCGTGCGCGCTACATGGTCGGCGCCGACGGCGCGCGCTCGATGGTGGTCGACCATCTCGGGCTGCCGATCGAAGGCCGGATGGCGCGGGCGGGCACGGTCTACACCATCTTCAACGCCGATCTTTCGAAATATAGCCGACATCGCCCGAGCATCCTGAACTGGATCGTCACCCCGGACGCCAGCTTCGGCGAGATCGGCATGGGGCTCCTGCGCGCGGTGCGTCCCTGGACGCAGTGGATCGCTGGCTGGGGCTTCGACATCAGCAAGGGAGAGCCGGACCTGTCGCCGGAGGCGATCGTTCCGAAGATCAAGGTGCTGATCGGTGACCCGACAATCGAACTCGATATCGTGAGGACGTCGATCTGGTACGTGAACCAGGCATACGTGACCCAGTATTCCAAGGGCCGGGTGTTCTGCGGTGGCGACGCGGTCCACCGGCATCCGCCCTCGAGTGGTCTTGGCAACAACACCTGCGTGCAGGACGCGCACAATCTCGGTTGGAAACTCGCCTACGCCGTCAAGGGGTGGGCTGGTCCAAAACTTCTGGAGAGCTATTCACAGGAGCGGGCCCCCGTTGGAAAGCAAGTCGTGCTGCGGGCGAACCAGTCGCGGCTCGACTATGCCCCCTTGAACGCGTGCTTCCGAGTCGAGGGCGCGGAGAATCCGATCGCAGCGGGAATTGCGCGCTTCCGCGATCCAGGGCCGGAGGGCGTTGCCGCCCGCAAGGCCGCCCAGGCCGCGCTCGATCTCAAGCAGAGGGAGTTCAACGCCCAAGGCGTTGAGATGAACCAGCGGTATGAATCCTCGGCCGTGATTCCGGACATCGGCACTGGCCCGGAGAAATGGCTGCGGGATCGCGACCTCTACAATCAACCGACGACGCGTCCTGGGGCGAAGATCCCGCATGCATGGCTTGTCGGTCCGGACGGTGTGCGGGTGTCGACGCTCGACGTGACCGGAAAGGGTCTTTTCACCGTGGTAACCGGCCTCGCCGGTGCAGCCTGGAAGGACGCAGTGCGACGGCTCGATCTGCCCTTCCTGCGGATCGTAGTGATCGGTTCGCCCGAAACACAGGATCTCTACTGTGAGTGGCAGCGCATCCGCGAGATCGAGGAAGCCGGGGCGCTGCTTGTCCGCCCGGACGGGGTGGTGGCCTGGCGCGATAAAGACGGCACGCCCAATGTCGGCGAAGCCACCGAACGGCTCGGCGCGGCGATCCGAACGATCCTCGACCTTACGGACCTTTCAGCGGTGAAGCGCGACAGCCTGCATGAATCCTCGAAGCCCAGCGCCACGCCGCTGTTCGCCTGACAACCAGCCAGCGAGAGTGAGTTATGAGTGACAAACGTCCAGCGAACTTTTCCAGCGTCTGGGCTGATCTGAGGGGTGTCTCCTTCAAGCAGCATTACATCGAAGCGGGCGGCATCCGGACCCGCTGCATCGAGTCGGGTGACCCGTCGAAGCCGCTCGTCCTTGCGCTGCATGGTGTTGGCGGCCATGCAGAGGCTTACTCCAGGAACTTCGGCCCACATGCCGATCACTTCTGGTTCGTCGCCATCGACATGCTGGGACATGGATGGACCGACAAGCCCCCCATTGACTATCAGGTCAAGGATTATGCCGATCACGTGCTCGCCGTGCTCAAGGCGCTCGGCAGGGACAAGGCCATGATCAGCGGTGAATCTCTCGGCGGTTGGGTCGCGACCTATCTCGCAGTGCATCGTCCGGCGGCGGTCCAGAAGCTCGTTCTCAATACTGCCGGAGGCTGGACGGCCCACCCACAGGTCATGGAGCGGTTAAAGAAGCTTTCTAACGAAGCTGCCTCCGATCCTACTTGGGAGCGCATCAAGGCGCGCCTCGAGTTTCTGATGTGCGACAAATCCATGGTTTCCGACGATCTGATCGAGACCCGCCGGGCGATCTATGCCCAGCCAGGGTTCGCCGACACGATGAAGCGCATCATGTGCCTGCAGGAGATGGAGATCCGGCGGCCCAACATGATCACCGCTGAGCAGTACCGTTCGATCAAGGCGCCGACCATGGTCGTCTGGACGTCGCACGACCCGACCGCGACGCCGGAAGAAGGCAAGCAGATCGCCGACATGATCCCAAGTTCGAAATTCGTCGTCATGAACCGCTGTGGCCACTGGCCCCAGTTCGAGGATGCGGAGCAATTCAACCGCCTCCACGTCGAATTCCTCCGGACAGGCAAATAGGATTCTTCAGATGAACCAGCAGATCCAACACGGCGAACTCGCCGCCCGGATCCGTGCGGCCTACGCCGGCACGCCGATCGCCCCCATCCGACCGCAGTTGGCCGAGCTCGACGTCGATGCCGCCTACGCCATACAGCATGAGAATACGGCGCACTGGCAGGCCGAGGGACGTCGCCTGGTCGGAAGCAAGATCGGGCTGACGTCCCGCGCCGTGCAGAAGCAGCTCGGCGTCGATCGGCCCGACTTCGGCGTCCTGTTCGCCGACATGATGGTCGCCGAGGACGAGCCCGTCGCCGCCGGTCGTGTGCTGCAGCCGAAGATCGAGGCGGAAGTGGCATTCCTGCTCGACCGCGACGTCGACGTCGAAGCTCCAACCGTCATCGACGTGCTGCGCGCCGTCGCGTATGCGATGCCCGCGCTCGAGATCGTCGGCAGCCGGATCACCAATTGGGATATCGGCATCGTCGACACCGTCGCCGACAACGCCTCCTCGGGACTCTTCGTTCTGGGCGGTCCCATCCGTCGCCTTGACGGCTTAGATCTCCGCGCTCTGCGGATGCAGATGACGAGGCGGGAAGAGGTCGTTTCGAAGGGTACGGGCGCTGCGTGCCTCGGTAATCCCCTCAATGCGATGGCCTGGCTGGCCAGCGAACTGGCCAGCCGTAAACGCCCACTGCGCGCCGGCGACGTCGTGCTCTCCGGAGCGCTCGGCCCCATGGTGCCGGTCAATTCGGGGGACGCGTTCGAAGCGAACATCGCGGGTCTGGGGACGGTGTCCGCCCGGTTCGCGTAGCGAGAACGTCACCGACGACGTCGAGCCGGTCTTAGAGGCGGTGATCCTAGCGCTCTACATGGGCGTCACCATCGCGCGCGACAAGAAGTTTCTCGAACGCCTGCGGGCGATCGCGCCGTCCCGGATCCATGGGATGTCGGCTGGTTATCGCCCGATCGACGAGTGGGTAAGGGAGCACACAGACGGCTTGGGCGCATTAGGTTTTCGATGTGATATTGTGCCCTCATAGCGCTATGGCGTAAACATAGTGATCATCACTATCAGTCACGGCCCGCCATCCTGCTTCGCGCTCAGGCGCTTCGCAGGACGCGATCCTGCCGAGGCCTCAGCGCGAAGCAGGATGTTCGATCAAGTCCGCATCCGCTGAGATGCCGCTAACAGGGTTTCCAAGTCCGGCTGCGCCAAAGCAGTGGACAGGAACCTGTTCGATCCCCAGACCGTTATCGTCTTCAAGAAGACAGAATGACCGAGTAGTGGGGC
>Ga0209933_1000368_pt1 | contig 90542 bp, 93 predicted proteins | sample ThiBiot_300_biof_FD_183944 | JGI IMG/M metagenome (GOLD analysis project Ga0209933, IMG submission 183944) | Wastewater bioreactor microbial communities from Cape Town, South Africa - Thiocy_cont_300_biof (SPAdes) | ecosystem: Engineered > Bioremediation > Thiocyanate > Unclassified | place... | reverse complement strand
CGGCAATATTGCCCAGACTAAAGCGGCTAATTTGCACGACGTTTTACTCTTTCTGGAGGAGCACCAAAAGGATGTCATGCGGGAAATGGCCCAAAAACGAGAGGAGGCAATGGCATGACGTGTACCGCGAAATTTTGGGCGTTTTTTAAACCCCTGGCCGAAGCCGTACCAGGCGTAAAAACCGTACACCGTTCCGGGGGCGATAAAATGGATCGACTCCTTGCCAATAGCCGAAGTGAGGAGATTTACCCGGCTGTGTTTCTTTTAAGACCGAAATACACTCTAGAGGACAACGGGGCCAATCTGACCATTGCTTGGTTCGATGCTACCTATTACGTGATTTGCACCGGCAATTATGGTGACGAACTCGACGAAGACGCGTCTTTTGATGAAGCTGAGCGCTTGGCCACCAAGCTAACCAGAAAGCTCCAGGAGGAGGAAAGCACGTATCTAGCTGTGATTGACCCAACGACTAAGGTTTACATGGAGCCGGTCACTATGCTTACCCTGGATTCCTCGTTTGGGTATGAGGTGCGCTATCGAATTGGTTTAATGGTCAATCCCGAAGTCTATGAAGGTATTTAATAGAATCCTTTTCTGGCCTAAATTGTGGATATTTCAAGTTCGACTATTCTAGATAGTTGTGGACAGAAAAAGATAAATTAACATCGAATTATATCAATCTACTATGTTTTTGACCATCTACTTAAAATCAATTGGGACTAAGCTTACAGCGCTTTTATTTTTTGCCCTACTATTTTCACAATGCCAAAAAACAGACTCATCACAGCCTATTTCTCCTGACAAAGTGTCATCCGTTTGTTTATTAACAAAATATCAATTAGAAGGTAGCACTTCCACTGGTACTACTTATACGAGTAATCGCTCATTCTTATACAATACAGATCAATTACCTGTTCAAGTTCGCTATATATACAATAATCAGTACAGCGACACCGATACGCTCATTTACGACTCAAAAAAGCGTTTGACCCTCATACGAAATACTAGGGCAAATGGTGTAATTAATTACGAATTTTCATTGAAATATAATAATGATAGTAGTACTCCTTCTTCCTATACAAGAACTCATGTACCGTCTGGTATAGTCATAGTTAGTACATTGACATTCAATACAAATAACCAGCTCACGCAGGATATAATTACTAGTGCACTTTTTGAAACAGTATCATTTATATACGATATTAATAAAAATTTGCAACGTAGTAATGGCAGTTATGCAGATGCTACTCCTTCAACTATTCCAAAGCGGGATGGGATGGCCTTTGATACAAATAATAATCCCTGGAGTAGCTCAATTCCTTTACAATTATGGGCTTACATTCGCTTAAATGAATACACCGCATTTTCAACCAATAACCCTACTAAAGATACCTTTACAAATTCTATCGGTAACGCCAATGGGATGCTGACTTATACGAGTTATGACCGAGTGTACAACTACAAATACAACGAGTATAAGTATCCAACCCAGCAAATTATGAGCTCTAAGCAGGATAACATAGTTTATTCCTATGACTACAAGTGCCAATAGAATACGAATCATCCTTACAGTTTTAAAAATTGAATAGGCCCAGTGATTAGGCTAAATTCTTTATGTATCCATTAGTATGGTTATGTCAATATTATACTATAATTCGCTTCACATATACTTTAAAATAAAGTTTATTGAGGTGAAAAAAAATCTGAACAAGTTTCTTTTAGCCTGCTTTTAGTATGGATGAGGTCATAGACGTTAAAAAACTCAAATGAAAAACATAAGTATTATACTACTCCTGGTTGGGGTATCAAGTGCTGTATTCAGTCAAACTAATAAAGATTATCTTGCCTGGAGCTCAACGCGTAGATTGACAGTAAATGATTTTGAAATTAAAACGGAAACGGTTAAAAACCACCCTTCATTTGCCCATTTTGTCATAACGTATAACGTAAAGGGCTTTGATTTTATGGCAAAAAACTTCAATAAGAAGATAAGCAATTATATGATAAAGTCCGCTTCCTGGATTGATACATCGTATAACGTTTCTACGTCGCTAAAATATCAACAGACACTTTTTGATATGGCTGAGGTCTATACCAGACGATTTAGAAAAGAGCTCAGGGAAAATAGGAAAAAAATAGCGTTCGGGACGGATTTTATAGACAAAATGAACTCAGATATTATGGATGAATTTACAAAACGAAGACTCGTTTACGATTCAGAAACCAAGTTTGGTTCAGATGCTTTGGCCCAAAAACGATGGGAAATAGATATTCAAATGGAACTTGACACTTTAAAAGAGTTTTCAGATGAGTTGACAAGTAAGCAGTAACTATCTGCTACATACTTGTCCTTTCTGGTACGTGCATAAAGACTCACTTTTGTTCGAAACAAGTCGGACAAAAGTGAGCCTTTATGTTTATAAACCAGATAAATACCAACTACTATTGCTGATCTCCGCTGATTCCTGGGTGAAAAACAACTCCTTTTTTTGTCACAACGCACGGTGAAGAATATACAGCAGTCTTAAGGGCTTCTAGTGTAACATCCCATTTTTTTACTCCGGTTACTGCGTCTACAGCAAACAAATTCGAGTCAAGCCCTCCAATGTAGACAATTCCACTGGCTACTGTTGGACTTGAATAAATTCCAGTCCCCACTTTAAATTCCCACTTTTTTGTCCCTGATGCAACTTCTATTGCATATAGTTTACCTTCTGTAAGGTCACTACCTATATAAAGAATACCGTCAACGACAATAGGACTTGAATAAAATCCTGCCCCCGCTTTAAATTCCCACTTCTTTGTTCCTGTACTGGCATCAATAGCCAATAGTCTTGAATCCCCAGTACCTACATAAACAACTCCATTGGCTACAGTTGGACTACTGAAATGGCTTTCTCCAATTTTGTACTCCCATTTTTTTACGCCAGTTATCGCATCTATAGCAAATAGATCGCCATCCATATTGGTTATATAAACAACTTCATTAACTAATGTTGGACTGGAGTAAATTTCTGTTCCTAGTTTTATACTCCATTTCTTTGTCCCTGTTTCGGCATCGATGGCGTACAGACTACCATCTCTAAAACCTGTACTGATGTAAACAATCCCTTTATACACAGTTGGGCTAGCAGCAATATCATACAGTTGCTGTGCCCACTTTTTAGTATGTGTAGCAACATCGATTGCATATAACCATCTGCCACTTCCTACATAGACGGTACCATTGACGACTGTTGGGGAGCTAAAACTGACATCTTCCATCGCATAGCTCCATTTTTTTGCTCCAGTTGCTGAATCTATTGCATAAAGGATAAAACCTCCATGTACATACACAGTACCATTATCTATAGTGGGGGTGGCTCTTGTTCCGCTTGAAGCTCCATAATCCTCACTTGTAAAAACCCATTTTTTAGTTCCACTCAAAGCATCATAGGCTAACAATGTTACATTGTCACTACTAATAAATACTGTTTCTGCTATGTCAGGTTCTTCTGGATTTGAGCTTGGTGACTTACAAGAAAACAATGCGAGGCAGGTTGTAATAACCACTAAAAATCGAATGATCATTAGATTAAGTAGTAACGATGGTATGTATAAAAATTATCGCTCAAAGTAATCATGTATGTATATTTCTCCAAATCCGTCCTTTTTCATTCTCACTCTCGGGCTCACTTTTGTTCGAAACAAGTCGGACAGCCAATGCTGTGAGCTTTTATGTTTATTGACCCCATCAATACCAGGATGGCTTTTCTGCCCCTGCATTTTTCCCGTAATCGAATTGAGCATATTATCGACCCAGCAGATACCAGCCTGGCCGATAGGAGCGGGCTCCGTTACTACCTGGAAGTATTAGTGCCCGAGTTTTCGGGCTCCAGCACCTTTAAACGCCTGGTGAAAATGCCTGGCTCCGAAAAGCCACCCACTACCAGCAGCGGCTCCAGCGTTTACGAGGGGGCGTTTTATCAGTTGGATGAGTTACTGGACGGATTTCTGGAGAACAAGAAACCAGCGTCAGGCGCTACCGATATGGCTATTATTTCCACGCTCACTATGCCCTATATGGCCAGGGAAACCGTGGAGAACAATGGCGTTTTGCTAGCTGCTTCGACTAAGGCACAGCCTAACCAGTGGCTACTTAAAGCGGGTCTTTCCGAGCGGGATTTTGTGGCCTGGGGAGCTGTGTTTTTTACCAGCTACATGAGCGCCAACCGGCCCTTTTTAACCTGGCAACCGGATAACAAACTGGTGAGCCAGCAACAACCGGAATACCTGGCTTTTCTCTTGAATATTTCGCCCACACCAGCCACGTTGATCCGCCGAGTTCGGATTACCTACCGGGATGGTTCGGTAGAAACCGTGGACAAAGGCCAGCTATCGGGGAGCCAGGCCTACCAGGTGGTTTGCCTACCCTGTGGGCCAACGGCTTTGGGGCTGTCCGACCAGGTAGTAAGGTATGAGGTTTGGCTGGCCGATGGCGACCGAAACCGGATTAGTGAAGTTCGGACGTATACGATAGATCGACAGTATCGCAGTCAGGAGCGGTGGCTACTGTTGGCCAACAGCCTGGGGGGCTGGGATACTCTGCGATTGCTGGGAGAGGGGGCCGAAACCCTGGACACGATCCGCACCACGGCGGAACTGGAGCGGCCAGCCGGAGCACCCGCCGACTTTGCCGAGTTGCGGGTGGTAGCTGTGCAGGGCACCCGAACTCTAACGGTCAGCACCGGCTATTTTGAACAGCAAGCCGCCGAACGGCTCCGCCATCTGGACGAACTGTTACTGTCTAAAGAGATTTACCTGGCCGACAGCCGGGGCCACCAGGCGCTTGAGCTACTAACCAATACACTGACGGATGCCCAGGACAACACGGATTTGCTGGCCCGTTCTTTTACGTTTCGGTTAACTACGCCACAGGTGAATTTTTCGACCCTGCCAGCAGCTCCAGCCATACCGGCCCGCCTGACCGCCTGGCGTGGGCAAGGGGTGGTGTATATGCTCGACAGCTACGGCAAGCGCACAGGCTACGGCAGGCCGCTCAAACTCCAGAAGTATTATCCCGACGATAACAGCACGTTTAAACCCATTACGGAAAAGCCTAACCAGCCGGGCGATGCTGATTACATTCCCGATAGCTTCATGCCAGAAGTACCTGCCGGGTCAACTCCTTATCCAAGTGCGGCTATCAGCCGACCGACGACGTTTAAGCGGTCAACCTGTACTAACGGCGATATTGGGGACGTGGCCATCATTTCCATCGCTGCCGGAAAGTATGGCTCCGAGATTAGCCAGGCCGATGCCGACAGTAAGGCCGAAGCCGAATACAGCCAGCTAAACACCCAGGCCTACGCCGATCAGTACGGCACCTGTAACCCATCGCCCGAGTTGTACACCGTAGCCGTACCGGCTGGCCACTGGCATTACCGGGCCAATGATCCAACCCGCTTTGCCATCGAATGGCGGGAGTACGAAACCGATCCAATTTTGGGCAATACATGGGCCATTCAGGGGCAAAATCGGCCCTATGTGTTTCCGCAGTTTTCCAATGATTTAGACCTGCCCATGACGGGCGTATGGCATCTGAATTGGCGGATGTACGTGTATGGTACACCAGGGCGAAACGTCAACGTAAAAATCTGGCAAAATGGCGTGTTGCGCGTCAACCAGAATGCCGCCGTAGGCATTGGGTTTACCTGGTGCTATCTGAATGTAACGGGCATTTTTGAGCCGCTCCAGATTAACCTGGCTTCTGGCGATAAACTCTACTTTAAAGTAACCCAACTCTAACCCATGAGCTTACAAATACGGATCGATGGCCAGGTAGTAGACCTCACGCCCGACACCAAGGTAAACCTGGAGCTGGTAAACCCCTACCTGGTGTATGAGGATATTCTGAGCGCCAAAGCCACTATTCCGGCCATACCAGCCACTAGCCGCAATCGGATCATTATGGGCTTTCCTGACCTGCTGCAAAACGACGCGGTAGGCATGCGTTACCAGTGCGAGAAGTACTATAATGGCCAATTGCTCCAATCAGGGGTGGCCATCTTGACCGAGGCCGCACAAACGTTCGCGCTGACGGTAGTACAGCCCCTGGGTGAACTCTTTGGCGACCTACACACCAAAACGTTACCAGAGGTCGATTTTGGAGCCATAGCCCTGCCGGGTGCACTAACTCCGGTGCTGCAACAGTTTGGGCGGAACGTGGTGGCATTCCCTACGGTGCTCAATTCGGAGTATTATGGCACCAGTGGGGCCAGCATTGGCTATTCGGGCAAAGTGAATGCCTACGCCGGGGGAGCTTATACGGCTGGGCCACTGGTGCCAATGGTCTTTCTAAACGAAATCCTGTTACGAGTGTCCGAACTGACGGGGGTAACCATAACCGGGCCGTTTATCGACCATCCGGTATTGAGCCAGCTATTGCTGTATAATACCCGATCCTTGGATGGTAACCCGTTCATTACCCTTCAGCAGCATTTGCCTACCCTGACCATTCCCGAGTTGCTACTGGAGCTAAGAAAACTGTTTAATCTGGCTATGACGGTAGACACCGTAGAACGGAGCATACGGCTAGATTTCACAGAGGGTTTTCACCAACGTGCAGCCCAAATCAACTGGAGCGATAAGGCACTAAAGGACTTCAAGAAACGGCCCGAAACCGCCAGACGGCTCCAACTCGGGAGCCTGGCGGATGGGGGGGACGGCCTCGCCAAAGACAAACCTGGAATCCTGGCCGACTACCTAACACCCGAATTGGAAAGCGATACGGGTGTTAGCCAACTAAGTTGTAAATTTTCGACTCTACTAACCGATGACGCTACCGGCCTTGCCATCACCAAACAAGCGGGTATCACAGCTCAATTTGGACAATTGACCAATACGTTTACACCGCGCCTTTTATTCTGGAATGGCCTACAATACGGCATTCCCACAGCTACGGCCAGAAGGGGCGGCTATTCGCTCTACTGGAATGGAGAGAATGGATTAGCGGTCAGATTTTGGGGAAAAACTGAGGCAAACCGAAAGCGGCAGTTTTATCTGGAGCGTGGTTTAGCTTTAAACGAGGTTGACCTGGCCACGCTGGATTTTTCGGAAAAAGTGCACATCAATGGGCTAGATTATTGGGTAGGCAAGTTATCCATCAATTTGCCCATTACCGAACCCGCGATGGCATTACTTGTACGGGCTTAAAATTATAAAAATTGATCCTTCTTATACTAAAAATATTAATCCTTTGGTGTATATATAATCATTTTTTCTATAAAAATAAAGTATTAACAAGGTGATTGTTAATCTATGATTTCTGTAATTTCTTTGTGAATTCAGGTAAGCTAGCTAGGAAGAATACGGCATACCCAAGACTTGATATGACTTCACAAGATACTAATAATTTTGATAGATAAGTTTTAGGGGTAATATCTCCGTAGCCAATTGTTGCAGATGTAATAATGCTAAAATAGAATGAATTAATTATGTTCATTTCTTCGTTAAAACTTTTCTTGTCAATCATGTATATAAATTGATAAAGGTTAGCAAAGGCAAATACTAATAATAGATACCCAAATAGTATATGAACTAGACTCTCTCTCTTTGTTAACTCAAATGAATACTTTTTGCTGCTGTCTGAATAAAAAGCAACAAAAAGATTTAAATGACCATAGTGTCTTCCTGAATATATCCAATTAAATGATTCATCTATTTGGAAATAAGCCATGATGAAAATGATAAAAGTAATAAAGGCATTTAAAAGAATATTTATATCTTTGTTTATAGAATTTTTAAAGTAAAATAACACAGAAGGGAGCAATAAAAAAAAATATCCAAATTAATCGCGAAAACCATGATTTTAATGTTGCCTGCATAAAGGTGATTTTTTGGGAATGTAATTAAATTTTTGAAAATTCATATCGATTGTGCAAAAAACTAATATTCAACTATCGAATACTAAGATTTTTTGACTATTAGTTTTGCTAGCTCTTTTATTTCTTCAATGTGTAAAAAGAGACTCTCGAGCGTCTCATTTTCATTTTGAAGTAGATATGAAAGTTCCAGCGCTCTAATGTCCTTACTTCCACTTAGTCTTAATGATCTTTTACTAAAATAAGATTCTAAGTCACCTTGAGACCATATGAAAATCTTATTTTCTCTAAGAATTTGATGTATTTGGTCGTATTCTTGTTTTGAAACTTGTTTTAAGATAGCTGAAATTTTATCGCCTTTAGTTGAGCGAGATTTCATTTTATTTATTATATCTAAAAGGTCTTGATCACTATTAGTGATTTCGCCACTTGCAAATTTATCTAATAGATTTTTTAGTGTCTGTGCATCTGTATTTTTATCAATCTCCTTAATTCTAGTATTAATTTGCTCATATGATATTTCCATACTGCTTAAGGCCGATTTTATTTTTTGTAATATTGGTTTATGCTCCTCTAGATTTTAATGTTTTGAAATTTTTTGTACCTCATCTTTGAAGCAGTCAAGATCACCTAAAACAAGATATGAAATATTAAAGCATTCTAACATTTTAATGTATGTTAAAAAACTGCCCTTACCATTTACTCTAATTACCGAAATATTATCATAATCTAGTAACTGTTTCCCTGAGTATATTTTATCAACAATTGTGGGTATTAAATATACTTCACCTCCTTCTACTAATATCACTTTATCTGCAAAAAAAAGTTCGCTATTTGTTGACCATAAAAATCTTTTTAACTCAGTTGTAATCTGAGACGATGTTTCAATGTCTAACTGTTTTGCTACAGTACAATTGTTTTTACTATCTTTATAAACCCGAGTTATACAATATGGATCTAAGTTTTTTAAGTAATCTGTTGAATGAGTCGAAATAATTAATTGCCTTTGTTGTGAATTTGCTTGTTCTATATATTTTTCTAGTTCAGCAGAAATTACTCTTCGTGCTTGTGGATGTAAATAGAGTTCTGGCTCTTCTGTTATGAGTAATGAACTTGAATTATGGTAGTTATTACAATACATTGAAAATAGCGCTATAATTATAGCGCTTTGTATTCCAGTTCCTTTCTCTTGAAGGGGCCTATCTATACCATCGTGTACAAAAAGTTGAATATTTTTATATAGCTCGTTTTTTGTGTCGTTAATAAATTTAAAATTGACAGATTTGTGTGAAATAGCACCTTCAAGTAATAGCTTAATATCTTGAGATTGTTGATCAAAAACTACATCGACAATATTTTTTATTTCTTTCGATTTTTCTTTAATTAATTGTTCATAACTTTTTTCAGAGCTTTCTTCAATAATTCCCTTATTTTTATTCCAAAGACCCATGATTAGTTTTCCAAACCATGTGTAATGAACAAGCCTTAAATCCTCCTTGTGGCTTCTCAATGCACTGATAACTGTTGTGGTAATTAGAGAATCTCTAAGCTTTTTTGGGACAAAATGAGATATCCATATACTATTATCACGTTCTATAATTATTATTCCATACCCATTCTTTTCCTCTTCTGACCTTGATTTAGAGAAAAACAATTTAATTATTTTTGAGAATTGTATTAAATTTAATAACTCATTTGAACTGTGCCATTTTGTTTTAATGTCGTAACCTGTCGCTGTTCTTCCAATGACATCAATCTCTTCTCTATTTTCAATTTGATCTAAATTTTGAAAAAAATCATAATTTATTAATATGTCATTATTTTCAAGTTTTTCATAAAGATTTTTTAGGGATTTTACTTTTGAAAAAGCAGTTTTCTTTTTGATAGATTTAATAAGATCTTCATCGACATCCCGGCCTTCTAATTCTATTTCTAAATAAAAATTTTCAGCAATCTCTTCTGATATTTCTCCTGTTTCAAGGTCAATTTTTTCAAATGTGTAATAGTCATTATCAGTTATATGTATATACGTAGGGAATTTTTCTCCAATTAGAATATCAAGACCTCTTATAATGTTAGACTTTCCTGAGTTATTTTTTCCGACTATAACGTTTTTCCCTTTTTCAAATCGGATAGTTACTTGTTTTAAACTTCTGTAATTAAAAGCTGAAAATTTTGAAATGTACATTATTTTAAAGTTGATCGGTGGGAATGAATTAATTTAACTGTTTTAACCGAAAGCTTTTTAAAGGAATATAAAGACTTATTAGGTAAAGTGTAAATAAAGCAATATCTAAAATAAGTAACAAATTTAGTTTGATGATTTTTCTCAATCTATTGATTTTCTTGTCCTTTTGGTCTCTTGGAGTCGGTTTTAGCTTGCTCTCAAAACAGTAAATACGATGGAAGTAACGACTAGCATTCGAGGGGATGCCCGAGCTGAATGGCTCTCTAATAACCGCGATGCGGCTAAAATCCTGGATACCTACCTGGCTCAAGCCGAGGAGGCCTTTAAACGACGGATTCAGGAGGCAGGGCTAAACCTTTCGGGGGAACTGCTAGCCTCCTTTCGCCAGCGGGCCGCTACAGAGGCCGAGGGCTACGTGGAGGCCCGCCTGGAAATGGCCGCACTGGCGAGAATCAAGGATTTGCGCTGGATGAACTATACCCGTACACCACCGCTCCTGGCCATGGAGTATTATGTGGAAAAGGTAGGGGCCAGTCATTTTGCCTACGTGTCGGGCTACAAAAAAGGCACCTTTCCTGCTACCGAAGCCAGAGCCGTGGAGCGCATTGCCTGGAGCTTAAAAATGAGTCTGGCCAAACGTCCCAACGTCACCCGTGGCTACCGAGGCATTTACGCCGATCCGCTCCTAAAAGACGTACTCCCGTATCTATTCCAGGATCTGGCAACTGCCTACAACCTAACGGCCAGCCGGGCTTTTAAAGCGGCTTTTACGGACTAAGATGGCACTCAACCTAAACGAAGTAGCCACCTTGTCCCTACGGCTCAATAACGGCGATGTAGGCAAAAGTATCGATGAGCTGAACCAAAAGGCCAAAGACCTCCGAAAGACCATTAATGACATTGAAAAAGATGGCGGCAAGGGGTCGGAGAATTGGCAGAAGTACAAGAACGAGCTAAAGGAGGTTCAGACCGCTACCACGGCCTTAAAAAAGGAGGTAGACGTGACCACGCTCACCTATGGCCAGCTCGACAACCTGATTAAGCAGCTTACCAAAGACCTCAAAACGCTCAAACCTGGCACCGAGGAATTTGTAACAGCCTCCAAACGGCTAGGCGATGCCGAAAAGCAGTTTAAGAGCGTCAAGGATGAGGTGGACAAGCTCAAAAAGGGCGGGGAAGATTTGGGCCAGCCGTCGATGTGGAACAAGGTAACCAGCGGGGTTAAAGGCATGGCTACGGCGTTCCAGGCCTTTATGGCGCTACAGGTGATTGGCTTCATCATCGACATAGGTAAATCCATCTTTGAGACGACGGCCAAATTTGAAAAGTACGGTAAGGTACTGGAGACCGCTTTGGGTTCTCAGAAGGAGGCTAAAGCCGCTATGGCCGCGCTCAAAGAGCTGGGGAGCCAAACCGCCTTTTCAGTCGATGAGCTGACGGAGGGGTACGTCAAAATGGTCAACCGGGGCATGAGGCCGAGCCAGAAAGAAATGGTGGCCTTAACGGATTTAGCGGCTAGTCAAGGCAAAACCTTTGATCAGTTAGTGGAGGCCGCATTGGATGCCCAAACGGGAGAAAATGAGCGGCTGAAAGAGTTTGGTATTTCGGCCAAAAAATCGGGCGATGAGGTAACGCTATCGTTCAAGGGGATGAACCAGACGGTAAAGAACACGCCGGAAGCGATCCAGGGGGCCATCGTCAAGTTTGGGGAAATGAAGGGAGTAGCGGGTCAGAACGCCGAAATGATGAAAACCCTGGATGGGCAAACCTCCAACCTGGGGGATAATTTTGACGCGCTCAAAGTGGAGATTGGCGATAAGTTACGGCCTGTTTTTGTGGGTATTCTGACGGTGATGAGCGGAGGCATTACCGTGATCCGGGGACTGGTGAGCGTAGTGGGCACCCTGATTACCGCCGTAAGCAGCTACTGGAAAACGCTGGCCGATTTTTCGATGGGAGCTGGTGGGGTAATGAAAAATATGGGGGTAGCCATCAAAGAGTTTCTTTCGGGCAATTTCGATGCGGCCAGTAAAGCCTGGGATCAGACCAAAGCAGCGGGGGCCAAAGTGATCGAGGGGGTAAAAGCCAATGTGAAGGCCGGGGCCGCTGCCGTGGTGGCTATCTGGAGCGATCCAGCCAATGAGCAGAAGGCCGCATTTGCGGGCAAGAAGCAAGGGCAGGCCCACGGCGACGCGTTGACCGCCGAGCAAAAGAAAGCCCTGGCCGATCAGGCCAAGGACGCCGAAAAAGCCCGTAAGCAGGCCGAGAAAGACCACCAGAAACACCTGGATGAAGTTCAGAAGGCCAACCAGAAGGCGCTGGAAGAACTGACCAAACTGGAGGCAGAGGCCCACGTGGCCAGCATCAAAGACGAGATGCAGCGTGAGTTTGCCAAACTTGGCGCTAAGCGGGATTTGGAGGCTGAAGAAATCATGCGGGGGCTCCAGGACGAGAAGTTAAAGAACCAGCAGCTAGCAGCGCTGGATAAGAAGCTGGAGGAGGATGTGGCCCGCGTGGCTGGGGAGTTTGCCGAGAAGAAACGGAAGAAAGCTGAGGAGGAAGAAGCAAAACGGCTGGAGACTAAAAAGTTTATCATCGACCAGGAGCGCCAGGCCGAAAACGCGTTGCTGGATTGGCGGGAACTGATGGCCAAGGGAAACGCCACCAAGCTAGCCCAAATCCACCAGGATCGACTCCGTATCCAGTATAACGCCACGGTCGAAAAGCTGACTGCCGAGGAAGCCGCCGAACGGGCCAGAGCCAGCCGGGAGATTACCGACAAGGGCCAATTGAGCCAGGCTTTAACGGCCATTGAGGATAAATACCGGGCTGAGCGCAAACTGGCAGAAGCCCAGAACGCAGCCGCCATTGAAAAGGTAGAACAGGAGCTGAAGGAGAAGAAAAACGCCATCTGGAGCAATGCCAGTAATGCTTTTAGCGCCATTCTAAAAGGGGATATATCCTCATTTCTGGACTATGCCGATAAGTTGGTGCAGGGCGAAAAAGAAGCCTGGCAGAAGCGACTGGCCGAGAACCAACAGAAGTATGCAGCGGTAGCGCAAATGGCCACGGCAGCGGTCGATTTTTTGAATCAGCTTGCCCAGCAAAAAGCAGCCAAGGCCATTGCCGAAGCCCAGAAAGAACGGGATGAAAAGGTACGGCTCATTAATGATCAGATTGCCGCCGAGAAAGCGGCCCAGGATGCCGCCGAAGCCGAAAAGCAGCGGGTAACCCAGGAAAGCAATGACAAGATTCAGGCGATCAAAAGCCAGACCGAGCAAACCATTTCGAGCCTGGAACAGCAGTACCGCCAGTTATCCAGTAGTGAGGAAAAAAAGAAGCTGGCCGACCAGTTGCAGGGCTACAAGGATAGCGCCGACGAAAAGAGCCAGACGGCTAAAGAAACCGCTAACGATGCCATCGATGCGGCCAAAGACGAACGCGACCAAACGATTAAAGCCGCTCAGGATACCGAAAAAGCCGCCATCAAAGCGGCCACCAACGAGAAGGCCGAAAAGATCGATGCCGCCGAGGCCACACGGGATGCCGAAATAGCAGCCATCAATAACCGCAAGGACGTTGACCAGGCCACCCGAAAACAGCTTATCCAGGAGGCTCAGGACAAGTTCCAGAAGGAGAAAAAGCTGGCTGAAGATGAATCCGAGGTGAAGATTTCGGAGGCTAAAGACACGGCTAAAACCACCATTGAACTGGCCAACGATACGGCCAAAACCAAGATCGAACTGGCCGAAGATCAGCGGGACGCGGAACTGAAAGCGATTGAGGCCGTACAAAAAGGGGATGAGAAAGCGGCCAAGGAAATCCTGGCCAAAGCCAAAGAAGACCAGAAAGAAAAGATCCGACTGGCCAAAGAGGAGGCTGAAAAAAAGATCGATGCCGCCGAGCTGGAGAAACGGGAAAAGCTCAAAAAAGTAGAGCAGGAAAAGCAAACCCGGATACAGAACCAGAAGGAGCTGAACCGGGCCATTGAGCAGGAGAACGAACGGGCCAAGCAAAAAGAGATAGAGGCTAAGCGGCAGGCCTGGAAAGCCCAGCAACGGGCCGATATAGCCACGGCGGGCATTACGGGGGCGTTGTCAGTGCTAAAGGCGCTGGCCAGCGGTTTCTGGCCGGTGAACCTGGTGTTTGCGGCAATGGCGGCAGTGATGACAGGTATTCAGATTGCCAAGATCAAGAGCCAGCCCGAACCCCAATTTGCCCACGGAGGCTTCATACCCGATGGCGGTCGGCACGGCTCCACCTATGGTGCGGGTGGTCTGGCGATCATTGACCGGGCCACGGGCCGGGAACGGGGCGAAATGGAGGGAGGGGAGGCCATCATTAGCCGGGAGCAGACGCGGGCCAATATGCCACTGATACAACGCATGTTTGCTAATGCTAGAACACCAGGTAAACGAAGTACACCTGTTACCGATTACCGTGGGCCAGCCTTCCGGGAGGGTGGACTACTGGATGCTGGCCGTTGGGGTGGCCGAATGTATCGCTATGGAGGAGTAGCGCCCAGACGACGGTACGAAGAGGGTGGCATGTCGGAAGTGGATACGACCGATTCCACCGGAGGGCAAGGTGATGGGGTAGCCGAAGCTAACCAGGCGCATAACGAAGCGGTCGAACAGGGCAAACAGCAGCTCAAAGTGTTGGGCGAAATCCGGGATGCGGTAGAGGCTTCGGATAAGAACTTACAAGCCGCAATGAAGAATCTAGCCAGTTCGGTGGATACCTCCCTGGATACGTTTAACCGAATTAATAGCCAGGCGCTGGCGAACCTGGCCACCAGCACCAAAACAGGGCTGGACAATCTGAGTGTGACGACCCAAAACAGCCTGCTTACCTTAGCCTATACCACCAAAAGCGGATTGGACAATATGGCAGGTCAGGTGGGTGGCTTGAAAGGGTCGGTCAATGCTGTGGAGGGAGCCGTTTACCAGGTGAAAAACGCGGTGGATGGCGTACAAGGAGCCGTATGGGCAACTAACCAGTCAGGCCGTTTAGATGCCTTGATTGGGCGTATTTCTTCGTTTAAGTAAGACAACATTTCTTTACAAAATCACCTAGAAGTTCATCAGGCTTCTAGGTGATTTTTGTTTTCTTTGTCCACCATTAAGGCATATTCGAATGGTGGGAAATTAGTTAAAGCAGATGATTAAGAAGGACTTGACTATTCTAGAAAAGATTTATGGATTTAAACTTTTCGCTAATTGTGGTACTCCTTTTAAAGGAGAGCAGTTACCTTTTTATTACAAACAGCTAAATAGCATAGAGCAGGTAGGCCTTGCTTTGAACTCTCCCACCTGGGAAAGTTTCGAGCTTGAAGGCCTTAATACGCTACGATTTTATCTAAATAATTTCCCTCGTAATAAACAGCAAATAGAAGAGGCAACATTATGGAACAAAATAGTAGTTAGCTATAAGGAAGAATTACCAAGTTTAGAATTGCAAGCTAAACAGTTTTCTGAACGTACTGGGATTGATTCGACAATAGTATACAGTTTTAGATGGATGATACTTCTTATGTGTATGGAAAATCATTTTTATAAAATAAATCCAAAAATCCCCACATTATTTTTAAATATGTTGCCAATATATGAGGCAGGCCACATTACTTGTGGTTGGCAAGGGCTAATTGAACGAAATGCTGACGGAAAATCTATTGATATATCAAAAGGGCTATTACTCATTTATTGAGCTAATCAATTGACTTGGATAATATTTTTTACTTTAAAAAGACTCTGGTTTATAAGGTCATTTGAGTATTAATAATACACTTTAATGTGTATATTTCGGCTCCTCCATTAGCTTATATTTCTATGAGAAAATTCGTACTCACTCTATGCGTAAAAAGGTTGTTTTATCGGTTCCCCGATACCTTAAAAAGTACTTGTTAAATTCAGAGTTTGGTCAAGTCATTGATGGGACTTTACACGTTGGTGGCCGCTCCCTGGTTGGTTCCTACATTGCCAGCATTACCAGGCCTGTCTTATTTCCCCTGCCTAAGCCAGAGATTACCGGCTCTAAGCTAGTTATTTATTACACAAATCGTGACCGGACAGTTGAAGTGCCACCCGAGAAATTGGCCAGCCTGGTCAAATCACTGGATGAACAGTTTCGGCGCTCGCTGATTTGTGAGGTACGCGCATTACACGAATTATGCGGGGGCGACTACTCCCGATTCATTCGGGCTTTCCTGAATCGCTACAACATCGAAGCTGATGTGGATATCGAATTTGATACCGTTCGCAAAATTTACCGGGATTTTCTGGAGCGGATCGATAAAACAAACCGGGCAGTTACCACCTATTCGTAAAAAAAGTTTGCATTAAAAAGTCCGGCTGTGCGCAGTTTGGGCCGGATATAGCCCGTTTAGGCCGGATTCGTGCAGTTTGGGCCGGGCTACTTACCCTTAAAAAAGGCCTCTATTTAACGTAGAGGCCTTTTTTTATTTTCTCTTACCCTGTAAAATACGTCCTTTTGGCAGGGGCGCCAGGCTGCTACTTTTGGGCTGATGATACTATCAGAACAAACCTTACCAACCTATCGACAACAGCCGAACGCGGGCCAGGTGGCTAGGCTTAAGCTTTTGCCCATAGATGCCGTACTGGCCCTCTTACCACCAGGAGACGGGCCCGGCATGGATGGGCCTACTACCAGCGATCCGTATACGGTTTCCCGTTACGGTCTGGCCGCTGCTGGTGGAGCTGCTATAACCGAGCTGATCTTTCCTCCAGGGGGATGCACGTTTACCGAAACGTCGGAGCCGGGTCAAGAAGGAGCCGGAACAGCCTGGAGCCTGGAACTGTCGGCTACTATTCCCAAAAACCAGCCTATGCTGCTACACTGGATTTATCTGAACCAGGGAAAACGCTGGCTAGCGCTCTGGCTGGATCGGAACGGGCTGGCGTATGTTGCGGGTGAACCTGGCAATGGCCTTAGAATGGGAACGGCCAGGGCGATCAATGCCGAAAACTCGGTAAGCCTGAAACTAACCGGGCGGTGTTGGCACCCGGCCTGGTTTCTGGAAAGGTATAACACGTCTGAGCTGTTTGCCGACGTGGATTTTGACTTAAGTTTTGATTTCTCCTTTAATGCTTAACAAACAACAACAAATCGAATGGCAGCACCTGACGACACAGGTTTAAAAAATCTGATTGATTCCAATATTCAAGATGCTGCACCTGGTAGGGTACGGCCAACTAAAGCGGCTTTTGTTCGCTATGTGCTTTATCAATTGATCGATTGGGTAAAAGGGGCCATCAATGGTAATCTATCGACTTGGTACAAAGTCGGCACCAATAATGCACCGGCCACGAATGTGGATGATGTGTACCGAGCGGGTAAAGTGGTGGTTGGCCGTAGCTCCCTGGATGGATCAGGGGCGGCTCTGCAAACCGATAGTTTTTCAATTGCAGGGGTTCCTTTCGCCAACGCTAATGCCATATATGATCCAGCCGCAACAGATTTTGATGGCTTAACCGCAGTTGGTACTTATACGTTTGGCGGGGGTTCTGGTTGGCTCGCCACCGGACACGGGCCAGGGGTTACCTTTCCTGGAGCGTTTACATTTGGGACGTTACTCGTTTTTCGAGCCACTGCTGGTAATATGGTGCAGATGTATATTGATAATGGAGACACCTCAGTGTTTGTTCGGCAAAAATGGCAGGGTAACCCGTGGGGGGCCTGGGTCTGGTCAAAACAGCCCGCTGATTTCACCGTGACCAATATATTGAAGTTCCCCAACGCAATGGCTAACCGACGAATCGCTTTATACGGTGCTGACACGAACGATCATAATTACTATGGTTTCGGCATAAACAATGCCACGTTACGCTACCAAATAGGTGATTCAGCAAGCAGCCACGTATTTTATGCAGGAACCTCTCCAGCAACCAGCATTGAACTCATGCGCATTATGGGCAGCGGTAATGTAGGTGTAGGTCATTCATCACCAATATGCCGAGTACACGCAGCCCAAGATAATCCGGCAAATGGAGTGGTTATTGCGATTGAAAATCAACATTCTGTAACCGGAAGAAACGGGGTTAAATTTCTGTTTAGCCAGTTTGGCCTTGCTGCCTGGCGAATTGGGAGCCCCGGTGACGTCGACGCATTTGTGATTGAAGGCTGGGGCGGTGGCACCTACCCTGAATACCTACGAATAGATGCCAATGGCAATATGGGCATCAATACCGCAGTCCCTACGTCTAAGCTACATATAAAAGCCGCCACGGGCCACCAGCAACTCCGACTTGAAACGGCCTATACGCCAACCAGCTCCAGCGACGCCAACGGACAAACAGGTCAAATCGCCTGGGATCAAAACTATATATATGTGAAAGTAGCAGGCGGTTGGCGCAGGGCGGGTCTTAATTCCTGGTAATTTTCTTTCTTAATTCACTATTAAATTCTTGATATGTATTCAATAAAAAACGCGATTTTCAGCGAACCCGTAACCAAGTTCAAACGGTTATCCTTTTATGGGAAATTTACTAGAAGTCATTCCGAAGGGAAATTAAACTATATAATTATATCACATACAAATTTGATAAACAGCTGAGCTATTTTTTGTCCAATTACTTTTAACTAGAGCCAAATTGGCCAAACAAATAACCTGTATATTGTTGCCTATACTATCGAGCGTTTTAATCAAAGTATTTGTTCTCAAATCCAAAGTCGTTAGTTGATTAAAAGAACAGTCTAGGTCTTGCAAATTTGTATTAGTCGCTAAATCTAAACTGCTAATTTTATTAAATGAACAGTTTAATGTTTGTAAAAATGAATTAGTTGTTAAGTTTAAACTCGATAATAGATTACTACTACAATTTAGGGTTTGCAAATTTTTGCAACTATAAACATCTAATTTTGATAAGAAGGACATAGAGCAATCAATAGAAACTATTGATTGAATTTTTCCGAAATTTAGGTATGTTAGTCCCTTATCATAATGACAATCTAAAGTTTGTAGGAGCGTATTTTGGCTGACATCCAAATTATTTAAATTAGTATAACTGCAATTTAGGCTGGTTAAATTAATATTGTTGCTCAAATCTAAAGTAGATAAACGAGTGGCTGAACAGTCTAATTCTTGTAGATCTTTATTTTTACTTAGATCCAAACTAGTGAAATTATTGACGTAACAAATTAGTTTTTTTAGAAATGGCAGCTTAGTAGTATTTAAGTCATTTAGGTGAATGCCAGCGCAGTTTACAACCGTTAGACTTGAATTCTGTGTTAAGTCTAAAACCGGTATATTAAAGTTATATTGACAATTTAACGACTGCAATAATTTATTTTTTGAAAGATCTAAACTGGTTAGTTGGTTTTGTCCACAGTCAAGTATTTGGAGGTTTTCATTTTTTGATAAATCTAAATTTTTTAATCTATTCTGAGGAATAACTAAAGTAGTTAAGTCGGTATTGCTGCTTAAGTTAACAGATGGCAGACTTTGACCATAACAGTTTAAATATTTAAGATTTTTAAATGCTTCAATACCTGTTAAGTCTTTTATTTCTTTTCCCCATTCGGCAATCAAGATTAAATCGCTAACTTTTAATGCACTTGATATTAATAATTTTCTGTCTAATGTGTCATCTATTTTAAGTTTTATTAATGATTTTTCAAAGTTTTCATCAGGTATTTCAGTATAAGGATTGTCTCCCACTGTGATTGTGAAGCTTGTTGAAGTCGAAGCACCATGATTATCTTTTGCAATTACACTTCCAGGAACTGTAATATTATAGCCTATATTGGAAATAATAAATGTAGTGTCAGTCAAGTTTTTTACTAGTGTATCTTTAAAAAAGACTGAATAAACTACTGGATCACCATTGGGGTCTTTGGCTCGGTCCCAGGATAAATGAGCATCATTGCCATTAGCTGATAGAGCAACCCTTACAGTGAAGGGTGATGGTGGTAGGTTGTGGGCGGGGCTGTCTGTGTGTTTGCAGCTTGATAACCATAGGTTAGAAAGTATAAGTAATAGGCAAAAAAATAGAAATTTATTTTTCATAGATGATGTGTATTTAGCCTCCTTATCCTTAAGGGAAATCGAATTATAATAGCTACAAAGTAAGCAAAACAATGGGTATACAACTAGCCGATTCTTTCCAGAACTGGCTTTTTTATGTCCTTTCGGGTGGCAGTGGCTAAAGCCACCTTTGCTGCCATAATGCCAATGGATGGCAGTAAATACCCGATACGTCGGACCGCTAATGAACTTTGTCAATTTAACGGGGCTTTGGTGCCTGGAGGAGTCGTTTGCCCTGCGGATGCATGGTATCATCAACGCCCGAATCCTGGCAGGCAAATCCCCTCTTTCTACGTCTTTCTTTTCAGACCATCCGGCCAAGTCCATAGAGGCCAGATTGAAAGCCAGTAAGCAGCCGGTGATGGCGGGCTCAATGGCCTATTACGACTATATCGCCAGCGCCTACACTGTGGATGGGGTTTGTGTGATTTCCATTGTAGGTACACTAACCCGCTACGGCATGTGCAATTGGGGGTATGAGGATTTAGCGGGCATTCTGGCCGCTGCCGACCGCTCCGAAGCTGTACGGGCCATTCTGCTAAAGATCGATTCGGGGGGCGGCTCGGTGGATGGTTTACGGGCGTTTGCCGATGCGGTACGGGCCACCAAAAAGGTAGTGATGGTCTGGACATCGTTTTGTGCGAGTGCTGCCTACTTCATTGCCAGCCAGGCCACTGAGATATGGCTGGAAGATTCACCCCTACAGGTAATTGGTTCCATCGGTACGCTGATGGTGTACACCGATCAAAGCCAGGCGTTGGAGAAGGAAGGCTATCAGGTGGAAATATTCCGGGCCACCGAAAGCGTAGACAAAGCCCGAATTAACGGCATCGAGCCGCTTTCCAACGACGACCGGCAGGAAATCCAGGAGATGCTGGACGGATGCCAAAAAGAGTTTGCGGGCTATGTTCGCCGGGGCCGGGCGGGCCTGCTGACTTCCGACGAATGGAAGTCGGCCAAAATGTACGGGCCATCGAAAGGTATTGCGCTCGGTCTGGCCGATCAGAAGGGAACCCTCCAGGGAGCCATCAAACGAGCCTTACAATTGAGTAATTGATTGCGCCAGCCTTCACTCACTCATTCATTTTCAACCAATTCACAAACGCCTATGGCACAAGTAAAGCAGACGCTGGCCACGTTTATGGCCTCCTTTTTCGGCAAGTCAGAAAAAGCTATTTCCGAAAAGCTCTCGACTGATGAGCACAACCAATTTACTAACGAAGCCCTGGAACTCCAGGAGAAAATAAGCGGGCTCCAGAGCCAGGTTACCAACCTGGAAGGCGAACGGGATACGCTCCAGGCTTCACTCAATACTCTGCAAAGCGAAAAGACTACGCTGGAAGGCGATAAAACCACGCTCCAGAACTCGCTGACCACCGCCGAAGCCGACCGGGATAAATACAAAGCCTGGTTCGAGAAACAGGCAGGTGTAGGCGCTCAACTCCCCGACGCCGATGCGACTAACCAAAACGGAGGACCAGAAATGACCGACTACAACGCCCAGGCGCTGGCCGTATTCCGCAAACACAAGGGGTGATTGATTGAATGAGCGATTGAGTGATTGAGCGAATAGATATACCAAAATCACTCAATCGCTCATTCAATCAATCACTCAATTTTTCAGTAAACAACAATCTAATTTTAACAACTCCATTTTAAATGGCACAAACAACAGGGTACGATTTTAGTAAACTGCCATCGGCCTTAATGCAGGTTTTTGACGGCAAAAAAGAGATTATCACCGATGTACTAACGGATGGTGAGGCCAAAATCCGGGAACTCTACCAGCTCCTAGTGACCGACAACAAGAGCCCGCTGGTGAACCTCCAGATTATGGATATTCTCCGGGCGGCATCCGACGATTTTACCCCAAGCCAAGGAGCGCTCCAGTTTGGGGCACGGGTGCCTACGTTTGAAGATGTGGACATCGATCTGCAATTCACCACGGGCGAAATTCAAACGCTGTACCGTTCGTATTTGCAGTACGTGAAAGGCTTAAGCTCGGAAAAAGATGTACTGGCCAATCCCTTTGAGGTTTTCTTTCTGGAGCAGATTCTACGCACCGCACGGGCTAACCTGATTGAAAAGGCAAGTTGGAAAGCCGTGAAGAATGCTGCCAATACGGGCGCTATTTACGCCATTACTGGGTTGCTGTCCAAACTGACCACGGGCCGCCAGGCGGGCGGGGATATTCCGGCTGGCAACGTGTTTACGTCGGCTACCACCGTTGACGACACCAACAGCTATGAACAGGTGATAGGGCTTTGTCAGACGGTGGAAACGACAAACCAGGCCATGCTGGAAATTCCCTTGCAACTGCGTTGTTCGCCAGGAATGGCCCGTAGTATCAACCGCCGACGCCAGGCGAAATTTCCAAACCTGGTACGACCTAACGAGGTGATGCGGCAGGTGGATGGTTACGAGAATATCGTCATTACACCAGATGTGGGCCTGACGGGCAAATCGACAATGGTTATTACGCCAGGCTCAAACCTGAACTTTGTGTGTAACGAAGATGTGAGCGCCTACACGTTGACGGTTGTAAAAGATGTGAAAGCCATCAAAATCAACATTCGGATGAGCGTAGGCTTCGATTACGGGTTTGGCAAATTCACCTTCTTAAACGACAAAGTTTAAATGGGTGAATCCGTCAATTGACGGGTTCACCCTTGTTTTATTCCCCTTCTTATCACTCTAGTTCAAACAGCAAGTATCAATGAAGATTGCGAAGTTTTTAATGAGTCTGGTCATTCTGGCCATGGGTGCCTTGGTAGCGACCAGTACCCAAAACGTACTGGTCGGAGTGGCCGCGATGCCCCTAACGGCTTATCTGTTTCAGGCGGCTACGGGTATATGGCTGTATGATTCGACGGGCCTGGCGCTAGCCACCCTGGCGGCTATTCCGCGCACGGCCCAACAGCTAGCCAACCCTGGTGGTGGGCGGAGGCTATTCTTAATGCCGACCGATCAGTTTACGGCGGAATGGCCCAAACGGGCGGATATTGTTGGGGGTGAATCGGCTGTCGCGCCCACCCTGGCAACGGGTATACCCGTCCCCACTTTCGTAGAAGTGCAGGTGTCGGACAACTCGCTCAAGATTGACCAGGCCTTGAAAGGGGCCACGGGTTACCAGAGTTGGGAGCAGAGCCTGGACGTGAAAATAGCGGGCTACAACAAAGAGCAGGTAGCGGCTATCGATAAACTACTGAATACCGAGTGCGTAGCGGTAGTGATCCTGACCGATGGCAAACGTGTGGTGGTAGGTTCCTCGTTCCTGGGTATCCAGTTTGAAATTACCCACACCTCGGGAGCAAAAGGCAGTGACCGACGCGAATGGACGCTAAAAGCCAAACAGGATGGGTATATGTTCGGCTACGTACCGCTGGCCGATTCAGTGACCATTCCAGGGGTTACAGTAGCGTAAAATTAATCAACCAATGAATGAATGAGGAATAGCTAACGCACTCAATCATTCATTCACTTATCTAAAGACGACAATGGCAAAAAAAGTAGAGATTTTAAACGATTCGACGGGCATTAAATTCGGTTTTGGGGAGCGCAGTGTGATCATTGGCGAAAGCATGGCCATAGCGGATGCCGAGATGATCCAGGCAACGTATCCAGGGGTATATGTGCAGGTAGTGGAGATGGCTACCGAAAATTTAGCCAAATCAGCAAAAGTGGCTTAAGGAGTATCTAAACTTTATTTTTCGACAAATACGATGAAAGTAGCACTCACCCAATTATTGGCAGCGGCTCAACTGGCCGAAATGGCCTATAATGCTGACCAGGTAGACCACAAAAAAGCAGCCTGGGAGAAGGCGCAAACTGAGTACGAGCAAGCCGCAGAAGCCGAACGTCAGGAGCAGCCAGTGGCAAGCCCTCAGCCCGTCGATGATTCAGAGAACGGGCATGAGTTGGCCGAGCAATTAGCAACGGTCACGGCGAACTATCAGGCGCTTTTACATGAAAATGCGACTCTAAAGGACCAGCTTATTGAGAAAGAACTGAAAATTGGCGAACTCGAAAAAATGGTGAGTTCTGCAAAATCGCCCGTTCCAGCAGCAAAAAAAAACAGTTAACCCCACTGGCCACTAACCTGGCTAACGAATCCGGTATCGATCCGGGCAAAGAGCAGCTATTGCTGGAGAGCGAAGAACTCCACCAGCAGGCTGCTCTTTTAAGTAATACCCTGGCTGATTTTGCGCCTGATGATGTGGAAGGCCGTAAATCCGTAGTGGCCCAAATTCTGGAAATCCGGGAACGCTGGAAAGATGTACGCTACGAACTACAGACTGGCCAGAAACGACGAGCTGAGCCAGTGGCAAAGCCGACGATGGCCACCAGTGGACTCAGCCAAGCCGAGATTAAGCTGGAGCTCCAAAAAACACGGGTGAATATTTCTAAATACGAGAGTAAGCTGGCGGAGAAACCTGACCACGCTAAAGTAGCCCTCTGGCAGCAGGAACTGGCCCGGCTTCTGGCCATCAAAAACCAATATGAAGAGGATTTAAGATTAATCAGCTATGAAGCAGCTAAAGAGCAATAACAAATACCTGGAGAAAGTACGGGATGAGCTCACCGTTTACCAGCAGCATCTCTTAGACGGAACGGAACTCAATCCGTCACAATGGGATACCTGGGATAAAATCGATTCGGCCCGAGCCTGGTTAAAACAAGGCCATACCGATAGTCAGGTTTTGGCCATGCTCAAAAATAGCCGATCTATACAAGAGCGAAGGGCACGGGAGATTTTAGCGCTAGCCTATGCCGTATTTGCTGAATTACGGCAAGGCCGCGAAAAAGAGGGAGTAAAATACCTTTATGCGGAGATGTTCCGGGAAGCGGCTAAGAAAGCCCTGGACGTCGACGATTTTTATAATTATTCGCTTTTGCTGAAAGAAGCCGCTAAGATCGATGGCGCTTACGATAACCAGAAAGTGGTGGATACGGAGACGTATAAAAAGCCTTCCAAAGTGGTCTTCAAAGTAAAACAACTCACCGTAAACAACGGCCCCTCCAGCGGGGACGTGGAAAATACGAATTATGAAATTAGTGGATAGCGGGGTGGATGAGCTGGTGGTGGAAGTCAACGAAAAACAGGCCACCTTTTTACAGGCTGTTTTTAGCCATCATTTTAAAATAGCGGGCATGATCGGGGGGCGGGGTTCGGGGAAGTCCATCACGCTTTCCGATTTCCTGTACCTGGCCTCGGATGAATTACCAAGGGCTAAATGTGGGTGGGGTGTTCCGACTATCAAAAAGGCTAAATCCAAACTCACCTCGGGCTTAAAAGCGGGCTGGAAACGTCACGGCATTTCCGAATATAATTTTAAGACTGGTGAGGGCTGTTTTGTGCTTTGGCGGGAACCACCCGAACATTTCGAGCGGCCCCACGAAGCGCCTGACATTTGGGAGAACTGCATCAGTTTTCCCAATGGTTTTGTGATCGAGTTTGAAAGTTTTAAACTGGCCGCTGCCGAAAACCGGGGAGCCAACTATGATTTATACGTGATCGATGAAGGGCTCAATTTTAAAAAGGATTGGCTCAAAGTTGTACTGCCCACGCTCCGGGCCAATGTAGGGGTGTATGATTCGACGTTTCACCATATGCTGGCTGTCTTTTCGAGCCCTCCCTGGGATTTGGGCGGTCAGTGGATGTACGAGATTGAGGAGCTGGCCAAAAAAGAGCCTGAAAAATACTTCTTTCTGGAAGTAAAGACCCGCGATAATTTAGCGTTTCTTCCAGGGGATTATCTGGACACGCTGAAAAAGAGCCTGACCAAGCTGGAGTATGAGGTGGAAGTAGAAGGAAAGCGACTTTCCAAAATGCCCCACAACTTTTACCCGTCATTTCAGCATCATATTCATGTGATCCGTGAGGAAAGCGAGGAGCATGAGGGGCGGGCCTGCTTTCCCGATGGCTTATTATACAACCCACATCAGGCGCTGGAGATAAGTCTGGACTTTAACGCCCATTTTACCAGCGGTACAATCTGGCAGAGTAATCGAACGCTGGCTAGGCTGGTGGATAACCTATATTGTAAGGAGCCGGGCATCGATGCCGATGGGGTGGCCATGACAATGGCCCAGACGCTGGCCACCCAGATAGCCGCCGAGTATGAGGGGCATGCCTTAAAAGAGGTAGTTCTGACGGGTGACCGTAATGGGAAGAATAAATCGGCAGGTTCTACAAAATCGATGTTTGAGCAGGTGGCCGAAATTTTGGAGGCTTCTGGATGGGTGGTTTCTGTGGAGCCGTTGAATTATAACCCTCCCCATATCGACAAGTTCAAGGACATTAACAACGTATTTGCTGAGCGTAGTGTAGAGCTGGTTCGGGTACGGGTGGATGGGATACGGTGTAAGGCTACGGTGATCAGCATGGACAACAGCCCATTGAACACCGACTACACGAAGAACAAACAGAGTGAGAGCAGCAAGGTAGACCAGGAACTGGCCACCCACCTGTCGGACACAGTGGACTATTACCTATTATGGAAACTGAAAGGGGGCAGGGGTTTTTATAACGGGGGTAGCGACTTTGAACTGGATTACTTTTAATGAACCAAACTACTTTCCAATCCTAAAAATGTACCCTCGGTCTACTTTCCAATTTCCGCTAGACTCAATTCATATATTCGGGATTTTGGAAAGTGGAAATTTCCAAAATGCTAAAGGGCGGGGTCAATAAAGAAAAAAATGCCCGAAAACGAGGGGTACTTTTACAAAACAGTCTCATAATGAGACTGTTTTGTAATTTCAGGGGTGCACAATTTAATAAAAAATAATTTAGACGTTAATTCCCTGAATTATAAACAGTTAATTTTTTGACTGCTTCGGATTGGCTAATTGCTCCCAACTGGAAAGCAATTTGGCGATTCGGTTACGCCGTGGCCTAACATAATGCTTTAGCCTATCGGTTGAGGTAAGACCAAGCATCGTGGCCACATCATCCGAAGGGATAAGCATTTCATTCAGGGCTAAGTCCGCAAATGTCTTTCTGGCTATCTTGGTAGATAGATTCATTGGCAGATTGACAAAAGCCGCGATCAGTTTTAGCGAATCATTCCGTTTCTGGTTCGACTTGACCGGAAGATTTTCTAAACCGTCATATTTTTTGAGAATTGCTACACTAGGCTCCAGCAGCTTAAGGAAAAAGGGTTTATTGGTCTTTTTCCGCTGGCCAGTGAGCCAGTAATTGCCTTGGTGATCGAGTTCAATGTGGTAACGTTTAGATGTATAATCACAGTGATGCATTCCAGTAAAACAGTTAAAAACAAATGCATCCCGTTCTTTTTCTAACGTTTCCGCTGTGAGGGCATGAATTTTTTTTGATTTGGCAAGTGTATCGAAATCAAAATGAATAAGCCGTTGCAGCTCCTCAATGGTAAGATGGGTAGTGTCTGGTTCTTCTTCAAAACTCTCAATTTTATAACCAGCCAGCGGGTTTTTAACCAGTTTGCCCCGATCAGTAGCCCACTTTAAGGTTTGTTTTACAAATTTCAGGTGTTTTTCAATGTGACTACCCGCGAACCCTTCCGATTCAGCCAGGTAAATAGCTAAATCTTCCATGAAATCATGGTTTAAGGATGAGGCTGGTAGCCTGTCTATTTTTTTTGAGCGCAAATAATCGCCAATGTTGGCAGCATAATTTGACTGAATTTCAAGGGTAGACTCCGTAATTTTTTTCAATTTCTGCCGCTTTTGCTGATGGTCATAATGAGCGGTGCAAAGATCGATTAACGAATAGATGACCTGGCGATTCGTATTAACTTCCTGGCCTCCCCGAATTCGTTTTTTATTACAGAAGTAGTTTTTTATCAGAGGTATAGTAACCTCTTCATGTTCTCGTTCTAAGTCTTCAACGAGTTTGGAAATACGCTGCTCAAGGGATTTAAGTTTTTTATTCTGTTCTTGAGCCCAGACGGATTTTCCTTTAAATACCTGGTGTACGGCATCCCATTGAGATTTATAACATTCAATATGTGTTGAGCCAAGTTCGTCACGGTCTGCATTATACGTGACGCGCCTTTGGATGAAGCCTTTAGGGTCATCGGTGGTTTTGTTAGTGGGTACTTGATTCGAAATGGTGGATTTGCGAAACCAGAAAAGAACGCACATTCGATTAATGTTGTACATGGAAAGCGGATGTGCACCCCCTAGGGAACCGCTTACCATAAATTATGCCTATGTAACCTGATTGCAGAATGTAACCTCGCGCGTCACCTAATTAAAACCAATTTAGGGGCGAGTCCAGGCGGCTAAAAGTGCGTTTAAATGAAAAGAGCCGCACTTTTTTAAGTGCGGCTCGGTCATTACCAGTAAGCTAAAAAGTTGCTTTCGCAGAGAGAGAGGGATTGTCACCCTACTGCTGCTACACTGCAAATTTACTCAAAAAAGCCGTTTTATCTATAAAGATAAATTGGTGTACCCGAATTTGTACCCGATTGCTCAAAAAAATTAGGTGAACAGTGGGGTCAAACCCGGCTGAGTGGATACACCTCTACGCTTTCCCATCCGTGCCATCAGGTGATTGATGATCTTGTCCTTTTCCCTGATTTGCTCTTTTAAAAATTGAGTCATCTGTCCATCTACGGTACTATGACCGAATGTATCGTTTTGGCTCATCATTTCACCGGTTCCAGTAGCAAGCCAAATCAAGTTTACACCAAGTTTTTGTGAAATATTGTTGAGTAAACTGATTTTAGGATTGTCCGTTTTACCGTGTACAATGTCAAAAATTGCCGATGCTGTAACACCTGCAATCTCGCCCAATTGGCCGTTGTTGAGCTTAAAATGGTACTTTACCATCTCAACTCTTTCTCCTAGTGTGTTTTTTCTCTCAGCATTCATCGCAGAAATTTAAAAATAAATCAGTGTAAACTTTGAAATAATGATTTTAGACTTTAATATTGCTGCCGTTACAGCGACAAAATTTACTCTGGTCAGCGTAAAAGTAGTATAAAATTGATTGCTTTTTACGCTGGCTGATGTAAAAATTTACCCTGGCTAGGGTAAAAAATGACTCTGGCTAGGGTAAATCGGGGTTTTAGTGATAGTGGAATGCACTCTGCGAGTTGGGTATAACAAATAGGTTTACTTATCTTGGACGTTACTTTACCTACCGTACCCAGGCCGCTCTATGATTCAACCTGTACAATTGTCTGTTATGCAGGAGCGTAATGAACTATGGACGCGCTATGTGCGGCTTGGCGAAATGCTAGCCTGGCGCAAAGAAAAAATCATCACTGAGATGAAAGCTGCCTGTGTTGAACAGCGGTTTACCAAGACTGCCAGTAAGGTAGGGTTTAACTATTATAATCTTCATCCGGCCTTACGAGATATTTTCATTGAAAATGGTCTGTTAACCGAAGCTGAGTGGAAAAAAGGAGAACTCTTAATGAACATTGAAGAGTGGGAATACTTTATGACCACATTTCGAATGAAAGTTCCACCCCTGGCGAGTCGTGAGCCTGGCAAGATCCGTAAACGAGTTAAAACCGCGTAACCTGTACTTACCGTGAGCAACCAACGAGAAATCAATAATGAAGTTGTTGAGCTGATGATCAACAGTTGTCATTCGTTTGTGCTGATTACTTTGACCGAAAGCGAACGGGGTGGCCTTGTTCCGGCTGTTATCGCTAATGGTGAAGCCGCTAACTCGTATCCGAAAATGGCGATCATCTTACAGGAAGCCTTGCAGCTAATTACAAGCGATGATGTCAAGTCGTTTGAAGTCACTAAAGAAACCGATTCCTCAAATACACCTTTAGGTGGTGGTTGGCGATGAACTGGCACCACTTTATTTATAGCAACTGGCTTGTTTTGGTGCTCATGTGCTGGCTTATCGTTTATGTGCCTTTGTCAGTAGCCGCTATCTATATGCTATGGCGTGTTCGGCAAAAGCATATCAAAGAGATTGAACGGCTAACGATGCGGTTACGAGTGGCTAACCTTAGCCGTCTGGTATCCCTGGCGCAAGTCGCGTTACTGGCTTATTCCAACCATACAAAAAAGAATAACTAAGTATTCCCCCTATAACCTTTACCTGCGATGTCACCCCTTACGATTTATGCCCTGCAAGAAATGGGCAATGCCACCCAAAACGACTGGGCGGCTACCTACCAGGAAGCCTTAGAAGACCGGCTTCACTGCCTTTACTCGTTTCAGGAAGTCATGGAACGGCCGATCTACCTCCGGATTTTTCAGACCGGCCGACTCGTACGACTCATTCAGGATATGAAACGGCAACAGGTGTTTTTGGCCGATTGCCGTAAAAAGCTCGACTGGAACCGCGTTTCCGCGAGCGATTTGTACCGGGTCTGCTTTCAGCTCGAACAACTCGAGCGCAATTTGATTGCCTCCCTTAACTTGTCAACCGTTCTAACGCTCCATGCTTAGTTATCAACTCTACCGTGTTGCTGGCTGGCTTATGCTTCTAGTTCAGCTTTCGGGTTTTGCCACCCTGGTTGATCTGCATAACACCCCTGATTCCGTGGTTGCCTCCTGGTCCTGGTGGGCGATTTGTGCCCCCCTGTATTTGCCGCTTCTGGTTGCCTTGTTTCTGGTGGCTTTCGCCTATCTGCTTGGCCGGATCAATCAAATCCTGTACCCAACCCCTGAGCCTGATGGAACCAACTACTAAGCCCAAAAAGGTCCATTACCGGGACATCAAGAAAAAGCTAACCGAGCTTGGCCCTGATGCGATGATCCACTATAACAACGATCTGGATAGCCTGGCCAATTTTCAACGGCTCTGCATGTTCACGTTTCGACACTGGGAGTTTCCTGTAACGGATGTGTATATCCATGATAAGGCTACCCATCAAAACCATTCGTTTGCATGACGAACCAGGATAGAATCGACGAAGCCCAACGGCTCATGGCCACCGGAAAGCACCAGGACCGCAAAGCAGCTCACCAGCTACTGAAACAGGTTCGGAAAGAGGAGAAGAAAACGGCTACCAATCAGCAACGTAAACTCTTTTAGCGTATGCAACTCGATCAATACCAAGTGGTTGTTATTGGCCCCAATGGGCCTGAGTTTTGGCCGGTTTCTAAGCTGCAAGGTAGTCTAGCAACACCAACCGATCCCGCGCCGGTGACTGATCCCGTACCGGCCAAAAAACCGATTGCCGGTGAGCCTAGAATCATTGCTGGTACCACCGAAAATGGTACTCCTGTCTACGAGTGTTCAATCAATGGTGTGATTGGCTTAATTCAAGTAGTCAGCAACCTGCCAGATGCCTTTGTACCGCGTGGTTATAATTTTAATTATAAACCGTTTGGTACACTGAAAATCGGTCCCGAAACATCCAATTATGGCAATGATCCCTTACCAGGCTTCACCCGGCCGGAAGGCTACCGTAAACGGTATTTCCCCGATGGCCGCTTATACTGGGAGCAATCGGACTTAGCCGATGAAGAAGATCCCACACAAACGGCACCTATAGTTAGCGCGCCGGCTACGGCCGCTCCTGCACCGGTGGACACGAGCACCACACCGGCAAACTTTCCAGACTTTGGCGAAACGGTCATTCGGAAGATGAATTCCGACGTGTTTGATCCGCTCGTGAGCTGGAAAGATGGTTTGGCCATGGTGTACAATAAAGTGGCGCTAGTGCCTGGTCCGGGTGAGCAAATCTATGTGTCGGATACGGGCCAACCGCCTACGATTGGCTTTCCTGCTGCGTATGAATACCGGCCGGGTACCGAGGTATCGATCCTGGTGTACATATCGACTTCCCCCGATGTGGTACCGCTCGACAAGCGGAAAAAAGGGCAAGCAACGATCTATTTTGGTAACCCTCCTAAAACGGCTTAAGCATGCTGGTAGACGATCCAACTTGGTTTATACGGCAGGAAATGTGGCTCAACAATGGAGCCAAAAACGGCGGTCGATACAAGCTTATCGATGGGAAATGGATTGTTATGACGAACCGTCGCACCGATATTGCGTCGGAAGACATGATCGGGGTAGCGGGTATTGAAGCGGTGATGGATACCGGCATCAAGCCCGACAAAAACCGCTTTGAGTGGACTCACTCTGACTTTCTGCTCAAGACGGGTTTTCCCAATGTGGAAAGCCTAAACGATCCCGCCAACGCCAAAGCGGCTGAAAAGGCCGTTCGAAAGGTTGCCCGGATGATTCCGATTTGCTTTGCCGAAGGGAACGAGCTGATGGAAGGAATTATGGGTACGTCTGATCCCTATGCCCCTCACTTGCGTTGGTTCCATGACGAACGCCGGATCATCTACGAAGAAGTGGGACTCGACATCCGAAATTTTGGTACCTACGGCGGGTGGGGCAACTACAACGGTGACCCCTGGAACTTTCAGTATCCGGGTGGATCGAGCGTGCCACCGAACCATCCGTATTTCAAAAAGATGGTATCCAGCCCGGAAGCGGCTAGGGACGGTATCGCCTATTTTACGGCCATGCGACCCCAAAAAGTGGGTGCCTTCATTAAGCACTATGCCGATATGGTTGCCTACGCGTCCCGCTACTTCAACAAAGCGTTTGCGGCCGAACGAATGTCTTTAGGCATGGGAGCCGAGCGCGGCTTTGCCCATAAAGACCTGGCTTACATCGACTGGAATAAAATTGAGGGCTTACCGCCTACTCCACAGTTCCAGAACAACAATTTCTTCTACGAGCGTCAGAAGCCCAACGGCGATACAGTCAGTAACATGGGACACCCCCCCGTCGATTTTGACTGGCAGGTCGGCAACATCTTTTGCATTGGCCTTTGCCGAACGTCGGGCTATGTCATGTTCGATGAGCGCAATAAGTTTAGCCCTGATCCAGCTAGTGACCAGTTTCCCATTCATCCGCTTCGGTCACACGATGCCGGGTTAGTGGCTGGCCACTTCTACAACCAGTGTAAACGAACGGAAGGCAAGCCCTGGCAATATATGCGGTACCGCTTCAAAAATTCTGAAACCTGGATCGAGCCGCAAACCGATGGTACCACGATCCTGGAACATGCGTCGGCTTTCGATGGTGCCTATGCATCAGGGCCGGGTGCCCGTCGCGGCCGTCCGGATGCCATGTTCCGGGAAGCAGATGGGGCCGTCGATGCGTGGGGCTTTGATCCGAGTCGGGGCAAACGTAGCCATGAGACGATTATCTGTAACCCAATCGGAGACGTGATGATTGAAATGGAGCTGACAGGTAGCAAACTCGCTTTGTACAACGAATAAACGCTAATCGCTGTGGAGAAACTGACTGATTTTCAATTTATAGGACCCAACGAGCATTATCCAGGACTTAATAACTCAATAAAATCGGGTTCGCTTATCATTTATATCGATACTAAAAGCTATACCTATCCTACTTACACATTTCAGTTTCCAAACTGGATTGAAAATGAAATTAACGATGGTCGATACTTGCTGGATGATTTAGCAGGTGCGATAGTACAGCATATACTATTTGGAGATCAAAGAGATCCCATAGGCTACCAGTAACGACTGATCATCGTGAAGGGGAAGGGGTAGCAGCTTACCGACGCGCAGTAAGGTATTGGCAAACCCGGCCAGTGCAGGATGGACAGAGAAACGGTAGGGTGACAGCCGGGAAAGACCGGCAACCTTGTGGGATGGCGGATGGGTAAACGCTCTGTAGCTGAAACCTGGTTTACTAAGGAGGAAGGTAACAGTGATTTCTACGGTCAAACGCTTAGACATTTCGATATGACCAAGCTGGTTCGAGTCCAGCTCCCACAACATAAGCAACGCTACAGGTGACTGCTGTAGGGAATACGTGGATAGCCAGTCCTGGGTTCCAGTCCCATGAAATGAATGCTCCACGGCAAAGGAAAGTTGATGACCAAACCTGACGGCTGGGAAGTAGACCAGCAACAATGCAGTAAGGCCACTGGTAGTGGTATTCTATCTTGTGTGATTTGGTTTCAATATGGGTAGATAGAATGGCGAGAGTCCACCCGGTTCGAATCCGGTTACTGCAACAATCTAACCCATAACTAGCCAAATGAGGCCGGTTATCCTAGATAGGGTGCAACGGCATCCTTGATGTACTCAGGCGGATAACCTGACGAGTGGGGAAAGACCCCTCCTTCCTGGAACGACCAGGAAGGGGCTGCAAGACCAAGTATACTGAAAAGGGTAGGCGTGCCGGTGTGTATACACGGCCACTGACGCAAAGGTTCGATTCTTTTGCCAGTAGCAAACAGGGCTTATGTCACCGTTTACGGTAAATTAGGCACTGTATACACTCGATGTAATACGGGGTGTGAGTGGGTGTATACGCACCCTCTTTGATCGTATTACGCCTTGTATTCACCTGTAAACAGCCATATGACTGTGAGACACCGTTTCGAACCGCCCTGATCGATGTGATCATACTGCCAACTGAATGCCTGACTGGGTTGCAAACTGGTCAGCCTAAATTTTGCGTGCATTCCGCAACCGCTATGTCCCTCGAAAAAATGATTTCGGGAGACAAATCGGGAAACGTATGTCCTTAACCGTTAGCGCGGTTTTTTTCAGCCAGTTTTACTGTACTGTCAAGGCACTGAAAGTGCACCCTCTGTTCAGGAAATTTTAGAGATGTTCAATGTTCAGAAATATGTACACTATGTACACTTGTACACTATGTACAGTGCGCGAAAATCGAAAAACGCGAACCACCCCGTCAACCTGTATACACCGCTCAAAAAGCCCGTATACGCACTAAAACGAGTGTATTACAACCAAATTTTCTACTGCGATGGAAACTAGACAAGTGAATGAATACCAATCTATTAGCCAAGTGTCACATCAGATTTTTGATCCAAATTCAAATCCAACTACCCCTATTCCTAAAACTGAAACTAACTCAGTTTATATTGATAACTGGGGAAAGTTTGTTCGTGAAGGATCAACCTATCATTGGGTAATTAAGACACCCATGCAAAAAAAGATGCCTGGCTATTCTAGGCCACGTAATCAAGCCGAAAAGCCTAATAAACAGGAGGTATTAATTGAACTTCTTACCAGGCTTAAAAACAACGGTTATATCAAACAAGGTTATGAATTGACATTTTTTCGAGCCTTTCATGAAAGCGATAACTCAAAGAGCGTTAAAATATTTACCCTATATGGGACGCGTTATATACCAGAACCTTGTATACTGGGTGAAACCTGGCTAATTCAATTCCTGAATAACTTCTACAGCCCCCCAGTGCATTATTACAACCCATCGGCCGGGTTGTTTCCAACAGGAGAAAATACAGCTCCACCACAAGGAGCAGCCATTATTCCTGATCCAGCCCAACAAGGGAGTCGAAAAGACCCGTTCGATTTAGGTCGCTCGTTTAAAAATGCCGATGCCCTTATGAATTATGTTGAGAAGCTGTTGCGTGAAGGCCATCCGAAAGGTCGTGTAGAGGAATATTATCGTCAAAAATCACTCATATTCCGTTCATAAAGCCGATGAGAATCCACGATCCTGCTCAAACCAATCTCTTTGGTGAAGCCCAACCCATTGGCGCTGTTATACAGCAACTACTAAAGCCTGTAAACGCTCAGGATGTCCGTGTACAAGACGTTCGTACTGCTGCATTTGCCGAAGGAAAGAGCCTGATTCGATTACAGAAAGGGTATGATACTGATCCCTGGGTAATCAAGGTCCAGTCAAAAACTCAGTTATCACACGGCTGGAAACATTTGCATAAGTATGACACCGAACAAGCCGCTAGAGATGCGTATACAGCACTATTGGCCAGTGGTGAATACGTTGAAGGATAATCCATTATAGGGCTATAACCCTATAATCAAGCAATATAGGGTTACAGCCCTATAGGATCTTACAATTTCTGAAAATAAAAACACCGTTTACAAGCTGTAAACGGTGTTTTTACCCCCTTCCGGATCTTCACCTAAATCTTGTATTTCCCCTGTATACAAATGAAAAAGAAAGCTGCATACAAATACCTGTTTGGAGCCTATCTCCATACGGATAGCCCTTATCCGGAATACAAAGGCTGGTTTCGTGGGGATGATGAACACGAAGCCAGAGCGAAATTCAATCAGCACTTACACCGCAAAGGTGCCGGTGATGGGTTCTATTTCTTGTGTGTTATTAATTGCGTAGCTAACTGACATTTTCCGAATAATCTTTGGTTGTTAATCGTCGAAAACGTCTGATATCTGACTGCTTCGGGTCGGGCCCAAGCCTGATCCGGCGCTATTCACCCAAAATTTTTACTCATCCTCCAAATTATCTTCTGTTTTCCATCGTAATGAAATCTATCCTAAAACGCTATCTGATTGCCGGTGGACTTGTGGCCACTGGTGTGGTTGCCGTCCTGTTTCGGCGCAATCGTAAACAAGCCAATCAATTGATCTGGCCACTTACCCACGCAGTTAGGCGTATTACATCCCCTTTCGGCAATCGAAACAATCCCATAACGGATGAACCCGAATTTCACAACGGGATCGACATTTCTAGTATCGAAGGAAGTCCAGTCCTGGCACCGGCTGACGGCCGTGTGACAAGTCTGTATACAAATGAGAAAGGGGGAAAACAGCTTGTCATATCGCATGACAATGGATTTGTCACGGGCTATGCTCACTTGAGCAAATACAATGTCAAAATGAGTGATCGTGTGTTTCAGGGGCAAATCATCGCCTATGTTGGCAGTACTGGTCAGGTGACGGGTCCACACCTGCATTTTACCCTTAAGGATGCGAAAGGCAATTATTTGAACCCCGTCGATTATCTGTCTTAGCAAAATAATCTATCGCGCAGCGGGATCTATTTGCTATCGATCGGTACTCAATTACAGTAATAAAATTTGGTATGCCCCCCATAACGATTAAACTGAAAGGCTACGTGTACAATTACCTGTATACGGTTCAGCAACAGGCTGTCCTACATGCTCGAACGGACTATCCCGATAAAGAAGATTACTTTAAAGTACCTACCCTGTTGATGCTGGCCATAACGGAGCTGAAAGTGAAAGACCCGACCGGTATCCTATTCCCCAAAAAAGGGAAAGTGGTTCGTATGACGGTGATTCAAGCCGTTGCCCTACACGTTAGCCTGAGCCAGTTTTTGGATGATCCGCTCGATTACAACCAAAATTTCAATGCCATCGAACTCCTGTATCTGTTAGACCAGGCGCTCACCAACTACAGCCCTGTATACGGCTATAAAGGCTAATGAACCTTTTCGTGTATATCGACCCCGCAATGATCGAATAAGTTCTTCCAGGCCGATACCGGAAAGATTCGTTGCTCCGGACGTTGTAAGACAACATCACATTTAGCGTCTCGCAACAGCTTATTTAGAATATAGTCCGACACATGAAGCCTGATTTTGACTTCCTTACGGCTGAGTGTAGCCACTTTCATTTTCGAGAAGGTGTACCCGTTACGGCATGGGTTGAGTGGAGGAAAGATAGGAATTAAACGAAATCCAAACAAATTCAAGCAATTCCAAGCAATTCCAAGCAAATCTTGCACACTGGCTTTTCCGCTTGTCATACATCTTTCGGGCCTGTATGACAACTATGGAAAACAACCCCAATACCGACCCCAACCCCGACGTGATTCCAACGGCCCTGGAAACCGAACCCAGTGGAACGGGCACCTTAAGTGTTCGTCAACCGATGCGGCTGCTTAAGCTGCTGGATCAGCAAGCCAGTCAGCGCGGAACCACCCGTACGGAGCTGGTCCGTGCTATTCTGGAAAGCCACTTCAACCCGGCCGAACCATCGGCGGACCTGGCCACGGAACTGCAAGAAGCCATTAGCCAGAAGGAGCAGCTAGAACAAGCCTTGCAGGAATTGGCTACTCGGTACCAAAGCTTACTGCAGCAGCCCAAAAGCAGTGACTATACGTCCGAACTGGAAGTCGATCTACTGAAAGCCGTGGATATTTCGTGTAAGTCGATCATGCCTACCCGTACTGATTTCCGGAAAAAACTCAAACACTATTCTCGCCTTGAATCAGATAGAACCTAAAGTGCCTGAACCCGTTGGGTCAACTCAACCCCTGATTGTAAAGCCAGAGCCACCAACCCTTGTGCAAGTGGACCAATCGCAGCTCATGGCCATCGTTGGCCAACGTGACCAGTACCACCAATCGATTAGTCAGGTCATTTGGGCCTTGCCGGTCCTGGCTTCGGAACTGCCTAAAATCAAATGGATGAGCCTGGTTTCCCAACTCGGTATGAACCCGATGAGCCTGTTTTCCAAAAAGAAAAAGGACGTGTCGTCGGAGCAGCTCAATGCCGTGTTAGAGCAACTCATGACGGATCACCCGCACCTACGCGAACCGCTTACCATTCTGATTCAATTCTGGATCTCCTATAAAGACATCAATCATGGAATCATTGCCCAACCACAACAGTAACCCTACGATTGATCTATCATCGTATTTGAACGCACCGACCAACACGGTTGACCGGCCCGATTTTGACGCCGAACCGATTGATCAAACCAATCCGGAAGATTTTCGCGACGATGATCCGGAGAGCGACGGGATGGACGATGCCGAACCCGAAAAATCCTTCAAGGATTATTTAGAAGAAGCGGGACTGTTTATCAACCTGTTTGACAGTCTGCAAAGTGGTGTACTCAAGCCCATCTACCGGTCAAAGTACCAGGAGCCGGATGATGCGGACCTGATTCGACGCTATAAAGAGGAAACCCGGCAGATCAAAGCGGGTACGCTCCTGGAAGAGAATCGGACAGTCGGTACCGATCCGTTTTTGGATGCCGTTCAACGGGTAGCTGATTGTAACGATGCCGTTAAAACGCTTCCCTTCACCGCACGGGAAAAAACCAAGCTCAAAGAGCCATTGGCCAAAGTGTTGGAGAAGTACAGTAGTGTTTCCATCTCTCCGGAAATGGCCTTACTGCTGGCCGTGCTGATGATCATGGCTCCCCGGATCATTCAGGTTCTTCCGGAATCGTGGGGAGATAAGTTTTCGTCAATCGCAACACTTGGCTTATTCAAGAATGCAAAGACTGAATAACGTTGATATTCTGATTGCGGTACCGGGTTCAGGGAAAACCACCTTCCTACTTGAAAAGGTTGTACCGGCCGCTACGGCCAATAATATGGGCGTTTTATGGATCGATCTAAAGGACACGAAGGATACGCTGAAATATCCCGAAATGCCCTTATCAAAGCTAAAAAAATGGCTATCAAAGGGGATATATCGACTCAAAATCATCGACAACAAGGAAACGTTAGAGCAGCTCACCAAGTACGCCTATAACTGTCTGATTGTCTTTGATGATGCATCCGGCTATTTCGAAGGGGCCATCCCGCTCCTGCTGAAACAGCTATTAGCGAATAGACGACATCTAAATCAGGACATCGTATTCGTCTATCACTCGCTCAACTTCGTTCCGCCGAAACTCTACCAGATGGCCAACACCTTGACCATTGGCAAAACGAATGACGCCATTGATTACAAAGGACCATTATCGAAAGTACCCAACCTGCCCGACGTGGTGAAAGTCTGGAAAACCGTTCAGGCCAACCCCTCCAAGTACTACCGGCAAACCGTTCGACTCCAATAAGATGCCTAAGCTCGATGATGATCATGCACGCAGTTTGCAAAAGCTCATGCAACGCTACCATTGCAGCCGGGCTTGGATTGCCCATTGGATCAGTATGCCGATTGCTAAGGATCAATCGGGCGCGCCCTGTACCGTCCTGGTGCTCTTGGAGCAATACGGGTACCGCAAGAAACAGAGCTATTATACCCACAAACAATGGTCGATCATTACTGAGCATTTAGATCCTTTTCTCAAACCGGACGAAAAGTCATTTATCCAATCGCACTAAAGAAGCCAATAAACAAAAACGAACATGGGTGTAATCATTACCAAAGCCGCTGAAGGCTTAAAAATCGACATGGGGGATGGAAACCCTCAGTACCTTTCTCAACCGACCGTACAACCCAGAGACGGCGCAATTCCTACGATCATCTTTACCAGTTCGTCGGGTGTGGTCAACGTGGCCATTCCGATTTCCAATCTGGAAACGATTGGAGGGAATTTAGCGGCCGAACAGGTCACCGACCTGGTGGATCAGATCACGGCGCTCTTGAACAGTCCCATTAGTTCGCTCACGGCCGCGACGGCTGCCCGTCAGGACACGGGTAATAATAGCCTGGCCGCGATCAACACGGTCATTGGAGCCAAAGGGGATGCAGCCGCGACGACCGACACGGGTAGCTTTTCCGTGATTGCCTTTATCAAACGCATTTTAGGGAACTGGACCACGCTACTGGCTGGGATTATCACCATCAGCAATGGGCAGACGACGGGTAACAGTAATCTGGCTGATTTAAACACGGTGGTTGGCGCGAAAGCCGATGCCCCCGCTAGTAGTGATAGTGGTTCCTTTTCGGTAATCGCCTTTATCAAACGGACGTTAGCCAACTGGACCACGCTACTCACGGGCATCACCACCATCAGCACGGGTCAGACGACGGGTAATGCAAGCCTGGCCGATTTAAACACGGCAATAGGGGTCAAAGCCGATGCGGCCGCAACTACCGATACCGGTAGCTTTTCAATCCTAGCGTTCATCAAACGCTCACTAGCCAACTGGACAACCTTACAGGCCAAATTGCCCAGTGCCTTGATCAGTGACCGCTTACCGGTGGATTTGCCACCGATGCAATCGAGTATTACCCATACAGCCGGAACCATTACGGCCGGGGGAACCGCGCAGCAAGCCGTAGCCGCTCAAGCTGGCCGGAAATACCTGTTTATTCAGAACGTGAGTGATACCCCGATGTCGATCCGCTTCGATGGTACGGATGCGACCGCTTCGACGGGCATTTTGCTGGCGGCCGGTGGGGGAAGTTACCAATCGACATCGACCTATTGCCCAACCAGCGCGGTCAGTATCATTGGCGCGACGACCGGTAAAGCCTATGTGGTGGTGACCAATTGACCACTTTTCAACGAAATTCAACGAAATTCAAGCAAATCCAAGCAAATCTTTAAATTCTTGAAGGCTCCCTTTCACGGGAGCCTTTTATGTTTCGGACCTCATTCACAAATTCTTTCTTTCACAAGCGGCCAACGCCATGAAATCAACTATCACCCTTTTGCTCTTTGGTCTATTGGCGTTTACAATGGCCACAAAACCCCCTGCTTATGCGCGATCTGAAACTATTCGGCCTGGTGTTCGTGGCGGTCCTGGCCGCTCTGCTGCTGTCACGAGTGATGCTCAACCAGGACTCCAAAACGTAGCCATGAACCCAGGTGACACCTTCCACCCGCGCAACGGGATATTCTTCGCACCGGATGAACTCGCCAGTATTGCCAAATCGCAGTTACGGTTCACGGGGACAACTTTACCGCAACACAATCAAACACTAAATTTTACCTCTCAAAACGCGATGACACAAGAAGAACGCGACTTCAGATTGGGGATTTCCAACCCCTTCCTTTTCTTCGGAGCTGGCAACGATAGCTTTGCTGTACTCGACCAATCGGCTCGTACTTTCTCGATCCGGATTACCAATGCTACCCCGCAGAACGGCACGGCGCGTACCCTGATTCCCGTCCTGTTTGGTGGGTATCGCGGACTGATTACCAACGCGGTACCGGGTCTGATGAAGACCGGTGCGTTTAACGACAAAAACGGTAATGCTGGGCTTACGGCCACTTCAACCGAAACCCAGTCGATTGAAGATCTGCACGCGTTGCTACTGCGGGAACCGACCGAATTACTGGGTATGCTGTTCCGTTACGAAAACAACTCAGCATCGCAGATCAGTTCGAAATTTACGGTTAACCGGATCAGCCCCTTTACCGGAGAAGACAAGGTAATCACCTCGATTCAACCCCAGATCTCGCAGAATCCGGCCAACCCCAACGACAAAATTCTACCCTTGTCGTTACGTGGTCAGGGTATCGTACTGGGTTATGACAAAATCGTTGAATATCCGATCCTGGCCGATACTTCGGTGGTCATTACGTTCTTCTTCGGGGCTACCTTCTCCGAAATGAAGGCAATGGAGCATTACACCCAGGATGGGCAAAGCCTGGTGAAACTCTACGGTCAGGCGAACCTGGTTGCGGCCGCAACAGCCGCTAACGTATTGGGCTAAGCCATGCCAAGCCAACCCGGTTGGCAACCGCATGTCAACAAAATAATCATGGTGCCGGAGCTGCAAGGTACACCTGCTTCGGTGGACCCGCTTACCGGCACCATGCTTGTTTCGGCTCAGTGGTGGAATAGTGCCTCTTTCGACGAACGACTCTTTGTCCTGCTGCATGAATGCGGTCACCTGGAAGCCCAGGGGGGGGAGTTTGAAGCGGATCGATGGGCACTTGACACCTACGCCCAGAAAGGGTATAGTTTGAAAGGTGCGGTACTGGCCTTTACCCACATCATGCCCTTTACCACCACGGAGCAGTACCAACGCGGTACGGCTCTGCTTCGGCAAGCACTCCAACTTCAGCACTCACCTACAGGTTCGAATCGATGAAACTGTTCGTCAATTCAGCCGGTCAATTTGTTTCAATCATGCCTACAAAACGCAAAAAAGGTTCGGCCAAACTCAAGAAAATCGTCTCGAAAGCCAAGAAGCTCTTTAAGAGTGGCAAAGCCCGTACCTGGCCATCCGCGATGAAGAAGGCCGCTAAATCCTAAACCGGTCCACTTATGTTCAATCACACAGGTTTTCGTGATTCGATCTTAACCAGGGGATTCGATCATTCCTACCTCAATGCGACGGGGGATTCATTAGGGGATACCCCTAGTGACGCGTTCCGGAAAGCCCTGGGGTTGTACGTACCCTATGATCAGTCGCTCTTGCAACAGCAACAGGCGCTAACGACCCTAAGCCCTGATGCCAAAAAAGACAATACCTGGTTAGCGTCCGCGCTGGGGATTATCAATTCGGCCGTGTCGGGCTACTTCGATAGTGAAGCAGCCAAAGCAACCGGGACATTGGGTCAAGGCGACATTCTCAATGCCCTGCAAGCCTATCAGACTGCTCAGACCCAGGCCCAGGCCGAAGCCAAGCAAAAACAAACCCAAACGCTCATCATTGGCGGGATTGTCCTGTTGGTCCTGGCCGTAGGTGCCTATTTCGTATTCCGTAAAAAATAATCGGTAGTCACACCGGCCGGGTTGGTCAGGTAGGCTACGCAATCTCCTAAAAATCCATGAACACATCACAACGTTCAGTTTACAGTGCGTATTTAGCCGGTCAACTCACTGGCTCAACGGGTGGCCGTCGAATGCTGAATGCTACGGGTACCTACTCGGAAAATGACGGCGCTCAACTTGGCACCTTTAACAACTTTCCGGTCTATGCCCAAATCGTCAATGGCCATTTGGCGGGTTATACCTACGACGTAGCGGGTGGTCCAAAGGTGTTTAAGCCGGGTCACTGGCTATTCAAAGCCGGTGTATTGACCCAAAGTGAAGCCGAAAACTTTGCCCAAACCGATCCAGCGACGGGTATTTACTACGCTCCGGATGTATCGGGCTATAGCGGTTCCCAACTGGGTAAAGCCCTGTCGGGTGGAACGACGGTGAACACCAATACCGGTGGTGGCAACACCAACACGGGCGGGGGCAATACCAATACCGGTGGTGGTCTATTGAACAATCTGCTGGGTGGTAATTCCAACGGGGGCGGTACCCAGACCCAAACGCAGAAAAATACCAACATGCTGGTGGTGGTGGCCATCATTGCGGCCGTTGGATTCGCGGTGTATTACTTCGCCAAGAAGCGTTAATCTTTTCTTTATCGTACCTACCGTAAACGGCTTGCCCACCCCGGATTTTGGCCGTGGGCAAGCCGTTTCTTTTTCAATCTATGCCATGCGTGGAGCTACCTACTATGTCTCAGTCAATACGGCCAAACTGTATTCGAGTCCGCAAATAACCGGCTCCGTGATTGCGACCCTCAAGATGTTTGATGAAGCGGGGATCAGTACCGGAGTGGTCAAGACCACGGATGGGGATCAGTGGTTAGAGCTGGTTCGACTGAGTGACGGGACGAAGGTGTACGCCCTGCTGTCGACCATCTCCATGAACCCAGCCTATGGGGGCAATACGCTGCCTGACGTGACGGTTTCGGCCAAGAAATCAAGCTCGACTTCACCCCTGGACACCCTGCAAACCACGCTCAAGAACAAGCCCGTACTCGCCTATGGATCGCTGGGTGTTTTGCTGCTGGGTATCGGTATTCTAATCGCTAAACTCAAATGAACGAAGCCTTAAAAAAAACGGGTCAGGTGGTCGGTTCCATTGCGAAAAATACCACGTTTCAGATCGTGGTTGGGGTATTGGCCGTACTGGGATTTGTCTATTTTCTGGGTAAGAAAATCGGGCAAAAGGAGATTCCGCAAGTGGAATACCCCAACAAGGGCACGGGCCTTCCGGCCGGTTGGCAGGGGCAAGCGGAAATCATCATTCGAGACTGCTATGATGTCGTCTATGGCTCCATCGTCTTTAGCGGGGCAAAAGATGAACTGTTCACCACCCTATTGGGCCTGAGTGATGATCAACTGGTCTACGTCTACAACGCCTGGAACGCACGCTATTTCCGGCTGCACAACGAAACCTTGACGCAGGCCATCGACAACGAAGTGTATTACGACTACTTCACCGGCAAGAAATCAAGCATTGTCAATAAAATGAAATCGCTCAAACTCGCATGAAAGCCAAAACCTGGAAAATTCTCTTACTCATCGTGCTTATTGCCGGTGCCATTCTGCTGACCACGCAGATCGTCAAAGCCGTTAAATCGGATAAGACCGATGGGTCAACTAGCGCAACTGACCCTAGTAACAAACTGCTGGGTAGCTTAACCACGACCGCATTCGCAGCTACTAAAAAGCTCTATGCTAATGTCGATGTGAACGTTCGCAAGGCACCCAGTATCACGGGCGAAAAAGTCCAGGCTGTAACGGCCGGAACCTTCATCGGCACCACGACTGGCACCGAGTCCACGGCCGATAACAACACCTGGGTTGAAGTGACCTTAGCTGATGGTACCAAAGCCTACGTAGCCAAAAATTACACCTATATCCTTCCCTGATATGAACTCATCTGGTAGCAGTGTCTTTCAAGACATCTTAGATATTCTCACCGGCCGCAAGAAACCCACGGCCGAAGTCGAAACCACGGTCAACATTGGCCTGGACCAAACCTCCATGCTCAACCTGGCCATTACCGCGCTGGTGGCGGGTACGCTACTCATCCTGATCAGCATTGGCCTGAATAAAGTCATCAAATAACCCTAGCGGCTATGATCCTGGAAAGCTATTATACCGGCTCGGACAAGGCTAGTTTTCTGGCCAAAGTGCAGGCCATTAGCGGTGAGCTGGCGATTGATCCGGCCTGGCTGATGCTGGTCATGTACAAAGAATCCCGCTTGAAGCCAACGGCTTATAACGCCGGTTCCGGAGCAACCGGACTCATTCAGTTTCTAAAGTCAACGGCGCTCAAGCTGGGTACCACCACGGATGCCCTTCGGGCGATGTCAGGCACCGAGCAGCTTGATTGGGTGAAAAAGTATTTGGCCTCCTGGAAAGGTCGCTACAAGAGTCCGTATGACGTGTATCTCGCTGTATTCTATCCGGCCGCGATGGGGAAAGCGGATAGCTATGTGATTGGGGTGAAAGGCTCGCAGACCTACAATCTCAATGCCGGTATGGATATGGACCGCGACGGTAAGATCACCGTGAGCGACGTGAAAGCCTGGTTCCGGGCTGACCTACCGGCCGATGCCACGGCCTACCTGGCGAGTGAGTCAAAAAAAAAGTGATTTCGACGGCGCTTTACATCGGGGCGTCCGTGCTGGGTCTAGTCGTGCTGGTCTACGCCCTCTATAAAGCCCGAGTGATCCAAAAAATTAACCTTCACGTATTAACCGAATGGGCCAATTAAGCTTACCTCTCCCCAAAGGCAAATACCCGGATGCCAAGCAAGATCTGTTGCATGGTATCTGGGATAACCTCAGCCTGATCAACGGGGCAACGCCGTCCCCCAACCGAAACCTTAAAGGTGGGTATAGCACATCGACGGAAGATATTTTGTATCAAATCCTGCTGGATTTAAACTCGTTCGCGGCACCGTTACGCAACAAGCTCCAACAGAATGTGAACGTGCGGGATTTTGGAGCGGTGGGTGATGGGGTGACGGACGACACGGCCGCCTTTCAAGCTGCCTTAGATTTGGCCTGTAGTGCCAACAATCCACTCACCTACGGGCGATTTACCCCGCTTCGTGGCATGGGCAACACGGTCTATATTCCCCACGGCTACTATAAAATTACCGATGCGCTGCTGGTCAAAGGCTCGGTCGGAATATTTTGCGAACGCTCCAATTCCTACGGCGGTACCCGGATTCAGCAAGTGACGCCGAATAAGCACCTGTTTCACATCATAGCCGATACCGATGGGGTCAGTTCGGGGGTGAGCTTCATTGGGGGCAATCTCAGTGGGGGGGTGGCCCAAACCAACCCGGATATTGCCCTGATCTACGGCGGGGATTCGGCCGGGGATGCCAACAATAATTCGACCTATATCGCCAACGTCACCTTTGCTACGCCGGAAACCTATGCGATCCGTTTTAAGCGGGGGGACGACATTAAGATCCTGGATTGCACCTTCGACGTGTCGGGTACCAAGTCGATTGGCCTGGGAGCCGCGACATCCACCAGTCAGGTGACCAATTTTGTCATTAGTCGGTGTACGTTCTACGACATTCGGGCGGGGGTGATCGATCTACTGAACGTGAAAAAAGGGCAGATCGTCGATAACAAATGCTACTGGGATGCTGCTCACCGAATCCCCTATTTCATCAATGTCAGCGCAAACGCATTAACCCATCTACAGGTGATGGCTAACCTGCTGGATGGGGTCGATAATCTGTGGAATAGCAATGTGCTTCTGGATAATGTAGCGATTACCCAAAACATTGCTACAGGCGCTAAGGGGTTAACCCTTTCCATTGGCGGGGGCGGTATCAATTACCGGCTGCTGATTACCGACAATCAGTTCGACGGGGATTTTTCGGGTACCAGTGCGGGTCAGGAGAAATCACCCATTTTCATTTATGGGACGGGTTTGCGCTACTCGCTGATTTCAGGCAATGTGCTTAATAACACGGCCGGAACGCTCACCAAACCCATTCAGTTTGACGTGACGCGCTGTGAAGGCACGATTTGTACCGATAACCTGGCCATTGGTTATACCACCTATTCCGAGCGGGTAGCTGGCTATGGCTACGGGACGGCCTCACCGACGCAAGTGCCAGCGTATGTGGGTCAGGAATTTATAAATACCACGAATGGTATTTGGTATAAAGCTCAGAATACGACAGCAAGTACAGACTGGAAGCCACAAAACTATATTACGAGAACATATACATTAATTCTAGGGATAAGTTCAGATGTATCAGTTGGCACAAATATCACCAACCAGGTGACCATAGAGAATTCTGGTACTATACAAAAGGCTTGGATCAACGCCAAAACGGCACCTGTTGGATCAGACCTGATTATTGATCTGAAACTCAATGGTACTTCCATTTGGGCAACTACAACCACCAATCGACTCAAATTGGTAAACGGGGCAAGTACGGGCAGTCAGACTAGTTTCGACACTACGGCTGTTGTTGCTGGTCAATTACTCAGCCTTGATGTGATTCAGGTAGGCAGTACCACACCTGGCCAATACGTCACCGTTCAACTTGTAATCGCTCAATAAGATGCCAAACGGAACCGCAGTTGGAACAATCGCCTATACTACGGGAGCCAGTGGATTTGGTCAATGTTTGAATCTGGCCGCTACTGGCAACGTGACAATTTCAGGGGCAGCAATAGGCAATACCAGTACAGGCCAGACGGTGGAAGGTCGTTTCAAAACGACCGCTTTCGGAAATCCAGTCAGTATTATGGTCGGAGGGAATGGCTGGTATGTTGGATTCAATAATCAGGGCAAGGTCCAATTTGCCTGGAACGCACTTACCCAGAACTATATAACTCCAAGTGCGCTCAATGATGGCAACTGGCATACCTTCGCCCTGGTGTGGAATACCAGCGCGCAGGTGTTGTGTTTTGTGGACGGGGTGCTACTCAGTACAGCAGCATCGGGTACGATAGGACCAGCCCTATCAGACATTGGCACGTATGGTAACAATTCCATCTACCGATTTACTGGCCAACTCGATGAAATCCGGTGGAGCACTGTAGCCCAGTATACCACTAATTATACACCTGTAAGCACCCCATTCGCCAACACCAATACGGGACAAGCCAGCTTGTGGCATTTGGACGGTGATCTGACGGATAGTAATGTGGTTAGCGTAGCCTTATCAGCAGGTACATTAACCAGGTCAATCAATAATCTTACGAGCCAAAAAATTACATCCAGTGCAGCATCGGGGGGAACGGCACCCTACAACTATCAGTTTCAACGAGCGGCTGATGTTTCGGGTTCGGCTGGCACCTATAGTAACATAGGTAGCAATACCTCGACAGCCAATATCACCGACACGGGCCTAACCAACAATACAAAGTATTGGTATCGCTGCTTGGTTACGGATAATGTAGGAGTCACAGCAACGAGTACGGCTATACAGGTAACAACCAAAAACCCAAATGCATATTATCTGGGATTCATTGGCAACTCAATCACTCAGGGCTATCAACTTAGCTCAGGGCAAGAGCCGCCAACTGCACTCAAGCGTATGCTTTCCAGTTGGGCGGGAACATACAGGGAAGTCGTTATTGTTAATGCCGCCATATTCGGGTCAACGTCGTCACAATGGGTTCCCGGTCAGGCGAACTACACCAATGCCCTAGCGGCCTTTCAAGCGGCAGGCGTGGACGATGTATTCATTATGCTGGCTACTAACGATGCCCCTAATTCAATCAGTCTCTCAACCTCAACCAGCAATATGACAAGCATTGTCAATGGGTTGGTCGGTTCAGGCTATAAGGTATTTCTTAATTATGACCCATACCCAAACGATGGTAGGTCAACAACAAATCAAAACTTGATTGTATCGTTCGACGCCATGTTAGATACGCTCTGTAATGGTACGACTGTCATTCAGGGTGACAAAGGAGCCTACACGATTTTTCAGCAGAATGTACAGGCCTATAGCAATGGCACAGCAAACAGCTATTATCAAGGCGATGGGTTGCACCCAAATGGCTTTGGAGCAGAGATATTGGCTAACCTGTGGTTTTATCCCTGGGCACGATTCCGCAATATTATTCAGGCTGGCATAACGGGCGGAATAGCCTACTAAGAATAACTAATAAAATTTCCAATGCCGTAACTCTTTTAACCACCATGAAACTCTTCCTCTTACGCTTCTGGCTCCTGTTTAACCTGGCCGATGGACCCGACGAAGTAGACATCGCCGGAGGCATTTGCACCGGCCTGGCCATACCACTCAACCTTATCCCGCTTTTCAGTATGCAAACCATTAACGGGTTCCTGACCATCGTAATATCCCTTCTGTCGGTAGCCTGGCTATCCATGCGCTGTTACCGGGAATGGGGAGCGACGAAAAAGTACATAGCCACGCAAAAAGCGCAAGACGATGAAGAAGATTAACCTCAAAACAATCCTGATCGTAGCGGCCGTGGTGGCCATTGTTACCGACCTCACCAGGCTCTATCTGAACATAAAGGAACTGTCAAACCCCAAATCCAATGGCACCCCGTAAACGCAAACGACTCCGCACCATCTGGACCGATTTTGTCTACGGGGCGCTGCACAATCCCCGAACGACGATTACCGCGCTGGGGGTAGCCATTCCGATTCTGTACAAGGCCATTGAGCAACACGATTGGCACCTGGCCCTAACCGGCATTGGCACCTTCCTGGGTGGATTATTTGCCAGTGATGCCCGTAAAGAAACCCATCATGAATAAGAAACTAAAGAAATCGATCCCCTTCCTGGTCGGAGCGGCCGTCATCGGGGGACTGTCAGCCTGGTATTTAAAAAACCGGCCGCGCTGGCAGAAAGAGAACCGGGAGATTGATTTTCAAAAGGTAACGGTCTAACGCCATGACACTGATTAGCCGCGTCCCAATGACGGCCGAAATGTACTACACAGCGAGTCAGGCTGTTGGAAACCTGGATATGGTACGGTCGATCCGTAATCAATATGGCACCTTCATCCAACAAGCATCCGAGCTGACCAATGTACCCTCGGCCGTCATTGAGGCATTTTGCTTTATCGAATCGGCCGGGAATCCGAACGCCAAGAGTAGCGCCGGAGCGGTGGGCCTCATGCAGCTCACGCCGGATACCTGCGTAACGGCCATTCACCTGGACAATAAAGAAAACCGGGTGAGTGATGAGCAGCTCGACTTACTGGCCTCCTACCTGGGCAATAAGCTGGTGAACATTCGCAAGCTCCGCTACCTGGGCGATGACAAAGCCGGAAATACCAAACTGGTAGCCAGTGAGGTGATGTCTCCGGAAGTGAATCTCCTGATTGGCGCCATGCTGCTGGGACGCCTGATCGACGAAAGTACCCAGATCCTAACCCTCACCGATCAACTGATTCGGTGGGATAAGGTGGTGTTCCGCTACAACGCGGGGTATTTCTACAAAATCAAAGCCAAAACCTTCGCCGGAGTCTTAGCTGAAGCCAAAGCCAAAGCCACCGAAACCGGCAACTACATCTTAAAACTGGTCGGTAAAAACGGCCTACTCGACACCCTAACGTAACTAGCCCATGTCTGCCAACATTACCCCAACCATCAAGCTCCCGTACCAAAACGTGGTGTATCAGCGGGATTCGGATAATAAAGCCTTAGTGCCCGTTGATATTGAGTCCACCAACACCGAAGGCGCGACGGTGCAGGTCACGTTCACGCCGGTGCAAGGGGGAAAAAAGGTTGGTCCCGTCGAACTGGGTAAGATCGCGTCCGGCCGGTGCAAAGGAGCCGTCCGATTGACGGGGGGGGACTACGCCCTGAAAGTGGAGATCAAACAGGGGGGTATGGTCATCAGCTCCGCGTCGATGGAACGCGTTGGCGTGGGGGAAGTCATTGTTGTGTTTGGCCATTCGGTCGCGCAAGGCTCCGACACGGCCGTCTATGACAATCCAGATCCACGGGTTCGCTCGGTCAACTACAACGATACCGATGCCAAAGAGGAAAACTTACCCTTCACCTTTTCTTCTCTTTCGGCCACCTCGAAAATTGCTCCCTACGGGCCTGGTCCCTATGCGTGGGGACCATTCGCCAATAAACTCGCTGCGAGTGAAGGCGTGCCGGTGCTCCTGTTCAATACGGCCTTTGGCGGGTCGAATATTCAACAGAACTGGAAGGTGATTAACAACCAGCCGTTTGAGCATGGCTTTATCAAGTATGATAAGGGAATGCCCTATCAGACGCTAAAAGCGACCTTGAGCAAATACATTCCCCAAACCGGTATTCGGGCCATCCTGATTCACCACGGGGTGAATGATCGCGACGTGAGCACGCGTCAGCAATTCAAGGATCAGTTTAACGACGTGCTGACCCATACCCGTACCACGTTCAATCTTCCCACTATTCCGATACTCATTGCCCTGGAAGATGCTGGCGAAGGCGCGAACAGCGTGGACGTGAGCCACATCCGGGCCGGTTGTCAGGATGTGATCGGCTCCAATCCGGCTAACTACGTCGGTGCTGACCTGGTAGCCCTTCGGGCCGCAAGGGCAAACCGGGAAGACAAGGTGCATTTGCAGCCGTCGGATTTTACGGCCTACGGAGAGCTATGGGCCAATGCCTATTTGGCGATTTCGGGGAAAACGTCGGGTAAACTCGCTACACTGGCCAATGAATACAGTAGCAATGTAGGGAATGGGACGGTGTTTAGCCTGGCCAATGTCGGGGCTTATGTACCGGCCGCAGGGACAGCGATTTGGGCGGCTCTGGTCGGGGTCGTCATTGCGCTACTGGTAGCGCGAAAATTTGTACCGGCACTAATCGTGTTAGCCCTGGTCGCGTTCTGGCTGGGTAAACGAATCGGGGTCGTTAAAACCCTGCTCGATCAACAACCAACGGATCAATCAGCCTAGCTATGAAAGCAGTACTGGACTTTCTAACCAGCAAGCTCACGCCGGTCTGCGTGCTTCTGATTTTGGCCTACATCGCCTATAATGAAGTATTTCGGCCGTCACAGGTGAATGCAAAACTGAACCAGGCGCTTGCTGAAACCCGGCAGGTGCAAACCCAATTGCAGCTAGTGGATTCCGAATTGAAAAAGACGAAAACGGATCTGCAAGCGGTCATTGGGACCGTTAACCGGGTCGATGCTGGGTTACTGGATCTATCCGACTCGATAAGCGTCATAAATGGCTCCTACAAGGCGATAAAGTCAATACTGGAACAGCAATCGGCCGTCTATCAGGATCGCTACAATCAGGAAAAGAAACGCTTACAGGCCATTCAACAGCAAGTCAAATGAAACACGTCCTTATACTCTGCGTGGGAATTGTATGTAGTGGGTTAATTAGTCTGTCGGTAGTCGGGCAGGGGATTCCCTTGCCCGAACTCTCTAACGATACAACCTTAACCCGGGCTGAATACTTAAAACTCGACCTGGCTCGAAAAACCCTGTTATCAATTTCATTCCTGGATGCTGACCAGGTCATTGCGTCACAACAAGCCCAACTGATCGAATGCGAAAAGGCACTTGAGCACGTGGTCAATCAGAGCAACAAAACCATAAAGGTTTTGAGCGATAGTTTACAGACGATTTCGGGTACCATTCAGAAAGCCAGTACGGCTACCCAAAGCATGAGCACGGGTATCAACCAGGCGCAAGGCAAACTAAGCAGTTTTTCCGGAATCATCCGGGATGCCAAGCGGCTGGGCTGGACCGCTCGAATCGGCGCTTTGTCCATTGGGGTGGTTGTGGGCGTGCTCTTACCCCCCGCAATAAATCTGATCAAAAACGGCTTTTGACAAAATTTTCTGTATCGATCGGCAGCTGTCGACAGCTCGATTTGTAAAATATTCTTCGGTTATGATTCTTAAGAAACCCATCGCCAAACTTAGCAAAGTGGAAACCCGGCTTGGCCTGGTTCCGACCTTCGGTTCCAAAAAATACAGCGTCGATACCAACACCCGGATTTCGGTTGGTAGCCGACTCAATGACTACTGGGATGAGAATGGGTTTACGCAGGTGTACCGGGGTTTTTCCAAAACCAATCGGACGGTTTCTGCTGTCGATATTAACAGGGCGGTACTCAAGTTTCGCTTGAAGGGCATTGAGTTCGGTCGGTGGCTGACCAACGATGATGCCTACAATTACCTGGCGGCTTTGGTCATTGCGCTGTCGGATCTAACCAAGATCGTAGGCTATACCAATATTGGCTTTAGTGGTACGATTGGGATTGCGTTTGGTGCTCGTGGCTATCAGCACGCGGCCGGTCATTTCGAACCCGATACGATGATGATTAACCTCACGCGCTACAAACGCTACATCATCAATCCCCTGACCGGCCAAAAGATCGATGTCGATAAGAAAACCAAGTTTGTGGAAACCGGTGGGGTCGGTGCCCTGGCGCACGAGTACGGTCACGCGATTGATTATTTCTTTGGTACCTACGTCGAACAGGACCGCTTCTACCGCTCACTGACCTATGGGCACGATACGAGTCTGATAACCAAGAATGTCTATAAAAAAGGCACATTACGGTATCAGATGATTGAAATCATCAAGGCCATTCAACAGACGGCTTCGTACAATAAGATGCGAGACGGGCTGGTGAAGAAGGGGGAATCGGATTCCTACTGGCTTCGACACAATGAGTTATGGGCTAGACTCTTTGAAGTGTGGGTGAGCTACAAGATGCGCGAAAAAGGGATCACCAATACCTTTTTGCATAAGGAGAAATATAAGCGACTCGCTAAAACGATGGGCTGTTATCAGACGCAAACGGAGTTCAGTAAGATTCGGCCGCTAGTGGATAAATTGATGCGGGACATCGCAAAACTGGCTAGTAACTAATGTGGATCGCGTTCAAAAATCGGTTTCACGACAATGATGTACCGGGTATGATCATCGCGGGTTTTACCGGGTCGAACTGGATTCATTGTGAGCTGATCGATCCGGATGCCGGTATGTCGATTTCCAGTTGGGTGGGCACCGGTGGCGTAGCGATCCGGCCAACGACCCAGACGATTAGGCGAGCTCAGTACGTTGAGATTTATGATTTGGGTGCCTTCGATACATCAGACGTAGCCACCTTTCTAAAGTCACAGCTAGGAAAGGGGTATGACTGGCGAAGTATCTTTTTGACCTACGGCCTTCGGGCCGGGAGCGAGCGGCCGGATCAGTGGACGTGCGCGGAGCTGGTGTACCAGGCACTCACCCACACGCCGGTAAAGATTCAACCAGGCTTGACCGGTGTAACCCCTGGGAGCCTACGAGAGATGATTAGAAACGCGAATTATACTAGAATTCTTTAACCCTAAAGCTATGGGCTATAAAAGTGGTGATGTTGTTGGTGTCTGGCAAACTGGGCACTATGAAGGAAGCATATTTGGGCGTGAGTTTGTAGCGGAAACCTATACCTGGCGAGTTCGCTACATAGCTGACTATGATGTTTGGATCTTGACCGCTACGACCTCGCTTCCTAACTGGAATGGGCATGAAGTTGTCCAATCGGCTACGTATCTGAATCAGTGGAAAGACCACTTTAATGCTGATTTTGCCACCAGTAACTACGTCAATCTATTGGCGGATAATAAGATACTCAGTAAAATGAATCTGAGTAATGAACAGCAATTGGGGGATAACTATACCCGTGATAATAGTACCCCAATGCCTGATCCGGGTCCGAATGGCTTAGTTAAGCAGAACACTACGCCTACTCCAACACCAATAGGCAGTCAGTTCAATACGACCTATATTCTGATTGGCGCCATAGTCATTGTCATTGCGCTAATCATGGCTAAACGGAAATAAGTTATGCTACTCAATGCAACAGGCACTCAGTATGCGGTGCCGTTCTATTCGGCCTATATTAATGAGGACTGTAAGGTGAAATCAGTCCTGGCGGCTGACTACGTGCCGGTTTCCCAACTACCTGAAGGTTGCCAACAGGTTAATGCGCTAATTGAAGCGATTAACCAACCCTACACAGGCAATTCAACAGGCGAACGGTTAACCTGGTTGAAACGTCGTAGAACGCTTTTACTGCAAAGAGCCGAAGTGATTGCAAAGGCCTTAAAAGATTTAGGGAGTACAGATGTGGTAGACCATACGGCCGTGGATATACGTAGTATTTCCAGTATAGTTGGAACGTTTGCTTCTGCTGTTCCTGGATACGGTCAGGCGATTGGTTTGGCGGTCGCTACGGCTGGTCAGCTCATTGGTGGACTTATCGACACAACAAAAGGCAATATAGCCCGTCGTGATGAAGAAATTAGCTACTACAAAGCAGATTATAACCAATTGCAGGACATTCTAAATCAGACCAACCAGGAAATCGACAGGTTAAGCCTGGTTCAATATTCGCTTTGGGGTATTCTGGCAATCCTGTTAATTGTACTATTTGTGAAAAATAAAAAAAGTTAAATCACCAGAACCATGAAACAAGATCCGAAGAACACCGCCTTATTAGTCCTTTGTTTTGCTGTCCTTGCCTATGCAATTTATTCGTTGCTGAATAAGAACAAACAATCTGCTCAGACAACTTCGCAAACGACACAGAATCTAACCACAACGCAACAGCCAACTACACAAAGTTCTGTATCAAAGACGGATACATTGGCAGCTCTATTTGCGGTTACTCCTCAGAAATCGACACCGAATCTTGATTGGATTACGACTGTTTCACCATTTTTACAGGAGCGATTGAACACAATTCAGGCCGGATCGGCACAGGGTTCGCGTTTATTTGGATCGAACAAATCACTTATTTAGATCATAGGTTGGTAGTTAAACCGTAAACCTGTTCTTATTATGAAAGCATTGAAAATAATACTCGTGTTATTACTGGCCTACATCGTTTTTGCCACTTTGTACAATAATTTTCAAGATAAAAACAAGGCAGATGAAGAAAGGAAGATAGCCGAAGAAGAATCAAAACAACGTGCGGCTGCTATTTCACGGGGTGAAACTTACTCCCCTGCCAAGAAAGCTGTAAAAGTAGCTCACGTATTTAATCCGCTCAATTGGCTCATTGGGGCACCGTATGACAAAGGGCCATCTATAAACGTATCGGAATGACCATAGTAATCATAGGTTGGTAGTTAAAAAGCCCGTCTGAATCCAGACGGGCTTTTTTGTTAGCTCTTATATAATAATTGCTTTCGACACTCGCCATTAACTACCGTAATCTGACCATTCCAGTTTAGTGGTATAATATCATTAGACTTTCCTGTGAAATTATAAATACCAGCTGGAAGTGTTACTGTAACGTTACCTGCTGTTCCACAGTCAGGCCCAACATTACCTGAATAATAAACCGTGGTATTGCCTACATTGACTCCATTTACTGTAATTGTAATATTTCGGTTGTAGGTAGACCAAAAGATTACACTCCCTGTTGTGGGTAGATTTCTTATTTGGATTGTTTGCGTAGCGGAATCTGTTCCTCCATCTCCTTTTGCGGTTAGGGTTACATTGTAATCACTATTATACCCAAATTCAAATCGGGGTGAGACGGCTGTTGAATTACGGCCATCGCTGAGTGTCCATTGATAGGAAGTTGCATTTTTGGAATTATTAAGTAATACAACAGCTCCATTTGCTTGATAACTGATCGAAAAAGCTGCAACTGGTTTTGGTGGTGGATCATCTTTCTTACAACCGGAGAAAAGCACGATAAGGGGTAAGATGTAAACAAGGTGTTTCATAGTGGTAAATGGTTTTTGCTGGAAAGATAAGAGTACACATCATATACTAATGTATAGGTTTACTTTTCGGTCATAAAAAAGCCTGGTGGTTAACCAGGCTGCTTTTTTAGTCGATTTCTCCTTGATCGGTTTTGTAGTAGTGCGCCCGTTCGGCCTGGGCAACTAGGTACACCTTATCGAGCACGTCGTGACGCTCGGCCACTCGAAGAAGGGATTCGCGCCGGTTCTTTGGTAGACCAGGCAGGTAAATCCCATAGTAGGCGTGAACCTGATTGTAAATGCGTTTCCAGACTTCGGATTCAGCTTCACCACTGATTTTGGCGATGCTAAGAACCAGTAAATAAACCTGGGTGCGGTACTGATGACCACGAAAGGGAGAGCCACTTGCATAAGTGCCCCTACCGACATACTTTTGCGGGGTAGACATACTAGGTGATAGAATTGTTTACTTACCCCTTCGCTGGCTCTGACAGGAAATAGCGTTGGGGTTTTTTGTTAGTGATAACTGATTGATTGATAGGTTAATATACAATGAAAAAACCGCGTTTCCAAGCCAGAAACGCGGTTTTTTGTGTTTTATTCATGCTCCTGTTGAAGCGAAATTTTGTGTTTGATGCTCCGTTTGTAGTGGAGCTTTCGACAAGCCGAACAGTTACAGGGTCTACCTTGTGCCTTGAACTTGATTCCCCAACTATATGCCTTATCCAAGGGAATCTTATAGTTTCGTAATCGCTGGTGCCATTTACGCTTCTCAATTTGTGTTCGTTGGCCTTTGTTCATTTTCAGAATAATCTTTGGTTGCAGATCTGCTTTTTCTCCCTGAGCCTGGTTGATATCTGGCTGGCCAGTGCATGATCAGGGACCATTCAGCCCAAAAATTTCAGAATGCACCAAAGATTATTCTGAAATGGACTGTTTACGACTCCTGGACAACTTGGGGCTTTAAACCCAGTTCCCGGATTATGCGCCGTTCATCGATACTAGCATAGTTACCTAGATGCTGGATCGAACTTAAACCCATCATGCGTGCCGTCACGTGCAGATCGGTAGTGGATTCGTTCAGGTGACTATCCGCAAAGGTTTTCCGGGCGGCTTTACTGGTGAGCTGCTTATCGAATCCCAATAGGGCGGAAATGATCGTTAGGGCATCGTTGAACTGTGTACGACTATAAACCGGTAGCTTATCGAATCCCCCGTACTTGGCAGCCAGCTCAAAATTAATCGGTTTCAAATGAACGGTAAAGTACTTTCTGGTTTTGCTCCGTTTTTTCTTTAAGAACCATATACCTTCCCGTTCGGTCAGGGCGCTTTTGGGGTCAGCTACAAACCGGGTGTATTCACCTAAATGAGTACCAATGGCCTCCATAAACACAAAAGCATCCCGTACCCGCTCCAACCGGTTGGCCCGTTCTGGTTTAAGATTGAGCGATTGGAAATCGAACGTAGTCAGCCGCTCTAACTCTTCAGGGTATAAAAATACCCGGTCGTCGGGGTCGGGTTCTTCCGTGTAGATTTTATAGGGTGCTATGGGGTTACTGGGGATGATCTTTTTCAGCACGGCAAACGATACCAGGCGTTTTATATGGGCCAAGTGTTTAGCCAGATAGTTTACCTTGTAACGTTTACTACCCCAATTGCGAAAGCTAATCAGCCAAGACTCATCAATCTCATCGACGTAGGCCCGTGGCTGTTTGCTATCGAGTAGATACGCCGATATATTCTTGCAGTACTTAACGTTGGTCTTATAGGTATCGTGAGTGATAAATTCTTTTGTGGCCAGCTTAACCGGATCGCTGCTTACCTGATTTTTTTCATACTCGATAAACCGGTTCATCAGTGTTTGCAGGGTGCAACGTTCCTGACTCTTGCCCCGGTATACATCAAGTACCTGGGTAGCCTGCAACTGAGTATCGTCCTGGTCTAGTCGATTAAACGCTTTTTTCAGATTGACCCGGATTCGGTCCAGCAGTTCATTGTCCTGGTCTGCGGTTGGCCAGCCATCGGAAATTTTCTGTTTGGTCTGATTCCAGAATTTTGGGTGGACTTTTACACCAGTGGTTTGATCGGCCGTTCGACCATTGACGGTGATTCGGGCGTAGATAGCCACATCGGTGGGTTTGGGCTTTCCTTTTTTCGATTTGCGATAATTCCGGCGTAACTTGAACAAGATCTGCATTCGATTGAGAAAAAACATAGCTCACAATATTTTGGTGAGCTATCGCAGACAACATAAATTTTGCTGAATATGGAGATTTGTATATTAAATGGTATTCATATTAGTTAATGAGCTACTTAACCAGTGTACCCGATTTTAAAAAATGTGACTCCGATTTTGTACCTGTTTGGTAACTAGTATGAATAACAGGAAATTAGGAGCGAAACGGGCATAAAAAAAACCAGCTCGCTCGGTGCAAACTGGCTTTTCTGAGTTCCCCTGCGATGGGGTTGCAGAGAGAGAGGGATTCGAACCCCCGGACCTGTTACAGTCTTCGGTTTTCAAGACCGACGCAATCGACCACTCTGCCATCTCTCTTTCTGGGTGCAAATATACAAGCCTTTTAAGATTTGTCAACCCATACCGGGGCAATTTTAGGCAAAAAGCCTAATTTTGGACCAGATTTAAAGAGTGAAAGAGCGAAAGAGTGAATGAGCGGAATGTAACCGCCTTCTTTTAACCGCTCTTTCGCTCTTTCACTCTTTCGCTCTTTATGGATACCCTCGAAACGCTCCCTACTGTTGAAACCGCCCGGAAGCTGGGCCTGTTACCGGATGAATTTGACCGCATTGCCCAGATTCTGGGGCGGAAACCCAACTTTACCGAACTGAGTATCTTCTCGGTGATGTGGTCCGAACACTGCTCCTATAAGAATTCGATCGTCTGGCTTAAAACCCTGCCGCGCGATTCGGAACGGATGCTGGCCAAAGCTGGGGAAGAAAATGCCGGTCTGGTCGATATTGGCGATGGGCTGGCCTGTTCGTTCAAGATCGAATCGCACAACCACCCGTCGGCGCTGGAACCCTACCAGGGAGCCGCTACCGGGGTAGGGGGCATCAACCGGGATATTTTTACGATGGGTGCCCGCCCTATTGCCCAGCTCAACTCGCTCCGGTTTGGCGACCTGAGCCTGACCAAAACCCGCCGTCTGCTGCGGGGTGTTGTGAAAGGCATCGGCGATTACGGCAATGCATTCGGTATCCCAACCGTTGGCGGGGAGATTTATTTTGATGAGTGCTACAATACCAACCCACTCGTGAATGCCTTCTCGGCCGGGATTGTCGAAGTCGGAAAGGTGGCTAAGGCAACCAGCTATGGGGTCGGTAACCCTGTGTTTATTGTGGGGTCGGCTACGGGTAAAGATGGTATCCACGGCGCTACGTTTGCCTCGGAAGATATCACGGCCGCTTCGACCGACAAACTGCCTGCGGTGCAGGTAGGCGACCCGTTCATGGAAAAACTCCTGCTCGAAGCCACCCTCGAAATTATCGCTACTGGCTACGTAATCGGGATTCAGGATATGGGTGCGGCTGGGATCATCTGCTCGACTTCGGAAATGAGTGCCAAAGGCGAACACGGTATGATTATCGACCTCGACAAAGTGCCGACCCGGCAACCCAACATGGCCCCGTTTGAGATTCTGCTGTCGGAGTCGCAGGAGCGCATGCTGGTGGTTATCGAGAAAGGCAAGGAATCGGTCATTCAGGCTATTTTCGACAAGTGGGATCTGAACTGCGCCCAGATTGGCGAGGTAACCCCCCCGGACGCTGAAGGAGTCGGTAGATTGCATTTCTACCGCTATGGCGAATTGGTTGCCGATGTACCTGCCTACGATCTGGTGCTGGGTGGCGGTGCTCCGCAGTATCAGCGTGAATACAAAGAACCGGCTTATATAAATGAGTACGCCAAATTCGATCCGTCGGACGTCGATGACATCGAAGCGTCGGAGATTGCCGACGTAGCCAAACACTTGCTGTCGCACCCGAATATCTGCTCACGGAAGTGGGTATACGAGCAATACGACTCGATGGTGGGAACGGCCAACCGGAGCACCAATGCGCCGTCGGATGCTGCGGTAGTACGGGTTAAAGGCCCCGGCTTGCCCGAGACTGATAAATCCATCGTGATTACCGTCGACTGCAACAGCCGATACGTCAATGCCAACCCAAGACAGGGAGCCATGATCGCCGTGGCCGAAGCCTGTCGAAACATTGTTTGTTCGGGCGGGGAGCCACTGGCCGTAACCAATAATCTCAATTTCGGAAACCCCTATGTACCGGAAGTGTACTGGCATTTTGTCGAAGCCGTACAGGGAATGGGTGAAGCCTGCCGTCGGTTCAGTACGCCGGTAACGGGTGGCAACGTGAGCTTCTACAACCAAAGCTCCGACGATGGTCCGGTGTTCCCAACGCCGACCATTGGTATGCTTGGGCTTATGGAAAATCCAGTGCACCAGACGACGCTGAATTTCAAAGCGACTGGCGATCTGATCTACCTGGTTGGGCCATCGACCAGCGACATCGCGTCGTCGGAATACCTCTATTCGTACCGAGGTATCAACGCATCGCCCGCTCCCTATTTCGACTTTGAAACCGAATGGCGTGTGCAGGAAGGCATCAAAACGATGATTCGGAACGGCTGGCTTCAGTCGGCACACGACGTATCGGATGGTGGGTTGTTCGTCACGCTGGCAGAGTCGGCCATGACGGGGAACAAAGGGTTTGCTATCGAGTCTGATACGCGCTACCGGGCCGATGCGTTCCTGTTTGGTGAGAGCCAGAGCCGGGTGGTCATTTCGGTTTCGCCCGATCAGCAACAGCATGTCGTTAAGTATCTCGAAGATAGCATCCTGCCGTTCCAGTTCCTGGGTACTGTAACCGATGGTGATTTCAGCATCGATACGGCAACGGTTATGTCGGTGTCGGATGCGAAAGGGCTGTATGATAACGCACTAGGCGAAATCATGAAGTAATAATCCGGGGCATTTACCGAACAGGGCACGGTTCATTCGACCTATGCGAATCGCGGTTTTGTTCAGTAAATGCCCCGCAAAATGAATGTTGGTATGCTTGCTAATCAGCCCAGATCATCGTATAGATATACCATTGACGAATACCTGACTCTGGAGGAGAAGAGCGAAGTTCGCCATGAGTTTTACAATGGTGAACTGTATGCCATAGCAGGCGGAACGGTTAATCATAATCTGTTGATTGATAATGTAAAAGATCAGTTAAAGGGGCAAACGAAGGCCAAAGGGTGTAGGGTATTTACAGAAAATATGAAAGTAGATGTTCTGTCAGGTATGTATATGCCTTACCCGGATGTCGTTTTAACCTGTCATGACAGCATTGAGCTACTACCCGAAGCTGATGATCTGATTGCCGACGAACTATAATATAGAGCGGGTGGGTAGCACGCTTTTTTTCAGTATAAACGCGGGTTACCACCCGCACCACCGATAATGCCTCAGGATTTAGCTGCATTGACTCGCGAAATTTGTCTGATTGCCACCGAAGCTGGCGCGTTTCTCATTCAGGAGCGGCAGAAGTTTCAGCGGGAGTCGATTGAATACAAAGGATTGAACAACCTGGTTTCGTATGTCGATAAAGAAACCGAAAAACAACTGGTCGATAAACTAAGCCGGTTGCTGCCCGAAGCGGGTTTTATTACTGAAGAAGGAACAACGGGTCAGGAGGCCGATCAGAGTGCCCTAAACTGGATCATCGATCCGCTCGATGGAACGGCTAATTTCATTCACGGTCTTCCGGTTTTCTCGGTCAGCATTGGCCTGGCGCAGGGTAAAACGCCCATTGCTGGTGTTGTCTACGATCCGAACCGCGACGAATGTTTCTCGGCCTGGAAGGGCGGAGGAGCCTATTGCAACGGAACAAAGATTTCGGTTTCTCCGGCAACAACCCTGGGCGAAAGCCTGATCGCTACCGGGTTCCCGTACTACCGCTTTGATCAAATGCAGCGATATCTGCACATCCTGGAGTCGCTTATGCAGCGCACGCATGGGTTGCGCCGGATGGGGTCAGCTGCTATCGATCTGGCGTATGTGGCCTGTGGGCGGTTCGAAGCCTTTTACGAATACAACCTCAATTCGTGGGATATGGCTGCCGGGGTACTGCTGGTGCAGGAAGCGGGCGGGGTGGTTACCAACTTCAGTGGGGGCGACGATTTTCTGTTCGAGGGCGATGTGGTAGCGGCCTGTGGTGTCCACCCGGAACTGATTCAGGCCATTCAGGAACATTGGGAATGATCGGCAAACGCTGACCGGACTAGTCAGGTTTTGACGATCGGATGAGTTGATCCATCCAAATCCTATGCTATTTGCACTGACACGCTAATGACAAAGACCTATGCAAGACCTCGATGCACTCCGTTACCCCATTGGCGATTTCGTGTACGGAAAAACATATTCCGCCGAAGAAACCCGGCAGCACCTGGCTGATATTGACGAACTACCAATCAAATTAACCGAACTCGTTGGCAAGTGGGGGGATGATCGACTTGATACACCCTACCGGCCCGCAGGATGGACGGTTCGGCAACTGGTTCATCACATTGCCGATAGCCATATCAATGCCTATGTGCGTACCAAACTGGGATTGACGGAGTCGAACCCGACTATTTCGCCTTATGAAGAAGGGGAATGGGCCAAACTCCCTGACTCAAAACTGGCTATTGCTCCTTCGCTGGTTATTCTTCGGAATCTGCATCAGCGCTGGGTGACTATTCTGTCATCGCTGTCCGATGCGGATTTGCAGCGTACCTATTTCCATCCGGGCAGTAAACGTGAATTTACCATTCAGGAAGTTATTGCCATGTATGCCTGGCATGGCGAACACCACTACCAGCATGCCTATCGACTGGCCGAACGGAACGGATGGGTGTGAAAAAATGTATAATGAGTAATGTAAAATGATTAATGTGTCGAGCATGTTAAGTCAATTTATTATCCATTTTTCATTTTACATTATTCATTTAATGATATGCAGGAACTCATCATATTTCTGGTTTTTGCCGGGGCATTAGCCTATCTGGGCCGACGCGTGTATCGAAGTTTTTTTGCGTCGAAGCAGGCAGGTTGCGGCAAAGGATGTGGGTGTGCCGTTGAGACAAAACCGGGCGTTCGGTTAACCGAAAAGTGAATATTAAAAGCCTGGTTTAACATTTTGTTCATCCGATAGTTTTGTTGTTGCTATGAAAGCTCAACAAATCATCGGATTTTTTATATTCCTTGTTCTTATAGCCAGTCTGGATGGTTGTAAACGGGTCCGCCCGGATGCGCCAGTTGCTGAGGATTTCGAACCCGCTATCGAAGACCCTGTTTCCTTTATGGCAGGGCATCTCACCTTTAATATCCGTGATTTAGAAGCCAAGGTTAATAAAGCGCTTTCAACTACACTCGTCACGGAAGAGACGTTTCAAGGGCGTAAGGGCGAAGCCTGGCGATTGCGGGTGGAGCGAACAGGCCCTATTCAGATTAAGTACCAGAATCGGCGGGTGTATTTTTCGGCTCCTCTGCAAGTCTGGTATACAAATCCAATAGGCCTGCGTAAAAGTGAAAACCGGAAAAGCCGACGTCTCTGTGCCTTAGCCGTCAATTTCACCAGTCCGGTAGGGGTAGGGCCCAACTGGCACCTGCTCACCAATTCCCGATTTGAAGAGTATCACTGGACCCAGAAACCGACTGTCCGGCTGTTGGGTATCAGGGTGAGTGTGCAGAAAATTGCGGAAACAATCCTGGACAAGCGTAAGGCTGATATTGAGCAGGCTATCGATCGGGCCGTTCACCGGAGTATTCGGCTCGACAAGCAGGTAAGTAAGGTTTGGCGCGATATGCAGAAACCCCTGCGCGTGGCTAAAAAGCCTGAAAATATCTGGCTCATTCCCAGGCCGTTTAGTATTGCCGTTGCGCCGGTTATGGGTAATGATCAGCAGATTACTGTACCTATTCAAATTGCGTTTCGGGTTGATACCCGGCTTGGGCCTCAACCAACGATGGATTCGCTGGAGCAATTACCGCGGCTTTTGCGCCGAAAAGTATTGCCCGAATCGGCGCGTCTGGAAGTGCTGGCGACCATTCCCTATACCGATATTAATCAGGTGCTAGCCAAGACACTGGATCGGGAAAAGCTGAATCTGGTAGGGGGGAACGTGAAAATCAAAAATGCAATGCTCTACGGTAGCGGTCGTAAACTCATTCTCAAAACAGATGTGGCAGGGGCGGTGCACGGAACGCTGTATTTTCATGGCACACCAGTTTACGACACGCTGACCAACACCCTGCGTATGCGGGACGTCGATTTTGATGTCGATACGAAAGAGAAGCTGTTTGCTACAGCCGACTGGCTCCTGCACGACAACCTGCGGGATACCATTCAGGCGGCTATGGTTGTTCCGCTGCGGCATCCTATTTCGACCATTCCTGAAAAAATTGAGACTGCATTTGCTCATGCGAAAGTCGGCCAGAAAACTGATCTGGACATCGATACATTCCGACTGGTTCCCCAACGCATCGTGGTTCGGCCCGAAGGGGTTCAGGTGTTGATCAAAGTAAAATCCCGAGTGACGGTAAACGTGAAGAAGTTGTAGCTGAAGCTGTTTAAACTTTTACAAATTGAGGCCAAACAGGTGCGTTTTTGTCATGCTGACGCAGGAAGCATCTTCAGTAGCGGCTATAATTCCAACTACTGAAGATGCTTCCTGCGTCAGCATGACAAAACGGGCCAATTGCTGGTCTGAGCAAGAAAGTTTAAACAGCTTCAGTTATTGAAAACGTCTGCTATCACTTATACTACGTTTACACCAGAAAGTAAAAACAGTATTCTCGCTGCGACGTTACAACCTATCTGCGTCTGAAAGACTCCCGGTAGTGAACGAATCTCGGTTGCCAATGAAACATAGTTTATTAAGTGTATGGGTGCTCCTGGCTTTTGCTCTCGCGGGTTGTACGAAAACAGTTGCTGTCGAGCCCACACTCGATCCTAAAACAGATCCTTTAAAAAATTACACCCAGAATTTGCAGCAGGCCCAAGACTGGTTACCTGGAAAATGGAAGCTAGCAAAGGTGTACGCAATGATTCCTGAGCCTGCGGTACCAAACGTAGAACTGGTGGTTGATACGAGCCAGATTCGTGTGATAGAAGACGGTAGTCAGATTGATGTAGTTGACTATGCGTTAGTTAAACGGGATTCTAGTCTGATCATACAAACAAATGCCTAGCCCAGAGAGGACAACTGGTATGTCCGTAACCCTGGCTTGTATATGAATGCTACCCGAATGTACCTGGATCTGGGCAGGGCGATAGATGGACCGGCTTTTGAATTCAGTAAAGTAAATTAACCCTGCATCATTACCCCTCTATACACTGATCAACCGAGCAGAGTAAATTACTTCTGAAATCGGTACAGGTAGGGGGCTTTGTTGGCAGCGCCCGTAAACTTCTTCTCCAGCCGCTCCAGTACGTTCATATCCAGGATCTTTTTCTGGAAATTATTACGGGCAAACGGCTGGTCGAAAATGGCTTCATACAGTTCCTGAACCTCTTTCATGGTGAAGGTTTCGGGAAGCAGATTAAACGCGATCAGTTTTCGATCAAGGTTTAGGCGTAGCGTTTCCAGCGCCTGCACTACCATATCGTTGTGGTCCATAATCATAGTTGGCAACTCTTTGACATTATACCAGTCTACCGAATCGTCCAGCTCCGATTTCTGAGGATGCGTCGTGTTGATGTCAACCAGGGCGTAGTAGCCAATCGAAACAAATCGTTTGGCCAGCCACTGCATGCCCGATTCATCCAGAATCCCCTTGTCGACCCATTCATCCCGTAAGGTCGTAAGTCCTTTGAAAACCTCGTGATTTATACGGTTCGGCCCCCCAAACACATGGTACTGCTCCAGGTAGATATCTTTTAGTCCGGTACGTTCTTCCAGAATCCGCTTGGCAGCCTGATCGATGCCTTCTTCGTGCCTGATAAATCCGCCGGGCAACGCCCAGAGCGGTTGTTTCATGTTGATTCGGGAAATCAGCACTTTTAGCTCAGCGTCTTTATAACCAAATATGACACAGTCGATGGAGAGTTGATGGATGAAGGATTCTTCGTCAAATAATTTCATGAGTAATGGTGTTAGCGAGGAGTTTCGATAAGAATGGTATTCTGTAAAGACAAAATAATGAAAAATTTATTGTCTATTTTTTAGACAATAAAAAAACTTATTCCATACCTTTGTTAAGGTGAGCGCTAAATCATTTGAAACCAACGCGCAAAGAACCCTGACAAATGCCGGATTTATGAAGAAGGTGGTTAAAATCATTGCGGGGGTCGTTTTGGGCCTCATTGTCCTGTTAGGTATTGCCGCCGGAGTTTTTTTCTACAAAGTAAAAAATGGCTTCCCGGTATCGTACGAGACAGAAGCCCCGCAAATTACGTTTCCAGCCGATAAACCCGCCATTTTACTGTTCTCAAAAACTACAGGCTTTCGTCATGGGGTGTCCATAGAAGTATCCAGGCCGGTTATCAAAGCGCTGGCCGCGAAAAACAACTGGTTCGTTTACGATACGGAAGAGGGGGGCGTGTTTAATCCTGAACAACTGACAAAGTTCAGTACGGTGATTTTCAACAACTCGACCGGGGAGGTGATCAACGATGAGCAGAAACGGGCCCTGGAGCAATATGTGGAAAATGGCGGTAGCCTGATGGGGATTCACGGTGCTGGCGACGACTCCCATCATTGGGATTGGTACGAGCAGCATTTGCTGGGGGCAAAGTTTTCGCATCACCCTCTCAGCCCTCAGTTTCAACTGGCAGATGTAGTACTTGACCCGCAGAAAGACAGTCTATTCAGCCAGTTGCCTCAAAAATGGTCGCATACAGACGAATGGTATGTCTTTTTTGAAAACCCCCGCAAAAAAGGATTCAACATCATTTATACCATTAATGGGGAAACCATCAACCCGAGTGGGAATATGCTGTTCATGACCTCGAAAAACTTTGGTATGGGCAAAGATCACCCTGTGGCCTGGTACAAGCAGACGGGCAAAGGCCGCACGTTCTATACGTCAATGGGGCATAACGAAATCGCCTGGCAAAACGAAAACTTCGTGAAGCTTCTGGAAACGGCTTTACAATGGACCAACCAGCAGCGCCAGGGGCATTTTTGACTCGTTTGATTATTCTGTGATTTTAACTTCAATACTTTATGAAACAGCTAGTTAGCATGGCCAGGCTGGTTTTTGTACAGGCGTTTATGCTGGTATGTACAAGCCATCTATGGGCACAAGCGCCCAAACTCAACCTGCTCGTCTTTAGCAAGACGGCGGCTTTTCGGCACCAGTCTATCGAAGCGGGCAAAAAAGCCCTGGCAAAAATGGCCGGAGAAAAAGGTTTCGGTGTCAGTTTTACAGAAGATGCGTCGCAATTCAATGAAGCCAATCTGAAAAAATACAATACGGTCGTGTTTCTGAATACGACTGGCGATGTGCTCAACAACGAGCAGCAAAGTGCTTTCGAACGGTATATTCAGGCGGGGGGCGGCTATGTAGGTATTCACGCGGCCACCGATACGGAGTATGAATGGCCTTGGTACGGGAGTCTGGCAGGAGCGTATTTTCTGGATCACCCCATGCCCAATAATGTGCAGAAAGGGAAGTTTATTGTCGCGCTGAAAAACCACTGGGCTACTAAAGGGATGCCGGATGAATTTGAGCGGACGGATGAGTTCTACAGCTTCAAAAACATCTCGCCCAAAATCAACGTCGTGCTTAAAATCGACGAAAAAACCTACCAGGGCGGTAAAAATGGCGATAACCACCCCATGAGCTGGTACCAGGAGTTCGACGGTGGCCGCGCTTTCTATACAGCGATGGGGCATACCGACGAGACGTTTTCGGAGCCGCTATTCCTGAATCACCTCTGGTCGGGCATTCAGTACACAGCGGGTGGCGATACTCCGAAACCCCTGAATTTTGCGAAAGCACGCCCGGAAGAGAACCGTTTTTCGAAGGTGATTCTGGCCGAAAAACTCGACGAGCCCATGGAACTGAGCGTACTGGGCGACGGTCGGATTCTGTTCATCCAGCGCAAAGGCGAGGTGCGTTTGTATAACACCAAGACCAAAGAGCTGAAAACAATTGCCAAAATTCCGGTCAGTATCAAATACGTCAGCAAGGAAGGGAAGGAGTCGATGGGGGAAGATGGCCTCCTGGGCTTGAATAAAGACCCCAATTTCGCGCAGAATCACTGGATTTACCTGTATTACTCGGTTCCCGAAGAATCGAAGAACGTACTGGCTCGTTTTGACCTGAAAGGGGATGAACTGGACATGACCTCTAAAAAAGTACTTCTCGACGTGCCCACCCAACGCGAAGAGTGCTGCCATACGGGCGGCTCGATTGCCTGGGATAAAGCCGGAAACCTGTATCTGTCGACAGGCGATAATACGAATCCACACGCATCGAACGGATACAGCCCGAGTGATGAACGCGAAGGACGTGGCCCCTGGGACGCTCAAAAATCATCGGCCAATACAAATGATCTGCGGGGTAAAATCATCCGTATCCATCCAGAAGCTAATGGAACCTACACCATTCCTGATGGAAACCTGTTTCCGAAAGGCGCAGCCCAAACTCGCCCCGAAATTTACACGATGGGCCACCGCAACCCTTTCCGGATTTCGGTTGACCAAAAAACGGGCTATGTATACTGGGGTGAAGTGGGTCCTGATGCCGCCAAACCCGATCCGAACCGGGGACCTGCCGGGCACGATGAGGTAGGTCAGGCACGTAAAGCCGGTAACTTCGGCTGGCCGCATTTTGTCGGCGACAATAAAGCCTACAACAAATTTGATTTTGCGACGAATACATCGGGTGAAAAATGGGACGTTAACGCCCCAACCAATAACTCGCCCAATAACACCGGCTTAAAGGTGCTGCCTCCCGCGCAGAAAGCGTTTATCTGGTATCCGTACGATGCCTCGCCGGAGTTTCCGCTGGTGGGTGCTGGTGGCCGGAATGCAATGGCCGGGCCTGTTTTTTACCGCGACGATTTCCAAAACGCTCCCCACGCCTTTCCTGCCTATTATGACCAGAAGCTGATTACCTACGACTGGATGCGGGGCTGGATTATGGCCGTCACGATGGATAAGGATGGTAATTATGTGTCGATGGAGCGGTTTATGCCCAGCTACAAATTCAGCAACCCGATGGACATGGAATTTGCCGATAACGGGGACCTCTATATGCTCGAGTACGGTTCAGGCTGGTTTAGTGCCAACGACGACGCCCGGCTTATTCGGATTGAATACAACGGGGGTAACCGCAAACCCCAGTTGCAGATGGCCGCTAACAAAATGGGCGGATCGGCACCACTGGCCCTAAAACTGAACGCGAAAGGAACGGAAGATGCTGACGGTGATGCATTGACCTACACCTGGAAAGTGGCGTCGAAGAATGGCTTCAGCAAAGTGGTCAATACGCCTGATGCGAACCTGACCTTGGCGAAACCTGGTGTCTATAAAGCTACCCTGACGGTTAACGATGGCAAAGGCGGAGTTGCTACGCAGTCGATGGATATTACTGTCGGGAACGAAGCTCCCGTACTGAGTCTGGATATGCCGGGGGCCAACAAGTCGTTCTTTGTGCCTAATAAACCCTTTGCTTACGATGTGAAGGTGAGCGACAAAGAAGATGGCACATTAGGAAAAGGCATTGATCCTGAGCAGGTAGCCGTCAACATCGATTACCTGCCCGAAGGGTTCGACAAGGTAGCCATTGCACAGGGACACCGTTCGGCCGATGCGGGTGCCTTGCTGGCGACGGGGAAAAAACTCATCGAAGGCAGCGATTGTAAGGCTTGTCATAGTATCAACAAGAAGTCGATTGGACCGGCTTATGCTGACGTAGCGAAAAAGTACAAAGGTGATAACTCGGCGCTGGAGCGGCTGACAAAAAAAGTGATTGCCGGTGGAGCGGGTGTATGGGGTGAAACGCCCATGTCGGCACACCCACAACTCGCTGCGGCTGATGCCTCTGAAATGGTCAAGTATGTGCTAAGTCTGTCGAGCGAGTCTGCTACCAATGCATTACCCGCCAAAGGAAACTACACGGCGAAAATTCCGGCAGGAGACAAAGGCAAAGGCGTGTATATTGTTCGGGCATCTTACGAAGATAAGGGGGCTAAAGGACTGCCATCGCTGCGTTCGGAACAGACGTTTATGCTGCGCAATGCCATGATGGATGCCCACGGGTTCGACACCTATGATAATGTCAACAAAATGTCGTACGGGGGTAATAACCTCGCGATTCCAGCCAAATCGGGCGCGTATATGGGCATCAAACAGGTCGATCTGGCGGGTGTATCGGAATTTCGGGTTATGGCCATGGCACCGAAACCACAATTAAATGCAGTAGGTGGTAAAGTTGAACTACACCTCGATAGCCCGACGGGTAAGTTGATTGGGGAGTCGGCCATGCTGGAGCCATCCGAAAAATTGGATTTCAAACCTAGTCAGCTAACCATTCCCGTCAAGATACCAGCCCCTGCCGACAGCAAGCCCCATGATGTATATCTGGTGTTTGTCAATCCGGCGAAAGCTGCGGGTACGCTCATGGTCGTGATGGGGGCCGAAGCCGTTCTGAATTCGAGTGCGCAATAAATCCTAAATCCGTTTCATATCTAATCAAGTTTAATGATGAAAAAAGTAAGCACAATCCTGTTTCTTTGCTTCCTGTTTGTTTCTGTGAAGGGCTTTTCACAAGCCACGCCACCCACTGATTTCTTTGCGGGTAAATGGGAAATTACGGTGTTTGGTACACCCGATGGCGATGCTAAACTGGTAACCGAACTCGTTAGGAAAGATGGTAAACTGACCGGCGAACTAAAAGACCCAACCGGCAAACGCCCCGAAGCGATCCCCATTACCAAAATTGAAGAGGAAGCCAATAAACTGACCCTCTACTTCGTAGCGCAGGGAATGGATATAAACGTGAACCTCGATAAAGTGGACGATGATCACCTGAAAGGCTCCCTCATGGGCATGTTCGATTCAACCGCGTTGCGAGTGAAATAGTAAAATCAAGCTAGATTTTATAGAACACGGATTCGTAAGATGATTATGATTTGCACAGATTTTAATCCTCTTACGAATCCGTGTTCTATAAAGTGGGTTTCCAGCGCCACAAATACCGGCTCGCCGTGGTGCGGTAGGGGCGCCAGGAGTCCGCAATTTCGTGCAGTACCTTGTAAAGAGCCCGGCCTGTAAGGCCCTGTGTTTGTTCGGGGTAGGCCAGAAGCATCCGCTGCCGAATCACCAGGTCATCGATCGGAAACACATCGGGTCGATCCAGCACAAACATCAGCAGCATCTCTACCGTCCATCGTCCGACACCCTTGATCGGTACTAAATATTGGACAATCTCTTCATCGGTCATGGTGTCCAGATGCGTTCGGGACAGCGAATGGACCAGCGAAAATTCGGCCACGCTTTGCAGGTACTTTATTTTCTGAGCCGATAACCCGGCACTCCGTAATTCCTCCGTTGTTTTCTGAAGCAGCCAATCGGCCTGCGGGTAATTATCTGGAAAAAGGGCACGGAACCGCGCAAAAATAGCATCGGCGGCTTTTACCGAAATCTGCTGTGACACGATGCTTTCAAGCAGGGCCAGATACACATCGTCGGCATAATCATTGAAAACTTTGGGATTGGGCGTTTCGGCAATTAGCCGGGCCATGGTGGGGTCCAGAGAAAGGTGGGCAAGGATAGCGGAATCGAGCGATTGCATAGCCGGTTGACGTGGATAAATCAGCGAACAGTTCAGTAGACAAAGATACGGCCTGGAGGTTGGTTGAAGCGTAAAAAAACGACGGTCTGGATGCATTTCTCAACAGTTCAGCCGCGTTTGCTTTCTCCGTAAAGTCTGTTGAAAGATATTTACGGGCAATGGAAAAACTGAACGATCGGTGGTTGCGTCTGGTCGGCGTACCACTCATTTCAATCGTCTCGAACTTTATCTTTTTTCAGCCCGACAACGATGCCCGGCACATTAGTCGCGGACTAGCGTTGGGGGTGAGCCTGGTCGAATGTGTGCTGGTGTGGGAAGTTGCCCGACTGGGGATTCTACTGGCTCGTGGCCGATACCCCCGGCTGAATCAGACAACATCACGTATTGCCGTACAGGTGAGTTGGTTTGTGGTGACCATGATCATTCAGCGACTCGCGCTTGTCTACGTTTACGACAGAACCCAGTTCTGGGGTTATCCCATGTCGGATCGGGCTTATTGGGTCAACACCCTGATTCCGTTGCTGTTTGTTGTACCCCTGGCTACCATTTACGAAGCCCGTTATTTGTATCGGCAATGGTGGGTGACCTATTACGAAGCCGAGCAACTGAAGAAAGAAGCGCTCCAGAGCCAGCTCGATTCGTTGAAAGCCCAGATCAATCCGCATTTTCTGTTCAATAGCCTGAGCACGCTCTCCTCGCTGGTGGTCGAAAACCCGAAGCAGGCCGAGCGGTTTATCGAAGAGCTGGCTTCGGTGTATCGGTATGTATTACAAACGAACGACCAACTACTCACCACACTAGCCACCGAGCTTCAGTTTATCCGGGCTTATTTTAATCTGCTGCAAATGCGTTTCGGTCGTAGTGTTGAACTGACTGTGAGCATCGAAGACCGATTCAACACCTTGCTTATCCCACCCCTGACGTTGCAGTTATTGGTCGAAAATGCAGTGAAGCATAACGTCGCGTTGCCAACCAAACCGTTGCTGATTCAGATTTATACCGACGAGCGGGGTCTGCTCATTGTTAAAAACACCGTTCGTCGAAAACAGAATATGGTTCCGTCGAACCGGACAGGCCTTTCCAATATAATCACGAAATACCAACTGCTGGGGCAACCGGATGTGGTGATCAGCCAATCCGACGATTGTTTTCAGGTCACTGTTCCACTTATTCAGGAAACACGCCATGACTATACTCATCATTGAAGACGAAGAGCCAACGGCCCGAAAACTTCAGCGGCTACTGCTCGAAATTGACGCTGCCTTGTGCGTGGTGGGTATAACCGGAAGTGTGGATGAATCGGTAGCGTGGTTAGGTACCAACCCACCGCCCGACCTGATTTTTATGGATATTGAACTCGCCGACGGGCAGAGTTTCGAGATACTCAATCAGGTAGCCATAACCAGCCCGGTCATTTTTACGACGGCTTATGATGAATATGCCATTAAAGCCTTCAAGCTCAATAGTATCGATTATCTGCTCAAACCGATTAAAGAGGAGGAGCTTCGGCAGGCGCTGACCAAGCTTCAGGGATTACGGCAGGCGTTGAGTTTATCTGCTGAGCCGGGTAGTGATTCTGGGCTGGAAACGTCCCTGGTCAATCTACTTCAACAGTTCAGACAGGCTGTCGAAACGCCAACTATGTGGGGCAATACGGCTCCTCGCTCACAGCCCATATCTTTCCGGGATCGCTTCCTGATTAAACAGGGGCAGCGACTGTTTTCTGTCCGTGTCAATGAGATTGCTTACTTCTTTAGCCGGAATAAGCTGTCGTTTCTGAAAACCCACGACAGTCAGGAATGGCTCGTTGATTACACCATCGACGAACTGGCCCAGATGCTCGATCCGGAGCAATTTTTTAGGCTCAATCGGCAGGTGATAGCCGCCCTAGACGCGGTTGATAAAGTACATCTGTATTTCAACGGAAAGCTCAAAGTGAGCCTGTTGCCTGCCTACGAGGATGAGGTTGTGGTCAGTCGGGATAAGGCCGGAGAATTGAAGCGGTGGTTGGGTGAATGAAACCGACGATTCGGTCTGCAAAATAGGCTTTTCGGTAGTGGCTTCCTTTTCGGAGAGACGGTTTTCGGCCAGCTTTGCGCCATCATTAAACACAACTACTCATGAACCGAATCCTTCTCTTCAGCCTATTTATCGTCTTGATGCGCTTACCCGTGCTGGCGCAATTGCTTAGTCCCGACCAGCTCCAGGCGGATTTTGCCCGTTTCCGAACGGCACTGTCCGAAGCGCATCCCGAAATGTATCGCTACACGTCAAAGCCTCGTTTCGATTCCCTGTTTGCGGCCACTGCTGCTCAACTGAACAGGCCCATGACGCAACAGGCTTTTTACGTGACGATGGTTCCGTTGCTGGTCGCGCTACGCGATGGGCATATCAAATGGATTGTGTCGGGCCGGGATGAACATTACCCGTTTGCAACGGATAAGCTGTTTCCGCTCAAGCTCTATTTCCTGGGTGATAAGGCCTGGGTCGTTGGAAATTATGGTACAGAGTCGGTTCCGAGCGGGGCGGAAGTGATATCGATCAATGGAAAGCCAATGGTGGCTATTATTGAAGCGCTTTTACCAAACATGACGTTTGCCGACGGTGACCGCATTGGGGGTAAACTGGAAGATCTGAATCGATACTTTTCAGGCTATTACGCTACATTTATCGGTGCGCCCGACACGTTTCAGGTCGCTTATCGGGTGGGAATGGAACAGAAAACCGTAACCCTGGCTCCCGTTACGGAGTCGATCATTAACGCGTATCATGAACAGCACAAAAGCAAGGCCCAGAAACCCTTTCGGCTAACCCTGTCGGAAAATCGTACAGCCGTGATGACCATCGAACGATTCTGGAGCGAAAAAAACGAACAGGACTTTCGGCAGTTTTTAAGCGAGTCGTTTCGCGAAATCAAGCGGCAGGGGGTGCAGCATCTGGTGCTTGACCTGCGCAATAACGAGGGCGGAGAGGAGTCGTGGGGCGTCGAACTCTACAGTTACCTGGCCAGCCAGCCGTTTCGCTACTACGATCATATTAGTGTCCGCCAGAAGAAACGATTCTCATTTCCGGCCTGGTCCTCGAAACTCTACCGGATGGCCAGGTTTATAGTCGTTAAGAAACGGGGTGATGGCTACGTATTTACCCACCATCGGGGCTTACGAACGACGAAACCCAAAGCGGATGCCTACGCTGGAAAGCTGTATGTTCTGCTCAATGGGAACAGTTTCTCGGTAACTACCGAATTAGCGGCCCGAATCCATGCCGACAAGCGGGCTGTATTTATTGGGCAGGAGAGCGGGGGAGGGTATAAAGTAAACAGCAGTGGGCTATTCGCCGTTACACAGTTGCCGAATTCAAAAATTGACCTGGGCATTGGTATGTTTGGTTTCAACATGGCTAACGTGTCGGCCTATCCACATACCGATCGGGGGATAATTCCCGATCACCTCGTAGAACCTACGGTTGAAGATATACTTACACAGCAGGATCGGATTATGGAGTACACGCTGAACTACATTCGTACTCAGACTGCTACCTTAACGAAAGAACAGTGATGGTATCAATCGCGCTGGTAATGAGTGCGTAATCGGCGGGCTACATCGTCCACTAATTCGTCGCGCACGTTGCTGTAGAGTTGCCAGCGGGAAGGGGCGAAGAGGCTCGCTGATTTCAATGACTGTCCATTCAGTGCCCGGTTGTCGCCCGTAAACGTCTGCCATTCCGTTTGCCAGCTTTGACTTTCGCTAATGGGGTCATCCCAGATCACCTTGCCCGTCTGCGTGTCGATGGCCCGAATCTGTAGTGTAAGGCCAGTGGTAATTGTTCGTACGTAGGTTGTTAAGGTGCCGCTGACTTTCTGCATGATGTCGACTTTGGTCGAGTCGTTGATTTTTTTCTCGCCCACTTTATATGACTGATTGCTATACACGGTGGCCGACGATGAGGTGACAGCTTCGCGGTAGGGCATATAATCGGTTACCTGCATCTGCACCGCCTGATGGATTGGAAAACCATCCCCCACTATGGGTTCACCGATAGATCCCTCTATTGGATACAGCTGTACGAACGTCGACGGCCTGGTATTCTGGCGAATCTTTCGCAAGATCAAGGTTTGTAACTCCTGATTGTCCGATCGGTCCAGTTCGCGCGTGGGGCCGAGGGGCTCAACAACAACCCGAAGAATCGCAAACTCGAAGGCTTCGGCAGCTTTGGCCTTTGCCTGGCGATAATCAGGTACCCAGTCGCTGGCTTTCAGGTAATTCTGGTACGCATCTTTAGCCGCTAATCGATTCTCTTCCCGGTAAATAAACGCCTGTTCGGCCACATCGTAGCGGTCAGCGGCTGCCAGTTGGCGTGTATCCTGCTGGCGGTCCTGATACGAAACGGGGTAGGAGGCCAGCCAGTCGGAACAGGTCGTACACGTTGAATCGTAGGCACGACGCGCATTGTCGGTCAGGGACTGAAGCTGCTCATATTCACGGTAGACCTTTTCCCAGCGGAACGAATCGGTGTCGCCTGTTGTCGACAGCTTCCGGATGGCTGTCTGATGCGCTTCATAGGCCCGAACAAATGCCTGTTTAATCACATCAGCAGCCAGCCGATGCCCTCGTTTCGTCAGGCCGGGGCCTTGCTGAAGCCGATATGAGGCTCGTTTGACGGCCAGGTCGTAATGACCGTGCCGTAAGGCCGTTTGTCCGCTGCTACAAGCGAAGAAGAGCAAAGGACCTAAAAAGAGGAGCAGAACCGGGCGGAACATACAGGTAAGATACGATTTTTTGAACAGTTGACAACGCTGCGAGTAGTTGGTTTATCTTTGACACCAAAATAAAGCTGACCGTTGGGATGGCTGTCTGAATAATCTATGTCGAAACGTCGACGCAACCGCTCAGCGGAGAAACTGCTGGGCACATCACCGGGAACGCTTACCTATGTGGGCGTTGACATTGAACACGCGACCAAAATCAAGCGGATCGAATACAATGCTACTGACTATCGGATCGATGAGCGCAGCAAGCTGAGCGCCTGTCGACTGCCGGGTTTGTCAACGCCTTATGTAAACTGGATCGACGTTGACGGCATTCACGAGCCTAAGGTGGTGGCTGCGTTGGGGCATCAGTATCAGTTGCATCCCCTGTTGCTCGAAGATGTACTGAACACCGATCAGAAGCCTAAAATTGACACCTACGATGCGCAGTCGGCCAACGGTGATGGCAATGGCGATAAGCAAACCAGCGATGGGGTAAAGCTGGCCAGTCCTGTAAGTCCGGTTGTATTTGTGACGCTTAAGATGTTACACCATAGTCGGCAAAAGCAGGAAATCGATGTCGAACATGTGAGTCTGGTGCTCGGCAAAAACTACCTGATCTCGTTTCAGGAAGAACGAACCAGGGATATTTTTGAACCCGTCATCGACCGGATCAAAGCCTCATCCGGCAAAACCCGGCGTAATGGGGCCGATTACCTGCTTTATGCGCTGATGGACGTTATCGTAGACCATTACTTCCTGATCACCGAACGGATTGGGGAAAAAATGGACGAATTGGAGGAGCAGCTTGTGCAGGAGCGGGTTACACAACAAACATTGGCTTTTCTATACACGCTTAAACGCGAACTATCGGTTATTCGAAGGACCATCTACCCCGTACGTGATATTGTAAACACCCTGCTGCGGGAAGAGTCAGACCTGATTCAGCATAATACAGTACCCTACCTGCGCGACCTGGCCGACCACATGAACCAGGTCATTGAAACCCTGGATTCGTACCGCGAATTGATTTCGGGCATGATGGATGTGTATTACTCCATCGTCAGTAATCGCATGAACTCGGTCATGAAAACACTGACTATTTTTTCAGCGATTTTTATGCCCCTGACGTTCATCGTAGGCGTGTATGGGATGAATTTTGAGAACATCCCTGAGCTGCACACAAAGAATGGCTATTTTGTGGTATGGGGCGTGATGGTGGCCGTGACTGTCGGTATGGTCGTTTACTTCCGACGACGGGGCTGGATGTAGGTAGTAGTCATTTTGAGGTCATTGATCGTTATTCGGTCGTCATTTGTTGTAATGCAGGCGCAGATGGGGCTTTGCCGGATGATGGAGATTTAGTAAAAAGTATGAAAACGAAGTTATTTCAATTAACCAATAAGCAGTGGCTGACCGATTCGCGGCAGGTGACGGGCAACGCTGAAGAGGCCGTGTTTTTTGCGATCCAGGGTGAACATCACAACGGGCATGATTACATCGGTGAATTGTACCGGAAAGGGATTCGTCAATTTGTCGTCGAGCGGTCGGCCTTGACGCCGGAGCGCCGGGCTGAATGGCTCGCATATGCTGATGCGACGTTTGTGGAGGTAGATAGCAGCCTGCAAACGCTACAAACCCTGGCGGCCGAACATCGACGGCAGTTTCATATACCCATTATTGGCATAACGGGCAGCAACGGCAAAACTATCGTGAAAGAGTGGCTGGCTCAATTGCTCGAAGGTGGGGCGTCGGATCAGCCGTTTGTCATTGCCAAAAGTCCCAAGAGCTATAACTCCCAACTGGGTGTCCCTCTGTCGGTACATGAGCTGGCCGACAATCATACCCTCGGGATTTTTGAAGCGGGGATATCCAAAGCGCACGAAATGAAAGCGCTGGAAGCCATTATTCATCCAACGATTGGCATCTTTACCAATGTCGGAACCGCGCACGACGAAGGATTTCGAACCCGGAAGCAGAAAATTGCCGAGAAACTTCGGCTGTTTATCCATGCCGACACGCTGATCTATTCGACCGATTATACGGAAATTGATGAGGAGATAAACCTACTTCTCAAGGCCGTTAATCCCGATATGCGGCTGATTACCTGGTCGTTGACGGGTCGTAAGGCGGTCTGTCAGGTAGCCGTTCAGGCGGATCGGTTACGGTTGACAAAAGATGGGCAGACCTATTCGCTGAGATTGCCGTTTACCGATCCGGCTTCGGTCGAAAACCTGATTCATTGTCTGGTCACGATGCTAGTGTTGCGGCCTTGGTCGACCGATGAACTACAAAGCCGCCTGAATCGGCTCCGGCCCGTGTCGATGCGGCTGGAGCAGAAAGAGGGTATCAATAACAGCATCCTGATCGACGACTCGTACAACAACGACGTAGCCGGGCTGAAACTGGCCCTTCGTTTTCTGAATCAGCAAAATCCACGTGATCGCCGGGTGGTTATTTTGTCGGATGTATTGCAGTCGGGCCAACCGGAGGATGAACTCTATGCGCTGGTCGGGAATCTGATGCAGATACACGATGTGGCCCAATTTGTTGGTATTGGTCCCGTGGTTAGCCGAAACGCTCACTTTTTTGCTGATACTAGCCTGTTTTATCCAGACACAGAGGCATTTCTGAATCAGTTTCCGTTTTACGACGTACGCGACAGTACCGTACTGGTCAAAGGGGCCAGACCGTTCTCGTTCGAACGAATTGTAGCCCGACTGGAGCGAAAAGTACATGGAACCGTACTTGAAATCAATCTGGATGCCTTAACACACAACCTGAATTATTACCGTGAAAAAGTAGGGACCGATACCAAAATCATGGTCATGGTCAAGGCGTTTGCGTATGGTAGCGGGAGCGCTGAAGTAGCTCAACTGCTTCAGTTTCACCGGGTCGATTACCTCGGCGTAGCGTATGCCGATGAAGGTGTGATACTCCGGCAGCATGGCGTACACCTGCCCATTATGGTCATGAATCCGGCTCCTGAAACCTTTTCAACTTTGCTCGAATACCAGCTTGAACCCGAAATCTACAGTATGCGTCTGTTGCGGGAGTGGGGCACTTTTGTGGGTAGGAACGTGCAACCGGGATCCGGGAGCAGCGAGCAGGATACACTGTCTAAGACTGCCCCCGCCCGGCTCCCAGCTCCCGGCTCCCTGCACCTGAAAATCGACACGGGGATGCACCGACTTGGGTTTCTGGAGGAGGAGATACCCACCGTTGCTCAGTATATCCGGCAACATCCGGCTATGCGGGTGGCAACTGTATTCAGCCATTTGGTAGGGTCGGATGATGCCCAGTTCAATTCGTTTTCAAAGCAGCAATACGAAACCTTTTTACGCTCGACAAGCATCCTGGAAGCCGAGTTGGGGTATCGGCCTACCCGTCATCTGCTCAATTCAGCAGGCATTGTTCGCTTCCCCGATTATCGGCTGGATATGGTTCGGCTGGGAATTGGCCTGTACGGGGTTGAAGCGAGTGGTATCGATCAATCGGCTTTGCACACCGTGGGTACGCTGCGGTCTGTAATCAGCCAGATCAAAACTGTACGCGCTGGTGAATCGGTAGGCTATAGCCGCCGTGGCGTACTGGACCACGACGCCCGGATTGCCACCATTGCCATTGGCTATGCCGACGGATTTGACCGACGGCTTGGCAATGGAAGGGGCGATGTGTGGGTGAACGGCACCCGCTGCCCAACGGTTGGCAATGTGTGTATGGATATGACCATGATCGACGTAACGAAGGCGCAGGCAAACGAAGGCGACGAGGTCACGATCTTTGGTGTTGAACTCCCTATTACCGACCTCGCCCGGTCTATCGAAACGATTCCCTACGAAATCCTGACGGGGATTAGCGAGCGGGTCAAGCGGGTGTTCTTTAAAGAAGGAAACTAACCAGACGGAACAGCCTTAGTTATACAAAGTACCTTTGAAAGCCCTGAAAATGGGCTTTTTTTATGGGTAATCGGATAGCTTTGTCTGTCTTATAGATAAGCTAACTAGCCTGGCCGATTCTATGTTGTTCATATAAACTGATGGTAAAGTTTAACTATGCTGGAAACCAATTGGTTAGTGTGTAGTACAACAAATTGGCAAAATTTCATGGAGTATACTTTAGTATTGAAGTAATGAGCATGTTTTATACTTTAGGGAGAAATTTGCTTTGTATGCGTTTCTTCTTTTTTTACCTCTTACTAGTTCTGTTTATTTTTCCTGATACTATACATGCGCAGCAAAAAGGCTGGCAGGAGTTAACCATTTCGGAAGGACTCTCGCAGGGAATGGTTTTTGATATAAAACAGGATCGGAATGGCTTTATTTGGATAGCAACGAAAGAGGGGCTGAATCGCTACGATGGATACAATTTTAACGTGTTTACCCATGATCCCTATAACCCCTACAGCATTTCCGATAATGTCTGCTCGGCTTTATTGCTGGATCGACATAATCGGCTCTGGATTGGTACCCTCAATAAAGGCCTTGATCTTTACGATGAACGGACTCAGCGGTTTTTTCATATCGACATCCGGGATCAAAAAGTGCTGAATGGTACCAGTTTTGACGTGAAAATATTGGCCGAAGATCCCGAAGGAAATATCTGGGTAGGTACCGGAACAGGCCAGCCCATCAAGATTACACTGCCAGCATCTCTTCAGCAGGGCTTCCCTGACCAGCCCGATTTTACCGATCAGGTTCAACTCACCCCACTCCAACTTGCCAGTAAGGTATCGAACAGCCTCAATCTGGATTTCAGCTTTAAACCGAATGGTGAAGCCTTGACAGCGCTCAACAACGGCATTTATACGTTCAACTGGAAAAAACCGATAGGACTCACAAAATATAACCTGTTTCAGAACGAGCCCTCCGATATTTTCGATTTTTATTACGATGTCCGACACGATTTTCTGGTCATCAGTACGAGTCATCAGCTCAAGTGCTGGTACAAAGGCGTTCAGAAAACCATTGCCCTTCCGCTCAGTAGTGGCCAGGGCGTAAAAATTAAACCGATCGATGCCAACACGATTGCCCTTTCGGTTGTTAGTCATCTCTGGCTCTTATCGCCTGAAGCACTTTTCAGCAAAGACAGCCTGACCGAACAGAACGCCTATGTGACCTTTCCGCCAAATTTATACGCCATTACAAAGATAATGACGGATAATACCGGAAATCTATGGATAGGAACCAGCGGCTATGGCCTTCGCAAATTCAATCCACGCGTCAACCAGTTTCAGTCATACCTGCCCCAAATCTCGTTATCACAGCTCTACATTGATCGGCAGGGCCGCACGTATGGCCGTAGTCAGGATGCTTATGGGCTCATTGATCGGCAATCGAATCGATTGTTGCCCTTTCTGGACAATAGACTGTCCGAAGCCGATCGAAAGCAAAGCTTTATCATGCAGGACCGTCAGGGTATTTTCTGGGTATCTAACACCAATTACCGAACCCAGGAGCCAACCCTATTCAAGTTTTCCAGCAACTGGGACCTACTCAGAAAGTATCCGTTACCGACCGGAATCAAATTTGGTTCCTGGGTGAACCAGACCCTGGAGGACCCCGACGGCAAGCTGTGGATAGGCGCTTTGAAGGGGAAACTGCTTCGCTTTGACCCAAAAACTGAAGCTTTTCAGGTTTTTAATTATTTGCCTCATAGCCATGACGAAATAGACACCTACGCGTTGCTGCGTGAGCCTGATGGTACCTTCTGGATCGGTATGCAGCAGGGACTGGTTAAAGCTGAGCATCTGCTCACAAAGCCAACCTATACTCATTATAAAAACTCAATCACCAACCGGCAAAGCCTGAGTAATGACTTCGTATTAAGTCTGGCCAACGATCCGAATGAGCCAGATCGGTATTTGTGGATCGGGACCAAAGGAGGGGGACTGGAAAGGCTTGATAAACAGACCGGGCTATTTACTCATTTTACCGAAGCACAGGGGTTACCCAATCGGGTGGTGTACGGTATTTTGAGCGATGAACGTAAAAATCTGTGGCTTAGTACCAACAAAGGATTATCCCGATTCAATCCCAAAACTCTTGTTTTTCGAAACTATACCAAGGCCGATGGCTTGCAGGATGACGAATTCAATACCGGTTCCTATTTTAAAAGTTCAGCGGGTGAGTTGCTATTCGGTGGGGTCAATGGCATAACCCGCTTTCGTCCGTCGTCGCTGCTTGGCCGGGCTAATCAACGACCGAAGCTGATAATTACCGGCCTGAAAGTGAATAATAACAAAGTAGAGGCAGGTGACCCGACATCCATTTTAACAGAAAGTATCGAGCTGACGCGGGAACTTAACCTGAAACACGATCAAAACCTGTTGACGTTTGAGTTTGCCGTTATGGATTATACCAATGTGGGTAAAAATCGCTTCCGATACCGGCTCGAAGGCATTGACCAGGACTGGGTAGAAGCCGGTACCAATCGGTTTGCTAACTATGCCCAGCTACCGGATGGGAAATACACCTTGAACGTGATGGGCTCTACCGACGGGGAGGTCTGGAGCGACCTGGTTACCTTACCGATTCGGATATACCCTCCATTCTATCGAACCTGGTGGGCCTATCTCGGGTATACGATTCTACTGGCCATTGCCGTCTGGCAGCTTTATCGCTTTCAGCGACAGCGGCTGCTGCTCCATCAGCGATTACTGTATGAACAGCAGGAAGCCGGTCGACTGGCCGAACTGGATACGTTAAAAAACCAGTTCTTTACCAATATTTCCCACGAAATCCGAACACCATTGACGTTGATTGTGGGCCCTGTCGAACAGATGGCTAAGGAGTTCAGCCGCGATACCCGGTTTGCATTGCTGAAACAAAATGCTAACCGATTACTGAGTCTGATCAATCAGTTGCTGGATATCAGTAAACTAGAGGCTGGTCAGTTAAAGCCAGAGCTGATTTCGGGCGATGTAGCGACCTTTCTACGGGTGTTGGCCAGTTCGTTTAAATCACTGGCCGAGAGCCGTCAGATCGAGTTTGCGTTTTGGCAGGACATAGAAAACTACTGGGTCTGGTACGACCAGGACAAGCTGGAAAAAATTGTGACCAATGTGCTGTTAAATGCCTTCAAATTTACGCCACCTGGTGGGAGTGTTCGTATGGAGTTGAAACACCACAGCGATAGGATTTTTATTTCCATTGAGGATACGGGTATTGGTATAGCGCAGCAAAAATTACCTCGCATTTTCGACCGATTCTATCAGGTCGACGGTAACGTAAATCGATCGCATGGAGGAACGGGTATCGGCTTAGCACTGGTTAGAGAACTGGTGAAGGTGCTGGGCGGTACAATTTCAGTGGACAGTACAGAAGGGGTAGGCACCACGTTCAGGCTAGCGTTGCCGATACGGCCTGTTTCGGAAACGGAGGCTGCTCTGTTGCCAGATGCCAGCCTGCCAACTGATACGGTCGGCAGGTCTGTACCTACGCCACGCCAACAAGTCGACACGGAAAATGTTAGTGAAGAGGGGCGTGTAGGGGCGTTTGATTCACAAGAGAATGCGAAAAAAATGCGGGGATCGAAGCCGACAGATGCGCCCGAATCCGTTCTGTTGATCATTGACGACAACCCGGATATCCGTACCTATGTGCGCGGAATTTTTGAGCATGAGTACCAAATCCTGGAAGCAGCTGATGGCCAGCAGGGGCTCGACATGGCAACAGCATCGATCCCTGACCTGGTTATCTGCGACCTGATGATGCCCCGGCTGGATGGCTTTGGCTTTTGCCGCGCGTTGAAATCACAGATGGCAACCAGCCATATTCCGGTGGTGATGCTGACAGCCAGGGCTACCGTCGAAGACCGAATTGAAGGCTTTGAGCTGGGAGCCGACGAGTACCTGACCAAGCCTTTTAACCAGATCGAAATCCAGGTACGGGTCCGAAACCTGATCCGGCAACGGGAACGACTCGGACAGTACTTTCAGGAGCGGTTGGGACTGGTGCCCGCCCCGGTTCGAGTCGATGAAGACCTGATCAGGAAGGAAAATAATTTTTTACAGAGTGTACAGGCTATTGTTGAGGACCAGTTGACCGACCGGAGTTTTGATGTTGAACAACTGAGCGAACGCCTTAACCTGAGCCAGCGCCAACTGGTACGAAAACTGAAAGCACTGACTGGCCAAACGGCCGTAGAGTTTATTCGAAACTGTCGGTTGGAACGGGCTGCTACACTAATTCAGGAAGGACAGTTGAGTGTTTCCGAGGTAGCTTATCAGGTAGGCTTTGAAAGCCTGTCCTACTTTACCCGGAGTTTTCAGGAGAAATTTGGTGTGTTGCCATCTGCTTACGTTGCCGATCAGGAAAAGACCTGATTCGTAACGGATGTATGGTATTAAGTACGTTAAGGCCCCGTCAGGGGCCTGTTTTTTTGTGTATTTATAGAGGATGTCCAAAATGAGCAAAAGAATGTCTGAAATGGGTTAACAGCCAGGGGCTGATAATCAAGAGTTTTGAGGTAGTCAATACAGGCTATCTACTTACAAGAATTTCGTCTTCGATGTATCATTTCTACCCCCGATCAACGACTCGTTTTAGCCAATCTCTGGCTGTGATTGTTGACTTCTGTCGAGCCAATCGTAGCCGTCCGGGAGGGCTCTACCTCCTGGCGTTCTTGCTGTTTTTATCGAACCGGGGTCTGGCTCAGGACTGGAACCAGATCATCAAAACAGCAGCTTCGGACCGACGCACGCTTACCTCACTTGGTCGGACGGCTAGGGATTATTTTGGTTATTCGGTCGCCATTGATGGCGACTATGCGGTGGTGGGCGCTTACGGAGATAAAGAGGATGCTTCAGGCGGTAATCCGCTCCAGAATGCGGGCTCAGCCATCGTTTTCAAACGGGTGAACGGCACCTGGACCCAGATTAAAAAGCTGGTCGCCAGCGACCGCGCGGCTGGCGATGAATTTGGCTTTTCAGTAGCCATCAGTGGAGGCCTGATTGTGGTCGGTGCTGATGCGGACGATCAGGACGCTTCGGGTGGTAACACGATCACGGATGCGGGTTCGGCCTATGTGTTCAGTCAGAATCAGGGGGGCGCCGATAACTGGGGGCAAGTTAAAAAGATTGTCGCCAACGATCAGGGGGCTGAGGATCTTTTTGGCCTTTCGGTGGCTATCAGCGGGAACTTGATTGTAGTGGGTGCCTACCAGGAAGATGAAGATGCATCGGGTACGAATACGGTCACCGACGCGGGTTCTGCCTATGTGTTCAGCCGGAATCAGGGTGGTACGGATAACTGGGGGCAAGTTAAAAAGCTGGTGGCCAGCGACCGGGGTGCTGGGGATCTTTTTGGTAATTCGGTGTCTATCAGTGGGAGCCTTATTGTAGTGGGTGCTTATCGGGAAGACGAAAATACTTCGGGTACAAATACGATCACGGATGCTGGTTCAGCTTATGTGTTCAGCCAGAATCAGGGGGGGGCAGACAACTGGGGGCAGGTCAAAAAACTGGTTCCCAGCGACCGGGGGGGTAACTATTTTTTTGGCTGGTCGGTGTCCATCAGTGGGAGCCTGATTGTGGTGGCGGCTAGTCGGGAAGAAGGTGCGTCAGGGGGCAACACACTCACCGATGCGGGGGCCGCTTATGTGTTCAGTCAGAACCAGGGGGGGGCAGACAACTGGGGGCCGGTTAAAAAGCTGGTGGCCAGCGACCAGGCTGCTGGCGATGCATTTGGCTGGTCGGTGTCCATCAGTGGGAGTTTGATTGTGGTGGCAGCTAGTCGGGAAGAAGAGGATGCGTTGGGTAGTAATACACTCGCTGGTGCGGGCTCGGCTTATGTGTTTAGCCAGAACCAGGGAGGAGCTAACAACTGGGGGCAGGTCAAAAAGATCGTGGCCTACGACCGGGGTGCTAATGATCAATTTGGCTGGTCGGTGGGTATCAGTGGGAGCCTGATTGTGGTGGGTGCTTATACAGACGGCCAAGATGCGTCGGGGGGCAACACACTCACCGATGCGGGTTCGGCTTACGTGTTCAGCCAGAACCAGGGAGGGACTGATAGCTGGGGACAGACCCAAAAAGTGGTTCTGAGCGATTATATCGGCAGACAGAATTATGGCTACTCAGTGGCCATCGACGGCGATTATGCCGTGGTAGGAGCTCCTTCGGACTATCTCGATGCAACCAGTGGTCAGCCCCTGGGAAATGCAGGTTCAGCCTATGTGCTCAAACGGCAAAACGGCACCTGGAGCCAGATCCAAAAGCTGGTAGCCAGCGACCGGGCTATTGTTGATCAATTTGGCTGGTCGGTGGGTATCAGTGGGAGCCTGATTGTCGTGGGGGCTTTTCAGGAAGACGAAGATGCGTCGGGGGGCAACACGCTCTCTGCTGCGGGTTCGGCCTATGTATTCAGCCAGAACCAGGGGGGGACTGACAACTGGGGGCAGGTCAAAAAGCTGGTGGCTAGTGACCGGGCAGCTGGTGATTATTTTGGCTGGTCGGTGGGTATCAGTGGGAGCCAGATTGTGGTGGGTGCTTATCAGGAAGACGAAGATGCGTCGGGGGGCAACACGCTCACTACTGCAGGTTCGGCCTATGTGTTTGGCCAGAACCAGGGGGGCACCAATAACTGGGGACAGGTTAAAAAGCTGGTGGCCAGCGACCGGGTGACTACCGACCAATTTGGCTATTCGGTGGGCATCAGTGGGAGCCAGATTGTCGTGGGGGCTCATCAGCAGAGCCAAGACGCTTCGGGGGGGGATTGGCTGAATTTGGCGGGTTCGGCCTATGTATTCAGCCAGAACCTAGGCGGAGTCGACAACTGGGGGCAGGTTAAAAAGCTGGTGGCCAGCGACCGGGCGCCTTACGACCAATTTGGCTATTCGGTGGGCATCAGTGGGAGTCAGATTGTGGTGGGGGCTGTTCGGGAAAACGAAGATGCGTCGGGTACTAATACACTCACTGATGCGGGTTCGGCCTATGTGTTCGGCCAGGACCAGGGGGGAACTAACAACTGGGGGCAGGTCAGAAAAATCGTCGCCAGCGACCGCGCAGCTAATGATATTTTTGGGTCATCGGTCGCCATCAGTGGGAGCCAGATTGTGGTGGGCGCTTATCAGGAAGACGAAGATGCGTCGGGCAATAATACGTTAGACAATACGGGTTCGGCTTATTTCTTCCAGGCAACGGGGATTACCCTGGCCGGATTTGCCGCTACGTCCGGCACCGTCTGTGCGGGTAGTGTGGTCACCTTCACCGCTACAGTGGGTAATTTAACGGGTAGTTATGCCTATACCCTCACCAACGGCAGTAGCACCACCAGCGGAACCGGCAGCACCCCAACCCTGACCCAGAGCCTGACCGCTACCGGCAGTGGTACCCAGACCTTCACCCTCATCGTCAGCATTAATGGTAACACCGTTTCGGCCACCACCCCGCTAACGGTCAACGCAGCACCCGTGGCTAGTATTCTTAAACCCGCCAGTTCAACCTTAACCTGTACCACCACCAGCCTCAGCCTGACAGCCACCGGGGGCAGCTCTTACCTGTGGGAGGATGCCAGCACCAATGCCGTGCGCTCCCTGACTACGGCGGGTACCTATTCGGTGAAGGTGACCGACGCCAACAGTTGTACCGCATTGGCCACCACCACCATCACCAGCAACACGGTGCTGAGCCTGTCAGTGGGTTCTAATCTACCCCAGGCCAATGTGGGGGTGGTCGTTAGCCTGACGGCCAGCGGAGCCACCACCTACCAGTGGACGGCTCCCTCGACGGTTCTATTGACCAGCCCCACCACCGGCTCGGCCTTGTCGGTGAGTCTGACCACGGCCGGTGAGCAGCGTTTCACGGTGGTGGGCAGCTCGGGGGTATGTTCCCAGACTTCGGTGGTGAGTGTGACAGCGCTGGCTGGTCCCGACCTGTCGGCCATCATCACTATGCCTAGTGGGAACTTCTCATCGGAGGAGACCAAGGGGCTGCTGATGCAGTTGCAGGAGGTGAACGGCTCGACGGCCATCGGGGCGGTTGTGGTGACCATCACGGTCCCAACTGGCTACAGTGTGAGCTTCGACCAGACGTTAACGAGCATTCCGGTGTCGGGGGTGGGCTTGGTGAGTGTGTCCAATGGGAAGTGGACGTTGAGCGGCAGTGTGGGCAGTCAGCAGTTGCGGCTCAGTCTGAACGGCGGGGAGTCGATTGGAGGTCGCAGCACGATGGATGTTGGCTTCTGGGTAAGTCGAACCAGTGCCAACGGTGGCAGTCGTTCCAACATCACCATTAGTGTAGCTGACGACAGCAGTGGGAGTTACGATGTGAACCGGCTCAACAACATCTACGCCCGCGTCATCACGGCTCAGTAAAGTCGCCTTTGTCTGTCTGCTTTTAGCCTGTGCGTCTTTATCTGTTCTAATGATCAGGTAAAGACGCAGTAAGTAGTTGATTTTTCGGGAAAGGCTTAATAAGGGCCTTTTTGGGGCCTGTTTTTTTGTGTATTTGTAGAGGATGTCCAAAATGAGCAAAAGAATGTCTGAAATGGGTTAACAGCGGGGGGCCGATAATGAAGAGTTTTGAGGTAGTCAATACAGGCTATCTACTCACAAGAATTTCGTCTTCGATGCATCATTTCTACCCCCGATCAACGACTCGTTTTAGCCATCCTCTGGCTGTGATTGTTGACCTCTGTCGAGCCAAACGTAGCCGTCCGGGAGGGCTGTGGCTCCTGGCGTTCTTGCTGTTTTTATCGAACCGGGGTCTGGCCCAGGACTGGAACCAGATCATCAAAACAGTAGCCTCGGATCGGCGCACATATACATCATTAGGCCGGGGGACTGGGGATTTCTTTGGTAATTCGGTCGCCATTGACGGGGACTATGCAGTAGTCGGTGCTTACAGCGATAGTGAAGACGCTGGGAGTAATCGGTTTTTAGGTTCGGCTATCTTGTTTAAGCGGGTGAATGGCACCTGGACCCAAATCAAAAAGCTGGTGGCCAGCGATCGGGCAGCCAATGATCAGTTTGGCTTTTCGGTGGCTATTAGTGGCGGTTTGATTGTGGTGGGGGCTGTTGCGGAATCCGAAGATGCCTCGGGGGGCAACACGCTCTCTGGCGCGGGTTCCGCCTATGTATTCAGT
>Ga0209933_1000365_pt1 | contig 91279 bp, 70 predicted proteins | sample ThiBiot_300_biof_FD_183944 | JGI IMG/M metagenome (GOLD analysis project Ga0209933, IMG submission 183944) | Wastewater bioreactor microbial communities from Cape Town, South Africa - Thiocy_cont_300_biof (SPAdes) | ecosystem: Engineered > Bioremediation > Thiocyanate > Unclassified | place... | reverse complement strand
CCGCCAATGACGGTATTGGGCCGGGGTTTTAGCGTAATAATCAGGTCGTCAACAGGACGACAGGTGCCATCGGCTGATACCAGTATAGCATAGACGAACAGCCCCATGTTGGCTCCTGTGAGGTTGTCGGGTAATGGTACGTTGCTGAATGTCAGTGTTTTGGTGCCCGTTGCGGTGCTGGACACGACCGACGTTGAGAAGACAGCCCCAGCGGTGGTAGAGTAGGGGTCCGTTTCGGTTGTGAAGGCAACCAGTTTTATACCGTCGGCAGCAACGGCATTAGTCGATACGGTGAATGTCGCTGTACCATTACCGCAGTACTGAGTGTTGGCCGCTGGCGATGTAAAAGTAATTGTTGGGCATGTATATACACCCGCATCAAACGTATGGACGTTTTGACCATTCACGCCCAGCGTAACATCGGTAACGGCCGTCGTAGACCCTACGGCACTAGGTGTAAAATCGCTGTCTATGGTATTATTCGTTCCTACATCTGAGGGCGAGAGGGAGAAGCCCGTAAGGGCTGACTGAGTCTGAGCGATTCGCAACTGAACGGTAGATCCCGGTGTGAGGGCCGTTAAGCTATAAATAGCTGCGGCTGAGTTGGTACCTGTCAAATCCGATGAGAAATAATACTCGCCATCGGTATTGGTAGTGGCCGTTGCAATCAGCGTATTGCTTTTGTAAAGTGTGACGGTTACGCCCGAAATACCCGCTTCGTTCGGATCCTGAATGCCGTTGCGGTTGGCATCATTCCAGACCCGGTTGCCAATTTCAATGGGGGCTATGTTACAAAGGGCTTGAATATCGCCTAAGCCAGTTGCTTTAGCAAAAAACGGTACATCGCCATTAAACACCTGAAAATTGCTTGTTTGCAGGCCAGTGGTATTACTGAGCTTGATAGTTCCCCCAGTGTTAACAGCTAGTGGGTCCATAGCAATGGTTACGACTTCGCCTTTCCCTTTCACCAGCGCTAGCCCTCCCTGCGCTGTTTCGTAATGGGAAGATGCGTATAATTCGCCACTATAAAATTCCAACGGGGTACCTGTAGTGGTATAATTCAGGGACTCAATGGTCCAGGTATTTCCCGATGGCGCTGCTCGCAGGATATCGCCCCCCGAGATATTTGTTTCCTGCAGGTTATTGGAAGAATTGCCCGTTGGTTGGTAGTTTGAGCTACCAATCTGGTGCGAAGTCCGGTCAATAAAACCTAAAATCATGCTACCATCGAGATCGAACTCAATATCTGAAAACAGAGGTGTTGGGTGCGAAATCCGATCTTGCGTAGTGTTGCCTACAACATGCACGGCACTAAAGGCTGATGAGGTGTAGGTGTTTACCCAAGGATACCAGTAACGCGAATGCTCAACCATATCGGTTTGCCCGTTATTGGCGTAGTAGGATTCATTCCAGGCAGATGTTCGTCGGTAGTTCAGGTTGGTTTGCAGTACTGGCGTGGTTGAAAAGGCATTAGTAGCCGCATCCATCACATATACATAAGCCATCAGATCGGCCCGGCTGTTCGAAGTCGATGCGTCGCAGGTAACCCCTACATAAACTTTTCCTGCCCGATAGGCTAATGCAAATGGATGATACGTGCCACCCGAACAGCCAGGATCAGGTACGCTAACGCTGGTTACCACGGTTTGCGAACTGATGTCAACTACATATACCTTCTTATCGTTCAGGTTGGTAACGTACAGGTACTGTTCATCATCGGAGATATCCAGGTCGCCTAGCCCAATGGCACCAACCAGCGGAAACGCAGTTGGATCGGCATTAATGGCCGATGGTGCTCCTAGCCCCCGCGTACTATTACTGGCAATGGTACCCGCGTTTGGAATGGTAATAAATACCGAAGCACCCGTCGTCGTCGAATTCGGATTCGATACATAGATCGCCCCAAGTCCCCCCGGCCCAACGGCCACGTGCCGCTTCAGAAAAGCTGCTGTATACACCAGCTTACGGGTCCGACTGTAGGCGATTCCCCATCCTGACCCAATCTGTGCTTTGGTCGACAGCGTTTTTTCATTGGTGGTAGTGGTACCCGAATCGTTATAATTCCAGCTGACCAGCGCATCGACGGGAGTAGTGGTGTTGGCATCACCATTCACATAGCAGGCCGTCACCAGTTTAGGGTTATCCTGGCAGTAGTCATTCGGTAGGTTGACTGCAAAATTTATGTTGGTGGCCGTGTTACCAGCTGTAACAAATTGAACAGAGGTACCATTACCTGCTGTTGCTGGCGAAAAAGGACCACTATAATTTCCGGTTGGGAAGCCGCTGAATTCGAGTCGAACGGGTGTTCCTGATGGAATAGTAGCGGCTGCAAAACTGTACGATCCGGCAGTGGTGCTGACCACACTGGTGCTTGTATTGTTGTAATAAGCGGTTACAGTTATACCGCCTACCCCTGGCTCACCAGTATCTTTTACGCCATTACCTATGAAATCCCGGAAAACTGTACCCGACACCTGAGCACTTAGGCTATTACTAACAACCAGTAGGGCCATCGACACGATCCAAAACCAGACTTTGGCTCCGGTCTGTCGTGACGTCTTATATGGTGAAAGGGGTGGTTGATTGTAGTGGGTAAATTTACTTATTCGTGGAGTACAAGTATCTGACATATGCCAAAATGGTGGTTGGTTGTTCACGCAAAAAAGAAGAGGTGTATTTTAGGTAGCTTTAAGTTCAATACAAATCAAAAAAGATTGATATGTTTACTAAATTGTTTATTTGTTGGATTATTGATCTACCAATTAGTTTCCTAATTCGTTAAACTAGTTTCATAAAAAGCGCACTGCAAATCATATGCCAACGTCTTTCATCTGAGTGATTTTACGAAAAAAGCGTGACTACTCTGTCTGGATAGTTTTATGCCAGTCGGTTTATCGATCAGGAGTTACTTCTTTATGTACGTGGAGATTTTACGGCTACAGATAACTTGAGACTGTTGCTAATTAACCAAAAGGTAAGAATCAAGTAGCTGGTAGTGAATTGGTTGGCTGGTGGGCGGGATACGTGCACGCGCACCTTTACGAATGAAATACAAACGGATGCCCAGCACACTAGCCGACGATTGAGAATCTTAAATACGTAAGTTTGCTCTTTGCTATAAGTTTTACCGCCTACGATTGTATCTAGTCGTTGACTGGGCAATCACAGCAGCTGGTCAGGACCGACGGAAAAGATTGGCATCCTTTGTGCTAAACGCCAGGAAAATAAGTTTACTCGCCTATGTATGGTTTACACTATAACTCAGGTACGTTATAGGAGCAGTGTAAGGTAGGTCAGTGTTGTAAAGCCGTAACAAAACCATGGCAGTTTGTATGGTGTTACTTAGTTGGGCTTTGTGTTTTTTTATTACGGCACATATATTGCTCCACCGTGCCATCTTGGTGTAAAGTACTGCCTGTACTCAAGAAAGAGGAGTCTGGTTTGGCCGGATGGCTACCACTGCCCTTCCCCCTTTGATAAGCTAGTTTTTGGGCGATTTAAGCCGTTTTTTGAGGGTTCCTAACGCTTGGGAGAAGGGCAACTGATTGCCTGTCAATTAATGATAACGCCTTGCTTGACAGGCCAATGGTAAAGGTTGATTAGGCGCTGGTAGCTAACGCTCTAATCCCGCTCACAACTTATTACCGCGCAAAAACTCCTCGGCGGTCATGCGTCGTTTGCCTTCGGCCTGGAGCGAGTCAATTTGTAGCCAGCCATCGGCTGCTCGTACCAGAATCGTTTTTTTGTTGTCGGAATACGCCTGTCCAGGGTCAGCGGCAAAGGGGGATTCATTGGCTACCGAAACCTCATAGAGTTTAAACACTTTACCGTTGATCAGCGTCCACGCTGCTGGATAGGGTGATAAACCCCGTACGAAATTTCGAATCGAGTGAACCGATTGATTCCAGTTGATTTCGGTGGTTTCTCGACTGAGTTTAGGAGCCGGTTTCAGGTCGTCGGTTGCGGGTTGAGAAATACGTGGGTAGTCTCCGGCTTCAATGGCTTTCACCGTTTTTACGACCAGATTAGCCCCTCGTTCCATCAGTCGGTCATGCAAGGTTCCGGCCGTATCGCTGGGGTAGATGGGTTCGTGGTCCTGAAAAATCATTTGCCCGGTATCGATTTCCTTTTCGATGAAGAAAGTCGTAACCCCCGTTTCAGTTTCTCCATTGATAACGGCCCAGTTGATGGGGGCCGCTCCCCGGTATTGCGGCAACAATGATCCGTGCAGGTTGAACGTTCCTATGGTAGGCATTGCCCAAACCACTTCGGGAAGCATCCGAAAGGCGACTACCACCTGCAAATCGGCCTGGTAGCTGGCGAGTTGTTCGAGAAAGGCGGGGTCGCGGAGTTTTTCGGGTTGTAGAACCGGTAAATTGGCAGCTTCAGCGGCTTTCTTAACTGGAGAGGAGGCCAGTTGCAAACCCCGACCCGATGGGCGGTCGGGAGCCGTCACAACGGCAACAATCTGGTAACCCGCTCCGAGCAGTCGTTGTAAGCTGGCAACGGCAAAATCGGGTGTACCCATGAATATAATGCGAAGGGGTGTTGGCATGAATCGATTTAGATAAATGAACAATGTATAATGTACAATGAATAATGGGTTTTAGTTGATAATCAGTCTGTGGATTGTCATTTTACATTATCCATTATTCATTGCCTACAGTATATGTTGATATAGCGCAGAACTCTTTCTATTTTTGTCTCATCAATGCGCTGCTCCAACCGCATGACAGTAGAACATGATTAGCCGCTTACTGGCACAGCCTATGCGACGAACCATTTTTTATATTCCTGAATCGCTTGCTTCGGGTATCCGACGGCGACTCTGACGCGTCTGCAAAGAAAACCAATTTGGTTGCAGAACGGTCGGTGTACCGTTCTTTTTGTTTTAAGGAGCAGGCTAAACCAATGTGAATAACGAGTAAGTATTAATGGATTATGGGAAAAATTTCATACTACACCGAGGAAGGACTCAACCGGCTCAAGGCGGAATTAAATGAGTTGAAAACCAAAGGCCGGGCTGCTATTGCCCGTCAGATTGCCGAAGCCCGTGATAAAGGCGATCTTAGCGAAAACGCTGAGTATGATGCCGCTAAGGACGCGCAGGGTCTTCACGAACTGAAAATATCGAAGCTGGAAGAAGTGCTTTCCAATGCGCGTGTTCTGGACGAGTCGACCATCGATACATCGCTGGTTTCGGTACTGTCGAAGGTGAAAATAAAGAACAAGAAAAACGGCGCTGTGGTAACCTACACGCTGGTATCGGAAGAAGAAGCCGATTTGAAAGCGGGACGTATCTCGGTGAGTTCTCCGATTGGAAAAGGACTGCTGGGCAAGCGGGTCGGGGATGTTGCCGAAATCAAGGTGCCTGCCGGTATTATGGAGTTTGAAGTAATTGAGATTGGACGATAAAAAGTAGCTAGTAGTTAGGAGCGAGGAGTGAGAATGGCTGACGCCAGAGTAATAAATGCGTCAGCCATTCTCACTCCTCGCTCCTAACTACTAATGACTAGAAGAAACTATGGCTTCTATCTTCTCCCGAATTGTGGCTGGTGAAATTCCGGCGCATAAAATTGCTGAAACCGACGAGTATCTGGCTTTTCTGGATGTGATGCCTACGGCTATGGGGCATACGCTCGTGATTCCGAAAAAAGAAGTGGATTATCTGTTCGACCTGGACGATGCGTTGTATATGGGACTGATGGCTTTTGCCAAAAAAATTGCCCCAGCTATCGAGAAAGCGATTCCGTGTAAGCGCATTGGTGTAGCTGTGGTTGGTCTGGAAGTGCCACACGCTCACGTCCATTTGATTCCGCTCAACTCGATGGCCGACATGAATTTTCACAATAAACTGAAGCCGACTCAGGAAGAGCTGGCCGCTACAGCTGAGAAAATTCGGGCATTTCTGTAAGCTATTTGTTTCTCGTGTAAGATACGGTACCAACTAATACCTGGTGCCGTATTTTTTTTGTCTCAGACTAACTCTTTTAGTAAGTAATAATGACGTTTTTGTTTAATTATCGTCAAAGCACAGAGTAGTTTACTTATTGTGCTTTAATGAAAAATATATACATTATTGTCTTTACGGGTCTGCTAATTTGCTTAACTACATTTGCTACTGCACAAACACCTCTCACTTGCGGAGTTGACGACCGAAATCTCCCTGATAGTACCATTCGGCTGATGGGGCAATTGCCTCGCCTGATGGCAGCACAAAACGCGCGTAAAGCGGCTGGTGAACGGAATATATGCCGAATTGCCGTAGAAATTGATTCTGACACGTATCTGGAATTTGAGAAAGATACCAACCGGATACGCAGCTATTTTCTGGAACGGATTGAGCAGGCATCGAAGATTTTCGAGCGTGAAATCAATACCCAGTTGGTCGTTGTCTATTTCCACATCTGGAAAGATACCGAGCCTGACCCCTATCGGGGTGAACTGGATATGTTCAGGCTATCTACAATTTTTTCGAATAAATGGGCGACTCAGTTCAATCAGATTCCCTACGATAAGCGGGTGTATTTCCCAACCAAATCCGTAACGGGAGCAGGTGGTTTGGGTGGTGGTAATCAGGCTATATCGGCTAATGGAACTGATCTTTCGACACTTTCTCATGAATTGGGCCATTGTTTTGGTTCACCCCATACGCACAACTGTTCGTGGCCCGGTGGCCCTATCGATTATTGCTCAACTGCTGAAGGTGATTGTTATAAGGGGGCTCTGCAAACGATCCAGGGTACCATCATGAGCTATTGTCAGGTGGTAAATAATGCACTCAACATAACGTTTCACCCCCTTTGTCAGGCGTTAATGACTGATTACGCAGTGAAGAGCCTGCCTAAACTGTCGGCCGCTAACCAGGCACCCGTGTTGCCCGCCCAATTGGCGTTGTCGGGTATACCGTTTATGTACTGGAATGGCCAGGCGATGGCCGAACGGTACGATGTGGAAGTAGCCAGTGATGCTGATTTCGCGCAAAAAATCATCAGCGACACCACTCAGGTGAATGGTTATGCCATGAGCAAACTGGCAGTGGGGCAAACATACTATGTTCGGGTTCGATCTGTAAACAGATTAGGTACTTCAGCCTGGTCAACTAGTTGTCAATTGCAGCGTGTAGTGGTTGGAGTTGCTGCCCCTATTCTGCTGGTACCAACGCAGGATCAGCGGTTAATCCCTTACAATAACGGTATTTGCCAGATGGCGGTACAACCTGTGGAAGGTGCTACGGGTTACGAGATGCAGTTTACACAGTCAACGGACCCGCTCTTTAAATACTCATCGGCTATTTCAACATCAACGGCCTCCTTTACGGTCAGTTTGAACCGTATAGGAACAGTTTTATGGAGAACCAGAGCGATTGTGGGTAATACAAAAGGCCCCTGGTCGGCAACAGGTCGGTTTGTGGTAAACCCAGCATCTTATTATATCAATCTGCCTTTTAATACAAACGAATCTGCACCCCTAACCTTCCCCTATGTTTTTACCAAATCCCACGACCGCACGGAGATTCAGATGACGCTGGCAACTGATACGACATTTGCCAAACCGATATCAGTCCGAACGACTACCCATACCATGAGCTATTATTATGCGCTTGGAATGGCCGAAAATTTACAGCCCAACACGCAGTATTATATTAAGGTAGAAGAATGGAATACGCAAATACTGGATTACCCAACAGGGCTTCTTACAAGGACGGTTATACCGTTCAAAACAGGTAGCGCCAAAATGCCGGATGGCTGGTCGTTTATAAACAACATACATAATCCAGACTGGCCAGTGGGCAATAATATGAGGTCGCTGGTACTGTCGCCAACGGCCGCCTGGATCAGTACAGTCAATGGTATTACTCGAATTAGCCTGGATAGCTTAACAGTACGCTCCTATACACCTAAAAACACCAATGGCAAAATCGGTAATGTGGGGGCCATCTTGACGACTGAAGATCAGGGCAATGTTTGGCTGGTAAATCGAAAATCAGTTAACGTTTTTAAGAACTCCTTTGCGGTGCCGTACTATCAGTTAGGGAAAATTGCCGAACAAACCGTCGACCTGACTGAAGCAGTGGTATATAACACGAACGCTAATTATTCATCGATTAGCCTTTCACCTAAGTTATTTCATAGCTACAATGCTATTTACGAGCAGAAAGCCGATACACTGGCGAAGTTCTATACCGCTCCCGAAAATCGGGGTATAAATCAGACGGTGGCCAGGGCGGGCATAGTTTGGATACTACAATATAACGGTAGCAGCGCTACTGCGCCATATGAGTTGGTACGATTGAACACCCTAACCCGCACCACTCAGGTATTTAATGCTGATAATACACCACAACTGAGAAAGTACCTCAATCGCATAGTTATCGATGGATTAGGTAATCTGTGGGTGTCGCAGTCAGATTTGACCTTCTCATTTCCACCACTGGCCCGATATGATGGGCAAACATGGACGACATTCAGCCAAAATAGCACAATGCCTATCTCGTATGTCAATAATATGGCCAGCGATCCATTGGGAAATTTATATGTAATCGATAACGCGTCTCCTCGTAGAATCTTTAAATATGATGGACTTAGCTGGAAGAAAATAACGACTATGCCGCTAAATGACATAGGTACCATGAGCGCTGATATCAATGGTAATCTGTGGTTTAGCGGCAGTGCCTATCAGGTAATACGGTACAGCGCCTGCGCAAATGTGGCTACACCAACCCTGACAGTCTCTAAGCAGACCATTGAAATTGGCGAGAGTGCTACACTTCAGGCGGCTGGCTGCTCCGACGTGATCTGGTCATGGGCCAGCGAAACCGAAACGGTCACGAACCGTCTGGTTCGGGGAAATAATCAACTGCTCGTAAAACCCGAAGTCAACACCACTTATCGGGCGCGGTGCTATACTGGAAGTTGTGCCGGAGCCGATACGACACTGTCAGTGACCGTCTTACCCAAACTTTCCTTAATGCAAACTGGCAAAACGGTTTATTGCCCCGGCGATTCACTGACGGTCGGATATGGCGTACAAGGAAAGGTAGTCAACCCAAATCAATACTGGTTTGTGGTGAAATCGGCTGGTAAAACCACGACCTTACCTGCTACGGTTCGGGGAGGTACGGTGTCGATGCCCATATCGAATACATTTACCCCTGGTCAGTATGTGTTCTTTCTGGAAGCCTCCCAACCCGTTGTGCGCACACGCGACTCACTTCAGATCACTGTGTCGGCATTACCTACTGCTGAGCTCAGTAGTAATAAGCTTACGTTCCCACTCGGCGACAGTGCACGTGTTTCTATTACATTAACCGGATCAACACCCTGGCAGTTTACACGTTGGGACAATCAGATTATACGCGCCGATAATTCGCCTTATGTAGTGAGCCTTAAAGCCAATCAGCCAACGAACTACAGCTTATCGATCACTGGGTTGAGCGATGCCAACTGTGCTACGGGTACTATCAAAAACTCCATAGTGATCAGCGCGCTGGCATTGGCCAATGAGCCGCTTCTGTTGGAAGGAATTAGCGTATACCCAAATCCAGTAACTGACCAGATAACGATTGAATTAAAGGCGGGTACTGCGCCATTGGCCCGACTTCAATTACGCGATGAACAAGGGCGCGACATTCGTCAAAAAAACCTTACAGGGCGATCATTCAGGGAACAGTGGGATATGCGGGGCCTGCCTTCGGGATCCTATGTTCTGCACATTGAAACGCAGGATGGCCGAGCGGCCAACTGGAAAGTGGTCAAGCAATAAACTAAAAAAAGCGGGTCACAAAACCCGCTTTTTCATGTGTCAATAGTGCATTATTTATGAAAGAAATTAGCTTGACTCAGTAACCAGTTAATTGTCGGCGGAGATGAGTAAAGTTACCGTCGCAACAACAATCAGCGCCAGCCAGGAAAGCCAGAAGCGCCGACTGTCACGCTTCCGTTCATCGGCCGTCATATCCCGTCGTCGTTTGGGTGAACGTTGAAAGGCTTTACTGAAGTAGTAAAAAGAACCCGCCAGTCCGCCGAGGCCGAGGTAAAAGGTCAACAAGGCTCCAAAACCATAACCGGCACAGAGAACATTACAGGCCAAACCTGCCAGTACATAGGCTACGGCAATTCCGGCTATGCCCAGCAGTATGTACACGATGCGTGGAGGAGCCGTGTTGTCTGCACGGGTTAACCTGGCTTTTGTCGTTGAATGAGCAGGTTGCTGGATGGTATCGGGCCGGGCGAGGCTATCGTTAACAACCGCTATTCGTCGACTGCCCAGCACAATGCTCGTTGCATCTGAAGCCTGGACGCGATGCGCCCACAGGCCACCTAACAGACTAAATAACAGTAAGCTTCCTGTAAAAGCTATAAAAGCCCATCGGCGTACAGCCCAGTAGGAATAGCTAGCTTCCGAATGTGTTGCCTGTATGTGGACGGATAGAATCAGCCCGATAATCGATAACGAGCTGATATAGAGCCAGAGTGGAGGTAGCTTATTAAATAGGCTCGCTCCTAAAAGTATGGCATTGAACCCATTGGCTAGTTCACCAAAAATAATAAGTCCAATCGCCAGGATAGGATGCCGACTGGCCCACACGGAAAGAGTTTTCATATGGTTAGGGGTTTATTGCCTGTAACCACCTAAACCTGAAAGTGTTACTGAAATGAAACGCTCCGTAAAAAAAATAACTCCTGCCAGAGAGCATCTGGCAGGAGTTATTTTGGGTTGATGAACAGCCCGGGATGTTAAGCGAGCGCTTTCGCCAGTGTTTTTTCAACGCCGGATGCAAGCATTGAACTAAGATCGTCGGCAACTGCTTCAACAAATCCCGGCAATGTACTTAGATCGGCCAGCCAGAGCTTTTGGTCGGAAAGAACACTTTTTACAAACGCTTGTACGGTCGATTTGTCTTTAGGTTTGACGGTTTTCCAGTCGCCGTAGAAATAGCCCGCTTTATCGTCGCGGATCGGGTAGGTGAGTATGCCGCCGTTTACCGCGATTTCACCGAAAAACTGGCCCCCTTCTTCGCGAATGGCTTTCATGAAAAGCAGGTAGGCTGCAAACCCTAACGTGGTCATCTTCGGAACGGCGTTGAACTGGTCGAAGTAGCGCTGAATGGTGGCTACGTTACGGGCCTGCATTTTCGCTGTTTCCTGCAACGAGATATTCAGCAGCAAATGGTCCAGATGCGGATTGCGGAAGCGGTCGAGTACGTCGTGAGCAAATTGACGAACGGCTTCTTTATCCATCCCCGAAACACCATAGTCTGGCACGGTAGGGACGATCTCGTTCAGCATCAGTGACTCAACGAACTGGCTCATGAGCGGATGGCGCATCTCGTCGGCAACAGTTTCCAGGCCGAGCAGATACCCAAGTGGCATGGTGAGGGTGTGCGTACCGTTCAATACCCGCAGTTTACGCTCCCGGTAGAAATTTATATCTTCGTCAATAATGATTTGCGGGGTATTCCCATCCGCAAAACCAAGTGTTTCCTTGACCCGGTCGTCGCCTTCGATGGCCCACAGATGATATGGTTCCGTGAAGGTGAGCAGGGCGTCTTCGTATCCGGCTTCCTGTTGCAGAGCCTGTTGTGCTTCGTCGGTCGGACGAGTCACAATTCGGTCGACCAGTGAGTTACAGAAACGAACATGGAATTTGAGCCATTTGGTGAACAGCTTACCCAATTCGTTGAACTGCGCCAGTTTCTCGACAGCTTCGCGGAGTTTGAGCCCGTTGTCGGTTACCAGTTCGGTCGGAATGACAATTAACCCTTTGGCTTTGGAACCACCTACACTCCGGAATCGCTCATATAAAAAGGCTGTCAGTTTTGCCGGAAACGACTGTGGAGGATGTTGAAAAATGCTTTCCTCGACATAGTTCAGACCAACTTCGGTCGTATTGGAAATAACGATCTGGAGTTTAGGGTTTCGGGCTAGCATCAGCACCTCTTTCCACTGGGTTTGGGCGGCTAGTACCCGGCTGATGGCCGAAACAATGGTCGTTTCCGAAACGTCCTGCCCTTGTTGTACACCACGGACAGCGACTGTATATAAATTATCCTGTTCGGCAAATTCATCCGTCTGGCTGTCCGTCGATTTGACAACGACGATTGAGCCGCCAAAGCGGCCGTTGGCATTTGCTTTATTGACTAAATAATCTGGCAAGCCCCGGAGTAGCACGCCAGTGCCGAACTGGAGAATTTTTTCGGGATAAACAGGAGCGGGATGCGTTGAACGCGTTAGTTTGGGCATGGTTGGAGGGGCGGCAATCGGCTCTTCGGTCATCAGTTAAGTAGTCGTTACTGTTATCAAAAATCGATTTTTCTAGCTGGTGTCGTCATCATTCAGCAATATTACGAACTACATCAATAACCCGTACTTTCATTTTAGTAAATGTGCGGCTAGCTGTGTTTTGTTGATTAAGAGGCCAACCGACTTCGCTTTAACTTGTTCGGCTCAGCGTTTTAATTTGCCTGAGCTATCGCCACTGGCCAGGGTTTCTATTTCGGCTACAGTTGCCAGATTGACATCGCCCGAAATGGTATGTTTCAGCGCGGAGGCTGCTGCCCCGAACTCAACGGCTCGTTGCAGGTCGTTGAATGTCAGTAAACCATAAATCAGGCCTGCTATGTAGGCATCACCTGTGCCGATGCGGTCGGTGATGGGGCGAATGTCGTAGGTCCTTGATTTATAGACGGCTTGTCCGTCGAAAAGCTTTCCCGAAAACTGATTATGCGAAGCACTGAGCGAATTTCGTTTGGTATCGGTAATGTACCGCACAGTAGGGAATCGCTTGAACATGGCACGGCCAGCTTCCTGAAAGGTACTACCCACTACATCGTATAATTCGGAGAAAAGCCCTTTGCTGCCGAGCACTAATGTGCAGCCTTCGGTCAGGGCGGGCATAATCTCCTGAGGACTGCGACCGTATTGCCAGAGATTGCTCCGGTACACAATATCGGCCGACACAGGTACGCCCAGCCGATTTGCTGTCTGAATTCCCTTGAGCAGGCAGTCGGCAGCACCTTGCGATAGAGCTGGTGTAATCCCCGTCCAGTGAAACCAGTTAGCCCCCTGCAGAATAGGTTCCCAGTCAATGTCGTCTGCTTTTATTCGGGCAAAGGCCGAGTCGGCCCTATCATAAATAATCTGGCTGGCCCGGCTCCCGGCTCCTGTTTCCAGAAAATATAGCCCTAATCGACCATCTCCGTATTGGATGTATTGGGTGTTGACATCGTATTTACGCAGGTATCCGGCAGCGGCTCTACCCAGCGCATGATCGGGGAATCGGGTAACATGGTTCGCCTGTAAGCCCAGCTGCGCCAATGATACGGCTACGTTGGCTTCGGTACCACCAAAATGCATCTCAAGGGAATCGGTTTGGGCAAACCGCTCAACACCCGGCGGACTCAGCCGAAGCATAACTTCTCCAAAAGTGACTATTTTCATCCGTTTTTATAATCTAGTGCCTGCCAGCCAATGGGTACTACTTTCTAAATCTTCGGCCTTTAGCGGCTCCAATTTCGGTAATATTAAATGAATAAGTACAAGGGCAATCAGATATGAGCAACTGGCAATGATAAACATAGGTAAATAACCGAACGAGGTAATAATCCGCCCAGCCAGCAAGCTTAACAGAATACCGCCTACAGCGCCAAACATGCCGCCAATGCCGGTCACAGAGGCTACCACATTTTTTGGGAAAAGATCCGACGCAAAGGTATACATATTGGCAGCCCAGCCCTGGTGAGCGGCTGTTGCCAGGGCTAATAGACCAATCGCGACGGTGAGGCTACTGGTCTGGGCCGCAAAGAAAATCGGGATTACACAGACCGCACAAATCATCATTGTGGTTTTTCGAGCCTGGTTGGCAGTCCAGCCCCAACTCATGAATTGAGTGCTGAGCCAGCCGAAAAAGATGCTGCCAGCATCCGAAACGATGTAGATAATCAAAAAGGGAACCCCAAATGTTTTGAGTTCCAGTTTTTCTTCAAAGGCATCGTTGGAGTTAAAGAAGTCGGGAAGCCACGAAATATAAAACCACCAGATCGGGTCAGCCATGAACTTACCTACAGCAAACGCCCACGTTTGTTTATAACCCAGCAGTTGACCCCACGAAACATGTACCGGAATTGTTTTCTCATTGTCGCTGCGGATGTAGGCCAGTTCTTCGGTCGACAGATTGACCTGTCGCTCAGGCTTGGTGTACGTAAACCACCAGATAATTAGCAGGACAAAACCCAGCATTCCGGTAATGAGGAATGAACTACGCCAGCCAAGTTCAAGAATAAGATAAGGCGTCACAAAGGCCGTCAGAATAATGCCAACGTTGGTTCCGGCGTTGAAAAGGCCACTGGCAAACGATCGCTCACTTTTGGGAAACCATTCAGATACGGTTTTAATAGCCGATGGAAAGTTGGCCGACTCACCCAGACCCAGAAAAGCCCGCGCCCATCGAAGTCCAGCCATATTATGGACAAACCCGGTCATTACAGCGGCTATGCTCCAGACAAGAATACCCAATGAGAACCCCCGTTTTGTACCAAACCGATCGATGAGCCAGCCAACCAGCAGAAAGCCAATGGCATAGGCGAATTTAAAGGCCGCATCAACGTCACCATACAGCACTTTAAACCGGTCGGTGGCTTCTTTGGTCAGAACGGTGTCGGGCGCTACATCGAGCATTTCCTTTCGGAACAGGTCGTCAGTCATCGTAAACGATAACACCTGCCGATCTACGTAATTTATGGTCGTTGCCAGAAACAACAACGCGACAATACGCCAGCGAAAGCGGCCCGAAGGGGTTGGAATTTGCACAACAATGAAAATAGGTTGGGGAGAAAAGAAAATTAAAATGCTTATTTACCCGAAAAAAGTGGTTCACGGTATATCGTATTCGGTTTTCTATTTGTAGTGGGCTGGCGCAGGAAACATCAGGCGAGTCTGACACTCATTGAAACCCTAACGTGAATACTATAAACTGTAACGAACAAACAGCCATTGATGATTAACAACTGTTTTTATGCTTGAACAAACCTGGCGATGGTTCGGTCCAAACGATCCGGTATCGCTCAATGATGTCCGACAGGCAGGCGCTACGGGTATTGTAACCGCCCTGCATCATATTCCGAACGGCGAAGTATGGACCGTTGAAGAAATTCAGACCCGTAAAGCCCTGATCGAAACCAATCACCTGAGCTGGTCGGTGGTCGAAAGTATTCCGGTGCATGAAGGAATCAAAACCCGAACCGGCGATTTTCGTCGGTATATTGACAACTACAAAGAGTCGATTGTAAACCTGGCGGAGGTCGGTATCGATACGGTCTGCTATAATTTTATGCCGGTTCTCGACTGGACGCGCACCGACCTCGATTACCCAATGCCCGACGGTTCGACCGGCCTTCGGTTCGACGCTACGGAGTTTGCGGCTTTTGAGTTGTATATTCTCCAGCGTCCGGGGGCTGAGTATCTGTATAATGACGAACAGAAACGGCTGGCCAGAACCAAGCTCGATAGCATGAACGATGCGCAGGTCAAACGGCTGACGCGCACTATCATTGCTGGATTGCCGGGTTCGGAGGAAAGTTATACGGTCGAGAAGTTTCGCGATGCGCTGGCAGCGTATAAGGACATTAGTGACCGCGAACTCCGACAGAATCTGTATGCTTTCCTTCGGGAAATTGTCCCGGTTGCTGAATCGGTCGGCGTCCGGCTGGCCATTCACCCCGACGATCCTCCATACCCGATTCTGGGCCTTCCACGGGTAGTCAGTACCGAAGCCGATGCCCGTGCTTTGCTGGCGGCTGCCGATTCACCGTCGAATGGGCTGTGTTTCTGTACCGGCTCCTATGGGGTCCGGGCCGACAACGACCTGGCAGGTATGGCCGAACGACTCGCGCCAAATATCCATTTTATTCACCTGCGCAGTACTCAGCGCGATACAGACGGAAGCTTCCAGGAGGCTAACCACCTCGAAGGTGATGTGCCGATGCCAGCCGTTATGCGGGCGCTACTTACCGAACAAAAACGCAGACAGGACGAAGGACGATCGGATATACGGATGCCGTTCCGCCCTGACCACGGCCACCGAATGCTCGACGACCTGACATCAGGAAAACGGACCAATCCCGGTTATACAGCCATCGGCCGGTTGCGCGGCCTGGCTGAATTGCGTGGCCTGATGCTGGGACTACTGAGTTAATACTCCTCAGTCGATAGGTACAAAGCCCATCATTGACGGCGAGTGCCTATCGACTGTTTTTCGTATATTAGTGCTGTAAAATCGTTTGATGATGGAAGCTGCCAATAAATCCAAACGTCCTCCTCTTACTGCTGAACAGAAACAGCGCCGGGTCGAACGAGCCCGCTTGCTGAAATCGCTCGTCTACGAAATGTGGGCTGGCAAGCCGGTGTATTACGCTGGTTACGATGACGTCCTGAAAGGGGTAAAAACAGTAGAGCAGGTTATGAGTTCAAGTATTTTACAGAGTTTACTGGTGAGTCGATTGATCGTTCATCTATCGACGGTCCTTGATATGGATGTTTATGCCGTATTAGGAAATGAACTTGGTATTCAATTCGGTAAGGGGGATTGGCGAGCTTGTGATGTAGCTATTTTCGAGCTAAGTGCGTTGGAAGGCCAGGATGAGACAAAATATGCATGGGTGCCCCCCAAAGTCGCAATTGAAGTAGATACGAAAGCAAGCCTGAGCCAATTCGACTCTGAATTTGACTACTACGAGCAGAAAACGACAAAACTTCTTCAGTTTGGCGTTGAAAAAGTGATCTGGTTATTCACGAAATCACATAAAGTACTGATTGCCGAACCCGGAAAAGACTGGCTCATTCGCGACTGGAGCCAAGTAGTTGAGGTGTTGCCTGACTGCCAGTTTATTCCCGATGAACTAGTCGTGAAAAAGAAATAAGTAATAGATAGAACTTAGTTAAACCGCGAGATCGCAACGATTTGATGGGTAGCTTTTAGACTTCTTGCATCTCGGCATTCTCGCGGCTTAAGTAAGTAGGGAGATCTACTGCTTATACACCTTGCCGTCTTTCATAACAAACTTGACGGCCTGTAGGGTCTTGATGTTCTGAAGAGGATTTTCATCGACGGCAATGATGTCCGCAAATTTGCCCGATTCAATCGACCCGATTTGTGCGTCCATATTGAGTAGTTTGGCATTGGTTAGCAGCGCCGATTTGATGGCTTCAACGGATGGCATTCCGGCTTCGACCATGTACTCAAACTCTTTAGCGTTATAGCCGTGAATGAATACACCCGCATCGGTCCCGAACGCAATCTTTACCCCCGCTTTGTAGGCTTTAGCAAACGTAGCCTGAATTTTAGGGCCGATAGCTAAGGCTTTAGGCGTAACCAGAGCGGTGTAATAGCCGAAATGCTTGGCTGAGTCGGCTACCGTTTTTCCGGCGATGATGGTGGGTACAAAATAGGTGCCGTGTTTTTTGAATAGCTCGATGGTTTCATCATCCATGAAAGTGCCATGTTCGATGGTCTGAACCCCCGCCCGAATGGCTCGTTTCATGCCTTCGGCACCGTGGGCATGAGCAGCTACCGAAAAACCGTAATCTTTGGCAGCATCCACAATCGCTTTGGCTTCTTCTTCCGTAAACTGTGGGCCTGAACCATCCTTGGCATTGCTCAGAACGCCACCTGTAGCCGTAATTTTGATCAGGTCAGAACCGTCTTTGTACCGTTGCCGAACGGCCTTGCGGGCATCATCCGGGCCGTTGATGACCCCATCTTCCGGGCCGGGGTCTCCCATCAAATCTTTGCGATAGCCGTTGGTAGGATCGGCATGGCCACCCGTAGTAGCGATGGATTTTCCTGCCGTTAATACACGCGGCCCTTCCACCAGACCCGCATTGATGGCATTCCGGAGCGATACGTTGATGCCGGAGCCACCCAGGTCCCGAACCGTTGTAAATCCAGCTAATAGGGTTGTTTTTGCAAAACGGGCCGCCCGGAACGCCACATCGGCCGGATTGCTCGTAAAGCCATCGATGGCCCCACCACGCCGGGTCTGGGTTTCGAGGTGAACGTGCATATCGATCAGGCCGGGCAGTACAGTTTTCGATTTGAGATCAACGACCTGGTCCTGACTCGAGGCTGCTGTATAGCCTTTCTGAACGGCCGTAATTTTGTTGCCTTCGACAACGATGGTCATTTGCGGCTGGACACTGTTGCCAACCCCATCGAACAGATTACCGCAGTGAATAAGCGTACGTTGGGCAAAAAGGGGAAACGCCAGTAGCGAAAGACCGGCCAGCAGGTATATTTTTTTCATTGACTATAGTGGTTGGGTACGAAAAAGGCCGTAACGAATTCGTTACGGCCTGAAAATACGGAAAAGACGCTAATAATGCCTATAAACGGGCAACCTCAACGATCGCTTTTTGAGTTGGATCTGGCATAAACGAAGTTGGATAGGGTGTCACATCTTTCAGAACTACTTTGTAGGCCTGGCTACTCAGAGTAACCTTCGTTGAATCCAGGCGATTGTTCTTGTCATAATACCCTAGCGTCAATCGGACTGCGCTGGAGTCGACAGACTTTGACAGGAGCAGTTTAACCGTAACCGACCCTGCTGTTAAACAGGAAAAGGACGTTGAGTTCGGACATCGGCCATCCCAGATAGAATCAACACGCACTATAATGTCAGAGCTCAGTCGAGCTGATTGATGAAGCCTCACCGAGACCTGATTGGCCGGTAGCGTGTCATTGGATTGACAAGCCGAAAAGACGATGGTTCCGATAATCAGGAATCGCTTCATTGGGCCTACTTTCCTTTACTTATCGTACGTGTTCTGAACCCTATAGCTTCGTGACCTGCACAACCGCCGTTTGAGGCTGATTGCTCGGTGTCGTATCCGGATAGGGGTTTACTTCACGCAGAATCACTTTATACGTTTGACTACTGAGCGTTACATTCGTCGAATCGGGACGTTTGTTTGTACTGCCGGGTTCAGCGCCTAAAGACAGCCGCACCGTGGTTGAATCCTGATTAGCCGATAGTTGCATCTTCACCTTCGCCTGGCCTGCCCAGATACACGTGGCATTGGCTGGACAGCGACTGTCCTGAATAGAATCGACCCGAACGGTTACGTCGGAACCAATCCGTGCTGATTGATGAAGCCCCAATGACACCTGATCAGTAGGGTCGGTGTTGGCATGTTGACAAGCGGCAAAAACAAGTGTTCCAACGAAGAGTAAACCAGAAAGCTTTTTCTTGAACTGTATCATACTATAATCCTTTTTTTAGCAGGACTCAAGAACTAAAAAAAGGGTTGTAACAGTCAGCTATCTTTTTACGATAACGCCATCGGCCACAAACGTCAGGGCTTTTTCGGGCTGGGTAATTTTCTCGATTTCTTCCTTCGACTTTCCAGCGTCTTGTGCGTAGTGACGCAGGTCGGCTACAGGTGTAGTGGTAGTTTCTGCCAGTCCTTCAACAACCACGGTTTTGCCTTCAATATCTTTTGGGACAAAGAAGCCGTAATCTTTAAACGTGACGCGCATAGTTTGCCCATCGGCCGTTTTCAGTTTCATCCAGCAGCCTTTTACTTTACAGACCGACTCAACCGTTCCTTCTACTTTAGCTGGCATTTGTGGTTTGTCGCCCATTTTATTGGCGAGCTGAGTCGCTGGAATGGCGCCGGTCTCTGTAATTTTTTTGCCGTGGAAGCTGGTTTGTGCGAAGACGCCGACCGAAGCGGTAAGCAAAAACGCAGTAAGCAGGAAGTGTTTCATTACTTTGTTATTTTGATGGACGAGTGTTCGTCAAAAATACGACTTTTTGCGGTATCCGCTGGCTAGTGCTACTTTTAGCGTACAATACAGCCTTGTGAATTATATCGTTGACTTTACTACTTTGACCATCAATTAGAAAAATAAGCGAAAGCCTGCGTAGGTCTCGCTTCCCAAAACGGGAGGGGGCCAGGGGTGAAGAAAACGCTATGCAAACGATTTCAGAACGAATTACCGCCGATTGTCATGCATTTGTTGACGTGGCTAACCGATTATCGGAAGAGGAGTTTCAGAGTCATACCGGCGATAAATGGTCCGTAGCTGATGTGATGCAGCATCTGTACCTATCGGCCCGGCCCGTTGTTAAAGTAATGGCAGGCCCGCGTGAGGTATTGACGCAGTGGGGAAAAGCTGATCATCTACCCAAAACGTATGACCAACTTGCTGCGGAGTATGGCGCCGTGCTTTCTACTGGCATGAAAGCGCCAACGCCCTTTGTTCCCCGGCCTGAGGATATGAACGTTGAGAAACAGGTTGTCATTGATCGATTTACAGCGATGTATACGGCTGTAAACAATGCACTTGAAAGCTGGACGGAACAGGAATTGGATGCGTATTGTATGCCACATCCTGCATTGGGCAAACTGACCGTGCGGGAAATGCTTTATTTTATCAGCATTCACACGCAACATCACCTTAACCGGCTATAAATTAAGTCGTTACTATAAACCAGTGCGCATCACAAAACTCTTTGTGATGCGCACTGAGTAAGTAAATGAACTAACGTTGCAACTGCTCTAGTAAAGCGGCTACCTGATCGGCCGAAGTGGCCGGGAAATTGGCAATCCGAATCTGGCTTTCCTTGAACTTACCGTATCCGCTGCCTACGACCATATTCGCGGCTTTGGCGCCTGCAATGACATCGGCAGATGGCTTTTGAGTGGTGGCTACAACGACGGTTTGCGAGCGGTGGCGCTCCTGCTTAACAAAAGCCTCAAAAGCATCGGAGTTGTCAATGAATTTATAAATCATTTTCGCCTTTTCTTCGGTCTGCTTCCGAATGGTATCGATACCGATCCGGTTGAAATCTTCGGCGATCTTGCCCAGCAAATAGATAAATAATACGTTCGGCGTAGCTGGTGTTTCAAACGTTTTATAATGTTTCCAGAGCGTTGGCAGCGTATGATGGGCGCCAATAGTAAGCGAATCGGACTTCTGCAACCGCTCGGCTTTGGCCAGACAGCCTTCACTGGCAATCCAGACACCCAGACCGGCAGGCATGCCAAATGCCTTTTGTACCGAGAAGAAAGCCGAATCAATGATACTAAAGTCAAGATCGGGGTAGGGGGCCGACGAAACCATATCCACGCAGAATAGCTTTTTCGGGTATTTGCGTTTGAGCTTATGGATTTCGGAGGTTTTCATCTGCACGCCCGAAGAGGTTTCATTGTGCGCCAGACAGACAACCTCGGCATACTCGGGGACCTGAATTTCGGCTGCGTCGAATCCCTCGCCAAACGGCTTTTCGAACACTTGCGCGTGTTTGTGAAGCGCATTGGCGTAATCGTAAAACTTCTGCGAGAATGAACCGTTGACGAGGTGAAAACTCTCAAACTCAACGCAGTTCAACAGCATGCGTTCCCACACTTCGGAGGCTGAGCCCGTAAAGAAAATACCGTGCGTAGCCGGAATGCTCAATAACGTCCGAAGCTGCTCGTCAGTGAACTTATAGAGGTCCCGGAACCGTTGGCTACGGTGCGAAATCGAGCCAATTTGCTCATCCATAGCCGTCTGCAAATGCTTGTAAAAGGTCGGATAGAGTTCGGCAGGGCCGGGCGTAAAGTACGTTTGAGGCATAATAATTGAATTAGGGATTGAGTGGGCAGCCGCAGGGAAACCGTACCGACTGGCCTAGTAAGCGATTGACTTTTTGCCGCATGGCAGCTGATTTGGGGATGAACACAACATGACCGGCCCCTGGCACTTCAGTAGCAGCCACTGGCCGACCCATCTGTTTATAAAACAAATCTACGCACGATTTAGGCAGCAAATCTATGCAAAGATTGATACCGGCGAAGTCATTGGCCTGATAGAATTCCTTAAAAAAACGCCATTGGTCATCAGTCAGGCAGGTGGTCAACTGCTTGGCCTCCCAGATACTCGACGTGTCTGGATGATTCAGCAGGTCAGGCCAGCCCGCCCGAATAAAGGGTTTGATCTGCGACTCGTGCAACCGCCCGAAATAATGACCGATTGTTTTCTTATCGTGAAAGCGCTGAAGCGCATAGAGCATATTCGTTCGATTATACAACGGACAAAGTCCTTCCGGCAAACCAACCGAATTGCCCCCAATCAGGCAGAAAGGCCAGTCTAAAATGGCTTCACCGGGTTGTTGCTTGATTCGGTCGATGTAAGCCTTGAATGAGTCGGAATAATAATACGGTTGCTGACTATAGCGATACTGATATACGCTGACAGCCTCGATAAGCCCAATCACCAACCAAAAAACGAGAAAGGCAGGGCGAATACGACCACTCCAATGCAGCGCAAAAATGACCAAGATAACCGGGTAAGTGATGGTAACCCGCGAAGGCATCCGGTTGAATCGATCCCAGGGGAAAATTTGGAGCGTAGGGATTCGAATCGGGTGATAGAGGGCATGTATCAGGCCAAAGATAAGGAGGGGGACATACGCCCAGCGAATGGGTTTGCGGGTGGTCCAGAAACCCAGCAGACCCAGGAAAAGCAGAAACCAGCCGGCACTTCCTGCCCCATAGCCTTCGGGCATGTCCTTAAGATACCCTCCTAACGGGTCGATAATCGGATCAAATCCGGGTAAGTAAGGGGCCAGCAACCGGAGCGGATGTACCCAGCCATGCCCATTGGCAAAACGGTCTTTAAAGACAAATGACTGCGTTTGTTGTACAATTTCGAGCAGCAGCGGCAGGTAAAGAAAGCTAATCAGCAGCGTAGCGAATAGCAATGCAATCGGAATGAGCGGCTTTTGTCGTTCACCACGCCAACTGACCAATAGATTCCTGATTTGTTCACCCGGTTTTTGTGGGCTTCGAACCAATCGCCAGCCCAGTAGTCCGGTTACAAACAACGAATTGACTGTAAATGAACTCAAGGCATACCCAGCCATATAGGTCAGGTCGTGGCCCAGGCATAAGAGGATTAGAAGAATTTTCAGGAGAAGAAACCGGAGACTTACCCGTTCCTGCAACACAACCCGCCGGGTTAGCAGGAAATCGGTTAAGATACTTAGCACCGTCCAGTGGATGACCGCATGGGTGAAATGGCCGGGGTATTTGTTGAGCGCGTAAAAGTTGAAGAAGCAGACAAACAAACCTGCCAATGCGGCCCGGAATTCCCCGTAATCGTGCCGAAGCAATACATAGGGCCCAAAGCTGAGCAGAAACAGACTGATCAGGTAATAGATGTTCAGCCAGGGGCCGTTGCCCAGAAACAGGTACCAGCCTGCGTACCAGTAATCCTGCTCAAAAGCCCAGCTCTGAAAAACGTGGTTGGTTCCGTAGGGGTAAAAGGTTTTATCGTTCAGCAGATCCAGATGGGGGAATGGGCTGAACGACAGATTCTTAGCGAAGTAATAGCCAATATAATCCCATTGGTCGGTATCGCTGGGAACCATACTGGCCAGAGGGCCACTGAAATTTCGGATAAAAAAGATGCCATACAGCAGGGCTAATCCTGCGAAGCATATAGCTACTCTACCGGGTGATATCCATTGCGCATAACGTGATTCGAATGAGGAAGGTTGAAAGTAGCGGTTGGGCATAAAAGAGGAGGAAAAGAGAAAGGGAGTAACGCAAAAAGGAGGCCGGTAGTTTTTTCATTCTTCCCTTCCTCCTTTTTGCGTTACTCCCTTATTAATAGAGAAGCCTAAACTTGATCGTATTATCGATTTTCTTCAGCTCATCGACAACTTCCTCGGCATATTCTTTCGCCACGTCTGTAATCACATAGCCAATCTGCTCGTTGGTTTTGAGGTATTGGCCGTGAATGTTGATGTGATATTTGGCGAAAATCGAGTTCATTTTTGCCAGAATACCTGGTACGTTGGCGTGAATGTGGAGCAGTCGGTGTGCGCCTTTGAGCAGTGGCAACTGAAGTTCCGGGAAATTGACACTGCCATACGTACTGCCATTATTGATGTATTCGAGCAGTTTGCCTGGTACAAAATTGCCAATATTTTCCTGGGCTTCCTCGGTGCTGCCACCGATGTGCGGAGTCAGAATCACGTTTGGTAAGTTCCGAAGAGCACTGACAAACTCTTCGTTGTTGGTTTTGGGTTCGTGCGGGAACACATCGACGCCCGCACCTGCCACTTTACCCCGCTCAATGGCATCGACCAGAGCCGGAACATCTACAATATGACCCCGCGACAGGTTCAGGAAAATAACCCCGGCTTTCATGAGCGAGAACTCCCGGTAGCTGATCAGGTTTTTGTTTTCCTTACGGCCGTCGGTATGCAGGCTGATGATGTCGGCAATAGCCAGCAGTTCATCCAGCGATTTGCATTTACGGGCATTGCCCAGCGCCAGCTTATCCACGATGTCGTAGAAGTACACTTCCATACCCAGGGCTTCGGCCACAACCGATAACTGGGTGCCGATGTTGCCATAACCGACCAGCCCCAGTTTTTTACCCCGCACTTCGAAGCTGTTCTTTGCCGACTTATCCCAGCCGCCCTGGTGCATAAGATTACTTTTCGGAACAATGCTCCGGATCAGCATAATGATCTCACCAATCGCCAGTTCGACTACCGAACGTGTGTTGCTGTAAGGGGCATTGAACACCGCAATGCCTTTCCGGGTGCAGGCGTCCAGGTCAATCTGATTGGTGCCAATACAGAATGCGCCGACTGTCATCAGTTTGTTGGCGTGTTCGAGGACGCGGGCAGTCACGTTGGTTTTGGAACGGATGCCCAGGATCGATACGTCGCGAATGGCTTCGATGAGTTCATCTTCATCCAGCGCCCCTTTTCGGATTTCGACGTTAAAGCCTTCCTGTTCGAAGAGCTGAACCGCCACCGGGTGGACGTTCTCCAGCAGTAGTACTTTGATCCGACTCTTGGGATAGGATTGACTGCGATTCAAATTGTTATGGTATAAAAATTCATCGAGTGAAGGCGCAATGTGATCCGCTTTTTCGACCACTCGTGGACGCATCACATTTTCAGTAAAGGCATAAAAACGGTTCGCCAGCCCCGACGCCCGGATTTCATAATCCGTATAGCCATCACCCAGCACGTACACTTCGCCATCCAGATTCAGGTTACGAATTACCTGCGATTTTCCCCCATTGGCCGACAACGGATTTTCTGGGTCAAAACCGATAATGGCACCGCTGTCATCGAACACAAACGTATTGGCAAACACATTGTCGGCCAGAACCCCCAGCGATGTAACAATCGGTACGATGAATTCTTTAAATCCGTTCGATACCACGTAAATGTTCTCGGCATTCTCGGTCAGAAAATTCTTGTTGCGCTGAAACGAGTCGGAGATTTTGCCCATCAGATTGTCGATGAGCGCCGGAAGATGATCGCGATGTGCTTTGAGCAGGTTCAGCCGTAGATTGAGCGATTCGGTAAACGAAATCTCGCCCGACATGCCCCGGTCGGTAATGGCTTTAATTTCGTTGAGTACATCCTCCCGGTCGGGTCGGCCGATGAGTGAGATTTCGCCCAGCACGTCGAGGGCCTCTACCTTTGTGAAGGTACTGTCGAAATCAATGATGTAGTACGTCTGTTCCAATGGTTTGGTGAGCATGAATTTGAGAATCTATTCCGACTCTTTATTAAATTGTTGTAATAAGAATTCCAGTTTTACTCGAAGCGGTGGGATGTCTTGCTGAATAACAGCCCAAATAATATCGTAATCAATGCCAAAATATTCGTGGACAATTACATTACGGATTCCAGTTAGTACTCGCCATTCTATATCTGTAAAGCGATTTTTGGTTTCCTCTGTAACATGATTTGATGCTTCGCCAATTATCTCAATCAGTCGGGTTAAGGCAAGTTGTAGCTTTCGGTCTATTAAGTATTCGTCATAGTTGGTAGTAGCTGCAAACTCCTGAATCTCAGCAATCGCACTTAACATATGCTGGATGCGAACCTGTTCATTTAGCTGTTTTTTCATAAATCAGCTTTTTGTCCTGATCAATGTACGGCTTTATGTAAGGCGAAAGGCCATTGGCAGACACCAGATCGACGGATACATGCAGAAGTTCTTCTAACTGTATCTTCATTCGCACGAAGTCAAATAAAGATACCTTTGGCTCCAATTCAACCAAAATATCAACATCACTTTCCTGGGTAGCTTCTCCTCGAGCGTGTGAGCCAAATAAATAAGCTCTCTTAACTGGTTGAGAGTTAAAATATTGCTGTATATCTACTTGATAAGGTATCATACCAGGACTATAATTTTGTTAAAAACTCGAGCGCTCGCTTTTCCGACCAGTAGGTACCCTGAAGGCTGCTGTGCCTGTCGGGGAAGCCACAGTGGCCACCTTGCTCTGGAAACTCCATCCAGACGTTGGGTAGTTCCCGGGCCAACGATTCTGGGAAACATTCGGGCGAAAGAAACGGGTCGTTTTTCGCATTGATAATCAGCGTGGGTATCGCAATATTCGGAATAAACTGAAGCGAGCTGCTTTGCGTATAGTAGTCCAGTGCATCCCGAAAGCCGTTCATAGGTGCCGTAAAGGTATTATCGAACTCTCGAACGCTCCGAACTTTTCGAACAGCTTCGGTCGGAAAAACACCCGGCATCACTTCGGCTTTCTGCAATACCTTTCGTTTAAGCGTTCGATTAAATCGGTAATTATACACCCAGCTATCCCATTGCTCCAGCCGTCGGGCTGAGCCCATCAGATCGAGGGGGACCGAAAAAACAACAGATTTTTTGATAGCTGGATGGATTGCTCTGCCTTGTTCGCCGAGGTATTTCAAGGTTACATTGCCACCTGCGCTAAACCCCATCAAATACAGGGTTGTATACCCTTTCGTGAGGGCATAGTTAACTACAAAGTCCAGGTCGCTGGTTTCACCAACGTGATAAAAACGTTGCTGGCGGTTCATCTCACCACTGCACGACCGATAGTGCCAGGCCAGGCAATCGAATCCATGATTAGTCAGCTGCCTGACCATACCTGCCAGATACGGACTCGTTGAACTGCCTTCCAGACCATGGGAGAGAATAACTAATGGATAATGATCAATGGATAATGGATAATGAGCACTCGCAGCTTTTTCATTATTCATTATCCATTGATCATTATCCATTGCCCTTCCCCAGTCCAGATCCAGAAAATCATCATCGGGCGTTTCGATACGTTCGCGGACGTAAGCAACCGATACCTTGCGAAACAGCGAGGGAATAATGGTTTGTAGGTGGCCGTTCCATAAACGGGCGGGCGGCTCATAGCTGGATGGGGCAATCAGCGGCATTGCACACGCGGGCGATTGAAGCCGCAAAGGTAAGCGTTCTACTGCTTAGAAACCTGGTAAATTCAAAAAAAGAGGGCGATTGGTTTGTTTTCTTTTAGTGGTTGCCCGATTCTATTGCTAATTCGGTATTGATAGTAACTATTTGCTGAATGAATGTGAACGTATAAAAATAAAAAGGCTGGTCGTAGTGCGGCCAGCCTTTCCCATTGAATACAACCTGAATTGAAAAAAGCAATGATGGATGCCGCGTTAGCAGCAAGTGAGTCAAAATTGGTAAATAAAAAGATTTAATACAACTATTTCGATAAAGAAAAATTATTTTATTACTAATCATTCTTTTGGAGGCCCTATATTGCATGACGATCATATATCTAACACCTTCCTGTGAATAATCGGTTAAGATGGTGGCTGCTTGGGCTAACCGTGTGTTTAATAACAGGCTGTTCGAAAACTCCTGAACCGGCCAAAATTGTAAACACAAATGTGGTGTTGCCGTCGCAGGCGGCTCTGGTGTCGGTACAGCCAACCGGACCGGCAACCGCTGAGGTGATCGTTAAGCTAACTTCGGCCATTAAACCGACCGATTGGCGATTGACCGCTCAGACCGCATCAGGCACGGTATTAGCCCTAAACTCGGTCGAGGAGCAGGTTTATGATCCGTTTAGTCTGACTATATTGCAGTTGTCAGCCTTAAATCCGGGGCAAGCCTATACGCTACGACTGGGCTTTCGCTACAATCAGAAAGATACCCTTACTCTTGAGCGAACGTATACGCATACGACCTATAATCCGTGGAAGCGACTGGCTCAGTTGCCGTTCAATAGTGGTGATTTTACCGGGTCGATTGTCAGCTTCGTTTCGGATCTGGATCGGACGGGCAGTACGGTGCAGGTCACGCGGTATGTGGATGCCGAAACCTGGCAGAGGGCCTTGTTTAACTATCAATTAAATACCTGGTACGACTATAACCCGCCCTATCTGACACTGCGCCGGGGATTGATCGAGTATGTCCTGTATTACCACAATGTCGACCGATCGTATTTCTATGGGATGGGCTACCAGACCGACGATCTGTTTCCTGATAAGTATATTTATTCACGGGATTTATACGCCATTTTTCCGGCTGGGGGCAGCCGGGTATTTCCGTATTATCAAGGCGAAGATGGCGAAGTGGTGTATTTTACCACCACCGAATGGGCGTTTTTTCTGACCAACAACGGTTCACCGGCCATGCGTGGTATTTATGCTCAGTTTGATCAGGAAGCTCGCGCTCCCCTGCCCGAAAAACCAGGTATTATGGCCACGTTTAGTCTGGGTGAAACGGGCTATGTGGTCAATCAGGTGTTAGGAAGCCAACCCCATTTGTTCGCCTACGATTCGCAAAAGGATATCTGGACCCGTAAAGCGGATTTTCCAGGTACACAGCGATCAAGAGGCATTGGGTTTTCGGTGAATGGAAAAGGATACTTCGGCCTGGGTACAGCTTCTGACCAGCGTGGCCTGCGCGACATCTGGCAGTATGACCCGGCTACGGATAAATGGCAGTATCTGACCGACTATCCGGGGCAGGGTAATCGCTATCTGGTGGTGTGGAGCGGGCCTAAGCGGGCGTATCTAGGTTGGGGATACGAAAGCCAGACGGAGGTCGAATCGTCGGGTCATAGGCTGGTGGGCTGTACCGATTTCTGGGAGTTTGCTCCCTGATTAGTTGGGCGTGAGGGTGGTATTTTGAACTTGGTCTGCTTGTTATTGATATATGCGAAATCTGCTACTAGCTGGTGTTTTTATTTTACTGATTGCCTGTGTCGATGAGGTTCAATTGCCGATTCGGCAGGTCGAACCCCGATTGGTGGTGGATGGGTTTATTACGGATGAAGCGCCACCCTATCCGATTAAACTGACTTTTTCAGGAACCTATTCGTCAGGAAACCTTTTTCCGGAAGAACTGATAATCAATGGGGCCATCGTTACGATTACGGATAATGGCGAACGAACCGTAGCCCTGGAACAGGACCCTTTGTTACCGTCCTATTATTGGATGCGTAATCCGGCTTTTCGGGGCCAGCCAGGTCATCGGTACACGTTAAAGATCGTTCTCCCCGACGGCCGTACTTATGTTTCCTCGCCGGAGCTGCTGGCTCCTATAGCGCCAATCGAACGGGTTTATGCTGAGTATCGGCAGTCGGACGGATATTCTGGTCAGCCAGACCTGTACAACATTCTGATAGATACCCAGGACCCGGCTACACCGGGTGATTATTACCGATGGTCGACCTACAGTTATGTACCTCGTTGGGCGAGCTATGACCCGAAGCATCCACCAGTGGGTGCTATGACACTTTGTAGTACCTGTTCCTGTTGGGTGCCTTACTTTAGTCAGTTGACTAGTGTATTATCCGATGCACTGATCAATGGCAACCGCATCAGTCATCGCTCTGTGTTCAATTCGCCAGTCTATGCCGTCGGCAGGCAATATGTTGAGGTCAGGCAATATTCACTGAGCCGGGCAGCTTATCAACACTGGACACATTTTGACGAGCAGCGTAGTCGTACGGGGTCCTTGTTCGACCCTCAACCGGCTTCTATTGAGGGTAATGTGCATCTACAGGCCGATACGACCGTACTGGCACTAGGGTATTTTGGGGCTTCGGCCGTCAGTAAACAACGGTTGGTTATTCCAGGTGATACAATTAACTATGATAAATTTCTCAATCGTCTGAACAAGTCCTTTATTCCACCCGGCGACTGCGGGTCGAACTTCCCTCAGTTTCAACTAGACGTACCGGTAGGATGGTAAACCAAACGAAAGGCAAGGCTATTCGCTACGGAATACTGACGTTGCTTTGTTTCTATACCTGTACCGTGCAGGCCCAGATTCGGGTTCGGATTTATGGGCAGGTAAACGACGGGGTGACGGGTAAGCCAATCACGAACGTGTCGGTTTATGATAAAAAGCAGGGAGCAGGCACCACTACCGATAGTACAGGAGCGTTTAGTATGCAGGTGCTACCAGGCCCGTATAATCTGACCTTCTCAGCGGTTGGGTATTATTCGCGGAGCCGGTTTCTGGAAGCTGGGCGGAATACCATACGGCTGGAAGTGGCCCTGAATCCCGACACACGCCAACTGGACGAAGTGAACGTTACGGGCCGAACCCCCGATGCCAACGTGTCGGCTACGCAGATGAGCGTGGTACGGCTGGACATGAAAAACCTGCGTAACATTCCAGTGGTATTTGGTGAAGTCGATATTCTGAAAGCATTGACCTTACAACCGGGTGTCAGTACCGTAGGAGAGGGCGCAGGCGGTTTCAATGTGCGCGGAGGGCGTACCGACCAGAATCTGGTGCTGCTGGATGGGGCCCCGCTATTTAATACGAGCCATATGCTGGGTTTGCTGAGCAACCTGAATGCCGATGCCATTCAGGATGTAACGCTCTACAAAGGGGGCATCCCGGCGGCATATGGCGGACGATTATCGTCTTTATTGCTGATGAACACCAAAGCGGGCGAAACCGAGCGGGTCAGTGTAACTGGTGGTATCGGTTTATTAACCAGTCGATTGCTGGTGCAAGGACCCGCAAGTCGGAATAAAAAGCTAACGTTTCTGGCGGGGGGGCGGATCGCATATCCTTCATTTATACTTGGTTTATTCCCGGCTCCAACGAATAAAGATCGAGCGTTTTTCTATGATATCAATGGCCGGCTGACGTACCGGATTAACGAAAATAGTCAGGTGTCAGCTACTGCCTATCGGAGTTATGACACCTTTAAATTTCCGCAAGACACACTCTATACAACGCAATCGACACTGTTTACAGCCCGATGGAGCCAACGTTTGAGTCCACATCTTTCGTTTAATCTGAATGCTACGCAAAGCGATTATCGGTTTTTTCTGGATGGACTGACTAGTTTCAATACCTACCGCTATCAGTCAACCATCCGCCAGCGCGATGCCCGTTTCGATGGTTTGTGGACCCCAACGGCAGCGCATCGGATTGAGTTTGGCAGTTCATTGACGGGCTATCAGTTGCTCCCGGGAGCCATCAGCCCGACGGGGACTAATTCAACGATTATCAACATAACCTTGCCAACCGAACAGGCGCGTGAATGGGCGGGGTACGTATCGGAAGAGTGGACGCCTACCCGCGTAGTATCGGTGCAGGCGGGTATTCGGTATGCGCAGTTTACGAATGTGGGGCCAGGAGTGGCCTATACATATGCTGAAGGACAACCGCGTACCCGCGAGAGCATAACCGATACCCTGCATTTTGGGAGTGGGCAGTCACTGGCAAAATACGGTGGCTGGGAGCCCCGGTTAACTATCCGAGCCAACGTAACAAAGAATAGTTCGTTGAAAATCAGCTATAACCGAACCCGGCAGTATCTGCACCTGATTTCCAATACAACGGCTATTTCGCCCGTCGATTTCTGGAAAGTAAGTGATGGACTGGTGCCTCCGCAGGTAGCCGATCAGTTTGCGATAGGGTACTTTCATAATGTTCTGGACAATGCCTACGAAACGTCGGTGGAGGTATACCATAAAACCCTTGAAAATCTGGTCGAGTACCGTAACGGGGCTACTTTATTGCTCAATCCGACGCTGGATGCCGATCTGCTACGGGCGCAGGGACGTGCCTATGGAGTGGAAGTGAGTATCCAGAAAACGCGTGGCCTACTGACTGGCTTGGTTGCTTACACCTATTCGCGTACACTGGCGCGGGTGCCTAGTCCCTATGCCAGCGTACAGATCAACGGAGGAAACTGGTATCCATCCACTTTCGACCGACCACATAACCTGACCATCGCAACCCAGTGGAAATGGAGTCGGGGCTGGACGTTCGGTACTAATTTCGTGTATACCAGTGGCCGACCGACTACTTATCCCGATGGCACTTACCGGCTCAACGGCACAAAAGTGCTGGACTACTCACAGCGAAACGTTGACCGGATTCCCGATTACCATCGGCTGGATATATCGTTTACGAAAGATGGCCGACGAACGCCAGGGCAGCGTCGATACAGCAACTGGGCCTTTTCGTTTTACAATGTCTACGCCCGTAAGAACCCGTATTCCATTTATTTTCAACGTGTAAACACCACAACGAAAAGCTATCAGCTATCCGTTTTCGGTACGATCATTCCGTCGGTAAGCTGGAATTTTAACTGGTAATGGCGAGTTATCGTTGTATAGAATTGGCCGATAAATCGTTACCTTTGGTAAATGCCCACTTAGCCATGTCTGAACTACTATTGCAGATTTTAGATACTCCCCAAGCCCCGCTTATACTTCAGAAAGTGCAGGCTATTCTGGATGAGGAGCGCCAGAAACGGTATGCTTTTTATGAATGGCTGGACGAAGATAAAAAAGCCGAGTTTATCAATGGTGAAGTCGTGGTGCATTCACCAGCCCTGGATCGCCATAACTCGGCAATGCTGCTATTGGCTACGTTGCTGACTGTTTATGTAAATGACCGCCAGTTAGGGTATGTTCGGGCTGAAAAAGCGCTGGTTGAACTGACGCGCAATAGTTACGAGCCAGACATTTGCTATTTTGGACCCGCCAAGGCTGCACAGATTACGCCCGATCAGCTTTATTATCCCGCCCCGGATCTGGTGGTTGAAGTGTTATCGAAGAGTACCGAAAAAATTGACCGTGAAATCAAGTTTGCCGATTATGCGGCTCATCGTGTAGCTGAATACTGGATCATTGACCCGCTGCGCCGAACTATTGCGCAGTATGGCATTGATGCCGATACGCTGGAATACGCATTGACGGGATCATTTGGGTTGAAAGAGACTATTACCAGCCAAACATTGCCAGGCTTTTCGATTCCGGTTCGGGCTGTGTTCGATGAAACGGCAAATATCCTTGCCCTGCGAAATCTGCTTACGTCCTGAGCGAAACTTAACAGTCAGGGGCTTTAGGAGGCTAATCCTGGATTGGTAAGTACCGTTGGCGGTACAAAATGCTTCTGATTCAGTTGCAGATTTTCGGCCGTCCATTCCACATCGCTGATAAAGGCTGACCCTCGCACCGGGCAGTTGGCAACCCGGCAGTAATGGCAACAGTCCTGTATACATGGATCGGTGTGTACAAAAATTTCTACTTCGGCGTCAAACCCATCCTTCAGCGTATCTTCGAAATGGTGAACTTCATCGTGTACCCTGGTCAGTTCCCAGTAGTATGGAAGAGTCAGATGGCAGTCGATATGGAGGTCGGCTCCGTATTTCTGTACGCGTAAGTTATGGACGTCGATCCAGTGGCGATCCCGATTAGTGTTGAGCAAGTCAACGACCCGGTTCATGGTCGGGATGTCGGTTTCGTCCATAAGCCGGGCTACCGACTGGCGGGTGATCTGGAAACCATTGTAAATGATTACCAGCGATAAACCCAGTGATAAAGAACTATCGATCCAATGCTGACCTGTGAGCGCCACCAGGGCTACGCCCACCATGACCACAATGCTGCTAAACGTATCGGTAAGCAGGTGTTTCCCATCGGCCGTGAGTGCCGCCGAATCGGTTTGCCGACCTGCCCGGATGAGCATCCAGCCGACAAACGCATTGGCAGCCGCTGTAATGCCTACCAGGGCAAAGCCCCAATCGAGGTTGCTTAACACCTTGGGTTCAAAAAAGCTCAGAATGGCCTGCCAGACAATAACGATCCCTGCCGATAGAATCATGGCTCCCTCGAAACCAGACGACAAAAATTCGATTTTCCCGTGTCCGTATGGGTGGTTCAGGTCGCGCGGTTGCCCGGCCAGATAGATGCTGTAAAAGGCAAATCCACTGGCAATTACATTCACAATCGATTCGACCGCATCCGACAGAATCGCCGTCGAATACGTTAAAAAGTAAGCCGTGAACTTGATAATCAGCAGGGTTATACTTAGCCCCAGTGAGATGCCCATCCAGCGGTATTTCGTTTGTTGACTGGCACTCATGCGGCCATTTTTAGCTTGTTAGAAACAACAAAGATAACGATTCTGACGCGGATTGCAGGGTATTTTAGCAACCAGGGAAGGATTTGGTTATCGGAAAAGGTGGTCTGCTACGGCGTCATAAATTGCCAACTGATGGACGTATAATGAAAGCCGGGCGTCCGGGGTTGGGTCCAGCTACCGACGAGTTTGCCTTGGCGATTACGCTTGACGGTTAACGGTGTCCAGGAGAAAAGACCTCGTTCATAGTCGTAGGTTTCGCCGTCGTCATCGTAAAGTGACCAGCTCGTTTCTTTCGTCCCATAATGGCGTACGATCAGAGGAAGTGTTTCCTGCTTGTTGGGAGTATGCAGCCGGGGTGGAAGCATGGGAATAATTCCACCATCTTTTACAAACAACGGGATGTGTGAAAGGCCGGGGCTAATTTCGATAAGCTGAGCCTCGCCCACCAATTGCCCGGTATAGAAATCGTACCATTTTCCCGCAGGCAGCCATACAGTCCGTTTGGATTGTCCGGCAAACATGGGGGCTACTAACACATAATCGCCAACCATAAATTGATCATTCAGGTCTTTGGTAGCGGCCATCGCGTAGGGGTTATCGGTCGAATTCAACCGTCCTTCCGTCGTTTGCGAAACGGCCGAAAACCCATCTACCAGGTGCATCGCTCGGATAGGTGGTTTTCCATCGAAATGGTATTGTGCGAAGGTGGTGTATAGGTAGGGGAGTAGTTGCATGCGAAGCTGCATGACCTCTTTAACGTCCTGGGCTACATCGGCAAATGTCCAAGGTTTAGTCCCATCGGCCCAGGCATTTAGCATGGCCATTGGCGAAAAACAAACCGACTGCATCCTCCGGAGCCATTCTTCCGAGGTTTTGGAGGAGCGTGCTTCGGGTGTCCATAACACACCGATAAAGCTGCTGGTACATAGGGCCGTAATGAAGTCGTGGTGGTCGTAGTAGTCGTTGTAAATCACATAAGGCAGTGCCGAAGCCCCGGCATTGGAGCCTCGAACCAGTCCATACGTTCGCTGGTTACGTTCCCGAAACCAGCTGTCGGTCATTTTCTGGAATTGTAACCCGTAAATCTGGCGCATCTGCTCGGCTGGAATCCCCGACGGAAATGTAGCCACATCCGGCCAGAGCCAATGATCGTATCCATCGACCTCATCGACTTTATATCCCGAAATGCCCATCGACAGGTGTTGCTGGGTAAATAACTGCTTGTACAACGCCTGCGCTTTCGGAAGGGTAAAATCAGGCACGCGCCCAACCCAAACCATATGCGAGCCCGTGTACGGCAGGATGTCCTTAAAAATTGGTGAATGCGACGAAACGTACGGATTGATCCATAAATTGGCCCGAATCTCCTTTTGCCTTAGGGCGTCCAGAAATTGCTGCGGCTTCGGAAACCGGGTACTGTCCCATACAAAACTATTCGGATAAGAGCGGGATTGCCAGCCAGGTTCCAGCCCGACAAAACTCAATGGGTAGCCTTTGGCTTCGAAATCGGCTACTTCGGCTAGAATCTGTTTGTCGGAAAACAGCGTTGGCGTTCGATGCGTGAAGCCCAGGCCCCATTTCGGTGGTAACACCCCCCCGCCATTATACAGATTATACCGCTGGACTACTTCCATGGGCGAACGGCCTGCAAAAATATATACTTCGGTGCCGGAAGCTGGAACCAGAATGTCGACCGCATCGGAATAAGGCTGGGCGCTCCAATCGCGTTGGGTGTTCCGATCTTTTTCGGGTGGAAGGTTCGGACTGTCGATTCGAACGGCTGTACCGGCATACACGGTGATGTATCGCGCCGAGTTGATCAATACCCCATAACCCAGACTGGATACATAGAAAGGAACCGGAGCATGCGTCCGTCCATTGTCTTTGCCATTGTAATGATCGACATGCAGGGTTTTGATTTGTCCCCGTTGCTGAACGGTTTTGAAGTTAAGGCCCAGACCAAACAGTTGCTCCTCTTTCTGTAAAGGAAAGCGCAGGTAGGTTTTTCCGTCGACCGACTGATGGCTACTTCCGGCCAGTACATCGGGGAATGCGGGTTCGCCTAATGATTTCAATCGGTCGATACGAGGTGTAATACCCGCTACGGCCAACGGTGTAATTCGGTCCGACTGCCCTACAACGGCTTTCCAGACACCGGGAGCAACCGATTCCCATCGAAAGTCTGTTGACTGAGCGGTTACGGCTGCGCCGAAATTCAGGTTTATTAAAATCAAAAGGGTAAGTAATCGTCGGGGCATAGGGGTATACGAATTGTATTGATCATGATAAGCGAGTTGGGGTTTACGGCTACTCAAATTGGCTTATCCGCGATATATAGCGGACGAGAGACGATGAAAATTTAATTCACTAAATGTCTTTGTGTTGTTTTTACATAATAAGTCTTTATGTACTTTTGACGTAAAGGTTCTATTGTTCTCCTTTAGCACCTGATTAGTCCGTTCCTAACGATGTTATAGTTCTGTTCTTCATGAAAAAAATTGTTCTGTTCGTTGTTGCCTTTTTTACTGTAGGGTGTGCTTTGGCCCAAACGACTCCACCAAAGCGACCACTGCCGATCATCGACGTCCATGTGCACGCGATGAAAGTAAGCCCTGGGTTTGCCGTCGAAATGTGCCCGTGGTTCCTGCGGGATATGCCCGGAGGAGACCCAACCCAGAATCTACAGATGCGGGCCTTCCTGAATACAGATTGCGTAGACCCCTTACAACCGGCCAAGTCGGACGAGGAAATGCAGAAGGCCGTACTCGCTACGATGGAGCGGCTCAACATGACTATTGTTGCTTACGGTGATCCACAGATCTTACGGAAATGGAAAAAAGCAGCCCCCGATCGGGTTATTCCGGGTATTGGAGTTAGCTCGCCCAATGAAATGAGTGTACAGGCCTTCACCGATTCACTTTCGTCTGGTTTTTATAAGGTGATGGGTGAAGTTGCGCCACAATATCAGGGACTTTCACCTAGCGATATGTCATTGGATGGCTACTTTGCAGCCGCTGAAAAACTGAATATCCCCGTTGGTATTCATATGGGTACGGGAGGAAATGGTATGGCCAACTTAACGCAGGCGAAATACCGCGCTTCGCTGGGACGTCCGTTCCTGCTCGAAGATGTACTGGCCCGGCATCCCAAATTGAAAATATGGGTGATGCACGCAGGTTACCCGATGTTGGATGAAATGATTGCCCTCATGGGCGCCAATGCCTATGTGTATGTCGATCTGGCGGGCTTCATCTGGAGTTATCCGCAGGCCGAAATCCATGCCTACCTGAAGCGATTGGTGCAGGCTGGTTTTGGTAAACGGATTCTGTACGGCACCGATTTCATGATGTGGCCCAAGCTATTCGAAGCGTCGATTAGTGTGATCGAGAATGCTGACTACCTTTCGTTCGATCAGAAGCGTGATATTCTGTTCAATAATGCCGTTCGCTTCTTCCGGCTGGACGCCAACAAATTCAACTAATCGGAATACAGAGTCCGTTCGAAACGGTTGTCGCCATTCCTGTCTGATATTCGCCAATGCGAACAGCCAGGAATGGCGCCAACTCGTTAGTGGGGCGGGGAATTATTTCACAGACTTTGCTCCCAGCCAACTGTCACGAAATGTCTGCATCGCAGGTGTCAGCGAAAGGCTGGCATTTTCGTAGAGTTGAACCGAAATAGCCGGATTTTCGGCCAGAGTAACCGATGCTGTTTTAGGTTCACCCCGATGCAGGTAGGCGATTTGAAGGGTTTCGCCGGGTTTGTGCTGGTTGAGAATAGTCGATATATCGGCAGTTTTGGTAACGGACTGCCCTGCCAGGCTGGTAATCACATCATCGATATCCAGACCCGATTTGTAAAGAGGGGTATCCCGAATGGTACTGGTCAGCAAAGTGAGCCCTTTATCCGTCTCGCCATAGCGGACATTACCAAACCAGGCTTTTCCTTCCTGCGCTTTCTTGAGTGCGACCCCGGCTTTGGTCAGGAGCGAGGCATAGTCGACCGCTTCGTGACCGTAGATGTATTTACTGAAAAACTGTCTGGCAAAATCGGGTGTGGTGAGCTTGCCAAGTTCGCTTTGCAGGCCATCGACCGTATAGGGTTGTTCCGTTTTGCCGAACCGTTGCCAGACCGCCTGCATATACGCATCCAGTGATAGATTCCGCTGTCGTAATTCCAGATCCAGCGCCAGGGCCACAGCGGCTCCATACGTGTAGTAGGACGTAAACATATTGGCGTAATTCGTACGATCTATAGAAACCCCGGCATCGACAAAGACGGCGTGGCAACTGGCATCAATGGGCGAAAAATACGTACCACCCGGTGTCAACTGTTTTCCCGATATGATGCCGGTAAGGGTATTCATATAACTATCAACCGGTGTAAAGCCTGCCCGAACCAGTAGTAATTCGCCGTAATACTGGGTGAATCCCTCAGCGAACCAGAGTTCGTAACTCATGTTGCTTTTCTCGAAATTGAACGGTTCGAGGGTTTTCGGCCGTATCCGTTCCACATTCCAGCCATGAAAAAACTCGTGTGCAAATACGCCCAATACGCGTTCGGGGCCAGTGAAGGCAATGGGTACAGCAATCATGGTTGAGTTCCGATGTTCCATGCCATCGCCCCGCACATAGGGGTTCAGGCTGGCCAGAAAAGTATAGGTGCCGTAATCATAGTTGGGAAACTCGCCATATACTGCCTTCGCCTGATCGACGATTCGGCTGATCTTTTTGGCGAAACCATCGGCAGTTGAGTCGGGTACAGCCGCTTCCAGCGCTACCCGGAACGTAATTGATTTCCCATCGGTGTTGGATCGTTGCCATTCCTTGATCGCCAGTTTACCAATCTTTATCGGCGAATCCATAAAATACTGTAGTCCCGGAGCGGTGTACGTGAAGCGGTCTGCCGTGGGAACCAGTTGGGTGGCAACTACACCCATATTGTCGGCAGGGAGGTTGAACTTTACCTCGATAGGGCGTTGGTCAAAGCCTTTGATCCACATGAACGTAGCGGGTATATTCAGGTGAATGCTCTGTGGATCAATGCCCATGTAGGTGCCATCCGGGTAATTGCCAAACAACGTGTAGCTTAACGTAACAGTCCCCTTGTGATTGGCTACACTGTATACATCGCCATCAATCCGGGTGACGGTTAAAGGCTGGTTCTGTTCATCGACCGCTCGCACATTGTATACGTTTTTACCGAATTCGTGGGTGGCATAACGTCCCGGCGAAGATCGACTCATGCGAAAAATGGCGGGATGTTTTGGTAACTGATTAACCGTCAGGCTAATTTCGGCTTCGTGGTGAATGGCGTTGGGAAAGGAAACAGCGTACCGGATCGACTGGGCCATGCTCAGGTGGGCGAGCAGGAGAAAAAAGAAAGGGGCAATTTTCATTGATGATAGGGGAGAGTACTAAATTCGTTCGTAGGGTCTTACGATACATCCTGCCCACAGGGTAGCTAAACTATAGGTAGTAGCCTATGAGCAGGATGTTGGCCTTGCAAATAACTAGCGCGCGGCCTGAGTAGCGGGCGCTTTGCGAGGTAATTTTTGATCGCGCATGGCCGCGTTATAGACAAAACCGGCTACAACGGTGGCAGCCTGTTTCAGGTCGTCGGGTTGCAGGTGATCGTATGTGTCCATATTGGTGTGGTGCGTGCGGGTGCTGTATTCGATCGGGTCCTGAATGAACTGGAAACCCGGCAAACCAACCCGGTCGAACGAGAGATGGTCGGTGCCGCCTGTGTTTTTAGGCGTTATCGTAGTGGCCCCCAGGTCGTTGAACGGTTTGAGCCACTGGGCAAAAATCGGTCCTGCTTCCTGATTGCCCTGCAAATACACCCCTCGAATTTTACCGGTCCCATTATCGACATTGAAGTAAGCCGCTATGTTGTCGCCTTCTTTGTTGAGTTTAGTGGTGCCCGATTCGACCAGGTGATTGGCCACGTAATTTTTAGAGCCATGCAGACCCTGTTCCTCACCACTCCAGAGCGCCAGCCGGATGGTACGACGGGGTTTGACGCCAATCGTTTTCAGAATTCGAACGGCCTCCATCATCACCGAACTTCCGGCAGCGTTGTCGGTAGCCCCCGTAGCCGCATGCCAGGAGTCGAAGTGGGCACCCAGTATCACTACTTCGTCTTTAAGTTTCGGATCAGTCCCTGGAATTTCGGCCAGTATATTATATCCTTTGGTATCGTCGGTATAAAATTTTGTTTTAACGTCGATTTCTAGTTTGACAGGTACACCGGCTTTCATAAGTCGGCAGAGCGTCAGATAGTCTTCCACAGATATAGATAAGTCAGCCAGATCGTCGGGCGTTGACCCTAGGGCAGCATTGGCATAATCGCCACTAACAAACAGGGTGCCGTCGATGCTGTTCTGAGTGGAGTTGAGAATCCCCAGTGCCCCTTCCTGCTTGGCTAGTTTCCGCATTTTCTGGTTGAACGCGTTTTGGGTACGCATCGCCAGCATCCGGCTACGGAACGTAGTGTCGGCACCCGCTCGTGGGCTGGGAGCGGCTTCGTTCGCCATTTTCTGGAGTTCTTCGTCGGTAAAGCGACTGGCATCGGCCTTGTACGTGGGCGGAATCTTGTACGACTGTTCGATCAGAATAACCTTATTTTTCAGTTTACTGCGGTAGCTTTCCAGGGCTGTCGTATCGGTGGCACTGATGTATAAAATATCGGCCGCCTGTAGTTTATTGGTGCTGCCACTCCAGGCTCTGGGTACGGCAATAATCGATTTGTAATACGGAGCGGTCATGGCCAGATAGCTGTGCTCAACGGCCCAGCCTTTGCCCCATTCGCCCCAGGATTCCAGCCGGGGATTTTGCAGGCCCCAACTGGCTAGTTTTGTTTTAGCCCAGTTGGCCGCTTTCATGAAACCGGGACCCTGTAAGCGGGGGCCATTCACATCGGTCAGGTAAAAAGCCGTTTCCATAACCTGCGAGTGTTGCAGCCCCTCCTCGCGAATTTTCTGAATGGTAGCCATATCCAGTTTCTCGTCCTGCCCATACGTTAGCAGCGATGTACCAAGAAATAAACTGGCTACCAGAAGTTTGTTGTGCATATGATTGAGTCAATTGAGTAGTAGCCCGAAGATACCGTTTTTAAACAATCGACCTGTGAGTCACGTACAATCTTTCATCTGAAATCGTCTGGCTACGGCATTGATGGACGCGAAGAGCCACCTGGTTGATCATACCGGAAAAGAGATCGATTTATCAAAAGCCTGGGAAAACAGGAAGGGAGTCGTTACGAATGGCCGAAAGGGGTTAACTTAGCGACTTTTTACGGCACAATTCGACTATCGGCAAGCTGAAAAAGCCTGGAGAGGATGAACTCTTCTGCCGCTTTTATTTCTATGGAAACAACCGAAAACCCCTGGCAGACACTTAATTCGTCGGTCAAATATGAAAATCCCTGGTTAGCGATTCGTCATGAAGAGGTGATCACCCCCGCCGGAACACCTGGTATTTACGGCGTGGTCAGTTTTAAAAACAAAGCCATCGGGGTCGTTCCAATCGACAGCGAAGGAAATACTTATCTGGTTGGCCAATACCGCTATGCACTGAATGAATATTCCTGGGAAATTCCCGAAGGCGGTTGCCCACTTGGCACCGATCCGCTCGATTCGGCCAAGCGTGAACTAAAAGAAGAAACGGGCCTGGAAGCCGCAAAATGGACAAAAATAGCCCGTATTCATACCTCGAACTCGGCGACTGACGAAGAAGGTTTTCTCTACATTGCCGAGGAACTGGTACAGGGCGAACATGAACCTGAAGAAACCGAAGACCTGCGCGTGTGGAAACTGCCGCTGGCCGAAGCTATCAATATGGTTATGACCAGTCAGATTACGGATTCGCTCAGTGTTAGTGGCCTCCTGATTGTAGCCCGATTGCGGGGAATTTAAACACAGTTTATCGTTTATGGTTTACAGTTTACAGGGCTTTGATGCGCCAGGAACGTGCGTCAACTCACTGTAAGTGATGAGCCGTAAACTGTAAATCGTAAACTTTTTCACATCCTGTGTTCTTACCCATTCTCTTTGGTTTTTTATTGGGCGTTGCGCTGTGCCTGACCTTCGGAACTGTCTTTTTTGCGCTGATTCAGAATAGCGTCGATAATGGATTTCGGTCGGGGCTTAAGATGGTATTCGGCGTTATTGTGGGCGATATTATCTTCGTCATTGCTGCCCTGATCGGAACGTCATTTATTCCTAAGGTTCAAGGCTTCGAAAATATCATGGCCATCGTTGGGGTGGTCTTTTTGGTCGCTCTGGGGCTGGTGAATATCCTGAAAGGGACGCCCCGGCTGGCTTACCCCAAAACTCGTTTAGGCAATTTTGTCTATTACTTCACAACAGGCTTTTTTCTGAATGCGCTCAATCCCGTCAATTTTGTGGCTTGGGTGGCTATTGTAGCCTATATCCGGTCGCACCTGCATTATTCCGATGCTCAGCAGTATGCCTTTATGACTGCCGCATTGGTAGGTGTCTTTAGCACTGAGACAGCACTGGCTTATTACGCCAACCGGCTCAAGCGGTTGTTTACGCCCCGTGTCGTCAAGATTTTCAACCGTACCACCGGCGTAGTTTTCCTGATTGGGGCCGCCAACATCGCCTACACGCGTCTGCTGGAGCCCCTATCGAAGGCGATGAACTGGTAGGAGGTTAAAGAGCGAAAGATAGAAAGAGTGAAAGAGCGAATGGCTGTCGCAAGCTTTTTTCGCTCTTTCTATCTTTCTATCTTTCGCTCTTTAAAAAGTTTTCCCACTCCTTCACGAGTCCCTTCTTCAGCACGCGCGGGAATTTGTGCTGGCCGCCCATTTTGCCCCGCGATTCCATCCAGTCGTAGAAGGTTTTGGCGGGCAGTACCGTTACCGAAATATCTTTCAGGGCATGCTCACGTTCAACGGCATAATCGTCGTTGAGTTCTTTGAGCCGGGCATCGATCCGGTCGCGGAGAAGGTTGGCATCCACTTTATCGTCGGTGCCGATATACCAGTCGTGGGCGAAGAGTGTACCATGCGCAACCCCGGCCACGGTAAATTCACGCACCGAAATCCCCAATTCCTGCGACACCAGTTCAATCGCTTTATTCATGTTATCGACCGAAAGGTGTTCGCCACACAAGCTCAGGAAGTGCTTCGTTCGGCCTGTAATCACGATTTCAGCCTGCTTTTTGTCGACAAACCGAATCGTATCCCCGATGAGATAACGCCAGGCACCCGCACAGGTCGAGAGGAGCAGGGCATATTCTTTACCTTCCTCCACTTCATCGATCATAAGCGTTTGTGGATTGTCGGTTAGCTCACCATCGGGCGTGAAGTTCTTTTCGTTGAAGGGAATAAATTCAAAAAACAGACCGTTGTTTAGTACCAGTTGCATCCCTTCGGCATTGGGGTGCGTCTGGAATGCAATGAAGCCTTCGGAGGCCAGGTAGGTTTCGATGTAGGTAATGGGGTGCGCAAGCAGTTTCTCAAAGCCTGCCTTATAGGGCTCAAACGAAACACCACCATGGCCAAATACCATTAAGTTGGGCCAGATATCGTGGATGGTTTTTACCTTGTACCGGGCAATGATTTTCTCCATCAGCAGTTGAATCCAGGCCGGAACGCCCACCACATAGCCAATATCCCAGTCGGCCGCCTGCTCGGTGATTTCGTCCAGCTTCAGCGCCCAGTCGCGTTCCTGAGCTATGTCTTTACCGGGCTTATAAAATCGCTGAAACCAGAACGGAATCTGACTGGCTGTAATCCCACTCAGATCGCCCTCGAAATGCCCCTGTCGCGCGTTCAGATTAGTACTGCCTCCCAGCATCAGATAGCCTTTTTCGTAGAGTGTAGCCGGTAGGTTCTGGTATTTGCCCAATGTCAGGATTTGCCGGATACTAGCCCGCTGAATAGCCCTCGACATGGCTTTCGTTACCGGAATGTATTTGGTAGAGGCTTCGGAGGTTCCCGAGCTTAGAGCAAAATATTTGACCCGACCGGGCCAGGTGATGTTTCGTTCGCCAGCCAGCGTGCGATTCCACCAGCCATCGAACATTTTGTTATAGTCGTGTATGGGGACGTTCTTCTTGAATTTCTCGTAGAACTCATGGTGGGCCCCAAACTCGACCGCCCGGAGCAATTCGTCGAAATGAAAGGTCGTGCCAAATTGCGTAAATTGTGCTTTCTGAATGAGTTTTCGAAAGGCTTTTCGTTGTTGACTGAACGGATTCGTTTTTCGTAGTCGAACGGCATTGGTGAGCCGAATACCACTTTTAAGCAAACTTCCTAAGAGAGCCATAGTTTGTTGATGTATGATGTAGAATGTATGATATAGAAATAAATACATTCTACATCATACATCATATATCCTCAGAGTTTCCAGTTCTTCAATTCGTCCATCATGCTGTAGGCTGTCAGGTCGTAATGACAGGGAACAACAGACGTATAATTGTTGGCGAGCGCGTATTCGTCGGTGTCTTCAGCATGGGTGTCGAAGTTGACAAAGTCGCCAGCCAGCCAGAAATACCGACGTCCGTGTGGATCGCGTCGTTCGTCGAATACTTCCTGCCATTTAGCGTTGGCCTGTCGGCAGATACGGATGCCTTTCAACGGCTCAGGTCCACGGGCCGGGAAGTTGACATTCAACGCCGTACCACGCTGAACACCCTGCTGGAGCACGTTGCGGGCAATGGTCAGGATGTGCTCATGCGTATGCGAAAAATCGGGTTGCCGCGTAAAATCGCTTAACGAAAAACCAATAGCGGGTATCCCCTCAATGGCCGCTTCGATGGCTGCGGACATCGTTCCCGAATACAAAATGCTGATCGACGAATTGCTGCCGTGATTGATCCCACTGACCACCAGATCGGGCGAACGATCTTTCAGCACATGATGCTTGGCTAGTTTCACACAATCGGCAGGAGTGCCCGAACATTCATAGGCAGGTACGTCGCCAAAAATATCGGACGGATACAGCCGGATTGGATTGGCAATGGTAATGGCGTGCCCCATACCCGATTGGGGGCTGTTGGGGGCTACCACAACCACCGAGCCAAGTTGTTTCATTAAATCGACCAAGGTGCGAATGCCGTGAGAAGTGATCCCATCGTCATTTGTTACTAATATCAGTGGTTTTTGTTCAGACATAAAACGGCATAGTCAATAGGTTTATGCATCGCCAGGCCTTATCGGCTGAGGCTACAGACTGGCGACTATTGACGATTGAAATGCAATACTACGGAAATCAGCCCAACCTTTGGGCCGAAAAACCAGTCAATGACGCGTTAAATAATCATGTATCGTTCCGAATACAGCGAATAACTCGAAATTAGTATCCGATTTTTCATCACTGGATTTATGCTTTCGTCAAGGCACAAAATTTTTATGGAAGTGGCTCGTCTGCTGAGCTTTACCAAAGCCAGCCAGACGTTGTTTTTGAGCCAGTCGGCCATCAGCAAACACATTAAATCGCTGGAGTATTTTTACAAAACAGGGTTGTTTGAGCGGCATGGTACCAGCATCAGCTTGACCCCAGCCGGGCAAACACTCTACGCCAAGCTCCTGGAAGCCGGGCAGTTGCAAGAAGAACTACACCAGGAGCTTCAGCAGATCAACGAGCATTTTTTACCGCCCACCAAGCTGGCCGTCGGCTCCAGTACCACCATCAGCCTTTATGTGCTGCCGCCCGTGCTGTCGGCCTATCTGAAGCGGTATACCAATATCCAGATCAACGTTTTGAACCGCAACTCGAACAATATTCAGAATGCGTTGCTGGCTCACGACATTGATGTCGGCATTGTAGAGGTCATGACCCGAATTAATACGCTGACGTACACACCCTTTATGACCGACGATGTACTGGCGGTATGCTCGGCCCGGAGCCCGTTGCGAAACAGAACCCTTACCGTGGCCGATTTACCGACTATTCCGTTGGCCTTGCGCGAAAATGGATCAGGCACCCTCGCCGTTGTTGAAGATGCACTGAATAAGCAGGGCCTTGCCACCGCTTCATTACGAATCCTGATTCGATTGGGGGGAACCGAAGCCCTGAAAAACTTTGTCCTGGCCGATACCTGTCTGGCGTTTTTACCAAAGCGGGCCATTCTGAAAGAACTGGTAGCGGGCGAACTGGTCGAAGTACCTATTCAGGATTTGACACTCCAGCGGACCTTCTATTTCATTCAGCGGAAAGGCACCGAAAACAATCGACTTGTCAGCGGATTTATTCAATTTGCCCTCCGCTATTATTCCAAACGGGAATAACTCATCTCAAAACGGTATTTGCTTCGTGGCTGGTTAACCGGGATTTTTCGGAAAAAATACAACCATGAACGTAGCTATTACATCATCACTATTAGGCGATTTACACTGTTCGCAATGTGGGAAAACCTACGACCCGTTTAGTCGGCAGACGGTGTCTCGATGCTGTCAGGCTCCTTTGCTTTGTGACTATGTACTGGATGTAGGTAGTGTATTGCCCGGTGATTTGGCCTCCCGGCCTAAATCGCTCTGGCGTTATGAAGAGCTGCTACCTGGTATTCAGCCCGAGAATCGGGTGAGCCTGGGTGAAGGGTTTACACCGATTCTGACCCTGAATCGACTGGCTAGCCAAAATAATCTGCAACACCTCCTCCTGAAAGACGAAGGACTAAATCCGACGGGCTCGTTCAAAGCGCGCGGGTTAAGTATGGCAATTTCGAAAGCGAAAGAAAACGGTGAACAGGCCTGTATTATTCCAACGGCTGGTAACGCGGGGGTGGCAATGGCCGCTTATTGTGCACGGGCTGGTATGGAAGCCGTAGTCGTGATGCCCCGTCACACGCCTGATGCCTTTAAGGAAGCTTGCCGGGCCTATAATGCTCGCCTTATTGAAGTAGATGGGTTGATCAACGACTGTGCGGCCAATGTGCAGGAAATCAATCAGTCTGGCGCGTATTTCGACGTATCGACCTTAAAGGAACCTTATCGGCTGGAGGGTAAGAAAACTATGGGCTTTGAAATCGCTGAGCAGTTGGCCTGGCAGCTACCCGACGTGATTGTTTACCCGACTGGAGGAGGAACCGGCCTGATCGGCATCTGGAAAGCGTTCGATGAGATGCAATCGTTGGGGTGGCTTCCGCAGGAGGTAACCCTGCCGCGCATGGTAGCCGTACAGGCTGAATCGTGTTGTCCCATTGTGACCACCTGGCAGGGCAAACAACTGAATAGCAAGCAATATGTCGGGCGACCTACTCTGGCCAACGGACTAGCGGTTCCGCGCCCAATCGGCGAACCACTTATTCTGAGTGTGTTGCTTGAATCGGGTGGAACCGCCATTGCCGTTTCGGACGAGGAGATGGTGAAAGGTGTACGCGAACTTGCCCGGTATGAAGGAATTTTTGGCGCGCCAGAAGGCGGGGCTGTATGGGCAGCTACCAAAAAACTGCTGGAACAAGGCTGGATTCAACCCAACGAACGGGTACTGCTTCTGAATACCGGATCGGGACAGAGCTATCTGGATAATCTGAAGGGGAAGCTGACCGATTGAATGCTAAAGCGGTTGATTGACGCAGGCGATTCCAACGCGTCAATCAACCGCTTTAGCATTCAATCAAGTTATAAATTAACCGCCAGCGTTTGTCCTTTCCGGCTTTTGAAACCTTGCAGAGGGGAGTAACTGTCGGTTGTTTTTCCATAGTACCCCGTACCGTCGTATTCACGGAGTTGCGGATCGTTCTTGCATGCGTCAGAACAGGTCCCCTGGTGCTCGAGGCCGCAGGATTCGCAGAGGGTAAAATGATTGTTGCAGGCAGGGCTCGCGCAGTTGACCATCCGGCTGGTAGGCGTGCCACAGCGATGACAGGTCGATATAACGGCCGGATTGACCTGGTTAACGGGCACCGTAACCCGATTGTCGAACACATAGCATTCGCCGTCAAAATCTTCACCACCCGCTTCCATACCGTATTTGATGATGCCGCCGTGAAGCTGGTACACATTGTCGAATCCCTGTGCAAGCAGATAAGCCGACGCTTTTTCGCATTTAATGCCGCCCGTACAGTAGGTGACAATCTTTTTGCCGGAGCCTTTCAGGTGCTCGATTTCTGCTATGTGTTCAGGCAGCTCACGCAGGTTTTCCATGTCGAACGTAATGGCTCCTTTGAACTTGCCTACCGAGTGCTCATAATTGGACCGCATATCGACCAGCACCACATCCGGGTCATTTTTCAGGTTCAGAAACTCGTCGGGCTCAACGTAAATACCCGTTTGCCGGAGCGGATCGACAGGGAGGTCGGAGTGAACAATTTCGGGTTTTACCCGAACGTGTAACTTCTGGAACGTATGGCCGTCGGCTTCATCGACTTTGAATTCAATACCAGCAAAACGAGGATCGTTGCGAAGTGTATCCATATAGGCTTCGCAATCGGCGGTCAGGCCCGATACGGTTCCATTGAGACCTTCGGGGGCGACAATAATCCGCCCCAGCAAGTTAAGGTTGAGGCACAGCATATGATGTTCCTCCCGATATTGCTCCGGATTCTCAATGGGCGAATAGATGTAATACAAAAGCACTCGATACGGTTTCATAGGCAAAAAGTGAAAGAGTGAATTACCGGGCTGGCGCACCAGTGAAAGAGCGGATTCGCAACGGCAAATCAGACTCCTGATTAAGGCTCTTTTCAAATACAAAATTAAACTCAAAACACGAAAGTTCGTTATAGAAGGAATAAAGGTATCTGTTTGCGTATGCATATCGCCATTACTGGAAATATCGGTGCGGGGAAAACTACGCTGGCCGAAATGCTGGCTACTCAATTTGGCTGGGAAGTTTTGTATGAAGCAGTCGAGGGGAATCCGTACCTGGCTGATTTCTACGCGGATATGCCGCGCTGGTCATTTAATCTGCAAATCTTTTTTCTGAATAGCCGCTTTGCGCAAATGAAACGCATTCTGGATCGTCAACAGGCTATAGAAGCTATATCCGGTCGGCCAGGGGTAATGATTCAGGATCGGACCATTTATGAGGATGCCGCTATTTTTGCCCGTAATCTGTACCAGCGTGGCGATATGACCGAGCGCGATTACCTGACATACCGACAGGTGTTTGAAAACATGACGAGTCTGGTTCGGCCGCCCGATCTGATGATTTACCTTCGAGCCAGTCTGCCCCGACTTCGCCAGCGCATTCGAAAGCGAGGGCGGGATTTCGAACAGGCCATAAGCGATGAATACCTTGATAGCCTGAATCAACTCTACGAAGAGTTTGCTTCAGGCTATCAGTTAGGACCTCTACTGGTACTGGATGTCGATCGGCTGGATTATGTAGCTCGCCCGTCTGATTTCGACGAAGTAGTGAGCCTGATCAATACGTCGCTCTCCGATTTATAATCCACTAATAATTCGGGCGTATACATTATTGGCTGAGTTCCCATCGTAGGTTTGCGTAGCATCATTACTCACATTGACCGTAATGTTGGCCCCCCCTGAATTAGCAGTAGTACAGGTAACACTAAAACCCAGCAACGCCGTCGCATTGGTGGTAACAATTTACCCTTTATTGATCGCCAGGGCACTAATCGGGAAAGTAAGGCGATCGACCAGCGTGTTTGAGGCATCATAACTATTGAGCTAATCCCAGTTTCCCAGATTTTAGTTATTGCTACCGACAACTTTTATGGTAGAAGGTAAATACCAGGCTGTTCGGAAGACTGCCGCCGATGGGTCCAGTAAGTGGGGGATGGCGGCAAAAAGAGGAGAATCTGTTACCAGGTACAGAATGGTGAGCAATACATTGCTTGTTAGGCTATAGTTTTTCATAATTGATAGGTTTACTTGATGAGGATCCTTTTGGTTGCTTACGAGGATTGTAAGGGAAAGTTAAAATTTGGTTACAGGAAAAATGATAATATGTAGAATAAATGTTATTTTTTCGTTAAACAAGTAAGTGTACAGGTTTTAAGGCAATCGCTTATCGTTAAAGACTCCTCTGTTTAGCGGGTAGTTGTGAAGTTTGGCTTAGTAATTGCACAAGTGCCTTTTCCTGAACAAACATTGGTTTTAACCATCAGCCTTCTTTGTGGCGGAGCTTAGTTATTGAGGTGATTTAAGCGCTCAAAATGCTGATCTTAAGATGCTTTAATAGCGAAGGAAAAACAGTTGTCGTAAAAAATAATTACCGTATTGGGCTTTGGCGTAATTCTTGTAACCGTGATTCGGTAAGTAAAAATAACTAAGTAATGGCATGGGGAGCTGATAGCATAATTCCAGGAAATTTCCAGTCAGAAACTTAGATTTTACGATGGAAGCTCAACCAGATTTGTTGAGAACTGAAATGATTTACTCAACCGGTTTGCCTATCGAATGATTGTCTACATTCATCAACCAGCCAGTAATCCTGCTGAATTACTTTCCTGGCCACCCTTACGGGTTTATTCGAGCGATAGCGGTGCAAAATGGCGAGCTGTTGCCGACTTAATGTATTTGCGGGGTGAGGCCAATTATACATGGCTTCATTGGAGGAGCGATCCGCCCATATTAGTCCCATACACGCTTAAACGGGTTGAAGCCAAGTTGCCTTCAACCTGGTTTACGCGTACGCATCGGCATTATGTGGTAAATCAGCGATTTATGGAACGAATCGAGCTTGGCAACGCCAGTGCCATGTTGCATCTGACAAATGGGGCTGCTTTACCGATTTCCCGTCGTAAATGGTCACTCCTACGCCGTGAATGGGCTGGTGTGGAGGCTGCGGAAATGGCTGGGCCTGAATCCCGTTCTGTTCGCCCGGCAGTCGCCCCCAGACTAACCATTTTTCCGCCTGAGAAAAACGTTTTTGCGTCTATTCTGATGCGCGACTAGGTCGTTAGCGAACTAATTTCGTTACCTATCGAGTCCATGCCGATTTCTCGTTGGTGACGTGCCCCCGTTATTTTATGCCATATACCCTAAAAAAAAGCCTGACAGCAACTGCTGAATTCAGGCTTTTAGGCTTATCGTCTTGTCAGATTTAAGGGTACTTACTAGGAAATAGAATTGTGCGCATCCGAACAAAAATACCCGACTCAAGGGCGGTCGGGTATTTTTTATAACTAATTGATGAGTTTTATCCTCTACATACGTCAGATCGTAAAAGGTGGATTGGTGCCCAACTAAAAAAAGGTAAAAAAGTTTAATCCACTGGCTCAATTATATCTGGAATCGACTGAAACTATTCAACGCTAGAGCGGTTATTTCCATAAACAACCTATATAATCATGGACAAAAAAGTAACCACTCTGGTTGGACTGGCATTAGGAGCATCGTTGCTGGCTGGTTTTGGGATTTATAAATTGATCAGTAACAAACGTAGTAAAACCCATAAAACGTCAGCACCCGAGTCCGGTGTTGGTCGAAACGGCTTGGCGGATGGGTTTATTGGCAATGGATTCGTCAAAAGTACTGGTCTTTACAAAGGGATCGATCTGGCGAACGGTCTGATCGGAGGAGGTTTGTATAAATTGCGTGGGGCTCATATAGGCGGCTGATCGTTCGGTGCCAAGAGTTTTGCCACGTCAGGGCTCATGAATATTCGGTTTACCAATGAATATAAAGAGAGCCGCAGAGGATGAGCATGTGCAATAATTAGGTCTTTTTTACGGTTCAGCAGCTGTTTTTACCAGTTCATCCATCTGAGTATTTGGCTGGCATAGGGGGCGTTTACTTTTGTCTGCGAAACAACGACACAAGACTTAAACACCCCCTTGCTAATGGACACATTGCTTCTGCCTCACTTTACATCGAAACGCTCTATTCCTATACAAACCATCGAATACCTGGAAGCCATGGGTAATTACACGATGGTTCATTTGATGGGACAAAAACCGATGCTTGTAGCGATCACGCTGAAACGATTCGAAGAACGATTGCCCTCCTTCCTGCGGATTCATAAAGGGATGCTGGTAAACCCTGCTCATATTGTTACTTACCGAATTCGGTACGAATCGAATCCATTTGTTGAACTCTCGCGCGAACGGCAGCTAACCGTATCACGTCGGCAGATTCGAAGGTTAAGACCAACCCTGGCCGCTTTCTCAACGGTTACTGCTAAATCCTGATAATCAAATCAGGCCTGTGCAGTTTTAGGTTTTCTTATCATCTAGTTTAAGCGTACTTTAGATTTAAAGAAACAGGCCATGCTAACTAGCATGGCCTGTCTAATTGCAAGGTGTAAAGTAGACATTTAAAGACAGTTAAATACCATATATGTAAACCGCCAGCTATACTACTTACTTATTGGTAAACAATATTAATACCATAGTCTATACAAAACAAAACTATTTTAGTTTGTTTAATTACTTTTTAAATAAATTAGACAAACTAAAGGCTTTCATAATTAGTATTCTATTGAATAGAGTTTAATCTGGGTGACTGGTAAATAAAAAGTTAATCTTACGTGTATTTACGTAACTATTCTGTAGAGGTAATAGCAGCGCCCAAGTTATGTGTACTGTATGGGACCTGACCTTATTCCGTAAAACTTCGTTTACTAGTCGAATTTGGTGTTGGAAAATCAGGGGGAATGGGAATATCAACTTTACCGGTAGCTGCCCACTGGGCCCCTCGCTGTAGCGAAGTAATGAAGCCTACACATTCGACAGAGTAGTCGACGTGGCCTAAGGGCGTATGGAAAATCCGCCCCTTTCCGTAGTTGATGGTCATCAGCATAGGTTCATTGCGACCCGTACCCTTGTTCTCCGTAGACGAAAAGGCGGTTGCCAATACGGCCATATTCTCGGCTGGTCCGCGCAACCGATCGTACATCTCATCTTTCGTATGCATCCAGGTTAAGGGCATTCCTTTCGTGATAGGATGATTCGTGTCGCGTACGGTAATCAAAAACTCCTGTTGTGCACCATGCGATCCGGCCCGACCAGGTTGCTGGTCTCTAATCAACTTTCCTTCGTTATCATAATATACGTAAGGACCATCTTTCTCGGTTCGATCACCCCAGCCTCCCAAACCAATCATTTTGTTATAGGCAGGCCACAACGGAAACGAATTATCAGCCGCATGGACCACAACCAGGCCACCCCCTTTTTTTATGAAGCTTTCGAAGTCAGTCTGCGTTTCATCGGACCAGGGAGCGGCATTCCAGCCAAAATTACAGACAACAAGATCATAGTTCGAAAAATCGGGGTGAAAGCTGGAATCTGCTCGGGATTTTGGCAGTGCTTTCGTTGTCTGAACACCCGGAATTTTGTATTTGTCAATTAAATCTGCTCCGTTCCAGGTATAATACGTTCGTTTTACGTCGACCGAAAATTTGCCTGTCTCTTCCAGGTAACGCTTGATCATAAACGTGATTTTGGGCCACTGATCATGGTTGTTCTGCCCATCAACGATTAGTGTCCGAATGACTTTCGTTTTAGTCTTATTGGGCGATTGTGCTAATCCCGCGCTGGTAATGACAAGCAGCAGAAACAGAGTGTATAGGGGTTTCATAAGAACTGTTTGGCCATAATAGATTTACGGACTCGGAAAATGTAGTAGCTGGATGCAAAAACGCGAAATGGATTGAATCTACTTGAGCAGTTTGGGAAACTCTTGTGAGCGACTATCAGTAATGTTTGGCTGATCTCCAGTCATTGAGCTGAACTGAACTAACTACCGTATCGTAGGCGTGGCAATTGACTTATTGCTAAATGGTCAAGATCAAACTTAACAGATCAGGGACAATAAACGGGTTGGCCAACAGGTGAAGCGGCTTGCCGACCGGATGGCAGTATCTGGTTATAATTTAATCGTGTAATCAGTCGGGGTGCTAGTTCGTAATTGTACTGCATAACCAGTGCATCGGAAAGTGTCTGCATCATGCTGACACCCGGCCGGTAATAGGGAGTAGTAGCTGGCGATACATAGCTGAACTGGCTGATCAGTATATCCTGTGGAAATTGATCGCGCCAGTATTCGGGAACGACATACTGATATCCCCGAGCGGGCTGAGCTTCCAACCTAACTAGTTGATTCACGTAGCCTTTGACCTGAAACTCGCGATACTGATTCCAATAGCTACCGCAGGTACCAAGAACCTTCAAAGGGTCACCACCAACCATAAGTGGAAATGTCTGACAATCACGGAGTGTATCGTGTGCTAGTCCAAAGGAATGGCCTAACTCATGAGCGGCCAATTCAGCATTGGCATTCAAGCAAACCAGGAATGGACCTTCATAGGTGGAGTAACCTGCATAGGGGTATTTGGGATAACCCGTTGGGAGGGTTGGGTCTTTCATGAAAAAGACAATCCGGGTAGCTGCTTTAGCTTGTTTGAGGGCTACCAGCTTCTGGGTGAGTGGATCGGTTGAATCCGCAAATAGTTTATTCATCAAGCCTTCCGGATCTCCACTATCCTTGAAACGAGCCATTTCATCGGCCGACAATGGGTAGATGATATGCTGAAAGACGAGTTTATTCAATTCCTGCGGATGTTCTGGTTGGGCACGGTTTAGAAAATCGACAAAAACTCGATTCTGATATGGATCGTAATGATTACCATTGATTGTAGGAAACGCGCTGACGAAAGATGGATCAGTGAGTATGTAAAGTAATCGAATGGTATCCCGCTTATTGGATGGTAAGTCTGCAAACGTGCGGGCTAGCCTGGTACCCACTATTACCGATTGAATGCCGAAGATCTGTCGGGTATTTCGGTCGATAGTCAGTTTTACCTGATAGGTAGCGTTACGGGTAAATTGATGGGTAATTCGAGGTGACTGGGTACTCACCTGCGCAGTGCTATCGCCAAAATTCCAGCGATAGGTGGCTCCCTGCTGACTTGAATCCGCCTTAAAAACAACTAGTCCATCCTGCTGGGGAACTATGTGAACAGTAAAAAGCGCTGTTTCCGGGCTATCTGGGGGCAGCTCTCTTGAACAAAAAATTAACAGAGAACTCATAGCCACCAGGCAGATGGGGAGCCATTTTCCAATAGGCGCGATGTTGTGGATTATCGATTTCATCGACGTTTGTATTTAACAGTTGAGTGTGAGGCAAAAATTTGCCAGGTAAGCTCCGCCAATAGGAATCAACTGATGGGTAAGAAGCTCATCAAAAATTAGTAGGTTGATTACTCTGTAAACCTAGAATGTTCCACCTCTTTTGGCCTTGATCTACTATTTATACAAACCGAAAAACAAACAAGCACTTACTAGTAAGTGTAAGTGCTTGTTTTTTAGTTTGTTATGTGACCACGGGGAGACTCGAACTCCCATGCCGTGAAGCACCACCCCCTCAAGATGGCGTGTCTACCAGTTTCACCACGTGGCCGATTCGGTTATCGAGGTGCAAATATAGCGTTTTAGCTTTTTTCTGCAAAAGACGCCCGTAAATCTTTTGCTTTTTTCCCTGCGCCAGGGGGGAAACCGACGAAAATTTCGTACTTTTATCTTTCTAAATTAAAAGATTAAAGCCCATATAGTATGGCACTTGAATTAGTCGGAAAGCTCATAAAAGTATTACCCGAAGTTACGGGGCAGGGTCGGAATGGAGCCTGGAATAAACAGGAATTTGTTATTGAAACACTGGATAGTCAATATCCTAAGAAAGTTTGCATGACCGCCTGGGGTGAAAAAGCGAATGATCTGAAGCAGTTTGCCGAAGGTGATACGCTGAAAGCCACCTTTAGCGCCGAGTCTCGCGAGTATAACGATCGTTGGTATACGGAACTGCGTGCGTTTCGAATCGAACTGACCGATGGCGATAGTGCCCCGGCCGCACCGGCAAGACCTGCTACGATGCAACAACCACAAGCGCGTTCAACGCAGCCAGCTCAATCGTCGGCTATGTCGTTCAACGCAGCCTTTGACGAGGAAAGCAACGATCTTCCATTTTAACAACAGCAAACGAAGAAGGGTAAGAACAAGAGAATGGATATACCATTTTCTCGTGTTCTTACCCTTCTTCGTTTAAGATTCTTTTTGTGATTCGGCTGGGATTCGAACCCAGGACCCATACATTAAAAGTGTATTGCTCTACCAGCTGAGCTACCGAATCAGTTGAACAGATTTCGCTTTTGAGAGCGTCTTTGTTCCTAATCGCGGTGCAAAATTATGGCCTTATTTCGTTCATTGCAAGCTATTCGTCTTAAAATAAGCCTATTTTTTTGTTTGCTGTCAGTTACTGCGCTGGCACAGACGGCCTTAACAGATTCTCTTCATCGAGCAGACTCGCTATTTGCCAGAGGAAATTACGCGCATGCTGCCTATTTATTTGAGATGGCTTTGGCTGAAGGGCATACCGCTACTGACCCGATATTGTTAAAACTTGCCAGCATTTATGAGCAGCAAAATGACATTCCCCGACTGCTTTATTATCTGGATGTCTATTTTGATAGACACCCGGACGATGCTGTGCTGCGCCGAATGAATGAAATCGCTCGAGCCAATAATCTCAGCGGCTATGAGACCGATGACCTGAATTATTTCTACCTGTTTTATCGAAAATACGGAATTTATTTTCTCCTCTTTTTGCTAATTCCGGCAGGCTATGTCTTTAGTGTTCTTATCCTGAAGGTGATCCGCAAAGAAGAGATCCCAACCCGCCAGAAGTGGATTGTCTTTCTGTATCTGTTCCTGTTACTCATCTTTACCAATTTGCCTGAGGGGGTTCAGTCGGGTATTACCAGCCATGATCGGGTGCTGCTTCGCACCGACCCTTCTGCGGCTGCACCCGTAGTAGAGGTGATTGGTCGTGGACACAAGCTCAATATCCTGGGCAAAAAAGATATCTACCTGCGTATCCTCTGGCATAATGAACTCTACTTCATCCGACGTGACAACGTTTGGATAATTTAATGAGCGAAAGAGTGAATGAGTGAAAGAGCGAAATGCTGACGCAAACTATTCTTCACTCTTTCACTCTTTCGATCATTTCTTAAGTGGCGAGTCTTTTTCTTTGGCCAGCGTGTTGTAGACGAGTTTGTCGGCAAGGCTGGGTAGCCACTTATTGATGAATACGGTCAGCTTCCCCTGGGTGGTTAGAATAAGTTCACGCTTACGGGATTTTACCGCTTTTAGAATATGATCGGAGCATTCTTCGGCGCTCATCATATTGCTTTCGTCGCGCATGGTTTCACCTTTGGCATTACCGTGGGCATCCAGAGCGGAGTAACGAATATTTGAGGCTGTAAATCCAGGGCAGGCCGTCAATACGTGAACGCCCGTATGCAATAGTTCGGTGCGAACAGCTTCCAGAAACCCGTTCATCGCAAACTTGGAGGCCGAATAGCCTGACCGTACAGGAAGTCCCCTATATCCAGCTATCGAGGAGATACCGACGATAGAGCCTTTTGATTCGATAAGGTAGGGTAGGGCGTATCGGGTAGCGTAAACGGTTCCCATAAAGTTGATGTCCATTACTTTCTGAATCACCGACGGATCGGTATCAATCAGCATGGAACGCATGGAAATCCCCGCGTTATTGATCAGAACATCCAGGCGGCCGTATTGAGCGATAGTCTGTTCGATAAGCCGTTTGACATCGGCTTCCACACTGACATCGGCTGTTATGGAAAATACATCTATACTGGCCTGCTGTAGTTCACTGGTTACGGCTTGTAGCGCGTCGGCCTTGCGTCCGCAGATGACAATATGAGCTCCTTCGCGCCCAAACGCAAAAGCCAGCGCCCGGCCGATACCCGACGAAGCACCGGTAATCAATACAACTTTATTTTTCATAGAGGGAACAAAGATAGAGCAATTCGTCGATAGTAAGCAGGGGTGAATTGAATCGACTCACTGCCTGCCAACGGCGATTAACGAATCAAGGTAACCGTTCCTTTTAGGGTTCGTTGGGTGGTAAGGAGTAGGTAGTAATAGGTGCCGGTAGGGGAGTTGGTGCCGTACCATCGGAATTTAGGGTCAGTGGACGAAAAAATGGTAGCTCCCCAGCGATTAGTAATGTCAACACGTCTGAACTGCTCGCTACAGGAGTTTTCAGGTAAGTCTTTGACGGCAAAATAGTCGTTGATCCCGTCGCCATTGGGGGTAAATACATTTGGCACTTTAATGTCGGCCGCGAATGTTGGGTTGGTAACATGGAAGGTGACGGTCGTAGTAGCGGTATGATTGGGCTGGCAGGATCGATCATCGACCACAAAATCCACCACAAACGTTGCTTCGGTTTTCCCTGCCATTAGTTCGCAGGTGGGTTTCCAGTCAAAAGCCGATCGGAGCGTAGGCAAACCTGATTTATTTGTGAAGTTCATTCCCAGATCTTTTACATCGAAACCACGTCCTGTTCCCGAAAGTTGAATCGTATCCCGGTCGGGGTCATTGCCCAGCACATCGAAAGCGGTGTGCCCTGTCGAATCGTTTGGGCTAACGGTAAGTTCAACCACAGGTTGGGGGAGTGTCGTTTGAACACTAGGTGGCTGACTGGGTTTGCCCACTGCCGACAGATTGACCGTAACCGTATCGCGCAGGTTCTGATTACAGCGGGTATCCGTAACAATAAAGTCGACTATGTAGTTGGGTTGGGTTGCCTGCGTACAGGTTGGTTTCCAGGTAAAGAGCTGGGAGACCTTTCCCACTCCCGAAGCTGATCCAAAAGTCATACCTGCCTGGGTCAGCGCAAAGCCTCGCCCCACAGCCTGAATGGTAATATTGTCGTTGTCAATATCATTGCCGAAAGCTGTGAATGTCAGCGAGGTTCCTACATTGATTTTGGCCAGATTGTTCAGCAGGTTGGTACTGGCTGTTGGCTTATGGTTTAGGGATGGAGTTATTGATAGCTGGATGCTGATGGTATCGCTAAGCCCTTGCGGACAACCATCGTCGGTGGCTCGAATCATAAGCGTAACGGGTTTGCCATCGGCACCAACGCATCGGCCAAAGCAGAATTTCGCCTGTAACGTATCCTTGCTGCTTCGCGTGAACAAATCGCCGGGGGCAATGGTCAGGCCAGGCAGTGACCCACTCATATTGATAATGGTAATGTGCTGGTTCGGGTCAATGTCGGTAACATACAGACTTAAACAGTTCGTGTCCTTTTCGGCAATGGTGAGCACGGTTCCTTCTTTATAAAAGGTTTTCTGACCGTCGGGCCTGAAAAGGAGTTGGGGAGCGTTGTTGCGGGGACAGTCGATCACTAGCACCTGAAAATCACGCCGAACTACCCCGATCCGTTTACCCGCCCGAAATTCGGCTACTTCGACTGAAAAAACGAATAAGCCTGCCCGGTCGGGCGTGACGCTCAGTAAACCGGTACGGGCATTGACGCGAAGGGGCGCCGAACCCGGAATTTCATTCGCAACAGAGATGCCGGTATTCCATTGAATAGTCGGATACGGGCCTGAGTAAAAGACGGGTTGATCAAAGGGATTGCTGGGATTACTGGGAATGGGTATTGCTGCCGTGCTGAAGCCATTGTAAGGAGTAACCAGCGTATAGCTCAGACTATCACCATCGGTATCTTTGGCGCTGAAATCAAGTGTGAAGGGTTGCCCAATACAGGCATAATCGCCTTTAGGAATTGTAAAATTTGGTGACGAGTTTTTGGTCGATAAAGCTGGAAATTCCAGGTAGAAGGTCGAGCCTGCCCCGCTGGGATTGACAATATTATTGATGACTCCATTTCGACAACAACGATCCCACGAAATGTAATAGCCGCCCGGATCGTTGAAGATATTGGGGTCGAACGTTACGTCGTTACTGTATTTGATCAATAACGTACTCAGACTCGATGTGGCACAGGCAGGTCTGGTATATACAACAGGTTGTTCACTAACGTAAGAAAGAGCGAGCGCACCCATAAACTGGTTAGTCCGTTTGGAAAAAATACCCACCCGGATCACCCCATCTCTAGCACCCTGACTGCCATTAACAAGGTCGAAGTACAGATTCAGGTTGACCCGGTGGGTATAAGTTGACTGAGTACCCAGGTACCGCAGTTCAAGTTCTCCCCCGACGATGTGCGTTGCTGAGCTGAAGTGGCTGATAACCAGAAGGAAGGATGTCAGTAAAAAAGGCAGCCTTATCAGACGGTACAAGTTGAGCATAGGGTAGAAATTGTTCGGAATGGAGAGTGTCCGAAAATGGATGCTTAAATTAGCGACTTTTTAGGACTTATGCGTAGAAGGATTCATAAAACACCCGAACGGTTGGCAAGCGTCCGAATCGATGCGGTGGCTGCCGAAGGAAAGTGTATTGTACGTACCGACGAGGGCGTAATTTTCGTAGATAATCCAACCGGAGGGCCTGGTGTGGCTCCGGGTGATCTGGTCGATCTGCGCATTACAAATCGAAAAAAACAGTATCGTGAAGCGGTAGCCGAACACATTCATGAATGGTCGCCGGTGCGTGCTGAGCCGTTTTGTGAGCATTTTGGTACCTGTGGCGGCTGCAAGTGGCAGCATATTCAATACAGTGAACAACTGGGCTTTAAACACCAGCAGGTGATCGATCATCTGACTCGCATCGGGAAGGTGGCCCTGCCCGAAATACGGCCTATCCTGCCTGCTCATCCCACTCAATACTACCGGAACAAACTGGAATTTACCTGTGCCGAAGGGCGTTGGCTGACCACGCGTGAGGTCAATACCGATCAGTTGATCGATCAGCGAGCGGTTGGCTTTCACGTTCCGGGCCGGTTCGATAAAGTGCTTCCCATTCATCATTGTTACCTTCAGCCCGATCCGTCCAATGCGATTCGACAGGCGGTGAATGACTACGTATTTGCACATGGCCTGACGTTGTATAACCTGAAAGCACACACGGGTTTTCTGCGGACACTGATCATCCGTACTGCTGCCACTACGCAGCAGGTCATGGTAACGTTGCAGGTAGCCCAGGATAATCCCGAGATGCTCAATGAGTTACTTAGTTACCTTCAGACGCAGTTTCCTCAGATTACATCATTGAATTATATCCTGAACACGAAGAAAAACGATAGCTATCAGGATCAGGAGGTAATCAACTGGGCGGGCAAACCCTACATTGAGGAGCAAATGGATGAAGCCGACGGGCCACCACTGACGTTTCGGATTGGTCCTAAATCCTTTTACCAGACCAACGCCCAGCAAGCGCATAATTTGTATAAGATCACGCGTGAATGGGCTGGCCTTACCGGGCGCGAGCGTGTGTATGATCTCTATACCGGAACGGGCACCATTGCCTTGTTTGTGGCCCGTCGGGCAAAGCAGGTAATTGGGGTGGAATATGTTGAGGCTTCGGTAGCTGATGCGCGAATTAATGCCCAGGTTAATAACATTACCAATACCACATTTGTAGCCGGTGATATGCGGGATATTCTGACGGATGGCTTTTTCGATCAGCATGGTCGGCCGGAAGTGGTTATTACCGACCCTCCTCGTGCAGGTATGGACGAAGCCGTGACGCGGCAGCTGCTGAAAGCGGCTCCCGAACGGATTGTATATGTAAGCTGCAACACCGCTACCCAGGCCCGCGATTTAGGTATTCTAGATGAAAGCTATCGCGTGGCCGATGTGCAGCCCGTAGATATGTTTCCGCATACGCACCACGTCGAGAACATTGCGCTTTTGGTGAAGCGGTAAACGAATGGATAATGAATAATGAATAATGTAAGCAATCACGCAGAATTACCTTTTTCTGTATGACCCCGATGGGACGGTCGGCCGTTGCCGTCAGATGTTTATAGTAGATAGCGCCTTTCTATAAACATTTGACGGCAACGGCCGACCGTCCCATCGGGGTCACACAAAATTTCATTCAATTTAATCCTGCGAGATTGCTTACAATGCAAAGCCTGGCTATTCCCCATTATTCATTAGACATTATCCATTATCCATTACGTTAGAATTCCAGATAGGGCGCTAGTTTTTCGATGGTTTTGGCGTCCAGAACGCGAATGGGTTTTAACGATTCGGCAGACGTGTAGGCACCGTGCTGTTCGCGGTAATTGACAATAATCTGGGCCTGACGACGGGATAAAAACGGGTGACGGTCCAATTCGTCGGCAGTAGCTGTATTAATGGGAATCTTACGGACGCCCGACTGGACTTTACCGAATTTCAGCAACTCCTCCAGAGCCAGCGAGTCGAGCCCGTAAATGTCACGGTATTGCTCGGTTGAAACGAAACCACCGAGGGCATCCCGAAATTTGACAATACGACCAGCTAGTGTGCCACCAATGCCTTTCAGAGCTATCAACTGCGAGGTATCAGCCGTGTTAATATCAAAAGGTTGCAGTACGGGTTTGGCAGGGCGTTCGAAGGCATTAGACCGATTTGACAAAGCTGGGCGCTCTGTAGATGTGGGCGCTTCTGTAGAGTAGGGTTTAGAGCCAAACGATTGCTTGGACGGAGCTTCTTTCAGGGTAATATACGGCTCAAGTTGATCGTAAAGCTCCGGCGGGAAGTCATAAATACGTAGCAAATCGTCTTTCTTTCGAAACTGCCCACCTTTGCTCCGAAATTTCTCGATTCGTTCGGCCAGCCAGCGGGGTAAACCGAGTTGCTGCCACTGAGCTACGGTTGCTGTATTTGGATCGAACGGAAACAGTTTAGGTTCACTGAAGTGTTCACTAGTGGTTTTTTCTTTTTCGGAACGACTGCCATACCGGGGTTGTTTTGCTTCTTCCGCCTGCATGATTGCTACCAGACTGTCCAGTTTTCGTTGATCGGCTGGTGACGAGTCGATGGGTTTCCGATCCGCAAAAAAACGATATACGAACGGAATCAGGAGAAGCAATACGGATAGGAAAAGCAGAACAAGAAAACCTCGGGCTTCTTTATGTGATAGGCCAAAATAGTCGCGGATAAGCGCCTGAAAACGATTCAGCATGAAAACGATTTGTTGCGGTGTTATGTAACTGCCGCAAACTAAATCGTATTATTATGCTACGCAACTTTTTGAGGGTTTTAGTTGACTAAATGCCTGTTGTGTTGAGGACGACGGGCCTGCCATTTACGATATACATATACACAGAGCCATGCCGCCAGTACCCCAATACCAGCCCCTGTCAGTACATCCAGCGGATAATGAGCGGCCACATAAATCCGACTGTACGACACAACGATAGCCCATACATAGCCTAAAATCAGCCAGGGATACTGCTTTCCAAACAACAACCAGAGACAGGTGGCCAGCGCGAACGTATTGGCAGCATGGGATGATGCAAAGCCATACGGCCCTCCACATTCCATAACGGGGTGAATCAGTTTCTGGAGTGTAAAGACATGGCAGGGACGTAACCGATGGGTGAGCGGTTTTAACACCGACGAAGCCGTCTGGTCGCTGATCGCTACAGCGGCAATGAGGGTAATTAATAGACCAATGGCCTGTTTTCGATAGCGGTATATGAGCCAGCCTATCAGGAGGGCATACAGTGGAAACCAGCTATTTCGCTCCGTTACCCAAATCATGATCGGATCGAGCCAGGAAGCATAATGGCCGTTGAGCCACAGAAAAAGATCAGTATCGAGTTGATTAAGCGTTTGGAGCACTGTCAATGGCCACTTTGTGGTAAATATCCTGCATCGGAATAGTAAAATCGCCAAGTTGGATAGCCATATCAAGAGAATCATAATCCTCGTTAAGCCAGTGACGACTATCCTGTTGTTTGGTGTACACCGACACGAAATGTACTGCCTGATCGATGTAGACAATATGCTGCACCGACTCGAGCTGCTTATAACAACGTAACTTGGTCGATAAGTCCTGGCGGTAGGTTGAATCGGAATGTACTTCGACCAGCAGATAGGGATTAGTGATGCCTGCTTCCTGCCCTTGCCGAAGTATAAGCTGACTTTCGCCTTTCATGACCAGCACATCGGGTTTCACAGCCAATTCACAGGCTGAAACAAAAACCAGTTTATTGCTACCCATCACCCGTATATCGGGCTTGTCATAATAAATTGTTCGTAACGCTGCCCCAATATTTAAAACAATCGTTTCGTGTCTGTCACTGGCCATGCCGATTCGTGCTCTGATCTGTCCGTTAATGTATTCGATGTCATAGTCAAGAGGAAACGATTCGTCGCGCAACTCATCCAGCAAGGCCCAATACTCATCCAGTGTGGCCGAAATGAAAACTTCTGGCTCCTGTTTGAGTCGCTCGGTGATTTGCGTTACAAGTGAGGCCGTGGCAACCATAGGCGTAGTTTTTGATAAAGATACGATTTTCGATTTGTAGTTTACAGTAGGCTTATGCAAAATACGCTGATGCGTTAGCCTACTGTAAACAAGGGCAACGATACGCTATAGCACCAAAAATTGCTTCAAATAATTCCGGGCGGTCAGTATGGCGGTTTTTACATCTTCGGGGCTGCCTTCAAAGGCTTTGTCTTCGACTTCAATACAAACAGGGCCCCGGTAGCGAACGTCGGTGAGTGCGGCAAAGAAATGACGCCAGCGTACATCGCCCAGCCCCGGTAATTTAGGTGAATGGTATTCGAGTGGATTGGCCATGATACCCACACGATTCAACTTGTCGGGATACAGCTTCACATCTTTCAGGTGAATGTGGTGCAACCGATCTTTATAGTCATAGATTGGTCGGATCTCGTCCATCATTTGCCAGATCAGGTGGCTAGGGTCGTAATTCAGACCCAGCGCCCGCGAAGGAATAATCTCGAACATACGATCCCAGATGGCGGGCGTTGTTGCCAGGTTCTTACCGCCCGGCCATTCGTCATCAGTGAACCACATGGGGCAATTTTCTATGCCAATCTTTACGTTACAGGCTTCGGCCTCTTTCACAATGGCAGGCCAGTGCTCGGCATAGAGTTTCAGGTTTTCGGTGATGGTCAACGAAGGGTTTCGACCAATAAATGTATTTACGACTGGGATGCCGAGTTTGGCAGCCGCCCGGATTATTTTTTTAATATGTTCCCGGTAATAGTCAGCCTGTTCAGGGTTTGGGTCGAGTGGATTTGGATAATAACCCAGCCCCGAAATCGAAACCTTATAGAGCCGTGTCAGCGTCCGAATCTGATCAATATCCAGATTGTCGACATCAATATGCGTTACCCCGGCATATCGGCGTGTATCGGCATTACTGGTAGGCCAGCACATGACTTCAACGCAGGAAAACTGATGCTCCGACGCAAATTTTAATACACTATTCAGATCATAATCGGCCATAATAGCCGAGACAAAACCAAGATGAAGCATAGACGGGTTTACAGATTAGATGGAGTAAAGCGGGTGGAAACCCGCAAGTATGAAGCGTGAGTAACGGGTTCCCACCCGTTTTACTAATATCCTTTCGACTCAGCTATTGGGCCTGTCGGCGTATCGGCCGAAACGGCACCAAAGCGACGGTAAGCTTCTTCCATAATGGCTGCTGTGGCCGAAGCGCCCAGCCGGGAAACTCCCATCTCTTTGACTTTCAACAGCCCATCGAGCGTGCGAACGCCACCAGCCGCTTTGACTCGCACATCGGGGCCAACATGGTCGAGCATGAGTTGCAGGTCGTGTTCAGTAGCACCTTGGTAACTGTACTTACCATCGGCACCCTTCACAAACCCGTATCCGGTTGATGTCTTGACAAATTCAGCGCCGACTTCTGTACAGATTTCGCAGAGCTTGATTTTGTACGAGTCGTCGGGCAGGTAATCGTTTTCAAAAATGACCTTCAGAATAGCGCCATGTGCCTGACAGGCCTTATGAACAACCCAGATCTCGTCGCTTACATACTGCCAGTCCTCGCCCAGCACTTTACCGATATTAACGACCATATCAATCTCCACGGCTCCATCCTGGCAGGCCTGTTCGGTTTCGGCAACCTTAATGCTTGTGGCACTATTCCCATGAGGAAAGCCGATGACTGTGCCCACCAGCACATCAGAACCAGCGAGTAATTCAGCCGCCATGCGTACGGCATAGGGTTTTATGCAAACGGAAGCAACATCGTAGTTGAGAGCCAGTTCGCAGCCCTCACGGAGTTCGGCATCAGTCAGGGTAGGGTGGAGGAGCGAGTGATCGATCATTTTGGCCAGCTCGCGGATTAGGGTAGGGTTCATAACCGTATCGGAAAATGGTCGGCTAAGTTACGGGATTGACTGGAAAAGTAATGGGAAAACGAGCGATTGCATAAGCTGTTTTTGACTCGAATAGCGAGTGCTTAGAGAGCACGTGCCGTTGTGGTACGGAAACAGCAAAGCACAAAGATCATGGCTTCGGTTATATTTTGTCAAATCAAGGCTTCTTAACAGGAAGTCAGATTAAGTAGCAACCGATTTATTTTACTCATTAAAGCCATGACCGAATATCAAACACCTAAAGACCGGGCGTATACCGATACACTTATCAAGTCAGCTCCCAAAGAAGCTGCGGCATTCCTGAACCTTAAGCATACGGCCGAACGCAAAGATGGTGTTATACCGATCAAATATCGTGAACTGATGTCCGTAGCCGTGGCGCTAACCACTCAATGCGCTTACTGCATTGAATCCCACATCAATAATGCAGTCCAGGCAGGTGCTACTCGGGAAGAAATTGCTGAAACCGTTTTTATCGCGGCTGCGCTGCGTGCTGGTGGTGCTGTTGGCACCGGTTTAATGGCTATGCGTATTTTCGAAGAGGCAACCACGCCAACCGTTTAAAAATCAATGCTTTTTAATGGTTAGTATTGATCGACACATTGCCTTCGGGATAGAGACACGGGTATCGGAACAGTTAAATTTCTGGTAACAAGTTGAGTGGAGTAATAGGAGTACTCAACTTGTAAGCTAATCCAGTCGCACCCAGATGATGCCGGAGAGTGAATCGCCGGGTGCTAAAATGGCTAAGCCTTCACCATTGTTGAAGGCATTTACATTGGCAGTTTGGGGCTCAATGGCGATGCTGTCGCGTCGGGGTGGAGTGTAGCATACCAGGTAATTCAGTTTCCCTTCGCCGGTTTGCTGGCCAACGATCAGGCGTGCCCCCGTTTCTCCTGATGTCAGAATGGTTTCGGCGAAAGACTCATTGTCGGTTGGTAGGCTGGTTGGTGTGACCAGAAAAGGTGTGTCTAACTGTCGTTTGTGGAGTTCAATGATTTCGGCAGGTTGAAACGGGTACTTACTGACAGGAATCATGTGATCGTCGAGTACAATAGCAGTTCGGCCTGGCAAGGCCAACGTCATTCCGTCAACAAACTCAGCCGTTCGTGCAGCGTCTTCAGTAAACGTAAAGTAAGGGTGCCATCCAAAAGCAGCGGGAGCCCGCGTTGTTCCCGTATTCTGGGCTGTATAGCTGATTTTCAGCGCACACATTCGGTCGTCAGCCGGGTTGCTACCGTGCATGAGCCGATTTGCCTGGGTCAGTTGGTAGGTAACAGTCAGAACGAAGGGGAATGGGTAGCCGAACGTATCCCCTTCATATGAGTAACGGAGTACGAGTTGTGCATGCGTTGAGGTAACTTCCTGATTGACCACTGTGAAAGGGCGCCCATGAACAAAACCGTGTATGGCATTGTCGCGGTAAACCTCGTTCATTTTTACGGCATAGTCTGTCCCGTCAAACTGGTACACTCCATGCCGAATCCGGCTGACAAATGGGTACAGGAATGCGCTGGCATAACTCTCATCGGCCAGTAGTGCCTGGGGGGATTCAGGAGCCTGAATCAGCGCAAACAGATGACGCCCTTTTCGAAGGACCAATCGACGAAGAATTGCTCCAAATTCTGGTATCACCGTAATGAATTCACCCGTTTCGGTGTGTTCGAGCACGTATTCGGTAAGTGGAGCGCTGCCCGTTGGTAGAGGGCCAAATGGTTGGGTAGTGATCTGAAATGGCATCCTGTTCGTTTGACAAGTTCGTATTTGGGTAATCCGTTTTGGCCAATGTTTGTTTATTAACCTTTGTTAATCTCAATAAAAAAATGAGAATCAGGATAAGGTAGACAGATTGGGTATGAGGTTTACATTTCGCCTTCAACGCCGAGCCCAAATAGGGCAAAATCGTAGCGAACAGGGTCTGATGGGTCGAATAGGCGAAGTGTTTCAGTCAGTTCCAAAGCGGCTTTCCAGTCGGTTTGTGGCCGGGTAAGTAACGCTAACTGCCGGGCTACCCGGTTGACGTGTACATCAATAGGAATTATTAGCTGCTCGGGCCGGATGCGGGTCCATAACCCAAAATCGACTCCCCGATCATCGCGACGAACCATCCAGCGAAGAAACATAAGTAGTCGCTTGCAGGATGAGTTGCGGGCTGGCGTGGCAATATGCTTTCGGGTACGTTCGGGGAAAAAGTCGGTGAGGCCACAAAAGTGGTCGTGAAAGGCAATCAGACCTGCCTCGACGGTTTGGGTTGTATCTGATCGAACGGCGCTATCCGGCAAAAAAGCATCTTCCAGCGAATTATGATGCTGATAATACTGGCGAAAAAAATGAAGGAAATAAAGGGCGTCGGTTGCGTTGAACGTACGGTGTTTGAACGATAGAAAACGCTTCAAATCACTTTCCTGGTGATTCCGAATGAAATCGTAGGGGGTGCCATCCATGAGGTCGACAAGCTCAGCCGATTTTTTCAGAATTACAGGGCGTTGCCCCCAGGCCAGCACGGCTGCCCAGAATCCCATGATTTCAATATCCTGCTTCTGGCTGAATCGATGCGGTATGCTGATCGGGTCGCGTTCAATGAACGAAGGCCGATTGTATTGATCGGCCTTCGCATCTAAAAAATTCTTTATGGACGAAAAATCGACGGGTTTCATTTACTTTTTCCTCCACTAACAATCCAGGCTAAAGCACGTGAAATGCCCGAGAAGATGGCCAGCAGGGTAGACATAATAAAGGTAAAAACGGCAATGAACGGATAGGCCAGGGTAAACATTATACTGAAGGTAATGTAACCAGGCGACGATTTCATTTCCTCATCACGCTCCCGGTGTCTTCGGGCAATCCGTTCTTCTTTGGTTTCCATAACTTATCGCACAATATAACTTACCTCTGCCCGAAAACGCCGATCCTCGGGTGAAAGTTTCGAGAAAGCCTGACTTGATAGCTTAATCAGAATCTTGTCGTTGATGCCTGTATTGGGTAACCGACCAATAACTTTTACCCATAAGCTCTGATTATTGAACTCATTTCGGACCTGTACCAGCGTTCCAATGGGGGCCGTGCGGTGTAGTGCCAAATATTTGCCTGAGCCATCAGTTCCTTCAATCATTTCGGCAACACCACTTGACGAAATACGGCGTCCCTGGGTTGGCATGGGGGCGTCGTTGCCTGGACGGGGTGGTTCTGGTTCCGGTTCGGCAGGTTTCGTCCCAGAGGCCGACGGACGGGTAGGGGTGTCTGCCTCGTTCCGGTGATCAGATTTGGGTTCGGTGTGGGGAGTTGGCCGGGTCTCGTGAGGGCGTGGTTCACTGGTATTTGTATCGACCGTATGAGCGGGCGCTGGTCGGCTCGGTGCATCGGCCGATTTGGTGCTGGCTATCGAATTGGACGGGGTACGGTCCAGATACGCTCTTTCCGAAACAATCAATGGCTGGCCGATCAGTACGTTGTTGCCGGGCAGGTTGTTCCATTTACGAATATCGGCCTGCGATACGCCATACCGATTCGCGAGGCTGTAAAGGGTTTGACCGGCTTCGACCACGTGGATGCCCGACTGAGCCGGATCGTCTGACTTCTTTACTTCTTTTTCTGGGGCTTTTTCGGCTTTAGGAGCGGGTTTGGTTTCCGCAATTTTCTCCGTTTCCTTCTCTCGCTCCCGGGCTTCTCGTTTGGCTTCTTTTGCCTGCTTCTTTATTGCTTTATCAATGGCTTTTTCCTCTTTTCGCGTTAGCAGGCCATCTGGAACCGGAATCAGAACAAGCTGGTCATAGCGAACAGCGTCTTTCATATCGGGATTAGCGGCCTTAATCTCTGCTACCGATCGCTTGTATTTTCGGGAAATAGCGTAAAGTGTTTGCCCTTCATCGACCCGGTGTACGATAAACCGCTTTCCGTCTTTTTTCTCAATACGAAGGGAATCAGTGCTAACGATGTGAACGATGTTTACAGTGGTTGCCCGTGCTGAAGGAAGACTCAGGCAAATAAATCCACTTAAAAACAACAGAGTGGAATAGAGGGGAATTATTTTCATGGGTTTATACGCAGCCAGACTTATCCGGCAAGTCGGTAGTCAGCTATATAAACGGTTTATTTAGTGAAATATAGGTAAATGTACACCTGAAATTGCCAGAAATGTGCAGTACATGTAGTTATTCGATCAAGCAGGGATTTATAGATTTTTTTTAAAATAGATTAAACTGTTGTAAATCAGTATGTAGTATAAAAAATGCCCGCTACGGTTAAGGTAGCGGGCACGAGTATAAGAGAAACTACGCCGATCTTAGTTGGCCGTCAGCTTCACAATAATTCCAGGACCATAATACAGGACATAATACGTATCTGTACCTGCCGAGCTTAACAGAATATCGACCGGGGTGATGGCTGGTGTAAAGAGTGTCTTATTCGGATCGTCACCGCTGGCTACCCGAGCCGTGGTCGAAAAGCCAAACTCTGTAACCAGCAGTTTACCTCCCGAAGTGAACGTTAAGTCGGTCAAGCCTGAAAAGCCTGATTTATAGACTGATGGTGAAAGCGGGGGCGTGCCTGCACCAGCCACCTGGTAGATTTTTGACTGTCCTGCCGGGAACGGAAATCCAACCAGCGAAGTGACGAAGAAATTTGAGCCATCAAAAACAATGCCCGTCGGTACAGGGTCGAGCGTTGGAGGGCCTGGAGCCGATGGGAAGCCTGGGTTTGGGGTATCAGGTAAAATGGAATATACACTTAAATTTCCTGTTGTTTTATCCCGACGGATAATGGCGTTACCACCTGCATCAGTTATGAATAGATCGCCGTTGGGGCCAAAGGTAAGGTTATACGGGTTGGAGTCTTCCGGATCAGGCGCGTTCGTATGAGCCTTACGCACAAAGGTGCCTATATCAAAACCTGTGAGGGTGCTGGCTGAAATAGGTGCACTAACGCCGGGTACGAAGCTTGAAATATCGACAATGTAAAGTTTTTCTTCGACACCGTGCAGGATATATAGTTTACCATCTCTGTAAGCAAGGTGGTTAAGTCCCTCCGGCGAATTTTCGGGGCTAATAGCCGAGACAAAGCCAGTAATTGCGGGATACTTGGCTCCAGCTGGTGTAATAACTGTTACCTGACCATTGTTGACTGTACCACTACCGGCTTCGGTAACCCACAAATTGCCTTTAGGATCATCGGTAAGGCCAATAGGTGATTTCAGTCCAGATGCAAAAGGTGGCCCTTGAACGGCTGTCAGGCCTTCGGGACTGGGAATTCGGTGGTCCTGTATCACGCAACTGGCTACGCCAAATACAATAATGCTAACAACCAAAAGGGTCAGCATGGAAGGGAAATAGTAGCGTTTCGGGAACATAGCAACGTTAAAATAAAGTGATTGAGATTAGTGGTCAATAAGTACTTTGTGGAAAGTATACAAAGTAAATAGGAATGTGATTTGGATATGGAAATCTAGCTAAAGAGTTGATTATACGGGCCTTTAGCGAACAGATTTTGAGTGAACGGTCGTCAGGCGTAACCGATCCAGTACGAGTAAATCAACCGACCAGGTAGGGGACTTGAACTTGGCATTTGAATCTGCTACTCTCTGATAAGGCGAGTAGTAAGACATAGCTATTTTATGTAAGGAATAAAATAAGCCCGGACTTCAATGGCGAATCCGAGCTTACGAGTCATCGCTATTATTCACACGAAACTATTTCTCTTGAATAAGTACGTGCTGTTGACGGAAATGTTCTGGCCCACACATCATTATAATCAGAATTTAATTCAAACGAATAACGCTGAGCGTAAGAAGCTATTTATGAAAAATGCCTGACCTCAAACGAAGTCAGGCATTTTATTCTCAACCTAAGTGCTTTCCAAAAACCTTCTGTAGTTGCATTAAAAACAGATTAAAACGATAATCCTACTCGTTCTACTTATACATAAAAAAAACACCCGATTCAACTGATCGGGCGTTTGAATATCCACCGTAACTGTGCTTACTTGATTCACAGTAAGACAATCGCAATAATTAGATGCTGAATTGTACGAAAGGTAATGGATGCTCAAATCAATTTTAAAAGCTACGATTCATAAGGTTAAAATAAGATTTGGTCTGTTCAGCAGACTTTAGTACGCTTATATCTTAAAAAACCTTAATTATGAACTGCTAAAACACAACCGGACGTTTCCAGTTAAACTAAATGATACAGTTTCGTTCGTATTGCCATATAAGTCGAACGAAATCCCGACGAATAAACCACCAACTGAACATATGCAAAATTACTCGATACTCTGGGCCGATGACGAAATAGATCTGCTAAAACCCCATATCCTGTTTTTGAAAAATAAGGGGTACGACGTTACGTCTGTAAACAGCGGGGCTGATGCGTTGGATGAAGTAGAGAACAGCAATTATGATGTCGTTTTCCTCGATGAGATGATGCCGGGGATGACTGGTCTGGAAACGCTTTCCCAAATCAAGCAAATGCGTCCAAACTTACCCGTCGTAATGATTACGAAGAGTGAAGAGGAGCATATTATGGAAGAAGCTATCGGTTCGAAAATTGCCGATTATTTAATAAAACCCCTGAATCCCAATCAGATTCTGCTGTCGGTCAAAAAGATTCTTGACAATAAGCGGCTCGTTACCGAGCGAACCAATATCGGGTATCAGCAGGATTTTCGGAATATATCCATGCAGTACAACGACCGAATGGATTTTGACGAGTGGGCAGATGTCTATAAAAAGCTGATTTATTGGGAGTTGGAACTAGACGGATCGCAGGATCGGAGTATGTCGGAAGTGATGAACATGCAAAAAAGTGAGGCCAATGCCGAATTCTGCAAGTTCGTGATCGACAATTATGAAGACTGGCTCAACGATCCGAAAATGAGCAGCCCGATCATGTCGCATCAACTGATGCGAAAAAAGGTGTTTCCCTTACTGAATCAGGGCGGCACTCAGGCTCCGCTGTTCTTTATCCTGATCGATAATCTACGCTACGATCAGTGGAAAGTTATTGAGCCGATCCTGGCCGAATACTTTACGGTGGAAGAAGAAACCTCCTACTACTCTATTCTGCCGACAACGACCGGCTTTGCCCGAAATGCTATTTTCTCCGGCATGATGCCCAGCGAGATGGAACGGAAACACCCCGACCTTTGGGTGAACGATGATAGTGAAGACGAGGGGCTAAATAACCACGAAGAGGAGTTTCTGCGACGCCAGCTCGATCAGAGCCGCCTGAACGTAAAGATGTCGTATAACAAGATTTTGAACGTAAATCAGGGGAAAGCGCTGGTTGATAATTTCAACAACCTGTTTCAGAACCAGTTGAACGTAGTGGTTTACAACTTTGTGGATATGTTGTCGCATGCCCGCACCGATATGGCCATGATTAAAGAACTGGCTCCTGATGAGTCGGCTTATCGGTCGATCACCCGTTCGTGGTTCCTGCATTCTCCTCTGCTGGAGTTTGTTCAGAAGATTGCGGCCAAAGGAGGGCGACTCATTGTGACAACGGATCACGGTATGATTCGGGTGCAGAAACCGGCCAAAATTGTGGGCTATCGCGAAACAAATACCAATTTGCGCTACAAACAGGGCAAAAACCTCGGATTCGATGAAGATCACCTCTTTGTTGGTCGTAAACCCGAACGGTTATTCCTACCCAAGCCTCATGTATCAACGGCATATGTTTTCACCCTGGAAGATTACTTCTTCGCCTATCCGAACAATTATAATTACTACGTGAATCACTACCGGAATACGTTCCAGCACGGTGGGGTATCCCTGGAGGAAATGATTATTCCGTTTGCCTACTTACGGGCTAAGTAATAGACGTAAATGATTGGTGGAGTGAGTGCGTCCGTTTCGATAGCGAATTACTCACTCCAACTTACGTCATTAGAAGGTAGCGAATATATTCTCCATAACATACGCATGGGTGCCCAACCAGTTGGCAGCACCGTCGAGTTGAGTAACTTCAATGCGTAGGTCATTCTGGAAATCACCCAGGCAGTACTGCCGGATGGCCTGCTCGATAGAAGTCAGGATGAAAGTTGATGCTTTAGCTAATAGGCCATCCACAACAATCATTTCGGGGTTGAGCAGGCTGATGGCTATCGACAGTCCTTTTCCTAGTTGGAAGCCTGCTTCATTCAGGATCTGAATAGCATACATATCATCCTGTTGGGCCGCAAGAATCAGTTCATCAATATCGAGCTCATCGACTCGCTCACGAAAAGTTGCCAGTTTGGAGGGGTGTCCGGCCAGAATATCGCGTTTAGCCCGGCTAACCAGCGCGGAAGCCGATGTGACGGTGTTCAGACAGCCGATTTTCCCACAATGGCAAAGCTCCCCAGCCGGATCAACCTGAATATGACCTAGCTCGCCCGCAAAGCCACTGGCCCCCTGGAAAACCTCGCCATTGACAACAATACCCAACCCGACCCCCCAGTCTATATTAATAGCGAGCACTTGCTTCTTGCCTTTAGCCCGGCCAAAACGGCTCTCTCCCAGCACCGTAGCTTTGGTATCGTTGATCAGATAAACAGGCTTGCCAGTCTGTTTAGAAAACCAGTTGGTTAATGACGAATCGGCTGGGTTAAGACTTTTATAAGTAAGATTTAAGCCTCGGTGTGCATCAATCAGCCCCGGCATAGAGATTCCAATGGCCAATATGTCATTGTTGCTGAGTTCAGAGGTAACCAGGGCGTTCGTAAAACACTGGACCAGCGACGGCAAAAAGGTTGGGTTGTCGACGATTCGAAAGGCATAGTCTTCGCGAAAAACCAAATTCCGACGGGCATCCATCAGCAGAACTTTGGTGTCGTGCGTACTCACATCCAGTATGGCGATATAATTCCGCTTGGTGTTCAGCCCAAACAGCACCGGACGGCGACCATTGCTGCCGATCGCTATGCCGATTGGCGATACCCATTGATCGTCAATAAGTTCTTCGATCAGACCTGTTACAGAAGGAACGCTGCCATGCAACATTTTTGTGAGTTGGGCCAGTGTGCTGTTACCTTCGGAATATAGATACGCAAGGGCTTTACGCTGTTTTTGTTTTTTTTTATAATCAACCACCGACTGTTGACCCAGAGAGTCATCGTCGGACATAACGACAGCATTCATTGACTACAGACAGATGAGACGTTTGACTATAAGAGAGTAATCCATACGTCGCTTGGGACCCATCAATGGGTTGAGTTGCTTAATCAGATAACGGGTTGGTGGGTAGCAAAGGCACTAAAGATAGTAAAGTTTTAAATCAGTTCTTTCAGAAAGCGCATTCATTGCAATAAGAAGTTGACTAAACTGGCTTATTGCCTACAATTCCTGAAGCGCACCCGAAGAAATAACGTGTGGTGTGGCAGGTTAGACCGGCTTTCTGAAAGAGTTGCTGAGCCTGCTGTGTATCTTTAAACTGGGTACAATAAATTCCCAGCATGCGATACGTTTCCGGATTACCCAGAAATGTGGCACCGAGAACAGGGATAACCCGGCGCAGATAGAAGAGATAGAGTGCCCGAAGCAGCGTAGACCTGGGGACAGACACTTCGATGCATGAAAACTGACCGCCTGGTTTAAGAATCCGGTTTATTTCCTGGGCTAACTGGCTGATCTGGTCGCTATTGAAGGTTTTTAATCCAAATGATACGATCACATGATCAGCCGATTGGTCTGGTAACGTTCCCGCCAATACGTTTTGTTTGTAGAGGTGAATCGTATGCTGAGTAAATCGTTTTCGTTGTCGTTTCTGATCCGCGTACTGGAGCATCCCTTCCGAAAAATCAACACCGATCAACGTGCCACCAGGTCCTATTCGCTGACAGATGTAGTCCCAGGTTTCGCCCATACCCGTCATGAGGTCAATCACAACCTGCCCCGGCTGAATGGCCAGTTCAGCCACGCATTGCCGACGCCATCGATTCGAAAAGCCAAACGAAGTAATCGTATTCATACGCTCGTAGGTAAGGCTCATCTCGTTGAAGAGTTGCTCAACAAACTCAGGCTCGTAAATTGATTGAGTATCTGTGGGTTTTTGAAAGGCCATATTCAGTTTCCTCGTTTACCAATACCACCGCCACCCGGTGTTTCGATTCGGATGCGTTCGCTGGGTTGCATGGCTCGGGTGAATATGCCCGGTAGCGCTTCTTCGTCACCATTCAACAACCTCACCCACTGGCGGCCGGTTTGCCCTGCATCGCCCCCATGGAGGCCATACGGAGCTTCCACGCGGTGCTGACTCAGGAGCGTAGCCTGAACAGGTGCTAGAAATTCGATCTCGCGAATGATACCATCGCCACCTCGCCATTGACCATCGCCACCGGAGCCAGTACGAATGCTGAATTGATGCAATCGGACGGGGTAGCGTCGTTCCAGTTCTTCCGGATCGGTAAGTTTGGTATTGGTCATATGCTGATGGACGGCCGAGCGCCCATCAGCGCCATCGATAGCCCCGGTACCCCCGCCAATGGTTTCGTAATAACCAAAATTGGCATTGCCAAAGAGGAAATTATTCATGGTTCCCTGGCTACAGGCTGCCAACCCCAGCGCTTTCAGTAACGTATCGACCAGGCGCTGGCTGACTTCGGTATTGCCTCCAACAACAGCCGGACATTCGTCTTTACGGTTGTCGGGAAAAACGGGATTCAGAAACGAGGATTCTGGCAGAACGAGGTCAACGGGAGCCATTAGCCCTTCATTCAGGGGAATGTCGCGTCCGCACCATAGCCGTAGTACATACAAAACGGCACTGTACAGAATCGATATATTAGCATTGAGGTTGTTCGGATGAACGTCAGAGGTTCCCGTAAAGTCGAAGCAAATACGCGATTGTCCCAGATTCGGATCAGCTTCATTGCTGGTCGAAATGGTGATTTTTAACCGAATCTGATGCCCGTCGTCCAGCGATTCGGTGGCCTCGAAAACTTGCCCAATTAGTGGTTTTAAAACAGCCGTAATCGCGTCGGCTGCCGATTGCTGAAGACGGCTCATGTACTGATGGATGGTGGGCAATCCGTGTTGTCGGACAAGGGTTTGTAACGCCTGTTCACCGGCTCGGAGCGAGGCCAGGGCCGCTTCGATGTCGGCTTTGTTTTCGGCTAGCGAACGAGTGGGGTAGGGGCAGTTGGTAAACCGGGCGGCTAGTGCTGAATCCCACAAAAACTGACCGTTTTTCACCACGTATGTAGGCTCCAGCACTACGCCTTCTTCAACCAGCGATACGGCATCGGGGGGCATCGATCCCGGTACTTTTCCACCAATTTCAGCATGGTGAGCCCGGTTGATTACATACCCGATCAGTTGGTGATCATCGGTAAATACGCCACTCAGAAGCGTTAAGTCGGGCAGATGAGAGCCACCATACTTGGGATGATTCGTGATCACGACATCGCCAGGTTCGAGCGGAGGCAGGGCATTCAGAACCAGTCGGGCACAGATACCCAGACTACCCAGGTGGACCGGAATGTGTGGGGCGTTGGCAACCAGTTCAGCTTTTTCGTTGAGCAACGCACAGGAGAAATCAAGCCGTTCTTTGACATTTACCGAAAACGCTGTTCGCTGCAATTGAGCGCCCATTTCTTCGGCGATAGCCCGGAAGCGCTGCGTAAATAACTCAAGCTGAATGACTTCACTGGCATGCTTACCTTTCTCCTGTTTCGAATCTACATTGGTTTGCTCCTGAAAATTAGTCGAAATGTCTTCTTCGTAGTCTGCGATATAATCGACAAGGGCATTTTTATTAGCCTGAACAATGACTCGCCAGCCGGGTTCGATGAAGGACGAGGAGGTAGTATTGAGCAATAAGGCAGGGCCCCGGAAGGTATCGCCCTCCTGTAACTTTGTCCAGTCGTAGGCTGGATACGCATCGGTCGCAAAGGTAGGCACTGCATGCCGATGGCTAACCAGGGCACTATGTATAACCTGATGGGGAGAAGTTGTGCTGACCATCACGCGGACACTCTCTACCTCAATGGATCGGTTTTGGGGGAAGTGGCCATAAAGATGCTGGTATTTGTCCCGAAAATCAGCTTCCAGATGGTCACTCAATGGAACATCGACGGTGGCTTCCTGGCCTAGCAGACGCAGAAATACTGTAATCGCTTTGGTTTCGACGGCTACCTGCTGACCGACATCCTGCCGTAGCGTTTCGGTAGCAGTATCGGTCAGACTACTAACGATGGCTGGCAGCTCGTGCTCCACGGTTGCAAGTGGTTGTAAGACAGAGCGTGATGCCAACCGTTCAATTTGAGCCTGACCAATCCCGTAGGCACTGAGTAAGCCGCCGTCGAAGGGTAAAATGAGCTGCTCTATCCCCAGCAACCGCGCAATCGCACAACCGTGTAGTCCGCCAGCACCACCGAATACCAGCAAACTATAGTCTTTTGGATCGAATCCGCGCGATACCGAAATCTTCCGAATGGCCCCGGCCATTGTTTCATTGGCGATTTGTTCGAAACCACGCAGTAAGTTGAATGAGTCTGTCTGGCTTCCTGTTTTTTGCTCCACTTGGTGCAAAACCACTTCCAGAGCAGCCTGCGCTTTTTCAGGGAAAACCGGAATGCCAAATTGCTTCGGATGGAGTTTGCCCAGTAACAGATTAACGTCGGTAATGGTCAGTGGGCCACCAGCGCCATAGCAGGCTGGGCCAGGGTTGGCACCGGCACTGTGAGGCCCAACGCGTAACTGGCCCGATGTAGCACCGTGACTTTCGAACCAGCAGATTGACCCACCTCCAGCCGCTACCGTTTCGATAGCCAGTGCGGGAAGCTGCAAATCGAACGGGCCGATTTTGGTCGAAAAACGATAGTCTAATCCGTTTTGGATACGGGCGACGTCGGTGCTTGTACCACCCATGTCGAGCGTAAGCATTCCTACGGTTGATCGGGTAGTGTGGAGTTGGTCGCCTATATCAGCAGCACCAATAACGCCCCCTGCCGGTCCACTCAGCAGACTATCTTTCGGCTGAAACAGGTCGGCTCGAACCAGCCCGCCCGAACTTGTCATGATGCGTACGGGATTACCGCCCAGTTGCTGCTGCACATTATCCAGATACGACCGCATAACAGGGGTTAGGTAGGCATCGACAATGGCTGTTTGCGTACGTGACACATATTGGGGCGTTACAGACGTATCGGTCGATAGCGTTATGTACCTGAAACCAGCTTGGGTTAGTGCCTTCTGGAGTTGATGCTCATGGGTTGGGTTTCGGTACGCATTCAGAAGCGATACGGCAATTGCATCAGGTTTTAGTTGTTGAAGTTCGTTAATCAGACTGGTGCAAATCGGCTCCGTTAGCGGTAATAGCGTCTGGCCATCGGCAGCTATCCGTTCGTCGACTTCCAGAACGGTATCATACAGAACTTCGGCGGGTGGAATCGCTAACTGGAATAAGTTAGGTCGTTGCTGGGTTCCGATTTTAAGTAGGTCTTTAAAGCCTTTGGTCACCAGCAGGGCTACCCGTCCTCCTTTTCGCTCTAGCAGTGCATTCGTACCTTTTGTCGTGCCAAGTCGCATCTCCAATGCAGGAAAAGGCTGGTTGAGAGGGGTTTGTGTCAGGAGCCGGGCTGCTAAAACGGGAGCCTCTTCACCGGTGTACAGCTCAACTGTATGTAACGCCGACAAGATGTCGGAATGCTGCACTACGTTTCTTAGTATTAACGCTCCATCAACGCCCAGTGAGTCAATGGTAGATACCTCATCAGTTTCGAGTATGCGGAGCTGATACCCGTTGAAAATAGCCGCTGTCAGCCAGGGAGCAACCAATTTGCCATGAATTAATTGTCCACGTAAACGGCTACTGCTGAGTACTTTGGTGCGGTGTAGGGCGCCGTTGGGATCAAGCGCAAGACCATCGGTGAACGTGCCGCCCGTGTCGATCCAGATCTGGTACATATATCGTTAACGCCCTCTGTGCGGAGCGCGTAAGAAGGTCAAAAGACAAAACTAAGACTGTACTGTGGCGAAGTAAACCAGCCAGCCTGAATAATCAGGGCTTTTTTACGAAAAATAACTTTGTATCTGTGAAGCAGATAATGCTAACGACCTCATTGACTAGTTGTCGCCCTACATCAATGTAGCAACTTGACTCCAGCTTGATGGTAAGCAGCCAAGAGGTCGGATGATGCTTCGTTGTCGGTAACCAATACATCGAACAGAGTCAACGGAGCAAACTGAAGATATTTGGTCGTTTCCAGTTTTGACGAATCGCAAAGCAAATAGACCCGTTCCGATTGTCGGGCCATCGCTACGGCCGTACTGGCTTCCTTTTCACTATTGGCACTCAGGCCATTTGCCAGCGAAATACCATCGACGCCAATAAAAGCCCGATTGGCCCGATATCGGGCCATGTGTTCTTCAGCAATCAGTCCATGAACCGCTTGTCGTTCCTTATCGACCTCACCCCCAATCAGGTTAACCGTTACTTCCGAACTCATTAGTTCGGCTATAACGGGCAGGGAGTTGGTAATGACGGTAATTCGTTTGTTCCGAATAAATGGGCAGAGCCGGAAAACTGTACTTCCACAATCCATAAAAATAACGTCCCCCTCCTGAATTTCGTTGGCGGCCAACTGGCAGATGTAGTCTTTGCGCTCAGCATTGACGGCCGTTTTATTGGCAAAACGGTGCTTATCCGTAGCCAGACTTACTTTCATAGCCCCACCATGCGTCCGATAAATTAGACCTGAAGCGGCCAGTTGGGTCAAATCCCGTCGAACAGTCATTTCGGAAGTTTGCAGTAATTCAGCCAGATCTCGCACATCGACCGAGCCCCGTTCTTCGACCGTTTGTACAATTCGGCTTTTCCGTTCTTGGAAATTCATTCGCAATTGATTTGATTTGAACAAAAATAAACAAAATATAACAAAATTGAACAAATGCATGCGGATCGCGTACAAATAACGGAGGAGAAACTGCTTTCAGATAATTGGTACATTCTGAAACGATTTACATTTAATTATCTTGGTAAAAACGGTAAGTGGACAACGCAGCAACGGGAAGCATATGATCGAGGCAATGGGGCTACCATTCTGCTCTATAACTCTCAGGCCGACACGGTTATTCTGACACGTCAGTTTCGGCTGCCAACCTTCGTCAATGGGAACCCAGGCGGGATGCTCATTGAAGCCTGCGCTGGATTGCTGGATGATGAACACCCAGACGATGCCATCCGACGCGAAACAGAAGAAGAAACGGGCTACCGGATTCAGTCGGTACAAAAGGTGATGGAAGCCTATATGAGCCCCGGCTCGGTGACAGAAAAACTGTTTTTTTATTTGGCTCACTATACAGCCGATACCGAGCGGGTAGCCGGTGGCGGTATTGACGAAGAAGAAATCGACATTCTGGAATTGCCTGTCAGTGAGGCAATAGACATGGTGATGCGGGGCGAAATAATGGATGGTAAAACCATCATGCTATTGCAATACTTGCGCCTACAACAATTGACTAACTCGCTGAACTGATCGAACCGTTATTGAATAAAAGCCTGTCCAGAAATCTGGAAGACGTTCAGTAAGTTGTTTGTCTCGTGCAGTCAGGTTCTTCAACCTGACTGCGCGAGGTTTCTCAAAACCGAGTGTATGATTCGTTCGGTTTTGAGAAACCTCACACGTCGGGTTGAAGAACCCGACGCCACACCAACACCCTACAATAAGAGAATACTTAGGCTGATACCTTCTTGTGGTGTCAGGTTGAAGAACCTGATACCACATTAAATGCCATATTAACACGCCACAAAAAAGCCTATGTTACAATAAGATAGCTACTTACGCTGTGAGCCTGATACCGATGCGGCTGGGCTACTTGCTGCGGAAATCATATTGGCAAACAGGCGGTAGGCACCCGGTACACCGGCAGGTAGCTCGCGGAAGAAGACTAGCCCTGTGTACATAAAATGACCCTTGCCGTAGGTAGCGTAGAGTAAACTTCCCTGTTTAGGCGCTTCATTCTGATCGTTGGCCGAGAAAATGGGCTCGTAAGCTTTGTCCCATTCTTTAGCGAAATAAATGCCGCGTTCCTGAATCCAGCCGTTGAAGTCGGCATCGGTAATTTTGTTCGGGTAGTTAAGCAGCGGGTGCTGTGGATTGATGAACGTCATTTTGGCGTCTTCTTCGGTAACCCGCTCAGCGCCAACGGAGAAAGGGTAGGGGCCAAGCTGTGGCAACGATGGGTCATTACGCAGAAACGAACTTCCGGGGGTTACGTACTGGACGATCATGTTACCGCCATTTTTTACATAATCCAGGAGTTTTGGCTGGTAGCGAGCCAGCCACTGGTTGGTGTTATATGCCCGAACCCCCACTACAATCGCATCATAGCCTGATAGATTGCCGTTGAGTTCGGCAGGCCCAAGAATCGTGACTTTACAACCCATTTGCTGAAGGGCCGCTGGAACTTCATCGCCCGCACCCACAATGTAACCGATGTTCTTAGCTGTCACTTTGATGTCCAGCTTTACCAGTTTGGCTTCGGCGGGTGGGAAAAGCGTTTGCGTTGGAATATGTTTGTAGGCAATCTGTCGCAGGCCGGTCGTGAAGGTGCCACTGGACGTTGTCATGCTGGCTTGTAACTTGCCATCTTTAGCCTGATTCGTTGGCACTACGGTAAACGTAACCCGTTGCTCATCGCCTTTGTAGGTCAGTGAGAATGGGACCGATGCCGGTTCAATACGCCAGCCAGTTGGGGCGGTTAGGATGAGGGTTCCCGATACATTAGCACGACCCGCTTTCAGGACCAGATCGGCGCTTTTTGGCGTGTTATCGCTGAAGGTGAACACTCGCTCGGTCAGGTTGGCTGTTACGTCAGGCTGGATGATAAAGGGCCGGTAAATCTCGCCATCGACTGGGTCGGTTGATTTATAAACGACGGGTCGGGTATAGATAAAGCGTTGACCATTGATTTCGACTGTGTAGCTGGCAGCTACGGCTGCTGGGTTTTCGGGCAAACCGATCAGTTGCTGATTATCGACCTGAAACAGCCCTTTATCAATCGGTTTTTCGAGCCAGTAGGGTTGCGAAATCTTCTGCGTTTTGGGAATCGCGAGCGAGGTCGGGTATTGAACGACTTCGTTAGGTTTTAAGGCCAGGTTGAGGGTGGTATCTTTTCCGGTCGAGTAGTGAATACTGACCAGTTTAACGGGAAAGTCTTCCCGACTTACCACGTTCGTAGACACTTTGACCGTCTCACCCGGTGTAGCGGCAAAATCGGTTGGGTTGGTTTCGATCCATAGGCCCAGGCATTGCTGAATAAGTGTTTGCACCTCCTGACGCTTGATTTTTACGTAGTTATTGGTGGTGTCCAGCTTGCCGAGCGACCCGTATAGCTGCACCAGCGCCGGAACTGAAGCCGAAGGCTGGTCGGGCTTGAACGACGAAATGAGTTGTGTAACCTGTGTCTGAACAGCATCACTATTTTTAATCCGTTTCCAGCTTACATCAATGCCGTCGAATGGGTCTTTTTCCACTGGATCACCGCCTTTCAACAGCAGATAATCGATACGGGCATTTCGGTTAGGCGCTACACCAAAGCCCTGGCTCTTGTGCTGGCTCCGGCTTTCAGAGGCTATTTCGCCGTACGATTTGCCCAGTAGCGGATTATAGAGCCCCGTTTCGATACCGATCAGGTTGCCAGCTTCGTCGGGTTTTTTATTGCTCATGAAAGCACCCGGAATGAAAACGTTCCAGAGGATGCGCTTCGCCTGCCAGGGTTTTACATAGGCTAGTTGTTCCGGAAATTTGGTCGGGTCGTTCGAGATTTTGAACGCTTCTTCGCCCAGGTAGCCCGATGCGCTGTGGTGCCCATGTCCGGCGCGGGCGTCGGGTGGAAAGCGGGTGATGATTACATCAGGCTGGTACTTGCGGATGATCCAGACCACATCGGCCAGTACTTTGTCCTGACCCCAGGTTCGTACGGCTTCGTTGGTCGATTTGGAAAAGCCAAAATCGTAGGCCCGGCTGAAAAACTGATCAGGCCCATCGACGCGCCGGGCGGCCAGCAATTCCTGAGTACGAATTACCCCAATGTTTTCGCCCTGTTCGGCTCCGATCAGGTTTTGCCCGCCGTCGCCCCGCGTTAAGGCCAGATAACCCGTTCTGACAAGCCGCCCTTTTGCCATATAGGCCAGAAACAGGGTGTTTTCGTCGTCGGGGTGAGCGGCTACGTAGAGTACCGTTCCCAGGACGTTGAGCTTGTTAAGATTCGATATAATTTCACCAGCCGGAGCCAGTTTAATTGGGCCGTAAGGCACCTGAGCGGATAAGGATAAGCAGAGTAATAAACCAGATAGCAGAATGGGTAGGCGTTTTTGAAGCAACACAGTCGGAAGCAGTTAAGATGGAATGGACAAATTTACAACGAAAGCATAGAAAAGGCTATCCCAAAAGGATAGCCTTTTAACCCGCATTACCTAACAACTAAACGTATTTATTGAAAGATCGGAATTTTCGTAAACTGGTCTGGCAGGGGCTTGGGCACATTCGGATTGGTATTTACTTCATTCTGAGGGTAAATAAACCGTTCAGGCTTTTTGGTGCCTGTGTATAAGGGGATAGGCAACTGGACTACAGGTGTCGCTTTTTCGAGTCGACGGACATCGTTAAAAGCCTCGTATTGCATTAGCAGGAAAATATACCGTTGGCTGATGATTTCATACAGCAGGGCCGTTTGTACCGTTGCTAGCTTTGTTGGATTCGCCAGACCAGTGGGTGCAAAGTCACTCAGCGTATAGGCATCGTATTTAAGGCCGGTAGCTGAAATTGTTTTCCCGTTGATATACCCACTAGCCAGCCCTTTCCGAACTGAGTTAAGGGCATCAAGGGCTTTATCGGTGACACCCAGACGGGCCTGCGCTTCGGCAAGAATCAACTGATTTTCATAATACGTAATGATCGGATGCGGAGAAGAGGCTGTAAAAGCGCCATCGGTCGTATTCGGGTCCAGACTGCCCGTTGCGGTTATGCCGACTTTGAAGTAATGATTGTAGAGCGATGTTTCGTCTGTTTTTGTATTGGCCGATTTAATGCGTGACTGCATCAACACGGGAAGATAAGCCCCATCGAAACCTGTATCGCCTGCCCGGTTTACCCGGAAAAAATCATAGTTCTGATTATAATCGACCCCTTGGCTGGTACCGTGTGGAATCAGCGCATCTCCGGCGGTACTGCTGATACCCGATGTGGCATTGGTAACGGCTTTGGCATAGTCACCAGCATGAAGATACAGTCGTGCTTTCAGGGTATAAGCTGCTGCTTTCCATTTCGCCACATTGCCGCCATAAATGAAATCCTGAGTAGCAATTGCCAAACCTGCTGGTGCCGACAGATTTTGAATGGCATTGTCTAACGTGGTCTGAAGGGCTGCATATACATCAGCCTGCTTGTCGAATGTGGGTGTCGGATACTTTACATCATCGAAGGCCTGGCTATAAGGGATATCACCATAGAAATCAGTGGCTTTGGCAATTAATAGCGCTTCCAATACCTGACCTATCCCTTTTGTCCACTTATCGCCAACGGCATCGGCTTTGGTCTGGATAAGACGAGCCTGACTGGCCGCAGGATATAAAGGACTCCAGCTAAAGTTCTGCGATGACACAATATAGTCGGCATAGCCCTGATGCTGGCGAGCCAGACCATTCAACTGACCAGCCCAGATGGCACCAATTCGTACGTCGGTATCTTCATGGATCATGGCTACTCCCAGCAGCGTTCCTGATAGTAAGGTGGCTACATCGACATCGGTAACTGCGTTCGGATTGCTTTTAATGTTAGGCTCATTAAATAAATCGCTACAACTGCTGAGCAGGGTAATCAATACCAAAGCGACGGAGATTTTATGCGAAACTAATTTTTTCATGGTTTGAAGAAGTTTGGGGATTACGACGAGCCAGTAATAGAGGTAAGGCCGCGTTAACAGGTCGTGTGTCAACTGACTAAGCCAATGGCCTGCCGTAAACCGGATGCCGGAAACAGGTTAGTAGTTGATTTTTACCGAGAACAGAATGGACTTGGTATTCGGGTTAGTGAACCAGTCCTGCCCGCGCGATAAGCCAGCTCCGGTAATATTTACTTCGGGGTCGGTGCCGGTGTATTTAGTCCACAGGACGAGGTTTCGGCCGGTAAGGGCAAAATCAACAGACGACAGGTGAGTAAACTGGCGGAATTTAGGGCTCCGCAGGCTATACGTCAGCGTCACTTCGCGTAGTCGTGATGAACTCCCGTCTTCGATGAATTGCTTGTATGAAGCGGAGTTGAATGCCGTACCACGTCCCTGATACCAGGCCTGATTGAGCGCTACGGGGCCAGCGCCAAAGTCTTTGATTTCGCCCTGGAACTTTGTGCCTGCTGCAATCAGGTTTCCGTTTACATCTTTAATTCCACCAGCCGGAGCAACGGCTGTGTGTCCCTGGTCGGCATGCGTACCTATGTTATAAAGCGCACCGCGTGTACCGTTGTAAAAGTCATTGCCCGACACCCGATCAAACAAAACATACAGCGATACCCCTTTGTAGGAGAAGGTACTACCGAGTCCACCCCGCCATTTTGGATTTGGGTTGCCAATGATTTCGTTGTCGGTGCCACCTTGCGGAAACCCATTGGCATCCAGCTTATACTTGCCCGATTCGTCTTTTAGAAAGTCGGTTGAATAAAAGACACCGAATGGCTGCCCCGGAATCAGGGAGGAGTTTTCCTGGTAGCTGTCGGGCAGGATATAGACCGAGGAGCCAGCCAGCGAGATCACTTTGTTGCGGTTCAGGGAGAAATTAGCCGAGAGGTTCCATTTGAAATCGCTTTGCGGAAGCATGTCGGCACTGGCTTCAAATTCGAGTCCCTTGTTCGATAATTCCGCTGCGTTGATATTCCGAACGGTATAGCCCGTTTCGTAAGGTACGTTTAACGACAGAATTACATCTTTCGTTGTATTGCTGTACGCTGTTCCCGAGAAGGTAAAGCGGTTGTTGAGAAATCGCAGATCGACACCCAATTCGGTTTCGGTTTTCCGTTCAGGGCGCAGGAAGTCATTCCCAGCCGTTGTACTTCGAACATACCCCCCACCGTATAACGAACTGGCTGAGGTCAACCCACCCGCAAACGAATCGCCATAGGAGGCTGGCGAAAAGGTGGTAAAGTTTTGATAGGGTTGGGGCTGAATCCCTACCTGACCCCAGGTAGCCCGGAGTTTACCGAAACTAATCACAGAACTGGATTCCAGCCCTTTCAACTTGCTAAACTGCCAGGCCAGCGCAGCCGAAGGGAAAAAGAAACTGCTGTTCGTTTTTGATCCAAAGGTCGAGGCACTCTCATTGCGGCCCGTCAGCGTCAGGAACACCATATTATACGCCTGTACTTCTGCCTGAGCATAATAGGCGTAGGTACGAATCAGCGAGTTGTAGTTGCTGGCCGACAGGTTGGAATTCAACGCATTCGTCAGAATATCTGGAGCCGTGGGGACAATAAAATTGGTGATGGCGTCGGATAGGATCGCTTTTCGCCGACTGTTGTAGTTGACCCCTACCAGGACCGAACCGTTAAAATCATTGTTGAAGGTTTTGGTCGCATTGATAAAGATATCCGTATTGAACTGCTTTTCAGTAATCCAGTTTTTCGACAGATAGCCTCCCAGATAAGTCGATGAATTGCGGGCAAAACGTTCCAGACGGGCATCGGTAAAGTTGTCGATACCGGTACGGCCTGTAATGGTCAGCCATGATTTTGGGGTAATATTCAGCTCTACATTCCCCGTGATTCGGTCGACGTCGGTACTGTTTTTGTTATTATTGATGTTCCAGACCGGGTTTGAATAAATGGAGTTCTGATCGATCCCAAGCGGGTTCCGGTACGATACGTGTACGTCGTTGAAGACCTGCCCTGTCGCGTTTGTATAGGTGCCGGTATAGTATGAATTGTCGAAATCTGGTGGAGTACGGGTTCCGCCCAGCAGAATACCATCCAGGTTATCACCCTGTTGCGTACGAGACGAATATACCTTGCTGTACCCTACGTTAGCCGATGCCCGGAACCATTCGGTAAACTGACTGGCTACATTGACTCGGGCCGTGTTGCGCTGGTAATTGCTATACGCCTTGATCACCCCTTCCTGGTTCAGATTCGAATAGCTGATCATGAAGTTTGATCGGGCATTGCCACCGCTGATATTCAGGCTATTATCGGTGAAATGCCCTGTCTGGAATACATCATTCGTATGATCGTAGGTATCTTTTGCGTTTTTCCCTCCATGTGGACTAGCCGTGGTTCCTGACGCTATGGCGTAGCGCTTCGTGCCATCTGGAAAGGTAACAAAACCCTGGTAGCCCGCAGCCGTAGGATCGGTGATGTATGTGTCCGGGCCGCCGGTACGGTCGGCAATCAGGTCACCGAAACTGGTCTTGTTTCCCTGTACAAAGCGCCCACCAGTACCTTGTCCGTAGGTTCGCTGCAACTCGTGCATCTTATTGACCTTGTCGAAGGAAACGGTCGATTTAAACGTAATATTGACTTTTCCTTTAGAGTCTTTTCCCTTTTTTGTGGTAATAATAACGACCCCATTGGCTGCACGAGTCCCCCACAAAGCGGCCGCCGAAGCGCCTTTCAGTACCTCCATGCTTTCGATATCTTCGGGATTGATGTCGTTGACACGCGATTGCTGAACGATGGAGTTGCCAGCCGCTGACCCTGTATTATCACTGGAGTTGCTTACCGGAATTCCGTCCACGATAAACAGGGGTTGGGCGTTACCGTTGATGGTATTCTGACCCCGAATCTGGATATAAGCCCCCGCTCCTGGATCGCCCCCGTTTCGGGTAATTAATACCCCGGATGCTTTTCCGCTTAAGCCGGTCAGGAGACTGGTTTCGCCCGACTTGGCAATGTTTTTTCCGTCTACAGTCGAGACCGAAGAGGCAAATTTGTCGCGCTCTTCTTTAATACCAAGCGCTGTGATGATGACTTCATTTAGTTGTTTGGTATCCGTTTTCAGGGTAACGTTAATCTGACTTCGGCCTCCGATTGCTTCTTCGATGGTTTGCATACCTACGGCTGAAAACACAAGAATAACTCCAGAAGTGGGTACGTTTATCGTGTATTCTCCCTTCACATCTGTTACTGTACCGATGGTGGTACCTTTCACAACAACAGTAGCCCCCGCAAATCCACCAACGCCCTCTTCGGCAGTAACGGTGCCGCTTATCTTGCGACTCTGTGCCCATGCCAACGAGCAATTAAAGCCTATAATGAGTAGACTCAGTAGTAAATACTTCTTCATGACAATCAGCTTAGTTAAGTTAAGAAAGTGTAAAATGGGCTTACTAACTCGGTAAGTTTTGTCAATTATAAGAAAATTATATTTTAATAATAAAAATATTTTTAGAATTATATTCTGTTATTTAAATTTTTTATAATATAAATTATAATTTAATGAAGATTTAATTTTTGGGCCTCAATAAGCAGAGAGTAAGTATGCCATGCTGATGAAATAAATAAGTATTTATGCGGATATATAGTCGTTACAGAATCAGTGATAATGAGCACAAGACCTATAAACGCAAGCTTATAGTTACGTGATACTACTTAGGAGCTATAGTTTATTGCAGGATTATAGGTAAGTAGTTAGGGGAAGTGAGGATAATTGCTGGCTTTTCAGGAGAAAAGACCGTCTAAATACATGTTTTTGCGATTTTTGCTCCTAAAAAAAACGTAATTAACCTCGAAAAAAGTCAAAAAACGACTTTTTTGACGTTGGGTTATTTCCCTCAAAAGCTATCTTTGGGGCAGTTTATTTCTAAAACCTATACTTATTCGCATGAATTACAGTGTTTATCTGGTTCCCGTATTGGGTCTTGTCGGGTTGGTGATTATGTACACCAAATTCCTGTGGGTGTCTAAACAGGAAGCCGGCGACGACCGGATGCAGGAAATCTCGTCGTATATTGCCGATGGTGCCATCGCTTTTTTGAAGGCGGAATGGCGAGTTCTTACCTATTTCGGTATCGTTGTAGCCCTTCTGCTGGCTTATTCAGGTACCTTGGTTGAAAATTCCAGCCCCGTTATTGGCCTCTCCTTCATCCTGGGTGCTTTTTTATCAGCTCTGGCGGGATACATAGGGATGAACATTGCTACGAAAGCCAATGTACGGACGGCTCATGCTGCCCGTACCAGTCTGGCCCGCGCGTTAGATGTATCATTTACGGGTGGTTCAGTGATGGGTATTGGTGTGGCAGGTCTGGCCGTATTAGGACTTGGTAGTCTTTTTCTCGTACTATATAATACCTACGTTGCCTCAACGGGCGATATGAACGGATTGCCGATGGAACGGGCCCTTGAGGTATTGGCTGGTTTCTCGCTGGGAGCAGAGTCGATCGCTTTGTTTGCTCGGGTAGGTGGTGGTATTTATACCAAAGCGGCCGATGTAGGTGCAGACCTTGTTGGTAAAGTAGAAGCGGGTATTCCTGAAGACGATCCACGTAACCCGGCCACCATTGCCGATAACGTAGGCGATAATGTGGGTGATGTAGCTGGTATGGGCGCTGACCTCTTCGGCTCATACGTGGCAACGATTCTGGCGACAATGGTACTGGGTCGTGAAATCAAGATTCCGGCTGATATGAATATTGTAGGTCACGCTCCCATTGTACTACCGATGATGATTGCGGGGCTAGGTCTGATCTTCTCGATTATCGCTACCTATTTTGTGAAGATCAGCAATGACAATGGTAGTGTTCAGGGAGCCTTAAATATGGGTAACTGGGCCTCGATTATTATCACGATTATTGCGTCCTATTTTCTGGTCACGAATTATCTGCCGGATGTGACGATGGAGATTCGCGGTGTAGAATTCTCCCGGATGGATGTATTCTATGCGATTATAACGGGTTTGATTGTCGGCGCTTTGATGTCGTCAATTACCGAATATTATACAGCCATGGGGCGTCGCCCCGTATTGTCCATTATTCGCCAGTCGGCGACGGGGGCAGCGACCAATATCATCGGTGGATTGTCAGTTGGTATGGAATCAACGGTGTTGCCGATTCTGGTATTGGCGGCTGGTATTTATACATCCTATCATTTTGCTGGCCTGTATGGTGTGGCCATTTCTGCGGCTGGTATGATGGCAACAACAGCAATGCAGTTGGCAATCGAT
>Ga0209933_1000364_pt1 | contig 91469 bp, 89 predicted proteins | sample ThiBiot_300_biof_FD_183944 | JGI IMG/M metagenome (GOLD analysis project Ga0209933, IMG submission 183944) | Wastewater bioreactor microbial communities from Cape Town, South Africa - Thiocy_cont_300_biof (SPAdes) | ecosystem: Engineered > Bioremediation > Thiocyanate > Unclassified | place... | reverse complement strand
CTCCGGGATTATCTGGCTTAGGCTTAGGTTTCAGCGCGTCGGACAAGCGCACTTTCGCCGAGCCTGGCGCGAGCGGTTTTTGCTGGCTTTCGTGCGGCACCCAGCCGGTCAGCGTGATGATCTCGAAAGTTGCGGGAATGCGGCCGTCGGGCAGACCGAAGCTTTCCTGATAGACTTCGGCGGCTCGCAGCAGCAGGCGGCGCGAGACGGGCTTGCGGCTGCGCTCGATCAGCATGTTGCTTGCCGCCATCGCCTTCAGATCGCGCATCAGCGCCAAGGGCGACCCATACGTCACGCGCACCGGATCGCTGTCGGCTACGGGAAGCGCGAAACCGGCGCGCTGCAGCAGGCTCCCCAATTCGCGCACATCGGCGAACGGCGCGACGCGGGGCGAGGCTCCGCCATAGAGTTCCTCTTCGGCGAGCAACCATGACTCGCGCAATTCTCTCAGCGTTTCGCCGCCGAGGAGCGCTCCGAGGAAAAGCCCATCGGGCTTCAGGGCGCGGTTGATCTGCGCGAGCACGCCCGGGATATCGTTGATCAAATGCAGCGAGAGGCCCGACACGACGAGATCGAGGCTTTGCGGTGCGAACGGCAGGGCATCGTCTTTCGCCGCCACCTTTTGTGCCGTCGAAAGCTCGAGGCAGCGCTCGGAAGGCTCGACATCGACGATCTCGCCGATGTTCGGAAGCTGGCGAAGGCGCGCGGCGAGCAGGCCGTGGTATGCGCCGACGCTCGCAGCCACCGCGAAGTCGCGGCGCACGATGCTCAAGCGATCCGCAAAGTCGTCGGCAACGCGAGACAAGAGAAAATCCGGCTGCTCGGCATCGCCTTGGGCCGCGATGCGGTTTCTCCGCTCCCGGATCAGTTTCTGGTCGAAAATCTGCGGCGCGCCTGCCATCACAATCCGTCCATGAAGGTCTCGCTGCCGATGCGGCCTTGCGCTAAGTTGCAGCAATGACGGCACGATCGACGACCGACGAGCAAAATTTTGCGCTGCAAGATGGCACAGCGCCAGAGACTCGTGCTGCGCGACTCTTTCGCGCTTTCGGGCGCGCCGGACGATCCGCACTCGATGTCTTGCTTCCGCCGCTCTGCCTCGCCTGCCGGACCCACATTACTGCGCATGATGCGCTTTGTCCGGCCTGCTGGCGACGGGTGAATTTCGTCAGGCCGCCGCTGTGTGACCGGCTCGGCCTGCCATTACCCTACGACACGGGCGGGCGAATGGTTTCCGCCGCCGCCGTGGCAGACCCTCCGGACTTCGACCGCGCCCGTGCTGTCGCGAGTTTCGACGGGGTGATGCGGGAACTCATCCATGCGTTCAAATTCCACGACACGCATCACGCGCGCCATCTTTTTGGACGCTGGCTGACGGAAGCCGGCCGCGAGCTGCTGGATGACGCCGACGTGCTCGTCCCTGCGCCGCTCGCGCGCTGGCGGCTACTCTCGCGGCGGTTCAATCAAGCCCAAATTCTTGCAGCCGAAACAGGACGGCTCGCGAAGAAGCCGGTGAGACCGTTCGCGCTCGTCCGTTCGCGCTCGACGCCGCATCAGGTTGGGCTTACGCGCGCCCAGCGTCAGCGGAACGTGTCCGGCGTCTTTCGTGTGCCGTCGAATGAAATCGCGTCGATCTCGGGGAAAAACGTCGTTTTGATCGACGATGTCATCACCACAGGCGCCACGGCTTCCGCAGCTGCTCTGACGCTGAAACGCGCCGGTGCGCGGCGCGTCGACGTGCTGGCGCTCGCGATCGTTGCCAACAGTTCATCTTGAGGCCGAAAAACCGTGGCAAAGGCGCGCAAATGTCGCAATGCAGGTTGCATGACCTCGCGAACGCGGTAGTTTTGGGCTGGTCGATTTGGGAGGCGTACGGAGAGGCGCCGACGTTATGCATAAGGTGACGGTCTACACGGCTGGAAACTGCTGTTACTGCCACATGGCAAAGGATCTGCTGAGACGCAAAGGAGCGGCGTTCGAGGAGATTGATCTGACGGGCCGAAGCGATTTGCGCGCGGACTTGAGAGCCCGCGCGGGCGGGCGGCACACGGTGCCGCAAATCTGGATCGGCAGCGTTCACGTCGGCGGTTGCGATGATCTTTTCGATCTCGAACGCTCCGGCAAGCTCGACGCGCTTCTGGCACAGACGACTTCGGCATCGTGACGATGACAGCATCACCGCAGGAGGCGTCCAAATCGGTATTCCGGGCGGCGCTGGTCCAGATGTGTGCCGGTCGCGACGTCGCCCGTAACGTCTCTGACGCGGTGGCGCTCATCGGCGAGGCGGCGGCGCAACAGGCCGCGTACGTGCAAACACCGGAATGCACGACGCTGATGGAAGTCGATACCGAGCGGCTGATGGCCGAGACGAAGCCGGAAGCAGGCAACGCATCTCTCGCGGCGTTTTCCCAGGCTGCGGCGGACAAGAAAATCTGGCTGCACATCGGCTCCATGGCGGTGAAAATCGGAGAGCGGCGGCTTGCGAACCGCTCCTATCTCTTCGCGCCCAATGGCGATGTCAGCGCCCGCTACGATAAAATCCATATGTTCGACGTCGATCTCGGCAAGGGCGAGGTCTACAGCGAAAGCGTCAACTATCAGGCAGGCTCCAACGCGGTGATTTCCGAATTGCCTTGGGGACGCCTCGGCCTGACGATTTGTTATGATCTCCGCTTTCCGGCGCTGCACCGGGCACTCGCCAAGGCCGGAGCGTCGTTCATTGCGGGGCCTGCCGCCTTCACGCGCATCACCGGCGAAGCGCATTGGCATACGCTGCTCAGAGCGCGCGCGATCGAAACCGAAACGTTTATTCTGGCGGCAGCGCAAGGCGGCCGTCATGAAAATGGCCGCGAGACGTTCGGGCATAGTCTGATCATCTCGCCGTGGGGCGAAATTCTAGGCGAAGGCGGAACGGAGCCTAGCGTCGTGATCGGCGACATCGATACGCAGCGTATTGACGAAGTCCGGCGCAAAATCCCATCTCTGACGCATGACCGGATATTCTCCGTCGTCGAGGAGCGGGTATCGCCGCTCGAGACCATAAGAAAATAGATGATCAAGTACCGCCTGGGCTGCGCTGACGGCCACGAGTTCGAAAGCTGGTTCCGGAGTATTGCCGACTACGATAAGCAGTCGCGCTCGGGCGCCGTGACTTGCCCGCTGTGCGCATCCACGGAAATCAGCAAACTGCCGATGGCGCCCGCTGTCGTGTCCGCGCGGGGCAACAAGGGTGCTCCAGCGCCGGAGCAACTGCCTGCTGTCGCCGCGCCGAGTGCGCCGCCCGCAGCCATGGCGACCGCGCTGCGCGCTTTCAAAAAAGCCGTCATGGAGAATTCCGAGGACGTCGGCGGGCGGTTCGCGGAGGAAGCGCGAAAGATCCATTTCGGCGAGGCGGAAGAGCGCAATATTCGCGGCAGCACCACAGCTGAAGAAGCCCAGTCGTTGCATCAGGACGGGGTTCCGTTCGGCATCCTCCCTGAGCTTCCCGAGGACCTCAATTAGGCTGGGGCAGCGCGTCTGCGGCAGGGTTCCGTTCGTCAATGCCGGGCAATTTCAATCAGCGTGTATTTCAGTGCTTCCGGTAGCGACGCCGTTCTGAAGCTCGGCTGCGTGTAGCCCGCTGCCGTCCAGACGTAGGCTTCCTTGCCCGCTGTCCAAAATCCCCGCAGGTGTCCGTCGCGTTCGACCAGAAGCCTGTCGGCGGATTTTTTCGCCAGGAAACCGCGGTGGACAAAGCTTTCGTCGCCTTGGAGTGCCTCAGCCAGAAGCCCTAAACGGACTGCTTTCTTCATGAAACGACCTGCAACCGGGGAGGGGATTTTAAGAACGCCGGTCGCTAAACGTCGTTGGACGCGCGCTGGCTCCCTGCTGTGATCTAAAATTTTTCCAAACTCAGCCGCTGCTCCGGGGATCAACCGGCTATAAACCTTTGCGCGAATTTCCGGTTTATTCCATTGATCATATTGATAAATTTTCGATCACTTCGCCGACCCGACGTAGTACGGTCGATCCCGCGAAGGCGCGCGACGACCCTCAAGGGCAGGCCGCGAAAGGCAGAGGCATTTTGGTGGTTGCGGGCGGGGCGTGACGCGCTAGAAACATTTAGCAATCAGGACCTGTCGATCCTGCGGAGACCACCCAGCACATGACGTCAAACGTGACCAGACTCGATGCGTCCGCGCGCCCGTCACCCCGTGCAGCGTCCGCGCCCCGTCACGATTGGACACGCTCAGAAGCGATGGCGCTCTACGATCTGCCGTTCATGGATTTGCTGTTCCGGGCGCAGATGGTGCACCGCGCCTCCTTCGATCCCAACAAAGTGCAGATGAGCCGGCTGTTGTCGATCAAGACGGGCGGCTGCGCGGAAGACTGCGGCTATTGCAGCCAGTCCGCCCATCACAAGACCGGGCTCAAGGCTTCGAAGTTGATGGAAGTCGAGCGGGTCATCAACGAGGCCCGGCAAGCCAAGGCGGCGGGTGCGACGCGCTATTGCATGGGCGCGGCATGGCGCAGCCCGAAAGCGCGCGACATGGATACCGTCGTCGCGATGGTCGAAGGCGTGAAGGGGCTCGGCATGGAAACGTGCATGACGCTCGGCATGCTGACCGACACCGACATCGTGCGGCTGCGCGATGCGGGCCTCGACTATTACAACCACAACGTCGACACCTCCGAAGCCTATTACAACAAGGTCATCACGACCCGCACCTACGCCGACCGTCTCGATACGCTGGCGCGCGTGCGCGATGCCGGGATGAAGGTTTGCTCGGGCGGCATCGTCGGCATGGGCGAAGAGCGCGAGGACCGCGTCGATATGCTGGTCACGCTCGCCAATCTCGACGAGCATCCCGAAAGCGTACCGATCAACATGCTGATCGCGATCCCCGGCACGCCACTCGAAAACGCCGAGCGCATCGATCCGATCGATTTCGTTCGCACCATTGCCGTTGCGCGCATCCTGATGCCCAAGTCGTTCGTGCGGCTCTCGGCGGGCCGCACCGACATGAGCGACGAAATGCAGGCTCTGTGCTTCTTCGCCGGTGCCAACTCGATCTTCGTCGGCGAGACGCTGCTGACGGCGGACAACCCCGGCGAAGACAAAGACAGCCTGTTGTTTGCCAAGCTCGGCCTCGCGCCGCTCGAACTTGAACCCGATCAAACCCAAGACCATGAGCCCGCGACGTGCGCGGGTCGCCAGGATGCCCTCCAATCATGAGCGTGCGCTCGACGCCCTGCTGCGGCGTGGCCGGCTAAGGTCGCTCGACACGCCAGCCGGGATCGACTTCACGTCGAACGACTATCTGGGTCTCGCGCAATCGCAGGCGCTTGCGGACGCGGTCGTTGCAGCGATCGAGCGTGGCGTGCCGGTCGGCGCCGGTGGATCGCGCCTGCTGCGCGGCAATCATTCCGAACACGAAGTGCTCGAAGCGGAAGCGGCGGCGTTCTTCGGCGCGGAGACAGCGTTGTTCTTCGGCGGCGGCTTCATCGCGAACACGGCGCTGATGGCGACGCTGCCGTCACGCGGCGACCTGATCGTCTACGATGAACTCATTCACGCCAGCGTTCACGACGGCATGCGGCTATCGAAAGCCGAAGCGACGGCGGCGCGGCACAACGATCCGCAAAGCATCGAGGACGCGATCAGAACCTGGCGCGCGGCGGGTGGCGATGGTCAACCGTGGATCGTCGTCGAAAGCCTGTACAGCATGGACGGCGACCGGGCTCCGATCGACGAGCTTGCGCAACTGGCGGCGCGCCATGATGCGATGCTGATCGTCGATGAAGCGCACGCGACGGGCGTATTCGGCCCCGAGGGGCGAGGTTTCGCGGCGCATCTCGAAGGCGCCGCCAACGTCATCACGCTGCATACCTGCGGCAAGGCGCTCGGCGTCATGGGCGCGCTGGTGCTGGCGCCGAAGACGATCCGGGATTTTCTGGTCAATCGCGCGCGCGCTTTTATTTACGCGACCGCGCCATCGCCGCTCGTCGCGGCCGCCGTTCGCGCGGCGCTTCAGATTTGCAGGGACGAACCGGCGCGGCGCGAAAGGTTGCATGGACTCATCGCCTTCGCCGAACGCGAATTGAAATCGAAGACGCGCTTCGCGCCATCGGGATCGCAGATCCAGCCGATCATCATCGGCGCCGATAATTCTGCGCTGGCGCTTGCCGCCGCGATGAAGGCGCGCGGCTACGATATCCGCGCCATCCGGCCGCCAACCGTGCCGGAAGGCACCGCGCGGCTGCGTCTCACCATCACGCTCAACACCGATGAGGCCGTGCTTTCGCGCCTGATCGGCGATCTCGTGACTGCCGAAGCGGAGGTCGCCGCATGAGTACGCGCATCGTCGTCGCCGGAACCGATACGGATATCGGCAAAACGATTTTTTCCGCCGCGCTGGTGCAGGCGCTCGACGGTTATTACTGGAAGCCGATCCAGGCGGGCCTTGCGGGAGAAACGGATTCCGAGATCGTCGCGCGGCTGAGCGGGCTTCCGGCGTTGCGCATTCTGCCCGAGGCCTACAGGCTCAACACGCCGGCATCGCCGCACTTCGCAGCGGAACGCGACGGCGTTGAAATCGATGTGCTGCGTTTGCGCCCGCGCGACGTCCCGGGTCCTCTGGTGATCGAGCTTGCCGGCGGTCTCGACGTGCCGCTGACGCGCCGACTGTTACAGATCGACGTGATCGCCGGCTGGAAGCTGCCCGTCGTGCTGTGCAGTTCGACGCGCCTCGGCACGATCAATCATTCGCTGCTGTCGATCGAAGCGCTGAAGCGGCGCGGCGTAGCGATCCTCGGCATTGCGTTCATCGGGGACGAAATTCCGGACACGGAAAACATCATTCCGGCACTCGGCGGCGTTCGACGGCTCGGCCGTCTGCCGAATATCTCCGAGTTGAACAGCGACACGCTGCGCAACGCTTTTGCGGCGAACTTTTCGGTTCCGGACATTCTGGGTGTCGGAGCCTCAGGTCCATGAGCCGATCGCCCGTCTGGCATCCGTTCACGCAGCACGGCCTTGAACCGGACATGCTCGCGATCGCCCGCGCGGAGGGTGCGTGGCTCGAAACCGCCGATGGACGGCGCATCTTCGACGGCGTGTCGTCCTGGTGGGTGATTACGCACGGGCACCGTCATCCGAAGATCGTGCGCGCTATTCAAGAGCAGGCCGGGAAGCTCGATCAAGTGATCTTCGCGGGCTTCACGCATGAGCCTGCGGAAGCGGTCGCGCGCGGATTGATCGAGCTTGCGCCGCCCGGCCTCGCCCACGTCTTCTTTTCCGATAGCGGCTCGACGTCGGTCGAAGTGGCGCTGAAGATGGCGCTCGGATACTGGAAGAACATCGGCAAGCCGCGCACGCGCATTCTGGCCCTTGAGCATGCGTATCACGGCGACACGATCGGCACGATGTCGGCGGGTGCGCGCGGCGTGTTCAACGCGGCCTATGAGCCGTTGCTGTTCGATGTCGGACGCATTCCGTTCCCCACAGCGGGCGCAGAGCAGACGACATTCGATGCGCTCGAACGTGCTTGCCGCGCGGGCGACGTCGCCGCGTTCATTTGTGAGCCTCTGATCCTCGGCGCGGGCGGCATGCTGATTTACGACGCCGCAACGCTCGCCGAAATGCACCGCATCTGCAAGCGGCACGACGTGCTGTTCATCGCCGACGAAGTAATGACGGCGTTCGGGCGCACGGGAACGCTATTTGCCTCAGAGCAGGCGAAGATCGCGCCGGACATCATCTGCGTCGCGAAGGGCATTACGGGTGGCTCTATCCCGCTTGCGGCAACGCTATGCACTGAGGCGATTTTCGACGCGCATTATTCGCAAGATCGTTCGCGCATGTTCTTCCATTCGAGTTCGTACACGGCCAATCCGATCGCGTGTGCGGCGGCGGCTGCGAACCTCGACATCTGGCGGAGCGAAGCGGTTCTGTCTCGGATCGATGCGGTGAGCAAGGCGCAGGCGGCGTGCTTGGCTCAGATCGCAAACGATCCGCGATTTGAAAATACGCGACAGATCGGAACGATCGCGGCGTTCGAATTGCGCGGGGCGAGCGCGGGATATCTCGCTGACGTGGCGCTATCGCTGCGGCGAAAACTTCTCGATCGCAATGTTCTGCTGCGGCCGCTCGGCGCGACGATCTACATCATGCCACCGTATTGCGCCACGGGCGACGATTTGAATGGCGTCTATGCGGCCATCTCCGAAGTTGCCGATGAGGTTCGGCGATGAGCGGCGTCGAGATCATCGGGCTTGGGCATTATGCGCCGGAGCGCATCGTTTCGAACTCGGAAATCGAAGCACGTCTCGGGCTCGATGCCGGGTGGATCAAGCGGCGCACTGGAATCGACGAGCGGCGGTACGCGGCCAACGATCAGGCGCTGTCCGATCTCGCGATCCGCGCGGGCGACATGGCGATCACGCGCGCCGGGCTTGCACGTGAGGATATCGGTCTGCTGCTGCTCGCGACCTCGACGCCCGATCATCTGTTGCCGCCGACTGCGCCGCTCGTCGCGCACCGTCTCGGGCTCGGCAATGCCGGGGGCATCGACATGGCGGGCGCGTGCGCCGGGTTCATGTATGCGCTGACGCTGGCGGACAGTTTCGTGCGCAGCCAGGGCGTCACGGTTCTCGTCATTGCCGCGAATATCCTTTCGCGCCGGATCAATGAAGCCGAGCGGGCCAGCAGCGTTCTGTTCGCGGATGGCGCCGGAGCGGTGCTGCTGGCGCCGAGCGCTCGCCAGAATAGCGGCGTCGTTGGCGCGCATCTGGCGGCGCAAGGCGCGCACTACGATTTGATTTCGATACCGGCCGGCGGCAGCCGCAAGCCATTCGCGCGCGATCTCGATGCCAGCGAAACGCTGATGATCCTGTCGGACGGGCAGGCGGTTTACAGCAAAGCCGTCGCGATGATGTCAAACGCTGCGGAGATCGCACTTCGCAAGGCCGGTGTCACGGCGGCGGACGTCACGCACTTCATTCCGCATCAGGCGAACGCGCGCATGATGGGCACCGTGGCGCATCAGATTGGCGTGGATCCAGATCGCGCGCGCTCAACCGTTGCGATGTTCGGGAATAGTTCAGCGGCGACCATCCCGCTGACGCTGTCGATGTCGGCGCAAGAGCATCGGTATGCGCCGGACGATATCGTTCTGATGACGGCGGCGGGAGCCGGACTGACCGGCGGCGCCGCCGTCTTCAGGTGGTGATTACTGCTTGATGCCTTCGAGATCGAGGGTCAGTTCGACTTCCTTCGAGAACGGCCCGAGGTCGCGCGAGATGCCGAAGTCGGCGAGCTTCAGCGTCGTCGTTCCGGTGAAGCCGTCGCGGTAGCCGCCCCACGGATCTTTGCCGCCGCCAACGCGCTGTGTTTCGATCACGATGTCCTTGGTCACGCCATGCAGCGTGAGCTTGCCGGAAACCGTCGCCTTTTCCGGGCCCGACGATTTCACGCTCGTGCTTTCGAAAGTCGCCGTCGGGAACTTATCGGTATCGAGCAGATCAGCGGCGCGGAGATGCTTGTCGCGCTCGGCGTGATTGGTATCGACGCTCGCCGTATCGATCTCGATTTTGACTTTCGAGGCATCGGGGTTCTTGTCGTCATAGGAGAACGTCCCGGTAAACTTGTCGAAGCGGCCCGCAAGCCAGCTGAATCCCAAATGCTTGATGCGGAAATTGATCGACGCGTGCGCGTTCTTCGTGTCGACGACATAATCCGCGGCCGTCGCCGCCGTCGACAGCGCGGATGCAAGTGCTGCAACGGCAAAGGCGGTCTTTACGATCTTCATCAGTGACTTTCCTCTTCTGGATTAATGGCAGGGCGCGCCGGCCCAGACCACATGCGATTCAAAATCCGGTCTCTATTGATAAAATGGTGCTTCAGCGCGGCAAGCGTGTGAAGGACTGCAAGCGCCATGACGACATAAGCGATGATGCGATGGACATATCCGGCGCTGCTTTCGAGACCACGTGCCTGGACGATCGAGGGCACTTCGAACCAGCCGAAAACGTCGATGGGTTGCCCGTCCGGAGTTGATATAAGGTAACCGCTGATCAGCAAGGCAAGCAGGAGTACGTAGAATCCCGCGTGCGTCACGTGCGCCGCCTTGCGTTCAAAAGGCGAGAGCTCCTCCGACGACGGCCTGACGTTTGCGGCGCGCCAGAGCCACCGAACGAGCAACGCGATCAGCACAAGAATTCCGAGGCTGCGGTGGAAGTTGGGAGCGGCGTTATAGTAGGGGCTATAATAGTCGAGCGTCACCATCCATACGCCAAGCGCGAACAGTCCGAAGATCGCGATCGCCATGATCCAATGAAACAGGCGCGAAACAATCCCGTAGCCCTGCAACGTGTCACGAATGTACATGACGGCCGCCACCCTTCCCCTCGATTAAATGGCAACGGGGAGATGCGAATTAAACTCAGCGTTTTCAAGTGATCGGGCAATATCAGAATTCCAGAAAACGATCGGCGCAATCGCAATAAGCAACTTTAAACTTGACTCCATTAGTATAGATTAGTTTAGAATGCGGCATCTGCCATTTACGGGGCCTTGAACCCCGATACATTGGGGAACAGGATGAAGCGTTCGCACCTTGACGGTGAACGATTCGATGCGCGTGACGTATCGAATGCAGCCTATACGGCATCGATGTTTGCCGCATCCGTCGGCATGATCTGGGACTTGGCCACAGGCCACGTCGCAGTTTTCGATCGCATGCTTACAAACATTTCAGACGATATTCGCACTCCACAAAACGCGGAGCGGGCGGCTGCGCGCTATTCGTCACAGCGTTTCTATTCGAATATGGAGAGCCGGGCGGATGCTTAAGATCAAGAATCTCGAAGCGACGTCATCGGCCGGGCCGGACGAAGAACCGATGTGCGCCGGACAAGCTCTCGGCTTTCCGTTGCAGAGCGAGCTTGGATTTACGTCCATCGAGAACGTGACGCTCGACGTCTTCCGATGCATTTGCGACGTGTACGCGACGGCCTCAGCGCAATGCTGGGAAGTCGCGATCCGGTTCGCGGAAGAGCATCTGGGTGCCGTCGACGGGCCGTTGCTCGTCGCGCGCGTCACCGCGCTGATGCGCGCGCTGCGTTTCGAACGTGGCACTGGATTTTCATATCTCAGTGTCGGCTGCCGTCACGTGTCTCCGGATGAGCTGACCGTCACGGGTCTGCTCAAAGCGGCGCGGACGGGTGATCGCCTCGCGTTCGAAAAAGGTATCGCGCTACTGCTCAACAACGGTCAGGCGACGGAGCGCACGCGGCTCGCCGTGCGCTGCCTCGTCGATACGCAGATGCAGCACTCGGTGCCGCAGCCAGAGCAAACGGCCGAATTCGAATCGCAAACCGTTCAGGCGCTTTATCTGCACTAGAGCAAGTTCGTAGGGCGCGGCGGCCTGACGGCCGATGCGAAAAGGATGTGTCGGACAAGATGGAAATGCCTGCACCGGTCGCGACGGGGGGAACTGACGCTGCCGAGAAGCGCAGCTCGCTCACGAGATACCTCGTGAGCGAGCTGATGCAGGGCGGGCGTGAGATCATTCTCGAGCACCGCGGACAAGATTATCGGCTGCGCATCACGGAGGCCGGAAAGCTCATCCTGAGCAAGTAGTGTTTTTCGGCGCGTGCAGGCGCGCTGCTAACGAACAAGCCGAGCGGAGATCATGCTCGGTCTTACCGAAACGTGTTAGAGCTCATGACATCCCGTCTCGCCGCTCTACGCACGTCGACAGCGGGTCGGGTCCGCATGAAACCCCAGCCGTCCGGCCCGCTGTCTACTCTTCCTTCAGAGCGTCGCAGGAAAACTGACTTCGACCCGGAGACCGGGCGCATTGTCGGCGAGCGCGATCCTGGCGCCGTGCAGATCGACGATTGCCGCGACGAGGCTCAGCCCCAATCCACTCCCGTCCGTCGAGCGGGCGCGTTCCAAGCGAAAAAGCCTGCGAAATACGTTCTCGCGTTCCGATTCCGGAATGCCTGGGCCGCTGTCCGTCACGTCGACCCGATAGACTCCGGGAGCCGCGTAAAGGCGCAATCCAATCGCGGTTCCCGATGGCGAATGGCGAATGGCGTTTTCGACCAGGTTGGCGAACACCTGCATCAGAAGCTCGGGATCACCCTGCACCATCGCGGGATGCGTGACTTCACTGACCAGACTGAGCTTGTCGCCCGCGTCCTCGGCAACGATGTCATAGACATCGTGCACGTCGGCGAGCAGAACGCGCAAATCAATGGCGACGAACTTGTCCTTGCGCGCGCCGGCTTCGATCTGCGTAATCCGAAGGAGGGCATCGAACGTCTCCGTGATGGAGTCGATATCGAGCAACGCGGCATCGACTGCTGACTGAAAATCAGCGGGACTTTGCGCTTTGCGTCGCGCATCATCCAGGCGTTGCCGCAGCCGCCCGAGCGGCTTCTTCAAATCGTGCGCGATGTCCGATGACGACTGGTTTACGTTTTCGATGAGCTTCTGCAGATTGCCGAGCATGCCGTTGACCTGACCGGCGATCTGATCGATGTCATCGCGCAAACCCGAGATCGGTACGCGGGCAGAGATCTGGCCTCTCGAAACACGCGCCAAAGGATTTGCAAAGGCATCGATGCGGTGCTGGGCTTGGCGCGCGAAATAGACCGCACACAGCGCAATTGCGATCGATGTCGCGACAAGGCCGTAGGCTAGAAGCTTCAGCAAAAACGACTTCATTTGCTTGACTTCGCTATTGTCGCTGCCGATCAGCAAACTCCCCTTCGACAGAGGTTTCCAGATTGCCAGGAACTCGTCGGTCGGTTCGCCGCGATCCATCGAGATATTGAGGCTCGAGCGCTTCAGCGTCATCCACTGCGTCGACTGGGGGACGTCGCGGACGTTGCCCGCGAGAAACTTTCCGTTCTTGTCGACGAGTTCGATGATGAAATCCGGATCGCGGACGGATTCGCTTTCCTCCGCCACGACCGCCACCAGGTCGTCGAAGGTTCTATCGCCATCCAAAATCGCGAGCGATTCGATGTTCGTTCGCACGCGGTCGCGAATATCGCTCACGAGGCGCGCGCTGGATACGAGATAGATGACGGTGAAGAGCGCCAGGACTGTCGTAATGAAGAAGAGCGAAAATGCAGCTGCCAGACGGAATGGCGTGCGTCTCAAAAGATCCTGCAACGTCAGGCACCATCGTTCACGGTGTAACCGCAGCCTCGGATCGTATGGATAAGCTCCGTATCGTAGGGCTTGTCGATTTTCGCGCGCAGGCGCGAAATGTGGGTTTCAACGACACTCGTCTTCGGATCGAAATGGAAGCTCCACACGCGCTCGAGCAGCATCGTGCGCGTCACGACGCGGCCGCGGTTGCGCATGAGAACTTCAAGCAGCCGGAACTCGCGCGGCTGGAGGTCGATCGTGTCGCCGCCGCGCGTGACCTTGCGGCTGACGAGATCGATCTCCAGATCGCCAACCTTGAGCCGGGTCTCTTCGCCGATGGTGTGGGGGCGGCGTGCGAGCGCATTCACGCGTGCGAGTAATTCCGAGAATGCGAAGGGCTTGACGAGATAATCGTCGCCACCCGCATCGAGACCTTCGACGCGATCGTCGACGCCGCCAAGCGCCGTCAGGAACAGCACAGGCACGCGGCGTCCGGCGCTGCGGATCTCTTTAATGATCGCCAGGCCATCGAGACCGGGCAGCATGCGATCGAGGATGACGACGTCGTAGGTCTCGCCAACGGCTTGAGCAACCGCATCGCGACCGTCGGCCAAATGATCGACGGTATGCCCTTCTTCCTCGAGGCCCTTCGAGACGTAGGCGGCCGTATTGGCATCGTCTTCAAGCAGCAAGATTCGCATTTTCGCCGACCCGATGCGTAGGGCTTATAAGATACTCGACCACGGTGAAATCTGCGTGCCCGCCCAACATAGGACGCCTTCCCAAGCGCGCACAACTGAACACCGACGCGCGCCGGTCACGAGCCGTGCCATCATGCCAGCCGATTGCGGCCGAAAAAGCTTCGTTTACCTTCAACGGCGAAGACGATCAGGGTGGCGATGAGGCTGCACGCGACGAAACCGGCGGCGATCGGAAATACCGTGCCATCGAAGGCGTGCGCAACTAGGCCGCCCGCCATAGCGCCGATCGCGGTCGAGAGCGATCCTGTCACGGAGGAGGCCATGCCGGCGTTGTGGCCTTGCGGCTCCATCGCGATGGCATTGAAATTCGGTGCGATGAGCCCGAACAGGAAAAAAGCTCCGGCGAGGAGGATCGCGTAAACCGCGATGCCCGCAATGCCGGCCGCCGCCGCGCCCGCAAGGCAGAGCGACAGCCCGACGAAGCCCAGGAGCGACGCGTGCGAGAGCCTTCGCATGCCTAAGCGGCCAACGAGCTGGGCATTAACAAACGACGCAAGCGCCATCACGGACGCGATCGCCCCAAAGACGACCGGGAATGCCTCCCCAATGCCGAAGACCTCGACGAAGACCTGCTGGGAACTCGCGACATAGGCAAGAAGGCATCCGAACATGAAGCCGCCGGCGGCGCCATACGCCATCGTCTGAGGATCGAAAATCGCGGCCTTGAGCGAGGCGCGCAAAGTCATCGCGCGTTCGAGACCTAATGCCGGAGCGGCGGTTTCGGGCAACCGAAAGCCCGCCCAAACAGCGATCAAGATCGCCATCGCAAGCAGCGCATAAAACGTCCAATGCCAATTGCCGAGGTGAATGAGGGCCTGGCCGATCGACGGCGCGAGAACCGGAATAACGATGAACACCATCATCGCGAACGACATCACGCGCGCCATCTGTCGCCCGCCATAGAGATCGCGCACCACCGCGATGGCAATCACGCGCGGCGATGCGGCACCAATCCCCTGGACGAACCGCGCCGCAAGCAGCATCGAGAACTCGTTCGATACCAGCGCGGCAATCGTGCCGACGATGAAGATCGCAAGACCCGCCATGAGCGCCGGCTTGCGGCCGATGTGGTCGGATAACGGGCCGAAGAAGAGCTGTCCCGCCGCGAAGCCGACCATATAGAGAATGACGACCAACTGGCGATCGTTGGCGCTCGCGACCCCCAGTGCTTCGCCGATCTCGGGCAGCGCCGGAAGCATGATGTCGATCGAGATCGCCGTCAGCGCCATCATCGCCGCGGTCAACACCACGAATTCCACGAATGACAGGTTGTGGAGCGCTTGCGGCGAGTCCGCCGGGGAGGGCGCGGTATCGCCGCGCTCTAGTTGAGCCATCTTTTGTCTCTGAAATGTCCTGCTGAACTGGACGCCGCTTCTACTACGCCAACATGAGCCGAAAGGCGGCATGTAAGACGTCGCAGGGTCTGTCAAAGCCACCGCTCCGTTCTTTTTCGCCAGACCATGCTTGTGACGCGGTTTCAGACATTCGGGATCGCCGGTGCGCCGGAGGCGCGATAGCCTTGCAATCCAACGGAGATTTAGCCTCCATCAGGGCCGATCCGTGGACAGACGCTATGGCGGCTCCGACCCCGCGGGGCATCATGTTGGCAGTATTGTATGTCGTGATAATTCTGCCATTGTTGAGGCAAAGGCTTTCGCGCGCAGAACCGTAGCGAACGGCATCGGGGGGATTGTACGTGTTTTATCGACGCCATTTGGCTGCCGCGCCGCTGCATTCGCTGTTGATCGCCGGGCTTTTCCTGTTTCTGTCTCCGGCCATTCAAGCCTCCGCCAAAGAGGCTTCCGACGGATGCGATGCGTCGGCACAACCTGCTTTGCTCGTTTCGCCCTTGTCCCCCTGGAAGGGCACTTCGCTGCGCGTCGTCTTCACGGTCGAGCAACCGCTCGCAGGTGAGCTTTCGCTGATCGCGCCGGATGGCAGCGTCGCCGCCAAATCGCGCGAACGTCATGGCGGTCCGCCGTATTTCTGGTTCGCCGAAATTGCGAAGCCGACGGCGGGAACGTGGCGCGCGACACTCACGTCGGACGAATCTGCTTCAGCGTGCAGCAAGATTACGCGCGATATCGTTGTCGGCAACGCCGCGAAGGCTGCTCCGCAAAGCTCGGACAAAAGTGTTTGGCCCGTGCGTCAGGCCTGGAACCGCAAAACTGAAAATCTGTACTCGGCCTGGATCGAAAAGCTCTTCGATGCGCCGATCGATGAAGCGCTGTCATGGCCCGCGCTTCACGATGTGTTGCGCGATCAGTCGCGGAATGTCCTGTTCGATCATCTGGGGCTTGGCGAAGATCGCAAAGGTCTGATTATCCGCCCCGACTGCGCCGACCTTCCGTATTTTCTGCGAGCCTATTTCGCATTCAAGATGGGCTTGCCGTTCGGATATTCGAAATGCTCACGCGGTGGCGGCGGCAATCCCCCGCGATGCACACAGTGGTGGAACATCCAGAAAGAAGATCCGCGCTTCGGCAACGAGGAGCAGAAAGTTGCCGAGGCCAAGCCCGGTCTGATCTCCGGACTATTCGAAACCGTGTCCGCGAAGATTTCGACGGCGCGCGGCAAGTCCCGGCCGCCGGGGCTGGTGCCGGGCTTCGGCTATTACTTGCGATCGACGCTTGCGAATGCCGTGCACTCGGGCGGCGGACGAACAGCGGCGGATGACGACAAGACCGATTACTATCCGGTCGCGCTGAAGGAAACGACGCTGCGTCCCGGAACGATCTACGCGGACCCTTACGGGCATGTGCTAGTGCTCGTGAAGCGCGTGGCGCAGACCAACGAGGCCGCAGGCGTATTCCTCGCCGTCGATGGCCAGCCGGACGGCACGGTTGCGCGCAAGCGCTTCTGGCGCGGCAATTTCCTGTTCGCGCAGAATCCGGCGCTCGGCAGCCCGGGCTTCAAACGCTTCCGTCCGATTGTTGCTGATAAATCCGGCGGCCTCCGGCGTCTCACCAACGCCGAGATCGTCAACGATGCGGACTACGGCGACTTTTCCCTGGAACAGTCGAAGCTCGGCGTCGAAGAATTTTACGATCGCATGGATGACGTGATGTCACCCGCGCCGCTCGATCCGCTGCGCGCGATGCAGGAAGTCACCACGGCGCTCGAAGAGCAGGTGAAGACGCGCGTCACATCCGTCGAAAATGGCCGCAAGTATTTGAACGGTGGCGGTGCCGAGGTTGCGATCCCGAACGGCGCGTCGATTTTCGAGACAACCGGAGCCTGGGAAGATTTTTCGACGCCCTCACGTGATCTTCGTCTGCTGATTGCGATCGACGTCGTCCGGGGATTTCCGGAACGGGTGGCGCGACGGCCGGAACGCTACGCCATGCCCGCCGGAAAGAGCGGCGCGGACGTCAAGGCGGAACTCGATCAAACGCTTACGTCCGAACTGGCGACACGGAAGTTTTCGTACACGCGCAGCGATGGCTCGCAGTGGCCTTTGGCTCTCAAGGATGTGGTCGACCGCACCGCCGATCTCGAAATGGCTTATAATGTCAACGATTGCGCTGAACGCCGCTGGGGCGCGCCGAGCAAAAGCGATGAGGCGACAACCTGCAAGAAGCAGGCGTCGGCTGCGCAAAGACAGAAGATGGCGGAGTATCGGCCGTGGTTCCACGAGCGGCGGCGGCCCGCGCGCGACTAGATTTGAAGATCTTCAAATCGTGCATGCAGGAGGGCGAAGGCGCCCGTCGTGACCAAGTTTGTCCTTTCCGAACTTCGACGCCGCCATGTGCTTGAGCGGCGACCATTGGATTCCGCAACCGAGGCGGCACTCCTCGCCGATCCGCGACCGGGAGCAAAGGCTATCCTGGACGCAATTGCACGACGGCATTTCGATAGCCGATCGGAAGGGCAGCGCATTCGCAAGCTGCTGCGTTTCGAGACGTCGCTTTGGAAGACCGGCGTGCAGTTCGTCGCCGGCGTCGACGAAGCGGGCATGAGCCCGCTTGCGGGGCCAGTGTCAGCTGCCGCCGTCATCTTCGCGCCCGGCACGCGAATTGCCGATGTTGACGACTCGAAAAAACTCGATGCTGCGACGCGCGACCGGCTTGCCATCGAAATCAAAGCCACTGCGATCGCCTGGTCGGTCGGTTTCGCCGAGGTCGAGGAAATCGACCGCATCAATATTTATTGGGCGGGACTGCTTGCGATGCGTCGCGCCGTCGACGGGCTCGCGACGCAACCAGAGCACGTTCTGATCGATGCACGGCGCATCAAAGACCTCCCGATTCCGCAGCAACCCATCGTGAAGGGCGATGCGAAAAGCCTGACCATCGCTGCCGCATCCATCCTCGCCAAAACCGCGCGCGACGCCTTAATGCGCAAATTAGATGGCGATCATCCGGGATACGGATTTTCGAAGCACAAAGGGTATCCGGTCCGCGAGCATCTCGCGGCGCTGACCAAGCTTGGCGCGTCGCCGGTTCACCGCCGCTCGTTCGCGCCGGTGCGGGCGGCGCTTGGCTTACCGCCGCTGCCGCCGTGGTCCGAGTCTGCGCACGAGCGGAACCTTTAACGATACCGATTTGCTATGACTGCGAGCGGCGGGTAAGCAGATCGTTCGCAAGACCTTGGTCGAGACGGTGAACGAACGATGGGCGGTGTCGCCTCCGTATTCCAGCGAGAGTTTGATTCCGTGGCGGGGAGCAGATGGCATCCGACGCGGGCCTGCGCGCTTCATGAGCAGCGAACCAGGATGTTATGGGCTGTTGCGTTCCTGCTCGGGTTTCTGCTCGCATGCGCGACATCCGCTGAAGCGCATACCAAAAGAAAAGCCGCGAGCACCGCGGGATTGTCCATTCCAAATCTTTCGCACGGCCAATTGCGCGTCATGGCGACGTACAAAAACGCCATTCTCGATCTTGCGAACCGCGAGCCTCGACCCGATGCTGAAGCACGAACGCTTCAGAACTTCGTCAATCTGCAGTTTACGTATTGTCTGTGGGGGCTCGTTCCAGGAAGCCTTGGCAACGAAGACAGTCCCTTCAACGGCTGCACGCATGCCTATCTCGCAGCCAGCAAAGCGCTATTGCATCGTCTCGAACGCACTTCGTCCAATCCGTCGCCGGTCCGCGATCTCGCGATGCGCATCAGCGTCGATATGATCCGCGAAGAATCGGCGCTCGAAATTTGCGCGAACGGCGTCGAGCCATTCAATACGGCCGACATCATCATGCCGGAGTGGTCCGGCGTGCCCTTCAATCCGATTGTCGTGTTGTATTCGTCGATCGCGTTTCTGGTGACGGCGGGACTGTTCGCGATCTATTTCGTGCGCCGACCCCGGTCCGTCGCCGGGTAGAGCATAAATCAGCAAACACGACTTGGTATCGTAGACGCCCGGCCGACGCGTGGACCGACGGTGAATCAGACGGCAATATTTAATGGGTTGCGTAACTGGTTGAATTCATTGGTGGACCTCTCAGGAAAAACATCGAACCAAATCCTTGATGAACTTGCCAATTGGGAGGAGGCCCTGAAGGCCTCCTCGCCCGCTGATCCTTCGCCGCCAACGCCATGAAGGATCTCCTCCGCCAGACGGGATGAAACCGCCGAGCCGCTCGACGCCGACGGCAATGTATGTTGAACAGTAGCGGCAAATCAGGCAATGAGAACGTATAGGGAACGCAACTAGCTAGCATGACCTCCGACGGCAGAGCCATCGCCAACTTTGTTCTGGACCAAGCCGACGCGGCTGGGGTGGCCATCACGCCGATGGCTCTGCAGAAGATAGTCTACTTCTGCCACGTTTGGGCTCTTATCGAACTCGGCCGGCCGCTGATACGACAGTCGTTCGAGGCGTGGGAGCATGGGCCTGTGTTGCAGTACCTCTATCGTGAGTTCAAGCAGTTCGGCTCCGACCCGATCCGAGGCCGAGCCTACAGGGCTAACTCGTTGACCGGGCGTGATGAGGTAGTTTCTTACGAATTTGATGCTGCTACCTTGGACCTGCTGACGCGCGTGGTCGCAATCTACGGCCGACTCAGCGCCGCTGTTCTACGTGAGCTCACCCACGCGCCGGGTGGGCCATGGGACAAAGTCTGGCACCATGGCGCCAAGATCAATCCGGGTATGCGCATCGACAATCGAGACATTGAGCGTTTCTACTCACGCATTCCCCTGTCTTCGCGCCTTCAGTAGTCGAAGGCCGGAACACGGCGAATCGTGCAAGAGTCATCCGTCCCCTGGGGATAGACTCTTTCCAGCCATTGCTATATCAATGCTCCCTATATGGGAGCTATTGACAAACTCCCAATTAGGGACTACATCAATCTCGGTCGGGGGCCGGGTATGCAGATTCTTTCGAGGAAGGCTCTCCGCGACTATTGGGAGTCTTATGGGGGCGCGGATCAGTCCGCCCTCGAGGAGGCTCTAAAGTCCTGGTATCGAGAGGTGAAGCAGGCCCAATGGAGCACTGCAAATCAGCTCAAGCAGAAGTACCGCAGCGCGAGCATCCTTAAGAACGGGCGCGTCGTGTTCAATATCTGCGGCAACAAGTTCAGGTTGGTGGTCGGAGTGAATTACTCCGTGAAGATCGTGTACATCAAGTGGATGGGAACGCACACCGCGTACGACGACATCGACGCGGAGGAGGTGTGACATGGGAAATGTGCATCTGATCCGTACGGAGGATGACTACAAGGCAGCGCTGGCGCGTGCCGAGCAGCTTATGGATGCCGAGGCAGGGACTGCCCGCGGCGACGAACTCGAACACCTCGCGATGGTGATCGAGGCTTATGAGGAAAAGCACCACCCGATCGGGCTGCCCGACCCTATCGCTGCCATCCAGTTCCGCATGGAGCAGGAGGATCTCTCGAACAAGGATCTCATCCCCTGCATCGGCAGTTCGGCAAAGGTGTCTGAGGTTCTGTCTGGCAAGCGGGACCTGACGCTGTCGATGATCCGCGCTCTGCACAAGCACCTCGGCATACCGGCCGAGGTGCTGATCCAAGAGCCGGGAGGAACCATCCCAGACGTCGAGGGGTTGGACTGGAGCAGATTTCCTGTTCTCGAAATGGTAAAGCACGGCTTCCTAAAGGCGAAGAAGAACGCAAAGGAAAATGCCGAGCGTCTGCTGCGTGATCTTATGACTCGTGCTGGCGGACTTGAGGTTGCCGCCCCGCTTTGTCGCAAGAGCGACGGTGCGCGCCGAAACGCCAAGATGGATAGCTACGCACTGGCCGGCTGGTGCCTGCACGTGCTTGCCGAAGCCGCGGCATCGAAGCCGAAGAAGGCCTATCGCAAAGGCGTCATTACGCGCGCTTTTCTCCGTGAGGTAGCCAAGCTCAGTGCGTTCGATGACGGCCCAAAGCGGGCAAAGGATTTTCTGGCAGAGCATGGCATTATTCTCGTCGTCGCGCCGCATCTGCCGAATACATATCTCGATGGAGCAGCCATGCTGCTTGCCGACGGCACGCCGGTCATTGGCATGACGCTCCGCTATGACCGTCTCGACAATTTCTGGTTCTGCCTACTTCACGAACTCACACATGTTGCGCGCCATCTGGCGGACAGCAGCGATCGGCTGTTCGTGGACGACCTTGATCTCAGAGCCAAGGATGATGACGAGCGGGAACGGGAAGCCGACGAATGGGCCGAGGAAGCGTTGATCCCTCTCAAAGAATGGGATGAGCACCCCGCCCAGGATGCGCCTTATCCATCCAATGTCATGTCGCTGGCGCAGCGCGTGGGCGTGCATCCCGCAATCGTCGCCGGTCGTATCCGCTGGCGTGATCGCAACTATCGCATCCTCTCGCAATTCGTCGGCACGGGCGAAGTGCGTAAGCACTTCAAGGGTCAGTGGAACTGAAGCTGACCGCCAGCGGGCGCTTCTTGTCTGGTTCGCCTCGCACCTGATTGTTCTCGGAGGCGGCCTATGGCCAAGACAGTGAAGGTCCCATCCTTGCAGCATATGGCCCGCAACTGGCGCGATACGCCTGATGGCGTTCGACGTAAGCTGGTTGCGCTGGCCAAACATCCACCTCAGTTCAGCTACGATCCTCTGTTCGCCGCTGTCCGCGACATGCTGGTCTTCGGCGTACCCTACGCGCAGGTCGTCGAGGGCATCCGGCGGGCTGAAAAGCGCCCATGGGTGCGTGAGCTTTTGATCGAAGTTCTGCCGCTGATCGGCAGCCACTTCGCTGGGATCGACCCTGACAGCCCGCCCCGGCGGGTAGCGCGGCGCTACTATCCGCTCGCGCGGGACATCATGATTCCCTTCGAGGCACCCCTCGAATATAGCGTCGGCGGGCAGGTCTATTTCCCCTGGTTCAGCTTCTGGCGTAGCAATCCGCTCGCCGACCGCCGCCTCTCACTATTCGTGACCATCGTCGAAGAGGTCCTGCTGCAGGACCCCGACCTTGATCAGGCGCTTTTTCAGATACTCGACTTCAGCATCCCTGAGGGTGAAACGGAACGCCGGCTCTTAGTCATTGATGCAAAAGACATTCCTCGGCTCGACGAGAGGGAGAAGCGCGCAATGCTTGAGATCTTTGCCGATGGCTACCGCCTTGCCAGCTCTGAACTCGCGGGAGCAAAGTCCGACAGAGACACCCGCAACGACACACGTCGCCCAGCCCCCGACCAGAAGGATCTGTTCCATCCCGATGGTGATTGATGAGCACTCAACTAATGGTTCCGATCGCAGCGTAGTGGCCCGCTTACGTTGATCCTCTCACAAGCAGACGCGGTGATCTCACTCGTCCTTGCTCATAAGATGGCAGCAGTAATCACACACTGCGTGATTGTGAACTTGTCTCAATCGAGAAATCGCACATGCACCGTGCGCACTCGCTGGCGACTTCATCCCCGCAGAACCAGCACCCATAAGCGTCACGACTAGTGACGTACGTGGCCTGCCAGCATTCCTAACAGTCGTGAATGACGGGGGTGTCTCCGTCCTTCACCGCCATGTAATCATCCATCGCAAATTCTATCGCTACAATGAGTTCGACGGTCTCTTCGGCTGGGCTCTTGCGGCCGCTATCAGGGCTGCCGTTGGGTGAGGTGTGGGACGAGGATTTCCGAATCATCTGCGCTCCTTCCAATCGCTGCGATGATCCCGAAATCCTCCAGTCTTCAAGACACTAGATCTGACTCACAGGCGTTGATGTCGGACAATGTTCCCTTCACGCTCGGAGAGGCCTGTGAAATCGCGTTATGTCGAGAGGGACAGGATTGCGCCTACGCAATGGTCGCTTGCCGACGAACGCTCGGCATACTGTCCCTCTCGACGCTATCGTTGGTGATCGATAGCTGTCCTGACCGTCAAACCATTCGCTTGATTGCGGAGTACCCGCCCTTCGTGCGGAGCGTGATCGTCACGGCGGCATTGCCGCGGTTCCGCCAGAACCACCCATGGGCACCATCGAACTTGGCCTCGAGAGTTCCCTTGGCGGCGGGAACGGCGCGCCCCTTTTCGTAGCTCGTTTCAGCGCCGCCACCGTCACCGTGCATATCGAAATTGACGACGCCTCCTGCAACCGACCAGTCGAAATCAACCCGTTGCCCTTTGGTCATCGTCAATTTTACTTCTGCGCCCTCGCCGGGCTTTAGTGTGAGCGTCATCTCGTCCGATCGAATTAGTGGAGAGCTTTGAGCGTGAGCAGGCCCCACTACAAGCTGGGCAAGAAGCGATCGAACGAGGCTCGAGCGCTTCTCGACCTCGGGTGCTGCCCCGGGAACCTGCTTTTGCCGATCACTGGCTCGATCCTTCTCGGCCTCGTCGGCCAGCTGCACTTTGATCTCCCCCATTTCAGCGAGGCCCAGGGCGCGGCCGACTCCGGTGGGGTCGATGCCATATTCGGATGGCAGCACGATTGTGAGCAGAATGGCGACGGCAGCGAAGATCGCGATGACTGTCGAACGGATCAGTTGTGCGGTCGTCGGCAACTCGGCGCGAGTTGGCATATCGGAATTGTACATGACTGTTTCCCTTGTCTGGAGTTTTACGCGACGAAGTAGCCGGTCAGCTGATAGCCGATCAAGACGAACCCGGCGCTCATCATGGCAACATTGGCGGTGTAGGCGTGGCGCCAGAAGCTGTTCGAACGCCGCCAGAAGCCCATCACGATGAGAATGGCCGAGAGCGCGAGCAACTGCCCGATTTCAACGCCGACATTGAAGGCGAGCAAGTTGGGGACGAGCCCATTGGGTGAGATTTCGTACTCGATGATTTTGGTCGATAAGCCGAAGCCGTGGCAGAAGCCGAAGATCAATGTCGCCAGCTTGGTGTTGGGCTGATAGCCGAACCAGCGCTGGAAGGCTCCGATATTGTCCAGTGCCTTGTAGACAACCGAGAGACCGATGATGGCATCGATCAAGAAGCTGTTGATGCCGATATTGAAATAGACACCGAGCAGCATTGTGGTCGAATGCCCTAAGGCAAACAGGCTCACGTAGAGACCGATCTCTCTCATGCGATAGAGAAAGAAGATCACACCAAACAAGAAAAGGATGTGATCATAGCCGGTCACCATATGCTTCGCGCCCAGATAGATAAACGGCAGAAGGTGAACGCCTGTTATCTCCTGAATGTAACCTTTGTCGCCCTCAGCAACAGCGTGGGCGAGAGCGGGTTGAACGAGTGCGAGAACGGTCAGTAGAGAGAGGCCGAAGGGTAGGACGAGCCGCCCGTGTGCGAGTCGCACGCGTAGCGAACCCTCAGTGCGAGGTCGGTGCATAAGTGTTCCAGTGCTTGATGTTTCGATGGCAGCTGCTAGCCGCACCTAGGCGGGCGGCGCGGTTTGTCGTGGCGGCCGATCAAGTCTGTGCGTGCCTCCGAGATGGGCTGCCACCGGAGATGTCAGGGTCCATGCCAGGTATTGCGGTCCGAACAGCAAATGAAGTGCCGGCAGTGGGCTCACGGTGTCATGGGCATGGTCGAGGAGGTTGTGCCCGTGAGAGTGCTCGAGCAGCGCCGCGTCCGCATCCTCGTGACTGTGGTCATGATCTCCGCGAGGCTCCCCCGATTCGGCAACGTGATCAGCTACGCCAACGACTACGAGCAGTGGGCTGTGGGCAACTGTCGTGTGGACGAAGGAAGCGAACATGCCGAGCGCCAATGCGACTGCAACAACGAGTCGAAGCGAAGCACTGTGGATGCGAACCATCATGCGGCGCGGACGATCCTTCGAAAATGCAACCAAACCAAGGCCCATCGCCTAAATTTCTCCTATTCAGCGAGTGCGAATGGCGCATCCGGTAGCGCGTCGGTTGGCGCTGCTTTGCGCTCCCGATGAAAGAGCCTGTACAGCGCTGGCAGCACGAGCAGAGTCAACGCCGTGGACGAGATGATCCCGCCGATCACTACCGTCGCCAGAGGCCGCTGAACCTCAGAGCCAGCGCCGACATTGAATGCCATCGGAACGAAGCCGAGGCTTGCTACGAGTGCCGTCATGAGAACTGGGCGCAGCCTGGTCAGTGCGCCTTCCCGAATGGCCTCGTCGAGGCTGCGGCCATCCTCTCTCAGCGCTCGAATGAACGAAACCATGACGACGCCGTTGAGGACAGCAACGCCGGACAATGCGATGAAACCGACCGCCGCCGAAATCGATAGCGGCATGTCGCGTAGAGCGAGTGCTGCGACGCCACCCGTGAGCGCCAAGGGTACGCCACTGAAGACGATCGCAGCGTCCTTCGCTGAGCCGAAGAGCGAAAAGAGCAACCCGAAGATCAGCAGAAGCGCCAAAGGAACGACGATGCGCAGCCGCTCCGCCGCAGAAATGAGCTGCTCGAAGGTCCCACCGAAGCCGACCCAATAACCGGGAGGGAGGGAAATCCGCTCGCGCACCAATCCTTGAACTTCGGTGACGAACGAACCGAGATCGCGCCCGCGAACGTTTGCGGTAATGACGATGCGGCGCTTGCCGTCCTCTCGACTGATCTGATTGGGGCCAACAATCACCTCGATCTTGGCGATCTCCGCTAGCGGTACGAAATTGCGCGCCGGATCGTTCGAGCGCTGCGGCAGAGGGATGCGTAAGCGCCCGATCTCATCCACCCGCGTACGTACGTCCTCGGGAAGTCTCACGATCAGATCGAATCTGCGGTCACCCTCGAAAATCTTACCCGCCACCGCCCCGCCCATGGCGACGCTTACGACGTCCTGAACGTCCGCCACGTTGAGACCGAGACGCGCCAGGGTATTGCGATCCGGAACGATCTGAAGAACGGGAAGGCCGGTGACCTGCTCCGTCTTTACATCCTGGGCTCCAGGGACGCCGGCCATAAGCTGCTCGATCGAGCGGCCCATCTGCAGCAGTACTTGGAGATCGTCCCCGAAGACCTTGACGGCGACATCCGAGCGCACGCCGGAGATCAGCTCGTTGAAGCGCATCTGGATCGGCTGCGTGAACTCGTAGTTGTTGCCTGGAATCTTTTCGACGGCTTCCTGCATGGCGGCAACCAGATCAGCTTTCGGACGCCGCGGATCGGGCCAGTCCTTACGATCCTTGAGGATGACGAAGGTATCCGCCACGCTGGGCGGCATGGGGTCGGTCGCGACCTCGGCTGTTCCGATCTTCGCCACTACCTGATCGACTTCGGGAAACTCCTTGACCTTCGCCTCGAGGGCGGCCTGCATCCGAATGGCCTGCGAGAGGCTTGTCCCCGGAATGCGTAGAGCATGGAGGGCGATATCGCCCTCGTCGAGATTGGGGATGAACTCGGTGCCAAGACGGGTACTGTGCTGGGCCGCGAGCGCCAGAAGTCCGACGGCAAGGGCAACCACGAGAACACGGCCCCGCAACGCGAGCTCCAATGCAGGGCGATAAAGTGCGCGCGCCCCCCGCATCAAGAAGCTGTCCTTCTCGCTCACCTTTCCGGTGATGATGAGGGCAACCGCCGCCGGAACGAATGTCAGAGACAGGACAAGCGCCGCCGTCAGCGCGACGACGACCGTGAAGGCCATAGGATGGAACATCTTCCCTTCGACGCCAGTGAGCGCGAAGATCGGGAAGTAGACGATGGTGATGATGAGCACGCCAAACAAACTCGGCTTGATCACCTCGACCGTTGCCTCCTCGGCCAGCAACAGGCGCTCCTCTTTAGTAAGCAAGCGCCCGTGGTGATGCTGTGCCTCTGCGAAACGGCGCAGGCAGTTCTCCACGATGATCACGGCACCATCAACAATCAGGCCGAAGTCGAGCGCGCCGAGGCTCATCAGATTGCCGGAGACCTTGTTTTCGACCATTGCCGTGATCGTCATCAACATTGAGATAGGGATGACTGCGGCTGTGATGAGCGCGGCGCGAATGTTACCCAGCAGCAGGAAGAGGACAACGATCACGAGGAGAGCGCCCTCGAGAAGGTTCTTCTCGACGGTCGCGATCGTTCGTTCGACAAGGGCCGTACGATCATAGATCGGCTTGGCCACGACGCCCGTCGGGAGGGCACGATTGGCTTCTTCAAGCTTGGCCGCGACGGCCCTCGATACCGTCCTGCTGTTCTCGCCGATAAGCATGAAGGCAGTGCCAAGAACGACCTCATGGCCGTTCTGCGTCGCGGCACCCGTCCGCAATTCCTGACCGAGGATGACATCGGCAATATCGCCGACGCGGAGTGGCACCCCGCCGCGTTCGTCGATGATAATGCGCTGCAGGTCCTCGATCGTGCTGGCCTGCCCCACCACGCGAATGAGATATTGCTCACCATATCGTTCGACGTAACCAGCGCCTACATTGGCGTTGTTCCGCTCGAGGGCGGTGATCAGATCCTTCATGCTCACACGATAGGCAGTCATTCTCTCCGGACGCGGCGTGACGTGATACTGCCGCTCGAAGCCGCCGATCGTGTTGACTTCGGTGACACCCGGAACATTTCGAAGCTGCGGTCGCACGACCCAGTCCTGCAATGTACGCAGGTCCTCGGGCGTATAAGCGGTGCCGTCGGCTTTCCGGGCGTCGGGACGCGACTCGACGGTGTACATGAAGATTTCGCCGAGACCGGTGGAAATGGGGCCTAGCTTCGGCTCGACGGATGGCGGCAGTTCGCTGCGCACGGATTGCACGCGCTCGCTGACCAATTGTCGGGCGCGATATATGTCTGTGCCGTCATGGAAGACGACCGTGACCTGGGAGAGACCGTAGCGCGAGATTGAGCGTGTCAGCTGCATGCCGGGGAGGCCGGCAATGGCCGTCTCGACGAGAAAGGTAATGCGCTGCTCGACCTCGAGCGGAGAATATCCCGGCGCTTCCGTGTTGATTTGCACCTGGACGTTGGTGATATCAGGCACGGCATCGATCGCTAGGCGCTGGAAACTCCAGACGCCGAGAGCGGCCAAAGCCACCACCGCGCCCATGACGATCCACCGGTAGCGGATCGAGAGATGTACGAAGAGACGAAGCATGGGGATACCTTCAGTGATCGTGCGAAGCGCCGGACTTTTCGATGTCCGCGCGAATTAGGAATGCACCTTCGCTGACGTAGACCTCACCAGGATCGAGGCCACCCAGGACTTCGGTCCACTCAGGCGTTCGACGGCCGAGTTTGAGCATGCGCACCTCGTAGGTGTCGCCAACCTTGGCGTAGACGACTGTAAAGTCGCGGAACCGCTGCAGTGCCCTCGTGCGGACGGCGAGTGGGACGGGTGAGGACGCGACTGTCACGGTCCCCTCGACCGCCATGCCCGGACGCCAGCTGCCGTCTTCGTTGGAGACATTGGCGATCGCTGTGACCGTCTGAGTCCCGGCGTCGGCGCTTGGAAGCAGCGTTGCTATCCTAGACGATATGCGACGCCCAGTGAGGTCACGGAACTCGACCGATTGTCCGGTACGCAGCTGCTCGGCATCACGCGGAAACGCGAAGAATGTTGCCTGCAGCCTGCTCGCGTCGGTAATCACATAGATCGGCTGCGTTCCAGTGACGTCGCCGACATTGACATTTTCCTCGACGATGACGCCGGCGATCGGGGCTGTGATCTGATAGGTCTTCAGGCTATCACTCGCCTCCACCGTCGCGAGAACCTCGCCTTGCTTGACCTGCTGGCCGACGGCCTTGGTGAGTGTCAGAACGCGCCCGACATAGCGTGCGCGCACCTCCGCTCGTCCGCGTGGTGGAAGCGTTATGCGACCGGCGACGCTAACAGTCTCATCGATGCTTGCTGCACCCGCCGGTTCGGTTTTGACGCCGCCGGCCTCGGCGGCTTCAGCGGCGATCGTGGTTCGGCCCTCGTACGACTCGTAGCGCCACGTGTGCTGCTGTCCGCCGTAGCGCGCGGTCACGGTGACATCAAAAGAATGCGGCTCGCGCACAATGCCATCGCCGCGCAGATAGTCCTCCTTCGGCGCGAACTTGAACGTGTCGATCTTATTTCCCAGCCGCGTAAGCTGCATGGTCAGCTCGACGTCGCGCGGATTGAGCGGCTGTCCCTTGAGGTATGGATAAACGTGAAACTCCGGGTCAGCGCCTTCTTCAAAAATCGTCACTTCGACCGAGAAGTCACGAGAGCGCAGCAGTCGGCCGCGATGTGGGCCCCTCTCATATTCTTCAGCTGCGCCCTTAGACGCTTTTTCCGCGGCCCCCTTGGGGCCCGGACTGCTCGTGTCGTCACATCCGGCGAGAGGCAACAGTACCAATGCCAGAGCAGCCAACCGGCGCGCCCCTGCAACAAACCTTCGCATCGTCATCGCGGATTCTTCCTGAGTACCTGCAGTTTCGTGTAGCGGCCCGTGAGGCGGGCCAAGGCTGCGTCTTCGAGATGGTAAGCCGTGAGGGCTTCGATGCGTCTCAGTTGCACCTCATTCAAGGCTCGCTGGGCTTCGCTGAAATCGGTGTAGTTGAAACCGCCCCGCTCGAAGCCTTCCTGGATGAGCTGCACGGCACGGCGCGCTTGAGGCAGGACCTCAGCCTGGATGCGCCGCGCTTCTGTGGCGTTGGCAGACCGGCGCCCATCGAGCCGAGCTATCTCGCGCGCCAGATTCCGCCGTGCGGCCTCGAGATCGAGTTCAGTTGCAGTCCTTTCGGAAAAGGCGCGATCGATATTGTCTCGGTTCGTATCGAAGATGCCGAGCGGGATCGACACACCAGCGATTACCGCCACGTCGTTTTCCTCTGCGAGGTGGCGAAGACCGAGCCTGAGTGTCGGATCCTGGTAGGACTTGGAGCGTTCGAGGCCAATACGAGCGTTGGCCGCCTCTCTTTGTGCTTCAAGAAGTGCCACATCCACGCTGTGCGCCGTCGGTTCGGGCGTGACGCGCGTGTGTTCAAACGCGTGCAGATCGAGATCGAAGCTCGGAGAGCCTCGCCAATACGACGACACAACCGCCTTAGCTGTTCGAGCCGCGCTCGTTGCCCTCTCCAGTGCAATTTGTTCGAGCGCCAGTTGCGATTTGGCTCGCGACTCGGCAAATGCCGGATCACGGCCGGCTTGAGATCTGCGCGCAATTTCGGCCTGGAGCTGTCTGGCAACACTCAGACGCTCTTCGACGACGCGTACTTGAGCCGTCGCAGCAAGAGCCTCGATCCACGCCACCTGCACATCACGCATGAGATCGAGAATGCGCACCGCCGCCCGCGCGCGTGCCGTTCCGACCTCCGCCTCCGCGAACCCGACGCGAGCAGCTCGTTTACCCCCCCGCTCTACGAGCTGTTGAATGAAGAGCGTTGTCTCGTTGCGGTTGAAGCCCCTAAAGGCGCCGGAACCGGCGAAGTTCTCCAGATCTGCACCGACGGACGGATTGACACGCCGGTCGGCCTGTCGGACGCCTGCTGCTGCCGCAAGTACCCGCGCTTCCTCAGCCGGAAGTGCAAAGTCCGCCGCGATTGCACGCTTCAAAGCGTCTTCAAGGGCAAGTCGAGCAGCAAGGGCAGGCGTCATCTGCCCCCCCGCCGCGATGATAGCGAGCACGACGATGTACATGGCCCGCAAGCGCCGCACATACGTGCAGCAACCGCGATGTTTCATGATCTGGAATCTCTCGTGAATGCCAAATTATGCGCCGGCGCTAACCAGCGCAGAGAAGAGGTGGCTTACACGAGAGAGTTAGGAGGTCGCTGGAGTGTTCCGCCGGGAAGACCATGCAAGAGCGGGACGGAAGCCACCCGCAGAAGCGCAATAACATACATGGGCGACCAAGAAGCGAATTCTGTACAAAGGATTGTGCTAGGCGCTGCGTCAGCGATGTGACTGTGGTCGGGAAACTCGCCGTCTCCATCATGATGATGGTGGTCATGGTCATGACTGTCACCAATCACCGTAGACATCGACCCCTTGACCAAGGTACCCGCCAAGGAAGTCGGCACATGGTCGATACCCAATCGATGTTCGATTTTATCAATCGCGACTACAACGAACTGAGTGCACAGCACCAGAACCAGCACGACGCCTAGCAAGGCGACGATGCGACGACCGGCGGCTGCGAATCGGTTCGCGATCAAAGTGCAAATCCTCCTAGCTGACCCTGCCAGCCGCCCCCAAAGCGGTCAAGATGGCCAATCGATCGCTGCTTCCGAATTCAGCTGCGCTTTGCGCAAGTGCCACAGCCGGGGCCTTGTTTCATGAAAGAGGCGGATAAGGGTCAAGGTGGATGAGGCCAGCTAGGATGTTTCGCATCGATTATAAACTCGTGCATGTGTCTATACCCATTCTGCACCCCAACAGCGCCTACGATATGCGGATCATCCGATACCAAATTGTCGTGCACGTGATCGCGGACTTGGGGATCGTCCACCGGCCACACACGGAATGCGATCCAAAGGGCAGATGCTGCACCCGAACCCATAACCGCGAATGTCGCAGGAAGGCCGATTGCCTTACCTGCCCAGCCTGCTAGGGGATACGTAATCAACCAGCAGCAATGAGACAGCGCAAACTGCGCCGCGAATAGCGACGGGCGATCTTGTGCGTGCGCCGATCTGCGGAGCAGACGTCCGGACGGGGTTTGCGTTAGAGAATAACCGACTCCGAGAACGAACCACAGCGGTAAGAGGTGCAAGAAATCCGATACGAGCGATCCGCCAAACAGCCCGATCACTAACACTGACGCGCCGAGCAACATCGCCTTACGGTCCGGAAGCCGCTCCAGCAACTTTGGCAAGAGCAATGCCACCATCATTGACCCGCCGCCGAAGGCTGCGAGCGCTACAGCCACTGCGCTTTGAGATAACAAAAACTGGCCCTGGACGATCACCACCGTGTTCACGATGACCATGGCGCTCGCCGCTGCTGCGACAAGGGTCACCGCGAGCAGCCCGCGGAGCCTTGGCGTCGCCAGGTAGCTGCGCACGCCTCGCGTGGTACGCTCGTAGATGCCGCGCGCCTCGGATGGTGCAGCTGCAGGAAGTGATACAGACACTACGAAGGCGGCGGAAGCTACAAAACCCAACACGGTACCAGCAAAGAGGTCACTGTAGGTCATCACCGTTAGTAGTGCGGCGGCCAGCACCGGGCTAAGGAGACTCTCAAGATCATAGGCGAGCCGCGAAAGCGATAGAGCGCTTGTGTACTGCTTCTCGTCTGGCAGCACATCAGGAATGGTTGCCTGAAATGTGGGTGTGAACGCCGCAGACGCAGCTTGAAGCACAAACACAAGCAGGTAGATCTCCCAAATTGCAGTAACGAACGGCAGGGCTAGGGCGACGGCCGCTCGAACAAGATCGAGACCTACGAGCATCGTCCGACGCGGGAGACTTTCCGCAAAGGCCGCCGCGATCGGCGCGACCCCAACGTAAGCAATCATCTTGATCGCCAGGGCGGTTCCCAGCACTGCGCCGGCGTCAGCACCGGCCAGATCGAAGGCCAGCAAGCCAAGCGCGACCGTTAGAAGGCCCGTCCCCACTAGGGCGATGACCTGCGCAAGGAAGAGATGACGATACGTGCGATTAGCAAGAACAGTCAGCATCTGAACCAAGCATCGCCGACAGCACGGAGCCCTACTCGCAAGGGCAACCTGAAAAGCCTATGCGGCGAGTTATACATCGTGATCACAGGTACTTGGTTATCTCTTTGAATTCATCAAGCGTCTTGCGCTGTTGCCGCGGAAGCGGCCCAACGACATCTTCCAAACAGTGATCAAGATGATCCTGAATGAGGGTTTTCCTTGCTTGTGCGATAGCTCTCTCGACAGCGTGTAATTGCTGCGCAAGCTCGAGACACGGTCGCCCGGCCTCGATCATTTCAATCACTGCGCGCAAATGGCCGTCCGCGCGTCTAAGGCGCTTTATTAGTCCAGGATGAGTGGTGTGAACGTGCTGCTCTACCATAGCTTGATCATATCCCCCTGGAGGGGATATGACAAGCATCGATAATGCACAAAGTTCCCGGCTAATTCATGCATCTCAGGCCGCGGAGGAGACTTGACAAGAACTGGAATGCTCTATGCCTTCGCGAATAAGGAGAACGCGGAGCGATTCCAGGTCAAGCAACGCCCAAAGGAGGAAATGCCAATGTATCGCGTGCGGCATTACGTCGGCCCACCATTGCCGACAGCTCTGGAAGCCTACGACTATATGCGAACCCTGATCCGACATGATTGGCCCTGGGAAGGTCTGCGTCGCAATCCCGCCTATCAGGACGAAGCGCGCGCGCACCTGAAGGTCGGTTTGGACACCACTCGATTGGAGAGCGGAGCGCTTCTCACGCGGATGCACGAGCCATCACCTCGTGCTGAAGCGTGGGCGCTCCGCTCCTTTCGTTGAGCCGTCTCTGACGGCCCTTGACTCCCGTCACATTTGGATGCCGCAGGCAGGAGAGGCGATCCTGACGGCGTCGGCGGCGCCAGCGCGTCGTTCTGATGCCGGGACACTCTTCTTCCCGGAGATCCCGGCCGTCGAGCACATCCTGATCGATCCGACTGGACGCCAGCATGTCCTGCTACGCGGGCACGGCATCGCCCTGCAGCTCGAGATCGACGGAGTCGACATCGTTAAAGAGCCGGTGACGCTCACCGTCGTCACCGGCAGCGCTGGTCTCCTCGGGCGGACTGCGTCGCAGCTCACGCATCTGCGCCGCATCCTGTCTACGCATCCGGCGACGCCGCCCGCTGTTCCGCGGTGGACCGCACGCACGCTCAACCGTCGGGACGGCCTTATCGTGTTCGACTGCATGACCGCCGGCGGCACCGAGCGGGAAGCCGGAACGATCCTGTTCGGCGCAGAAACAGTCCAGCGCGACTGGCGGCATGGCAGCCTCCGCCAGCGTGTCCGGCGTGACAAGCTGCGCGGCGAAGAGTTCGTCTTTGGCGATTACCGCAAGCTCTTGAAATGAGCGTGCGGTTCGATTTGAGGGGAGGCGCATTCTGAGCCTCCCCTGAAACCCCAACATGAGGAACACTGCTCTTCCAGCAAGCAAGGAGCAGCCTCATGCCCGGCGATCCCGATGACTTTCTCACTGTTCCCGAAGCCGCCGCCGAGTTGCGCATGGCCAAGCGCACGCTCGACAATCACCGATGGAAGGGAACCGGCCCGAAATTTCGACCCCATGGAGGCCGCATCGTCTATCGTCTTGGCGATCTCTGGGCGTGGTCAGAGGAGAGCGCGGCCCGAGTGGCGGCGCGAAAAAGGAGCAACCGCGCGGCGCCGTCCGCTGCTGCTGGCCGCAATGACGATCGCGCTCGTGGCGTTGGCCTGGCCGAAGATGAGCATTCCGAGACTGTATTGGAACGCCAGCGCGAGCATTCCAATTGGACTTTACATCCTGACCGACCTCGCTCCCGCAAGGAACGAACTGGCGGTCATCCGCCTCCCTGAATCGGCGCGAATACTTGCGGCAGCACGCGGCTACCTGCCGGCGAACGCCCGCCTCATCAAGCCGGTCGCAGCCGGTCCGAGCGACAAAGTGTGTCGACACGGTCCGATCATCAGGATCAACGGACGGCCACGCGCTTTAGCCGCTATGAGGGATGGACGGGAGCGCCTCCTGCCGCGCTGGCATGGATGCCATCGTCTGACGACATCCGAAGTCTTCGTGCTGTCGACAGTTAGCGGCAGCTTCGACAGCCGCTACATCGGGCCGATCGACAGTAGGCAGGTGCTGGGAACAGCCGAGCCCATTTGGACCCGTTAGCCGCGCAGGCGCGCTAGGGCACCATCGACCTTGGCCAGTGCCTCGACGAGCTGTGCCCGCAACGAGGTGAGATCACCGACCGGATCCTCTTCCATGGCCAGGTGGTCCGGATCGATGCACGCGTCGATCAACGTCAGAAGCGTCTGCTCGCGCATGGGACCGGCATCGAGCGCGGCTTCCAGCGCCTCGTGGTCGACGCCCTCGCCGTCGAGGATCAACCTGCCGCTGTCGGCCGACAACCACACCGAGAGGCGCGCGCCCGCCAACACGGTGCGATCCACGACTTCGCTCGGCAGGGTCAATCTGACCACGGGGACCTCGTCGTCCGGCGATGTCCTGAGGCCGACCACATAGCACTCTGCCGGCAGATTCTCGATACCGTCGTCTTCACGCTCGAAGAAGGGCAACGCGGCAGTTCCGGTCATGACACTCGCCTCCTACGCTCGGCCATAAGCCCTACAAACATATCCCAAAATGGGATAATCCGAAAACAGGATTATGCGGTGAAGCCGTCATTCCCGATCCCGGCTTCCTGCAATGCGCGACACGCTGCGCTCGCCGCGCCAAATCAAGCTCCGCAAGCTGCTGCGCGACCTTCGGGAGAAGGCCGGCCTGACGCAGGCCGATGTTGCGGAGCGTCTCGACAAGCCGCAATCGTTCGTCGCCAAGTACGAAGGGGGAGAGCGGCGCCTCAGCGCCATCGAGTTCGTTGATGTCGTGCGCGCGCTTGGTGTCGAGCCCATTTCCGCCATGCGGCAGCTCATCAAAGTCATCGACGGCGACAGGTCTTAGGTAGCCGTACGCGCACTCTCCGATGGGGATCATCGACCGCACCCGCACTCGCTCGGGCAGTACGTGGCGCACCGCCCAATATTTACATTTCCTTTACCACACCTGCCGATGGGAAACAGTGCCGTTTTGGAGTCATCTGCCGCCTAAATTGTTCTTCCTATTCAAGATAAATGGTCGGCTGTGTGGCTGCCGGTAATGCGGAACCCGCAACATTCGAGCAGGTTTCCTCGGCACTGTGTTTCTCTGCGAATTCTCAATATGGCCGTGAGCGGGGGACCTGACTTCCACGGGACGAAAAATCGAAACCACAGTGATGCGGCGTTACAATGCCCAGCTGCCTTCGTGCGAGAGTCGCTTTGGGCCCGTTCCCAATCGGGGCGAATGCTCGCAGAGCAGCAAGAAGGTTTGGGCGGTCCCTCACTCGATCTTCCGATCTCGTTCGGTACGGCTCTATCTCGCGTCCCTGCGTGCCGCTCGACCGAGCCGCCGATCAAGACGGCGTCTCGGCGCATTCGCGTAACGATCCTCCCGCGGTCGCCGTGGCACGCTCTCGCCCTCCACGACGAACGTCGCACACGCGGCTCTGCCCTCACCGCTGCCGGCGACGTCTCAACGCCTTCGCTCGTTGCTCGCTGGAGCGTCGGCGATCGCGTGTCATCTCCGGCGGCCGTGCGATCGGCCTGGCGGGAGCTCGAGGTATCGTCGCACTTCGCTCATGTCCTGCCCGTTGTCGTACCGGACGCCAGGCCGCCGCTCCTCTGGCCGCGGTGGAGAGCCCTATCCCCGCATAGCTTTGTGCGACGATGTGGCAGGCGTCGCCTCGGCGGCAACCCGCGCGTGCCGCGCGGGTCCTCCACTTCGTTTCGGCCCTTCTCCGCGGAGCAGAGCTCCGCTCCGTCGGGTGCCACCAGCTCCAGCCTGCCACGATCTGCACGTCGCCGGCGGGGAATAGGTCTCCGCCGGGACAACGTGAGGAACGACACCATGGCTACGATCGGATACGTCACCAAGCGCGAGGACGGCCGCTACGACGGCGAGCTCCGGACCCTCTCACGGCGGGCGCAAATCAGCATCGTCCCGGTCGCTGACAAGCCTTCCGACAGCCACCCGGACTTCCGCGTCCTCGCCAACGGAACCGAGATCGGCGCCGGCTGGCTGCGGATCGGCAAGACCTCTGGCGTCGAGTACATCTCGCTCTCGATCTCGGCGCCCGAGCTCGGCAAGCTCTACGCCAACCTTGGCCGCGCTGCGGGTCGCTCCGATCCGAACGTCTTCGCTCTGATCTGGAACCCGCAGGATTGAGCCTCCGGCTCAACGCCCTCGCGCCGACACCGGCGCGAGGGCGCCTTCGCGTTCCGCGAATTGGCCCACCCGCCCACCCAGCCATAAGCGTTGAGGCCACCATCATCGCGACGAAATCGATGATGCGTGCGCCGTCGTTTCATGCGATGGTGCTACAGCTCGTGATGAGCGCGAGCAACGGGTTAAAGCCTGTCTTTCTCACGCTCATCATCGTCGGTGCTCGATCTCCCTGCGACTGCCCTTTTTCCCTTTTCCGGCGACGCTTCGACTCGCTGTGACGAGGTCGCAGATCGTGATCTCGCATGCGTTCTGCAGGCGTGATTTCGAGATGAATGTGCGGTGTGAGATGGCTGGGAGGACATCTAGATAAAAAGATGGAGTCGTTGGCGCTCAGAAGTGCCGTCGTTACTGGGCTTCACGCGACTCCGATTTTTTGCCCGTGGAGTCACCGCACGAAATACGCCTTGTAAACCGGGCACTTTGCACGACTCCGTCTTGTAACTTTGCGCGTCCGCCGCATCTCCCCGTCACGTTTCAACATCGGGGGACCAGCATGACTCAAGACGACTTCAAGCCGAAGCCCGGACGCATCCGCGATACCGCGAACTCAGCTTCAGTAAGCACCAGCACGCAAGTGCTCAGACAAACCGGCCGAGCCGGCGCCAGCGCCGTGCGGCAGCGCGGCCACATCACATCGGCGATGCCGAAGCGCGGCATGGGTGCCGGTGTGCGTGCTGCTGCCGGCCTCATCGCACCCGACAGTCGCCGCGTCATCGTCAGGGCGCGCTACACACGCATCACCGCTGGCGATGTGGGCGCGGCACGGGCTCATCTGAAATACATCCAGCGCGACGGCGTGACCCGTGAAGGAGATGTAGGTCGGCTGTACGATGCGCAGCATGATGATGTCGATGGTCGCGCCTTCCTCGAGCGCTCGGAGAAGGACCCGCATCAGTTCCGTTTCATTGTATCGGCAGAGGATAGCGCGCGGCTGCCGGACCTGAAGCCGTTCATCCGCGATCTCCTCGCGCAGATGGAACGCGATCTCGACACCAAGCTCGACTGGGTCGCGGTCGATCACTTCAACACCGGCCATCCGCACACCCACGTCGTCATCCGCGGCCGCGACGACCAGGGCAAGGATCTGGTCATGGCTCGGGACTACATCGGCCATGGCGTGCGTGCCCGTGCCCAAGCCTTGGTGACATTGGAGCTCGGCCCCGAGACACAGCTCGAGCGCTTGCAAAAGCTCTTCGACGAAGTCGGCCAGGAGAGGCTCACGCGTCTCGACCGCCAGCTCATCGCGCGGGCGAAGGACAACATCCTCGTCATCAGCGCCGACGAGGAGAACGATCCGACGCAGCGGACCTTGCGGATCGGGCGCCTCCGGACATTGCAGCGGTTAGGTCTCGCATCAGAACGGCAAGCGGGCGTGTGGTCTCTCGACACCAACGCTGAGGCCAAGCTACGCCAGCTCGGCGATCGCGCCGACAAGTTCAAGATGATGCAGCGCGCCTTGAAGGAGGCCGGCATCGAACGCGGCGCGGCCGCCATGGCGTTGTTCGAGCGCGGTCCGCGCAGGGTCCCGCTCGTCGGAAAGGTGGTTGGCGTCGGTATGGTCGACGAAATCACCGATCGCACCTGGGTGATCGTCGATGCCGTCGACGGACGTGTGCACTATGCCGACCTCGGCCGGCTCAACGCAGACGCCGTGCCGGTGCGCGGCCATATCATCGCCCTTGCCGGTGGTGGCCTCAACGAGAAGCCGTCATCGGTGCCCCGTCTGCATCTGCTGTCCGCGACGGACCTCGACCGTCAGACCACCTACGAGGGTCCGACCTGGCTGGATCAGGCCATCGTGACCCGATGGCAGCCGGAGGTTCGGACGGCGGGCTTCACCGCCGAGGCCGACAAAGCCCTCAAGGCGCGCACCGACTGGCTTGTCAGCCGCCAGTTCATCGAGCAGACGCAGGACGGCAAGCAGGTGCCGCGCGCCGACATGATGAAGGCACTGCGTCAGGCGGAGACACAGCAGCTCGCTGCCGATGTCTCGCGGCGCCTCAACGCCGCCTTCGTACCACCCATGCCTGGCACCCGGATCACCGGCACCTACGACCACGCCATCACGACGCCGACCGGCAAGATCGCGGTCATCCGCCGCGAGGACACCTTCACGCTCGCCCCGTGGCAGCCGTCGCTCGAGCCCTTCCGCGGCCAGGCCGTCACCGGGATCGTCGGTCCCACCCGCATGACCTGGATGCACGCCCGTGGAAGGAGCCTGCCCGGACGCGCTTGACACCTCACCCGAAACTCAAACTCAAAGGAGGAACACCCATGCTTATCCGTGCAACCTTTACCATCGCCCTTGGACTGACTCTCACCAGCGCCTTCGTGAGTGCCCAGGAGCGGCCACCCCATGGTGTCAGAACGCTCTCGCCGGCGGGAGCGATCAAACCGACCGGCACTTGGGATCTGGCGACGCGCGCCGGCGACTTCGTCTTCATCGCCGGCATGCGCGGCATCGATCCGGCGACAAACCGACTTGTCTCCGGCGACGAGGCCCGTGTGCGCCAAGCCTTTCTCAACATGAAGCACATTGCCGAATCCGAGGGTGCCTCGCTGCGCGAGGCCGTGCGCCTTGTCGTCTACGTCACCGACATGTTCCGTTTCCGGCCCATCGTCAACAAAGTCCAATCCGAGCTCTGGGGCGACGGACCGTTTCCACCGCGCACGATCGTCGAGATCCACCGGCTGAACCAGGACGACATCGTGGAAGTCGAGGGCACGTTCTACGTGCCGAGCCGCAGGACAAGGCTGAAATAGCCCCAGGCGAGAACAAGAATAGAAACAGTGTCGATCTGTGAGTGTTATCGCCACTCCAGGGCGACAGCGGCTGCTGCGTTCGGCTTGCACGCCCCGGCTGCGGTAACACCATGCTCAACGGCGGCGCGCTGTGCGCAATTGAGCTCCGCGAGATGAAAAGTATCGAGCATGACGGTCCGAACCAGCAGTCTCCGATGTCTCCGTGATCATGGTTCGTTCGAGGGGGCCACAAGCTCATGCGCGTGAACGAACATCCGTCAACGTCTGCGACCCAATCGCCTCGCAGCCATCCCGTTGCAATGTGCCCACGGCTGCACCCGGCGGAATTCGGCCGCCCGATGCAGACCGCAAATTCGCCAAATTACTCTTGGGATTCGGCCCCGAATCACGCCTGAAATGATACATTGGTGCACGGCGAGAAAAAGGGAGGCGCGCCATGCAGGTCAATCAGATCGAAGAGGCGCTCGTCTCCCTCTACCTCCGTTTGAACGGCTATCTCACGTCTGGCTTCATCGTTCATGCCCCGCGTGGCAACAAAACCGAGATCGACATCCTCGGCATTCGCTTCCCCTATCATACGGAGCCTGAACGCGAGGTCGGCCCTTGTGCGGTCCTCGCCCCGCCTGCCGACCGGGTGGACATCATCATCGGGGAAGTGAAAGGCGGCGCGAAACCGAAGTTCAATGCGCGGCTACACACCAACCCCGAGGCCCTTCGCTCCGTGCTTCGGCGCATTGGGGCGCTTCCAGAACACGCCATCGGCGAATTGAGCACTGAGATCAGCGCACTGCTCGATCCTCGCAAGCTCGGTAGGGCTCGCTCGATTGCCCGAATAGAGCTCGGCCTCGACCAGACATTCGCCTCGGTCCCGACCCAGCTTCGGTTTCCATTGTTCGCTATGGGCAGGCAGCGTGACGGCAATGCGCCGGGGAGCTGTGTGTACGCAAACGACGTGCTGGACTATGTCTGGCGATGCCTCGTTCCACAGCATGAGCGATGCTCATGCGCCGTTCGCTACAATCTGGAACAATGGGGTCCTGCATACACACCGCTCGTTCGTTACTTCAAAGCCAGAGCACTCGCCGGGCCGGGGACAATGGCCGATCTCATCGCCGTCGTCGGACGTCGCCCCGCAGCCGGCGCCACATCTGTCCACTTCGATCAAGCAGAATTGGTGTGACGTCCCATGTCTGCGCGCTACAGGTTGCCATCAGCGAACCGCCGTGGACTGTCCGTCCGGGTCTTTGACGTGCCCCACGGCGTCTCGCGCAGACAGTGGCGATCGATCGTTAGATGGTAGTCTAAGTCCCGGTGACGTGCCAAACGGAGGGGCATCGTCCCCGATTGATAGGATGGTGTATGAGAAGAACGCGTTAGACGGAACCGCGCTGCCGTCGGCCCGCGAGGCGGCAGTCGGTATGCTTAGGATTTGAAGTTCGTTTTTTTGCTGGACTGGCGAATAATAGTTTTGGGACAGATATACTATGTCGACCCCCTTGGCGCCTGCCGTCACCGGTGCCTGGCTCGTGCATCACGAGCAAAAGCTCTCTGCTGTGAAGGTTACGGGTTTCGACGCCACGATCGCCGCTGGCAGAACCGCGCGGGTCTTGTCGCTGATCACGCGCGAGGAGGAGTGGGACGTCCCGCTCGACCGTGTCAACGCCCTGGCCAAGGCGAACCAGATCAATCGTCTTGAGCTCAACGCATCCCTAGACCTTTTGCAGAAGCAGGGGCTGATCGACACGAGCGACAAAGCCGTCGCTGTCCTCGGCGTCACGCAGTCGACGCTCCTCACACACGCATCCACGATGTTCGAGGCTGAATTGCCAGACACCACCGAGCGCGCGGCCATCGCGCTGGCCGAGATGGCAAGCGAGGCGCCGCTGAAGAAATCAGATTGCGCCGAAGAGATCGGTGATACGTTCAAGTTGTCCGCCAGGGACGTCGGCGACCTCTTCGAGCAGGCAGAGCAAATTGGTTTCATCGACTACGATGGCACAAGCACCGACCGGTTGTACTTCAATGGGTCGTTGTTCCGCCGCGACATGGCGACCAAGACCGCGCTCATCTTGAGCTCGTTGAAAGGCGAGGAGCAAGCGCGGCTGGCACAGGCCGAGGCACTGTTGGCCAAGAGCGGCTGCGTCCTCAAGAACACCCTCGTCGGTGTTCTCGGCGACGCCCTATGGGGAAAATTGCACCAGATCGGATACTTTGACGTCAGCACGGTAAGCAACAATTCTGGCGACACGGAATTCGTGAGCTTGCCCGGTGCTTTGAGCAAATATGTCCCGGACAGCCTCGCCGACATGCTCGACGACGCCAAGGCCCTGGCAAGCAGCCTAGCTTATGGCATCGCCGTCAGCCATCAAGCTCGGGGGCGAATCCGGGATCCCTCCGTGCTGCTATCTCGACTGATTTCGCGCGGTTATGTGGAAGGGAACGCTCCGGCGATCGCTGCCGACTACCAAGTATCGGAGGAAAGAGGTGTCGTTCGTGTGACGACCACCGACCGAGGGTACCGGCTGACATTGCTCAAAAAGGAGGTCGGTGAAATGGCGCGCGCTTTGATCTTGGACGGGGATGCCTCCCAAGTAGCGGCCGGGCTGATGGCATCGGGTGCTGCTCGTGCCTACCGGGGTCCTGAATCGGCGCGTGTCGCCGCACGTCGACCATTCGTCGGTGCGAGCAATCGCGTCGTGCGAAGCACGTTAGACATATTGCGGAAGAGTTGAGCCATGTCAGATGCACCGCAACTGTCCAAAGGCCCACGGGCCGAAGAATGTCTCAGAATGCACTTCCTTGCCTCAGGAGCATTTGTCGCCCGCGGCATCAAGCTCCTGCAGGGCGGCGAGGAGGTCACCGACATCGACGTCTGGGCTTACTTTCGCTCCAGCGAGTTCGATCGTTCGATCGTGGTGGTCGACGTCAAAAACAAGAAGCGCGCGAAGGCATTCGAACGCGTACTTTGGGCCAAGGGCGTCCAGAATGCCGTAGGCGCCAACGTCGCAGTTGTCGCCACGACAGAAAGCAGAAAAGATCTTGCGCCGTTCGCGGCACGCCTTGGTGTGCAGGTCATTGCCGGGACCGCGCTTCAGCGACTCCAAGCGGACGCCAAAGATTCATCAGCACGGCTCTCGCAGGAATCGTTCGAGACGGAAATTGATGGGGATGCTGCGGGAAAGCGACAGGCGTTGCCGTCTTATCGACTAGAACAAGCGACCACCCGTTTGGCGTCGGGAATAGATTTCAGCACTCTCAACTATTGGGTCGACGAAGCCACCGCGGCACTCCGGTGGGCTGCAGACGGAAAGACCGCAACACGGCCGGCCCTGCGGTGCGCCTACTATCTCGGCGCGCTCGTTGCTTTGGGGTGCGATCACCTTGCCAGCGCAGCTCCGTTTGAGACGGCCCTGGATCGGCGGGCTCGTATTCTCTCGGGACTCCTCTACGGCGCAAGCGGCAAAGAGGGACGCGACAAGATGGTTCAATTCGCTGAAGCGGCGGCGAGGGAGTTTGTCGATCCAACGGGGGCCGCCAGTGCGGCCATCCGAAAAGGGTTGGAAAAACAGCTCGACGCTCTGCCGATGTCCGCCCTCGCGGAGTTCACCGCGAAATCGGCTGCGAACGGTGTGCTTTTTAAGGCGGCACGAGAGCTGGAAGCCCGTGCTTTTGCGAGCGAGCTAGCCGCGCCGTCCGAATTGCCCCCCGAATTGAAGATGATTCTTGGTGTTCTGGCTGACATCGGATCCGTGAATCGCCAACGTCTTTTCAGTGTGAACCTCGGCGAATAGCCGAGTTCCCCTGAGGAGACGTCCGCCAACAACGCGTCGACGGGCCTTTTCAACACCGAGAAGTAGGCCGCCGCCATCGATCGATTGGTGTCAGTGAAAGTCGCGCGATCGGTAGCCACCGCTTCGGCGGCCGCGTGAGCGGCCGCCGGCATCACGCGGATCATGACCAGGGTTCTTGACGTGGTCGGCGCGGGCCAAGGGTGCGTTGAGCCGATCGCGGTCTCCGAGTGTGTTGAGCAGACGGCTGAGATCGACGAGGTGTTGTGCAGCGTAGGGCAAAAACGTCCGGCCTCAACGCCGATCCGGCCGCGCACGGTGCCGAAGGTGTCGATGGCGGCGTGGATGTCGTAAGGGCCGATGGAGCGGCTGGTCGCGACATCACTCCAGTAGATGTCCCCTTCGACGCCAACGATGAAGCCCTTCAGCTGGACACTGTACCCGGCCTGCAGCCTGCCCAGCTGGCCGAACAGGGTGCCACAGACGACCACGCTCAGAGCGACCAAACGCAACGTACGCATGCAATGCGCCTACACGCTGACTGCCGCATATCGACAGCAAGACCCGAACGGCAGTGCCGGCCTCTCATCAGTGCGCACAGCCGCCAATCCGTTGACGGTTTCAGCGACCCGCATGCGAATCGATCCGCGAGACGTTGGGTCTACCCGTTGCTCAGCTGCGGCTTTTGGGTAACTCTCTTGTCATCAGGCTCGCCGGCATGGGCGGCCGGGAAGGGCGCGAACAAGGAGCGTGGCACAGATCTTTGAACCGGGAGCGGCTGCCGATCGACTTGAGCTCTTGCCATTGCCGGTGCGTCCAGATCGCCTCGCGCGCGGGAACGTATTCTGCTACAGATGAATGAGCTGCGGAGACGATGATTCACGACGATGCACAGGGTCGAGCCAATTCAATTCCGCCCGTTGCGCGCGGGGCCTGAGGCGACGCTTCAGCGCGCTGTGGAAGGACGACTTCTGTCGCTCTTTCCTCAGGAGAATCGCCTTTTGTGGACGGCGGGATCCGTACCCCTGGGGGCGGGACGTCCCGACATCGTGCTGACGGCGTGCGAGCCTGAGATCATGGCTCTCACGGATATAGACGTGACGTCGCGGTCAATGCTCGCCTATTTGAGAGCCGTCGGCCGCGCACGCTCGGAGACGATCAGCGCTCGTCTCGGAAAAAGTCTCAAGGCGGTGGAACGCAGCCTTTCCTCGCTGATCGAAGCCAACATCATCATCGTGGACCGCGGTAACTATGCATTGACCGAGAGCTGGCGCGACGTATTGCCTGAAGTCGTTACGATTGAGGTGAAGGTCGGCGATTGGCGCCGCGCCGTGGCACAAGCCGCACGCAACCGCATTTTCGCTCACCGCTCTTTTGTGGCGTTGCCAGATTCGGTGGCCGAGCGGGTTCGGACCGAACCGATTTTCCGGGAACTGGGAATCGGATTACTAAAAGTTGCAGCAGATGGCGACGTTCGCCTCATTCGTCGGGCACGACGCAACGCGCCGAAAGTTTGGGCATATTACTATTCGCTCGCCTTCATGGCGGCTGAGCATCTGAGCGGGGACAACCGTGGTGTTCATTGTACCAATCGACAGCGCAAGAGCGCAGTTTCCTGATTACACGTTCATCGCCGCGCTGACCCCCAGTGCTCAAAAATCTGCCTTTCATGTGCAACGCGCCGGTAAAGACTATTGCCTGAAAATCATTGCACCCAACCAAGGCCTCGATCGGGTCCAGCGTGAGGTGCTGGCGATGCAGGCGCTGGACCATACCAACGTCGTGAAGATCCTCGAGTACGAATATAGTGCCAAGGCTGGCCAGGTCCGCCACTACATGGTGGAAGAGTTTGTTGCCGGTGACGATCTGAGCGCGCACTTCAGCCCCGGCCAGCCCTGGACCCTCGGCAAGATCGCGGCGGTGTTCGCGCCGCTGTGCGACGGCTTGGCTGCTCTGGAAGACAACAGGATCGTTCATCGCGACTTGAAGCCGAGCAATGTTCGCATGCGCCCGGACGGTTCGCCCGTCATCATAGATTTCGGCCTGGCGCGAATGCTCGACATGGCGAGCATCACCGCGACCGTCGATGGCGCCATGATTGGCACGCCGCGATACTTTTCGCCCGAGCAGTTTAGAGGCAGCAAACGCGATATTGATCACCGTACGGATCTCTATGCGCTCGGGGTGCTGCTCTATGAAGCAGCGGTGGGCCGCCATCCCTCTCTTCAACCAGGGATGCAAACCATGGACGAGCTCTCAGATGCGGTTTGCACTTCGGAGAGCTTTGTCAACGACACAACATTCAAGGCGCTTACACCACGCCTGCAGCTCACGGTGCGCCGCCTGCTTGAGAAGGAACGCGCGAAGCGACCGACCAGCGCTAGAATCGTTGCCAAGGTCCTCAAAGACTTGGGAGGCGTTTGATGCGGCGCGGGACATGGCACCAGTGCGGCCACAACAGCCAGATCCTTGTCGCCGAATTGATGGAAGCCGGCCTCGGCGTGGGAGCGATCATCAGTCCGAAGGACTTGGCGCTGGACAAAGCAAAGGAGTACGCGGCCCAGTATCGCGGCCTCGGCAAGGGCGTACTCTTCGACCCACAGTTCTACGAGCCGGAATTTGCGGCCGGTAAGCTCGGCACTTACCCGACAGCGGCCTTTCGCCAATCCATCGGAGCACTTGGGGCCTTGCAACCCAGTGTGATGACCGGCTTGGCGCAAGCGCTCGAAACCGAGAATCGGGAACTCGGGTGTGATGCGGTGATCGCCCCCGCTATCCCCTATGAAGCCGCGCGGCCCGACATCGTTGGCCTCAACGCTCGGCTTTTCGATGCTGCAAAAGCAGCCGGCGACGCCATCGGCATTCCCACCTATGCAACGATCGTTCTGGGGCACAGCACCACGACACTGGACGTGGCACAGGCCATCTTGTCTGGCGCCACGGCGCTCAACGCCGATGGCTGGTACTACGCATTCGAGTTCGATGCGCAGCAGCGCCTGCCAACCGACATCGAAGCCGTCTACCGCTACGGCACGGCAGGCTTGACGTTGGCCTGTACAGGAAAGCCCGTACTGCACGCCTGCGCCGGCCCTCTGGCGAACATTTCGTACGGCGCGGGAGCGCGGGGCGCCGGGATCGGCATTTGGCAAAATCTTTGGGGGTTCACCCGCTCAAAGTTCCAACCAGCGACCGCACAAGGTGGCGGCGGAGACGCACCACCGCGCTATTTCTCCGCACCGCTCTGGGGCACGATCGTTCATCCCGACGAAACGCTACAGCTCCCGTCCGGGCTGCACGCACGCGTCATGCAGCATTCTCCCTACTCCCAGAACCTGACGCCAGGCGTTCCCTGGTCGAAGCGTGAAGCGAGCAAGCATCTGGTTCATGTTATCGCAACGGCCACAGAACCCCTGGCGCAATCGGCAGATGCGCGTCAGGCAATGTCGGCAGCAATTGCCACGCTCGTCGCGGCGAATGCGCTTCACGGGGCCATCAGATCAACCGGCGTGCAGCTTCGCGACAGCACGGACACCTATCAATCGGCGTGGGCCGCTGCTGGGACGCGGTTGCTGGCCAATAACACCGATGACTACGATTGGCTGGAGCTGTCGGGCGGACCATAACGCCTGGCGCTCAGATTCCGCGCCACGCATTCTCCAACCTGTTAGTTGGCTTCACTGAGAAGATCCTGCTCCGTTTTGGACGCAGCTGCGAGACTACGAAGGTAGGATTTCGGGGCTTGGTGAGTCTGTCGCCGGTAGCACTGCCGCTTCCTCAGCCTCCAATTCGGCGATCTTCGACTTGATCTCATCGCTCAGATAGTTGGCATTGATCGTCCGAAGGTAGCGCAGCGCCTCCTTGTCATTGGCTTGGTACTCGAGCCCGCGCTTGTAGAAGGTCAATAGCCCTTCGCCTTCCTGTATGATCTCGCCCCAGGTCTTCGCCCACACACGGATCTTGGTCGGCTGGTCGAGATCAAGCACGACACCGCGCGGCTTGCCCGACTGTCGCGCTTCGAGCTCAGCACCGTCGGTAAAATTGTTGGAGACGACCACGAAATCCCACTCCACCTTCGCATGCTTGAAGCGGTCATCGAGGGCCACGGCCTTCGCATACTTGCGGATCTGGTTGAGCACATCCTCGTTGATCGGCTTCGTCGGTCGCTTCAGCTCGACAACAAGATGCCTGCGCTCTTCGTCGGTCGGCGTCGGCATGCGGCACGACAGCATCAGGTCCACGATCGCGGCCTTGCCGTCGGCATCGACCACAGGCTTGAGCGGAGCGAGCTCCGCGCGATCCTTGCCCAAAAGCCTGAGGTGGCTCTTCAAGACCGAGGTCAGGTCCTCGTCGTCGTTCGTCAGATTGTACTGCTCGCCAAAAATCCACGTCTCCTGCGCAATGATGCGGTGAAGCTGGGAGCGCTCCAGCAGCTGCTTTTTCGATTTGGGGTCGAACACCAGCATTTGCAAAGCGCGTAGGAACTCGAGGCGGTCGGTCACCGACTTGGCCGCGTTGATCACCGCCGTCAAGGATGTCTTCCGCAGCAGCTCTCCAAGCTCTTCCTGCTTGGCCTTGGGAAGGCCGATCACCTTCTCCAGGATGCCAGGAAGCGCGCTTGGCCCCGTCTCGATCGCAATTTTTATCAGCTGCAGTATCAATCTCTGCTGCTTGGCGGGCGCTCGATCGAACTCCGTGCTGTAGTCGGAGAGACTCAAAGCTACGACATCGAACACCTGCCGCTCGTTGACCTCGATCGGATCATGCGGCGTACCCTCGTATGGGTAGATCTCTGCGTCTTTCCATTCCTGAATCTTTGTGCGGGATCGCTCTGCCTCGCGCTCGCGAAAATGCTCCTTGAGCTTGGTTTTGACCGCCTCGACCAGCGCCATGGACGGCATATCGAGCTCGACGAGCCCTTCCGTGTTTTCGTCCGCGAGCTGCTGGAAGTGATCAGACGTCAGATACGCCGTGAACTCGAAACCGCGCGCATGGATTCCCGGCGCCATCGAATGGAAACTGAATCGACCCGGCAGACACAGCATCAATTTGCGGTCGATCTTCTTCTTCCACTCGACGACCTCCAACTTGCCCGTCAGACCGGTATGGCCGACGCTTGTCGCCTCGATTTGATATGGCGTGACCGACCTGATCGCTTCGCGTGCGTCGATCTCGACGCCGTCGTAGATGATCTCGAACTGAGCGTCCTCGTAGAGCTGAAGCGCGAATACATCCCTGATCTGATCGGCGAACCCATCCTCCGACCTGATCTTGAAATCGCGCAACACGTCGTCGATTTCGACCACGCAGCCCGACTGGTCCGTCGCGGTCACGTCGGTCACTTGGAAGTGCTTGAGGTTCGATTTGCTGCCGAAGATCGAAAAGCTCTTGCCGCCGCTTTTCGAGGCCCACGTGACGGTCTCGCCGAGCGCGAATGCCTTGAAGCGGCCTTGTCCCTTCTTGCCGTGGATAAGCCGTCCACTCAGCGTCTTGAAAGTGCGCTTCTTCCACGATCCGCCCAGGGACTGGAAAAAAGTCGCGGCCTGATCGAACGGGATTCCGGTGCCGTCGTCGATCACGCGGATGTGGCCGAGTTTGGTAAGCTTGCCCGCCTCGAATTCGACCCGGACGATTTTGGCATCGACGTCGTAGGCGTTCCAGATCAGCTCCGACAGCGCCACCAGCGAACTGGCACTCGTCAAGCGCTCGATGTGATCGTTTTCAACGACTATTTCAATGTCCTGCACGACGGAAATCCGATCAATAGGTCGAGAAATAACAACGAGCGAATTTGCTCCGATGGCTGCGTGATACTGGTTGGCGCTGGGTATTCGTGTACGACATTGGGTATTGCCGTCACTGGGATAGTCTAGCCCATCTAACCGCCAGCGTTGGACCGAGTAAAGGTGCCTGCGATGCGTCCATCGCCGGATATTGAGCGGTGACGATGGCTCGGCGCCTCATGGATGGGCGGCTCATGTCGGCACAACTAGGTCTTTTCGTCCGTCACCACCAAGAGCAGACAGCGGTTTCCGACTCTGGATACAGGTTTGGGCGCCTTCGCGGCCGCTTCTAGCGGCCGCTATCGGGCCCTACCTCGCGGCCTGCGGCCGCTCGCCCGAGCCCCGCACGGCGGGTCTCGGCCCTGTCGGGTAACGGTCAGCCGGGCGCGGACCATGATGGCGCGACGTCCACGATGCGTAACAATCGATGTCGTTGAGCAATGCGGCAAGCCGCGAACGCAAAGTGCTCGGCGGACGGTTGCCCGTGGAAAGAGGGAGAGAGGGGTGGCGGTCGGCGTGACGGGCTGAGGAGGTGAGAGAGAGGCTCTCGCCGGCCCGTCGCGGAGACCCGCGATGTCCAGATCGACCACGCGTGACCATTCCGGCGCCGACCGGACCAGCTTCTACGACGACATCACCAACAAGATCATCGCCGAGCTCGAAGCCGGCCGCTTTCCCTGGGTGCAGCCGTGGGGCACACCGTCGGCCAAGGCGCAGCTCGCACTTCCGAAGAACGCGTCGACGAGCCGGCCCTACTCCGGCATAAACGTGCTGATACTCTGGGGTAAGGTGATCGAAAAAGGATACAGCGGCCAGAGCTGGCTCACGTATCGCCAGACAGCAGCACTTGGTGGCCATGTGCGCGAGGGCGAGCGCGGCACCACCGTCGTCTATGCCGACCGCTTCATCCCCGATGATGCAAAGCGCCGGGCCGCGCAGAACGGCGGCGAAGCACGTGCCATTCCGTTCCTGAAGCGGTTCACTGTTTTCAATACGGACCAATGCAACAACCTTCCCGATGACATCGCAACGGCCGCGCCGCCTCCGCCGCCAGGCACCATCGAGCCGCGTGTCGAGGCCCTGATCAAGGCGACCGGCATCGACTTCCGCATCGGCGGAAACCGAGCCTACTACAATCCTTCACAGGACTACGTGCAGGTGCCGCCACCGGCCGCGTTCTTCGAACCGATCAATTGGCACAGAACGGCACTTCACGAATGTGGGCACGCGGTAGGCCACCCGTCGCGCCTCAACCGCGACCTCACGGGCTCGTTTGGATCGCGCAAATATGCCTTCGAGGAGCTGGTGGCGGAAATGGCTGCCGCATTCTGCTGTGCCTCGCTCGGCATCACACCCACGGTGCGACACGCCGACTACATTGCATCGTGGCTCGACGCGCTTCGCGAGGACAACCGCGCCATTGTCCGCGCCGCATCACTGGCAAGCAAGGCTGCGGACTATCTGCTCGACTTCCTGCCGCAGGCCGACGAAGCGATCGTGAGCACACGGAGGGCCGTGGCATGATCCTCCTGACACCAGAGCTGCGCGATCGCCTGCTGGCCAACAGCCGCGAACGCGATGTCGACCACATACCGGTCGTCAAGTTCTTCAATCCGGTCGGTGCTGCCACATGGCTCGCGACCGAGCTCGATGACGATGGCGAGACACTGTACGGCCTTGCTGATCTTGGATTCGGCAGTCCAGAGATAGGTGGGTTTAACCTCGTCGAGATGGCCTCGGTCCGACTGCCGTTCGGACTTGGCATCGAGCGCGATCTCTATTTCGAAGGTACGTTCCCGCTCTCGGTCTATGCCGAAGCCGCACGTAGAGCCGGCCGCATCGTGCTCGACGAGCGCCGGTTGCGGGAGGCGGCGGCAGCCTTGCGCGAGCGCGGGTGAGGCGCGGTGGGAGGGAGAGAGCGGTCGTGGGTTCACGGCGGGCCAGGGGTCGAGAGAGAGTCTCTCGGCCGCCCGCCGTGGAGAACCACCATGGCAAAGCCAAGTTCGAAGATCGCGCTCAGCGTTTCGCGTGACATCCCCTTCAACAAACTGGTCCTGAGCCAGTCCAATGTCCGCCGCGTCAAGGCCGGCATCGCCATCGAGGAGCTGGCCGAGGACATCGCCCGGCGCACGCTCCTGCAGAGCCTGACCGTGCGGCCGGTGCTCGACGATGAGGGCAACGAGACCGGCATGTACGAGATTCCCGCCGGTGGCCGTCGCTATCGTGCCCTCGAGCTGCTGGTGAAGCGGAAGCGGCTTCCGCGCAATGCGCCGATCCCGTGCATCATCCGCACCGACGGCATTGCCGAAGAGGACAGCCTGGCGGAGAACGTGCAGCGGGCACCACTCCATCCGCTTGATCAGTTCCGTGCCTTCCTCGCCTTGCGCGAGAAGGGCCAGTCCGAAGAAGAGATCGCCGCCGCCTTCTTCGTGTCGGTCACCGTCGTGCGCCAGCGTCTGCGGCTCGCCGCGGTCTCGCCGAAGCTGCTCGATGTCTATGCGGAGGACGGCATGACGCTCGACCAGCTCATGAGTTTCACGGTCAATCCGGATCATGAGCGCCAGGAGCAAGTGTGGGACGCGCTTCAGCATTCCTACAACAAGGAGCCGTTCTACATCCGCCGCCTACTCACCGAAGGCGCCGTGCGCGCCTCCGACAAGCGCACCCAGTTCGTCGGAACCGAAGCCTATGAGGCAGCCGGCGGTACGATCCTGCGCGATCTCTTCGAGCCCGACGACGGCGGCTGGCTGCAGGAACCGCCCCTGCTCGAGAAGCTCGTCGCCGACAAGCTCGAGCGCGAAGCCGATGCCATCCGTGCCGAAGGCTGGAAGTGGATCGAGGTGGTGACCGAGCTCCCGTACGGCTACGGCCATGGCCTGCGCCAGCTCAGCGGCCGCGAGGTGCCGCTGACTGACGAGGAGGCCGCAACCCGTGATGCGCTCCAGGCCGAGTTCGACGATCTCGAGGCCGAGTATGCCGAAGCGCAGGAGGTTCCCGAGGAGATCGACCAGCGTCTCGGCGAGATCGAAACCGCCTTAGAGGCGTTGGAGGATCGCCCCGTGGTGTACGAGCCTGGTGACATCGCACGCGCTGGCGCCTTCGTCAGCATCGACAGCACCGGCGCACTGAGTATCGAGCGCGGCTATGTGCGACCCGAGGACGAGCTACCGATCGACGACGATGAAGACACCGACGGCGACGAGTCCGATCGCCGCCGCATGACGTCTGCGGAAGAGGACTCCGACACGGACGCCGCCGCCGTCGATGAGCCCGAGGAGGACGACGGCAATCGCCCCTTGTCGGATCGCCTCATGACCGAGCTGACGGCGCGTCGTACACTCGCATTGCGCGAAGCGGTCGCTAATGATCCGGACGTGGCCTTCCGCGCGGCCTTGCACGCGCTGTGCCTGAAGCTCTTCTATCACTATGGCTTCGACACGTGCCTCGAGATCGACGCCAAGAGCGTCCTGTTCGGTCACACGCCCGGGCTTGCGGATACCCCGGCGGCCAAGGCGATCGACGCACGGCATAAGGCATGGGACGCGCAGATGCCTGAGGACAGCAGCGATCTATGGGACATGCTGGTCGAGCTCGACAGCGACAGCCGTCAGGCCCTGTTCGCGCATTGCATTGGCCTCACGATCAATGCCGTGCATCAACCCTATGATCGGCGGCCGAAGGCCCTGCGCCATGCCGGCCGTCTGGCGTCCGCGGTCGCGCTCGACATGGCGGCCGCCGGTTGGAAACCGACGGTCGACGCGTTCCTCGGCCGTGTCACCAAGGCGCGCATTCTCGATGCCGTGCGCGAAGCCAAGGGCGACAAGCCGGCCGAGCGCATGGCGCATTTGAAGAAGGCGGAGATGGCCAAGGAGGCCGAGCGCCTGCTCGACGGCACCGGCTGGCTGCCAGAGCCTCTGCGCACCGCCGGGGTGGGAAGCACCACGGCGAAGGGCGACGGTCAGACGCAGCACGTGATGGCCGCCGAATAACTCCCCTCACATCCCGCTCCACCTTTGCCCGGCCTCGCGCCGGGCATTTTTCTTCGGAGGACCGCTATGACCTACGGTACCTACCTGCGCCTCGACATCACAGTCCACGACGGTTGGCGTGCCGTCGTCCGTGCGGCTGCCAAGAAGCTGAAACGTGCAGCACGCCGAGATCGCGCACAGCGCGAAGCCCGGCATCGCTTCTATCGGCAGATGCTCGACTACCATCGCGAGGCGCAGAAGATCGTCTCGTACTGGCGCTTGTGACACCTACATCGAGGCGATCATGAGCTCATCCGCCAGTGATCTGGCACACCGTCTCGCGCGCGAGGCCGAGGCGGTGTGCCGTCAGTATCTCTCCAATGGCCGGCGCGTGGGGCGCTATTGGATCGTCGGTGATGTGCACAACACGCCAGGACGCTCCATGTACGTCCGGTTGTTTGGGCCAGAAAGCGGCCCCGGAGCGGCTGGTAAATGGACGGACGCCGCCGATGGGTGCCACGGCGACCTCCTCGACGTGATCCGCGAGAGCCTGGGGCTCATCGACTTTCGTGACGTGGCGGACGAAGCGCGCCGCTTCCTCAGTCTGCCGCGTCCGGAGCCCACCCCGCAGCAGAAGTCCTACACGACGCCGGCGGCGACCGGCTCACCGGAAGCAGCCCGACGTCTGGTCGCCGCGTCGCAGCCGATCCACGGCACATTGGTGGCGACTTATCTGCGTCATCGCTGCATTGACGACCTGCGCGATGTCGGAGCGCTCCGCTATCATCCGCGTTGCTACCATCGTCCGGACGATGGCGGACCAACGCAGACTTGGCCTGCGATGATCGCCAGCGTCACCGATCTCGGCGGCCTGATCACCGGCGCACACCGCACGTGGCTCGACCCGTCCGGCCTCGGCAAGGCGCCAATCGAGACACCCCGCAAGGCGATGGGCGCGCTGCTCGGCAATGCCGTGCGGTTGGGCTCCCACGGTGACGTGATGGCGGCTGGCGAGGGCATCGAGACGATGCTGTCCCTGCACATGGTCCTGCCGGGTATATCGATGATGGCCGCGCTCTCAGCAGCGCATCTCTCCGCCATCCTCTTTCCCGATACGCTGCGCCGGCTCTACATCGCCCGCGACATCGACCCTGCCGGCGATGGTGCCATGGCGACTCTGACCGCACGCGCCGCGGCCGCCGGGATCGAGACGATCCCGCTGTCGCCACGCCTCGGCGACTTCAACGAGGATCTCGTCGCCTTTGGTCTGGGTGATCTGCGGGCCCTCGTACGTCCACAAATCTCGCCGGAGGATGTTGAACGCTTCATTGTTTCGAAGCAGCAACCGTGGTGTCGACTCTAGCTATTCGCCGGCAAGATAACGATTTCCGTTTTCCATTCCTCTGGCAGATCCAGCGGACCAACAGACTCCAAGTCGAGCCGTATGAACGATTTGAGGATCGATTCGAAGGTTTCTGTATCGCGCGCCCAATGGATGACGCCGTCAAAATCCTTTGCAAGATTGTGCGTCAAATCGAGAGAGGATCGGCGGTTTACACCGACCGGACTATCCACCTGCACGATTGCGATCTTGTCGCCCCCGACCCATCGAACGATGTCCCCCGGAAACTCGTGCGTATAGTCACGACGGCCATTCCACACGGCCGTCCGGATGACTTTGCCGGCGGGCGTGACAACGCGAAAGATCCACGGCACATCTTCCTGCACCGCGTCCGTCGCAGCATAGAATGTTGGTGGCGGACGATTATGAGCCGCAGCAATCTGGCGGCGGATCTCACGTCGGTGCGCAGCGGTCAGCCGTTCAAGGTGAGTGCCATCTGCATTGAACAGGCGGATCTCCACGGAGAAGGCGGTTTCAGCCGTACCTGCGTCATACACCTGCGAGTTCGGAAAGGCGAAAAGCAGGAGCTGTCCGGTGAAACTGCGCAGATGCCGCAGCACGATGTCCCATGCGATGTCTTGATGAACGACCGGGACGACGTGGAGCGGCGCGCCCGCCGACTCCATTCTCAGACGTTCGATAACGGCAATGCCGATGGCACTGAAGCGGTCCCCATCACCGAGGCAAAAGCCGACATGGAAGGTGCGATCGCCGACAACAGCGCGAAATGCCCGCAAGATGATTTGCTCTACATCTGGAATACGGTTGTCGCCAGTCAGCGTGCGAATCCGCGCGCCATTAATGGCAGCGACGGGTGGCAGCATATGCAGATCTATCTGCCCGCGGAAGCTATCCGACCGGGGCCAATCTCGTTGCTGCCGCTCTCGGCGTTTCCTCCTTCCCATTGGTTACGCTCCCGATATTCAACTGAAGGCCGCGACTACCGTCTCAATGGGGAGAAACAGCGTCCGGCTGTCTGCGGGATATTCAATGAACTCTGCGCACTTCATGTAGAAACGCTTTGCAGCCTCATCCTTGGCGTGAACAGCAACGGCGCCGATACCAATGCTCTGCGAGGCAACGGCAATGCGACGCAGCGCGTCGGAAAGGATGTCGGCACCAAGCCCTCTACCTGCATGATCTCGGCTCACCGCAAGCCGCCCAATGACCGAGACCGGAATCGTATCTGGCGCGTTGCGACGGACCTTGCCCGGTGCGGCGGCTCGCTCCACCGCACCAGCAGAAATGCAGAAGTAGGCGATGACGCGATTGTCCTCGCAGACGACGTATGTCCGTGAGAACCGGCTTTCATTCTTGAGGGCACGATGCCGTAGCCAATCGTTCAACGCCGGATCGCCGCAATCGAACGTCGATAGATCATGCTCAACGGTTAGCGGAACCGGGGCCGAAAGCGGAGGGGCGGACCGCTCTGACCCACCCCCTACCTTTTCCATGCCGGAACCCGGCGCAGCAGAGCCCGCAGCTTCGGACCTGGAGCAGGCGGGTTATCAAGCGCCTGCATGAAGGCATCGTAACGCTCATTATCCAGTACAAAGAGCCGCTGATCGAGCAGCACATCAATAGCCTGGCGCCGCGCACTCTCGACCATGAACTCCGTGCGCGTCTTGCCCAAGATAGCAGCAGCGTCGTCGATGAGTTGCCGTGTATGCGCCTCGATACGCAAGTTGATGCTGCCCTTCGCATCAGTCGCCAAAGGGCGTTCCGCGACCGCGACGGCGGAATCCTCGTCTTGTACAGGTGATGGACGCTTTTTTGACATGCGCGGGAATATGCTCTGGCGTAACTACAATGTCAATACGTTTCGCCCATCTCGTTCCATCGCCGATCAGCCGTGATCCCTGTCGTCCGTGGTCGACCGGCACGGACGGACCTCTCAGCAGATCATCCGCGCCCGGCCTTCCTAAGGGGCGATCGGGCCAGAACCGGCCGTAGCCGCAAGGGCGGCGCGCGGCCGGAGGCCGCGCTTGCCCTCCTCCGCTTCGCTGCGGCCCTGCGGGCTGCGCCCTCGGGTGCTGGCTCCAACCGGTCCCGGCTGATCCGTCGCCGGAAGGCCGCGATGGGCGCGGCCTCGCGCACGAGGATCTGTTCCATGACCTTCGATCATCTCGCTGACGGCACGGCGTCACCGACCGCTCATCTGCTCGATGAGCTCGCACTTTACGCGCATCGCCCCTTCGACGAGGAGGCCGATGCGCGTCCGTTGCCCGAGCCGGAGAAACTCCAGGGCGCTCTCGCCGACATCTTCGATGCGCTCGTCGCCACCTTGTCGGATACCCGCCTGGAACCCGATCTCGAATCCATGTTGTGGTCGATCGTCAACGTGTTCCATCGCCGGATAGACCGCATCGAGCAGGAGCTGGACAGGAACGAGACCGCACAGCGGACCAGCCAGCGCGAGCAGGACGGATCGGAAGTCAGATCGGTCGAGCTCGAGAAGCTCATCTCCGAAGGCCTGACGCTGATCGAGCGTCGCAACAGCATGGAGTTCATGCGCGATGGCGCCGCCGAGCTATTCAGCATCCATACCGGATCGGTGTGGCGCCCCCGCTCGGGATCGATGGTCAACCGGTCAACACTGACCGCTGCGATGATCGACAGCCGCGAGTTCATCAATGCGCGTCGCCGCGCCGACGCCGAGACGCTGCTCCCGAAGGGCACCCGGATTGCCTTCGCCGGCGGCGTTGATTGCAATGATCATCATGGCATCTGGGCCATCCTCGACAAGGTACACGCCAAGCACGGCGATATGGTGCTGCTGCACGGCGGTGCGCCGCGCGGCGCCGAGAAGATCGCCGCCTGCTGGGCGGACAACCGCAAGGTGACGCAGATCGTCTTCAAGCCCGATTGGGCTCGTCATGCGAAAGCTGCACCCTTCAAGCGCAATGACCAGCTTCTCGATGCCATGCCGATTGGAGTCGTCGTGTTCCCAGGCTCCGGCGTGACCGATAATCTCGCCGATAAGGCGAAGGTGCGCGGCATTCCGCTGTGCGACTGCCGCAAGCGCGGCGGCGCATAGTCGCCGCTTCTCCCTCTGCATCATTGATGGTTCTGATCGGAGCGATCATCGCTCCGCAGCACGCGCTACTGCGCAGGGCGTACTCCAACAACTCAGATAGCGCAGCGAGGCTTTATCGCTCCTCATTTCTGTTTGTCGTGCGTTTGTATATGTGCGCCTCATTTCATGCGGCATTCTTCCGCTCGCATTTCGATTGCGAAGATCACACGCAAACGTCGTTGCCGATATTCTGCCGTAAAATCTGCACGGCCTTTCACACTTCAGCACAATCAAGCGCAATTTACTGGATTGAATAGACGCACGCTCTCTTGCGACCCTTTCGTTGCGACGATCATTCCGTCCGAAAGGTTCGTGTCTCATGCTTCCACTTCGTGCCGCGATCGCTCAAGGCCTCATCGCATTCGTGCTGGTGACGCTCTCTCTCGTCATCGCGACGCAATGGGCCGCGGCGATGCTTGGGCATCAAGCGGCACTCGGCACGGCATGGTGCGAACTCTTCGGTCTCAAACTCTACGCGCCGTGGAAGCTCTTCGTCTGGTGGCTGGCGTTCGACAGTCAGGCACCGGAGGTGTTTGCACGCGCCGGTGCCGTTGCTGCGTTCGGGGGAATTGCCGGCGGCGCCGTCGCTGTAGGGGGAGCCGCCCGGCGGGCCAGCCGTAAAGCAACAATAACAACCTACGGCTCGGCCCGCTGGGCGGACGGCAATGATGTCCGCGAAGCAGGGCTTCTCAGCGACAAAGGCATCGTGCTTGGCCTGTGGAATGGCCATTACCTGCGCCACGACGGTCCCGAGCATGTCATCGCCGTAGCGCCGACCCGCTCCGGCAAAGGCGTCGGCCTCGTCGTGCCGACACTGCTCACCTGGCCCCATTCCACGGTCATCCATGACATCAAGGGCGAGAACTGGACGCTGACCGCCGGCTGGCGCGCGCGCTTCTCCCATTGCCTGCTGTTCGATCCGACCAACCCCTTGTCTGCGCGTTTCAATCCGCTGCTCGAGGTGCGGAAAGGCGAGATGGAGGTGCGCGATGTGCAGAACATCGCCGACATCCTCGTCGATCCGGAAGGCGCGCGCGAGCAGCGCGATCACTGGGAGAAGACCGCGCACGCTTTGCTGGTCGGCACGATCCTGCACGTCCTCTATGCGGAGTCGGAAAAGACACTGACTCGTGTAGCGACGTTCCTCGCCGATCCGGCACGCTCGATCCAGCGCACGCTCTCAATCATGCTCACGACCAACCACCTGGGCACAGATGCGACTCCAATCGTGCATCCCGTCGTCGCATCGGTGGCACGCGAGCTCTTGAACAAGGCCGACAACGAGCGCTCAGGCGTGGTCTCGACCGCCATGAGCCTGCTGGGACTCTATCGCGATCCCATCATCGCCACGACGACCGCAGCCTCGGACTGGTCGATCGCCGACCTCATGCAGGTCAAGCGGCCAGTCTCGCTCTACCTAGTCGTGCCGCCGTCCGACATCTCGCGGACGCGGCCGCTGGTGCGCCTGATCCTCAACCAGATCGGCCGCCGCCTTACGGAGACGTTGCCGAGCGGTCCAGAAAACGAGCGCCGGCTGTTGCTCATGCTCGATGAGTTCCCAGCCCTCGGCCGACTCGACTTCTTCGAGTCCTCGCTCGCCTTCCTGGCCGGCTATGGTGTCCGTGCCTTCCTCGTCGCTCAAAGCCTGCACCAGATCGACAAGGCCTACGGGCCCAATCACGCCATCCTCGACAACTGCCATGTCCGCGTCGCTTTCGCGCCGAACGACGAGCGCACGGCACGCCGTCTCTCGGATGCACTCGGCACTGCGACCGAGCTCAGAGCGCAGAAGAATCTGTCCGGCAAGCGTCTCGCCGCATGGTTGTCGCACGTCACCGTGTCGGAGCAGGAGACGGCGCGACCACTGCTGACGCCCGGTGAGATTCTGCAATTCCCAGCGGACGAAGGACTCGTCCTCGTCTCCGGCGTAGCACCAATCCGTGCCCAAAAGCTTCAATATTATGCTGACCGCAATTTCCTCGCGCGCCGCCTGCCAGCGCCGCTGCTTGCCGCCGGCGGTTATGCCGACACGCCCCCATTCCGTGCCCATGACTGGCCGAGCGAGGCGCGCACCACGCATCCCAAGGTCGAAAAGGCCTGGTCGGAGAAGACGGCCGGCGAGGACGACCCGCCGCGGACGCTGCAGATCGCTCGCACCAAGGCCAAGCCGAAGACGCGCCCGGTGCACGACCTGCCCTTGTTCGCCGATTTCGAGACCGAAGCGGAGGCCGCGCCGCAAACGGATGTCGGCCGCTCTCTTGGTGACGATGACGACACCATCGTCCAGTTTCCGGGAGGCGTGCGCATCTGATGGCCAAGAAACGCTACGCGCTCTACATCTCGCGCACCCTCGCCAGCAAGTTCGATCACATTGCGCAGCAGCGGCACGGCTCGAAGTCGGCCATGCTCGAGGAAGCCCTGCGCTTGAGCCTCGAGCCGGAGAAGGTTCCGGGCGCTGAGGAAGTGCTCGTGCGGCGCCTCGACGAGCTGCACAAGGTCGTCGGCGTGGTCAATCGCGACGTCGCCATCGCCACCGAGACCCTGGCGCTGTTCGTCCGCTACTTCCTGACCATCACACCACCGCTGCCGCAAAGCGAGCAGGAACCAGCCCGCCTTCTTGGACGCGAGCGCTTCCAGGTGTTCGTCGCCCAGGTCGGACGGCGCCTCGCCACCGACCACCGCCTCGTGGCCGAGGTGCTCGAGACTATCGCCAGCAACAATCCCGATCTTTTCGCCACCGCTGCGGGCGACGCGCCGTTGCGCGGGCGGGCGGCCGGAAACGGGAATGGGGCACATCCGGATTTGGCTGCCGAGGCAGAGCCCGCCGCCACCCAGGAGGACATCGATCATGGCTGACCTGTTATCGGTGCACACGAGTCAGGAAGCGCAAGGCCGTCGCCGGCAGATGCTGCGCACGGCTTTCGGTCCGGCCATCGCAGCCGCCTTGACCGATCCGACCGTGATCGAGGTGATGGTCAACCCGGACGGTCGTCTCTGGATCGACCGCGCCAGCGTCGGCCGCCAGGACAGCGGCGAACGCATGGGCAGCGCCGAGGTCGAGCGGATCATTCGCCTCGTCGCCGCGCATGTTCGCCGCGAGGTGCACGCCGGCGCCCCGATCGTCTCCGCTGAGCTCCCCGAGACCGGCGAGCGCTTCGAGGGCGTCATGCCGCCCGTGGCGATGGCGCCGTGCTTTTCCGTGCGCAAGCCGGCCGACGTCATCTACCGCCTCGCGGACTACGTCGCCGCGCGCATCATGTCGCCGTTGCAGGCTGACGCACTGGCGATGGCCGTGCGCGAGCGCCGCAACATCCTCGTCGTCGGCGGCACGTCGTCGGGCAAGACAACGCTGGTCAACGCGCTCCTCGCCGAAGTGGCCGACTGCGACGAGCGCGTTCTCATTCTCGAAGACACGCGCGAGCTCAAGTGCGCCGCCACTGATTGCGTGGCGCTGCGGACCAAGCCGGACGTCGCCTCGCTCGCCGATCTGGTCCGCTCGACGCTACGCCTGCGCCCCGATCGCATCATCGTCGGCGAGGTGCGCGGGCCGGAAGCACTCGACATGCTCAAAGCCTGGAACACCGGCCATCCCGGCGGCATCACGACGGTCCATGCCAACTCCGCCGAAGCTGGCCTCTATCGCCTCGAGCAGCTCGTGCAGGAGGCGGTCGTCACGGTTCCGCGCGATCTGATCGTCGAGGCTATTGACGTCATTGCCTTCCTGGCCGGCCGCAGCAGCACCCGCCGACTCGATGCGCTCGCCGAGCTCACCGGCCTCGATGACAGCGGCGACTATCAGCTCAAGCCGCTTGGCCGTCCCGCTCTTCACACCGTCTGAACAAAAGGCCGTACGCCATGCCTCATCTCGACCGTCATTTCAGCATCGCTCGCCGGATCGGCACATCCCTCTTCGCGGCGAGCATGGTGATGATGACTGAAACCGCCCATGCGGCCGGTTCCGGCATGCCGTGGGAGGCGCCGCTGCAGCGCATCCTCGAGTCGATCGAAGGCCCGGTCGCCAAGGTGATCGCGGTCGTGATCATCATCGTCACCGGCTTGAGCCTCGCGTTCGGCGACATGGGCGGCGGCCTGCGCCGGCTGCTGCAGATCGTGTTTGGTCTCTCCATCGCCTTCGCCGCCACCTCGTTCTTCCTGACGTTCTTCTCCTTCGCCGGCGGCGCGCTCATCGACTGACATTCACGGAGCTATACGCACCATGCTCGGACAACCGACCTCGCTTCCCGGCTTCGAAGTTGCGCTGCATCGCTCTCTGACGGAGCCGATCCTGCTCGCCGGTGCCCCGCGCAGCTTCGCCATCCTAAACGGCACGCTCGCCGCCGCGATCGGACTTGGGCTGCGGCTGTGGATCGCCGGTCTCATCATCTGGCTCGTCGGTCACGCCTTCGCCGTCTGGGTCACACGCAAGGACCCGGAGTTCCTCACCGTTCTGTCCCGCCACGCCCGCCACAAAGGAGTGCTCTCATGTTGAATCTCACCGAGTATCGCAAGACGACCACCGGCCTCACCGACTATCTGCCCTGGGCCTGCCTCGTCGCGCCCGGCATCGTGTTGAACAAGGATGGATCGTTCCAACGGACCATCCGCTATCGCGGTCCGGATCTCGACAGCGCCACCGACGCGGAGCTCGTTGCCGTCTCGGCGCGCCTCAACAACGTGCTGCGCCGGTTCGGTGAAGGCTGGGCCTTGTTCTTCGAAGCCGAGCGCGTGCCGGCCAACCAGTATCCGGGGCATCGCTTTGCCGATGCCGCCTCATGGCTGGTTGACCAGGAGCGCTATGCGTCCTTCTCGGCCGACGGCGCGCATCATGAAAGCCGGTATTACCTGACGCTTCTCTATCTACCGCCGCCCGAGCATCAGGGTCGCGCGGAGCGACTGCTCTATGAGCGCCAGGAGGGCTACAGCGACGAGGCCGATGTCTGGGGCCAGCTCGCGTGGTTCGAGACCGAGACGACACGGGCGTTGGAATTGCTCGAATCGATCCTCCCCGAAGCGGAAGCGCTCGATGATGCGGAGACACTCGCCTATCTGCACGGCACAATCTCCGACAAGCGCCATCCGGTGGCATCGCCGGCCGTGCCGACGCACCTCGATGCGATCCTGTGCGACACGCCGTTCCTCGGCGGTGTCGAGCCGAAGCTCGGCCGCCAGCATCTGCGCCTGCTGACCGTGACCGGCTTCCCGAACACGACGACGCCGGGCCTGCTCGATGCGCTCAACGACCTCGGCTTCGCCTATCGCTGGACCACGCGCTGGATCGCCCTCGACAAGATCCAGGCCAACAAGCAGCTCACGAAACTGAGACGGCAATGGTTCGCCAAGCGGAAGTCCGTCGCCGCTGTCCTGCGCGAGGTGATGTTCAATCGGGAATCGACCCTGGTCGACTCCGATGCCGATAACAAGGCCGCCGATGCCGACGAGGCGCTGCAGGAGCTCGGCGCCGATGACGTCGCCTTCGGCTATCTGACGACGACGCTCGTTGTGGGCGATCCTGACCCCAAACGCGCCGACGAGAAGCTCCTGGCGTTGGAGCGGATCATCAACGGCCGCGGCTTCACGACGATCCGTGAGACGCTCAATGCCGTCGAGGCGTGGCTCGGCTCGCTGCCCGGCAACCCCTATGCCAACGTCCGCCAGCCGATCGTGCACACGCTGAACCTCGCGCACATGATGCCGGTGTCGGCGGTGTGGGCCGGTCCGGAGAAGAATCGGCATCTCGATGCGCCGCCGCTGATGATGACGGAGACGCGAGGCGCCACGCCCTTCCGCCTGGATCTGCACAGCGGCGATGTCGGACACGCCTTCGTCGTCGGTCCGACCGGCTCGGGCAAATCCGTGCTGCTCTCCCTGCTGGCCATGCAGTTCCGCCGCTTCATCGGATCTCAGGTGGCGATCTTCGATCGTGGACGATCGGCGCGCGCAGCATCGCTTGCCATGGGCGGCGAGAGCATCGAGCTCGGCCTCGAGGGCACACTGTCCTTGCAGCCGTTGGCGCGCATCGACGAGCCTGGCGAGCTCGCGTTCGCACTCGAATGGGTCAGCGGCCTCGTGACCAACGAGGGCGTCTCCATCACGCCAGAAATCAAGGATGCGTTGTGGACGGCCTTGAAGAGCCTCGCCTCGGCGCCAAAGGCGGAACGCACGCTGACCGGCCTCGCCGTGCTCGTGCAGTCGAGTGCCTTGAGCCAGGCACTGGCGCCATACACGCTCGAAGGCCCCTATGGCCGTCTGCTCGACGGCGCGACAGAGAATCTGGCGCTCACGGACGTGCTGCATGTGGAGATGGAGCCGCTCATGCAGCACAAGCGGCTGATCCCGCCTGTGCTCACGTACCTGTTCCATCGGCTCGAGGCCCGCTTCGGCGGCCGGCCGACGCTGCTCGTGCTCGACGAAGCCTGGACCTTCCTCGATGAGCCAATGTTTGCCGCGCGCATTCGGGAATGGCTCAAGACCTTGCGGAAGAAGAACGTCGCCGTGTTGTTCGCCACCCAGTCGCTCGCCGACATCGAGCGGTCGGCGATCGCACCAGCGCTCATCGAAAGCTGTCCGACGCGCATCTTCCTGCCCAATGATCGCGCGCTCGAGCCGCAGATGCGCGCCGTCTACGAGCGCTTCGGTCTCAATGGAAGACAGATCGAGATCCTCGGTCTCGCCACGCCGAAGCGCGATTATTACGTGCAGTCCGCCCAAGGCAATCGGCTGTTCGAGCTCGGGCTCGGTCCTGTTGCTCTGGCATTCACGGCCGCCTCATCGCCCGACGACCAACAACTCATTGACCGCACAATCGCCGAGGCGGCCGACGCCGGATTTGCCGATGCGTTCCTGCGTGCAAAGGGTCTCGAATGGGCAGCCGACCTGCTCTTATCGTTCCCCGGCGCACCACGTCCGCGCACAACGCCGCCGCCGTTGCCCCGTATTCTCGCGACAACATCGGCGCCGCAAACCGACGAGCCGGAAGCGAGGAGCGATTCCGAACCAGCCATCAACTCGTCAAGCGATAGCGATCTCCGGCAACGCCTGGCGCTCTTTCCCTTAGCGGTTAAGCCCAACCGCGCCGCACGACGGCGGGCGGCACGCGGGGTTGTCACCGCAATTGCGCTGGCCCTCCTGACCAGTGTCGCCCTTCCGCCCAGTGCGCAGGCGCTCACCGTCTTCGATCCCGCGAACTACCAACAGAACCTGCTGTCGGCCGCCCGTGCACTTGAGCAGATCAACAACCAGGTCCGCACCTTGCAGAATCAGGCGCAGATGATCCTGCGGATGGATCAGAACCTGATGCGGCTCGGTGGCACCCTATCACCCGATCTCCAACGCACCCTGACCGACATCCAAACCCAGCTCCACGCCGGACAAGGCATCGCGCTGAGACTTCAAGACACGCAAAACACCTACGAGCGCCTCTTTCCTTCCCAGGTTTCAACTGCCCTCTCATCGGACGACATGCTGCGCAATGCCAAAAGCCGATGGGACGAGGAATACGCCGGCCTCAAACGCGCCGCCCTGCTGCAAGGCCAGATCGCCGACGGCATCGAGACCGACACGCGCCTGCTCGGCGATGCCATGACACGATCACGCAATGCCGCCGGCGCGCTCGAGGCCACCCAGGCCGGCAACGAGCTCACCAGCCTCGCCGTCAAGCAGTCCCTATCCCTGCAAAGCCTGCTCGCCGCTCAACATCGCGCCGAAACCGTCAGCCGCGCCCGCGATATAGCCGCCGAGGATGAAGCCCGCCAACGCTTCAAGTCCTTTGTCGGCACCGGATCCGGATATTCGGCAAGTCGATGAGAACAGGAGAAATTGAGATGGAACAAGCAATGTTCGCTTCGCGACGCCGAGCCATGTCGAAGACATGCGTCCAGCATCGCCCGCACCCCAGCCGGAGGAACCGCTTACATCATTATGCGCGAGCGCGCACCGGCCGGACCAACCGTCTCTTGCGATACCCAAAAAGGAGGGAGTTTGAGGGACACGTCCCTCAAGCGGGTGCGGGCGATAGCCCGCTCGCGCAGCGACACCACCGCGGCCGCCGACGACGATGATATTCGCCGCGACCTGACACGTCACCCCTGACGACAACGTAACGGCGACCGCGATTTACGCCGACGGCGGAGCCTTGCCTGGAGCTCGAAAAGCGCATGGACGACTTGGCAATCATCGACCAGTTTACGGCGACGTTCAGCCGTTACATCGACAGTGGGTTCGGGCTGCTTGCCGGCGACGTGGCGTTCCTGACGAGCATTCTGATTGCGATCGACATCACGCTCGCCGGCTTGTTCTGGGCGCTGATAGGCGAGGACAATGTCATCGCGCAACTCATCCGCAAGGTGCTGTACGTCGGCTTCTTTGCCCTTCTGCTATCGAACTTCCAGAGTCTTGCCGACATCATCTTCCAGTCCTTCGCGGGACTCGGGCTGAAGGCCACGGGGACGTCTCTGACGTCGGCCGATCTGATGCGGCCGGGGTTTGTTGCCTCGACCGGGTTCACAGCATCGAAGCCGCTGCTGGAGAAAGCCGGCGAGCTGATCGGCATCACCACGTTCTTCTCCAACTTCGTGACGATCGCGGTGCTGATGCTCGCGTGGGTGATCGTGCTGCTCGCCTTCTTCGTGCTGTCGGTCCAACTCTTCATCACCATCATCGAGTTCAAGCTGACGGTGCTGGCGGGCTTCGTGCTGGTGCCGTTCGCGCTGTTCGGCCAGACGGCGTTTCTCGCCGAGCGCGTGCTCGGCAATGTGATCTCGTCGGGCATCAAGCTCATGGTGCTGGCGATCGTGGTCGGCATCGGCGCGTCGATCTTCGGCACGGTCATGCGCCCGACCGGCGAGGTGACGCTAACGCAGGCAGCGTCCTGCATCCTCGGCGCGATCGCCGTGTTCGGCTTGGCGATCTTCGTACCCGGTATTGCCGCCGGTCTGATCACCGGCGCGCCTCAGCTCGGCGCTGGCGCCGCGGTTGCGACCACGGCAGCACTCGGCGGCACAGCTGTTGCTGGCGGCATTGCGACCGCAGGCGCCGCGCGTATGGCGGGCCGCACGGCCGGTGGTGCGATCAAGTCGGCCGCGTCGCTCTCGGGTCGTGTCGGCGCGGCCTATCAGGCCGGTGGTGCAACCGGCGTCGCAAAGGCGACCATCTCCGGACCGGCCTCACGCATGGCCGCCTCGGCAACCGCGCCGGTGCGCAACGCCTATCGCCACGGCGCGGCGCAGGGATACCGCGACGCGGCACCGTCGGGAGAGGCCGGCGACAAAGGTCCCGATGGCGGTGGGCCGGGCGGCAGCGCGGCGGCATCCGGACCGCCGGCTTGGGCTCAGAGCATGGCGCGCCGGCAACGCATGACGCAGGCCGGAATGATGGCCGCGCATGCACTCCGGGACGGCGACCGCGCCGGCATGAGCAGCGGCCCCGATCTCAAGAACAAGTCATAGGGGGATGGCAATCATGTCGTTCAAGCGATCGACCTTGCGCTACGGCGAAACGCCCGAGCCCGTCACACCGTACCAGAAGGCTGCGCAGGCTTGGGACGAACGCATCGGCAGTGCGCGCGTGCAGGCGGCCAACTGGCGGCTGATGGCCGTCGGCAGTCTCGGCCTATCGCTTCTCCTGGCCGCAGTCCTGCTCTGGATCGGACGGACCGGCGCGGTCGTGCCCTACATCGTCGAGGTGGATTCACGCGGTGGAACGCGCGCCGTCGGCCCCGCTGCCGAGACCTACACGCCGAGCGATGCGCATATCGCCTTTCACCTGGCGCGCTTCGTCGAGCATGTGCGCGCACTGTCAATCGATCCCGTCGTCGTTCGCCAGAACTGGCTGAAAGCCTACGACGTTGTCACCGACAAGGCCGCAGTCACGCTCAACGAGTACGCGCGCGAGATAGATCCCTTCTCGCGCGTCGGCCGCCAGACCGTTGCCGTCGAGGTGACGAGCGTGGTGCGCGCCTCGGATACCTCGTTCCAGGTGCGCTGGCTGGAGCGCACCTTCGAGGGCGGGGCGGTGAGGGACACCAAGCGCCTCACGGGCCTCTTTTCCATTGTCATCACCCCACCGCGAACCGTCGACGCCGTGCGCAAGAACCCGCTCGGCATCTACGTGCACGCCTTCAACTGGTCGCAGGACGTCACCACCGGAGAGTCCAAATGAGCAAGCTGCGCAATCTCACGATTGTCGTGGTGACGTCGGGCAGCCTCGGCGCCTGCGCCACCAACATCAAGGTTCCCGAGATCCCAATCTTCGACAGCCAGGCGATGGCGGCAGCGCGGCGCGAGCCCGATCCGAAGCTGCCCGTCCGCTATGTCGAGGTGCCGACACCGCTTCCTCTTCCCGGCCAGCTCAAGCCTGTTGGTAAGGACACCGATAAAAAGAAGGATACGCGTTCTCCGGCGGAGCGCGTCAGCGGTGCAAACGCCGCCGCGCGCTTCGAGCCGGTGAAGGATGGCTACATCAATGCCATCCAGGTCTATCCCTACACCAAGGGCGCGCTCTACCAGCTCTATGCCGCGGTCAACCAGGTGACGGATGTCGCGCTCGAAGCGGGTGAGAGACTCGTCTCGGTCTCGGCCGGCGACACCGTGCGATGGGTGGTCGGTGACACGACCAGCGGCGAGGGCAAGGAGGCCCAGGTCCACATTCTGGTCAAGCCGGTCGGCGCCGACCTCGAGACCAACCTCGTCATCACGACGGATCGGCGCACGTATCACCTCGAGATGCGCTCGAGCGACAAGACGTACATGGCGTCGGTCTCGTGGACGTATCCCGCTGCGGAGCTCGTGTCATTGCGCCGGCAGCGTGATGAAGCCGCCGCCTCGCTGGCGTCGATCGCCGACAGCGGCGTCAACATCGATCAATTGCGCTTCCGCTATCGCATCGAGGGCGACGCGCCGTGGAAGCCGCGTCAGGTTTTCGATGATGGCGCCAAGGTCTACATCCAGTTCCCATCGGGCCTGGCGCAGACCGAAGCCCCGCCACTGTTCGTGATCGGTCCCGACGGCAAATCCGCACTCGTCAACTATCGCGTGCGCGGCACGACCTACATCGTCGACCGGCTGTTCGCCGCCGCCGAGCTGCGCCTCGGCACGGCCCCGCAACGTGTCGTGCGCATCATCCGCACGGATGCGGTCTGGCGGGAGATGCGCTCATGACAGACACCGAACCGGACAAGACGCCCGAATCCGCCCAACAGCCTAACGCAGAGGCCCCGAAGCCCAACACTGCGAAAGTGACGCCGGAAAACCTGGAGCTGCGCGCACGGCCGCAGCCGGTCACACGCATCAACCGCAAGGTCGTGTTCGGCGGCGCGGCCCTCGTGCTGCTGCTCGTCTCCTTTCTGGTGCTGGTCGCCCTGCAGCCGCCGAAGCTTCAGGTCGGTACGCCGCGCGAGCTCATCAATGTCGAGAACAAGCCGATCGCAGAAAGCCTGGCACGGCTGCCCGCGTCCTACGACGGCGTGCGGCCGGAGCGTCCGCCCGAGCCGGTACGGCTGCCAGCCGGCATCCCGCAACTCACCGAGGCCGGCGGCGATCCCATCGACCAGGCCGAGCAAATGGAACGGGCGCGGCTTGCGCGCATGGCCGGTCAGGCGCGCGAGTCGCAGGTCTTCTTCCGATTGCAATTGAAGCCGCCGCCGCAAACGAGTGGCGAACAGAAGAACGCGGCCGACAGTCCCGGATCGGTAGCCCTTCCACGTTCGAGGGCGGCCGCACTCGATGAAAATCCACAAGCACTCTCCCTGCTGCGCGCCGCCGAGCGCGGGCGCGGCCTCGCTGCAGGTGATCTGGAGCCGGGCGGCACGGACACGACCGAGGCACTTCGCAAGCTGACCTTCCTGCGATCCGGACCCGAAAAAGAAATCTACAATCCGCATGGTCTGCAGACGCCGGCCTCGCCGTATCAGCTCATGGCCGGCACGGTCATCGCCGCCAGTCTCGTGACAGGTCTCAACTCCGATCTGCCGGGCTTCGTCATCGCCCAGGTGACGGAGAACATTTTCGATACGGTTTCGGGCCGGTTCCTGCTTATTCCGCAGGGAGCCCGGCTGATCGGAAAATATGACAATGTCGTCGCGTTCGGACAGGAGCGCGCGCTCGTCGTCTGGCAGCGGATCATCCTGCCGGATGGGTCTTCGGTCGTCATCGACAACCTGCCGGCAACAGACACGGGCGGATATGCCGGCCTCGCCGATCAGGTCGATCTTCATACCTGGCAACTGCTGAAGGGCGTCGCGCTCGCGACCGTGCTCGGCGTCGGCAGCGAGCTCGTGTTCGGTGGTTCTGGCGACAGCGATCTCATCCGCGCGCTGCAGCTCTCGACGCAATCGACCACCAACCGCGCCGGTCAGCGCCTCATCGAGCGGCATCTCAACGTCCAGCCGACCATCACCATCCGCCCCGGCTGGCCGCTTCGGGTCATCGCACACAAAGACATCATCCTGCGACCCTACCGCGCCGCCGCACCAATCACCGCCAACTGACGAAGGAGAGAACATCATGGCCATTATTGGAACCTTCTCAGCCGTCAAGGACGGCTACGCCGGCACCATCCGCACCCTCTCGATCAACGCGCGTGTCAAGCTGCTCGCCAACGATCGCAAGGGCAAAGAGAGCGGCCCTGACTTCCTCCTTCTGGTCGGCGACACCGAGATCGGCGTCGCCTGGCGCCGGACCAAACGCGACACCGAGCAGAGCTACCTGCGCGTACGGATCGACGATCCGGCCTGGCCGCAGCCGCTGTGGGGCGCAATGATGGAGAGCACAGACGACGGCGTCGTCCGGCTGCTCTGGCGTCGCGACAAGCCGGAGGGGGCATAGGTCCATGACCACTCCCAACGCAGCCGAAGCGAGAACGCAATGGCTTGGCTCCTCGCGAGAGCAGCCCCGCCTCGCCGACTATCCACTGCGCACTGCGGAGAAGCTGCGCTTCGCCGACACCGACTGCAACGGTCACATCTCCAATGCCGTGTTCGCCGTCTGCTGCCAGAACGCCCGCATGGAGCTGCTGCATGATCCGCGCCGCGTTCCGCTGCCGATCGATGCCCAGTTCGTCATCGTGCGGCTCGAGATCGATTTTCTCGACGAGGTGCACTGGCCGGGCACGGTCGTGGTCGGCACGCGCTGCGAGCGTATCGGCCGCGCCTCGCTGACGCTGGCGCAGGTCCTGTTTGCCGATGGAAGCTACGCCGCCAGCGCCAGGTCGACCGTCGCGCTCGTCGATCGCACGACGCGGCGCGCGATACCGTTGCCACCGGAGACAGCCGCAGCGCTCCAAGCCTTCCGCGCTCCCGAGAAAAGCAACGGCGCGCTCGACCCGAGCCGGCAGGGACGGGAGGGTTGATCCACATGGCGGCCGCGATGCGACTGTCCCACGATCGGTATCTCGATGTCTCCCACGGATTGGCCGCCGATCCCGAGGACGAGCTGCCGCGCATCCTGCGGAAGCCGAGAGACGAGGGCGCGAGTGATAGCGAGAAACATGGCACCTGGCGGCTCGGCGCCACCGTCCTGCTGCCGTTCGCAGCCGGCTATTTTCTGAGCTATCTCTACCGCACCATCAATGCGCTCATTGCGGATACGCTCGTCGGCGAGTTCGGTCTATCTGCCGCCGATCTCGGCGTGCTCACGGCTGCGCTGTTCCTGACCTTCGGCGCCATTCAGCTTCCGCTCGGCGCCTGGCTCGACCGCTTCGGCCCGCGCCGCGTGCAAGCCGTACTCCTTTCGATTGCGGCTGTCGGCGCCGCCGTCTTCGCCCATGCCCACACCCTTGTCGACCTGATTGTCGGGCGAGCGTTGATTGGTATCGGTGTCGCCGGCGCGCTGATGGCCGGCCTGAAGGCGCTTGTACTGTGGTGGCCGGCCGAGCGGATCGCACTCGCAAACGGCTGGCTCATTACGTTGGGGGCCCTCGGCGCCGTTACCGCAACCGCGCCGGCCGAGATGCTGATCGCGTCGATCGGATGGCGCGGCCTCTTCCTGCTCCTGGCAATCCTGTCCGCGATTGCTGCACTGCTGATCCTGCGACTTGTGCCAGAGCGTCCCGCTCGAAGACGAGGCGAGGCGATCGGCCCAGCCACGACCATTCGCACCATCTATCGGGATGCGCGGTTCTGGCGCCTGGCACCACTTTCGGCAACGACGATCGGCTCGGCCTGGGCACTGCAAGGTCTCTGGGCCGGCCCGTGGCTCGCCGATATGGAGGGTCTGCCGCGCCACGATGTCGTGATGCACCTGCTGGTGATGGCCGCCAGCCTCAGTGCATCCGCGCTCATTCTCGGGACCGCTGGCGATCAGTTCCGCAGACGAGGTGTCTCCCTGTCCGCGACCTTTGCTATCGCCACCGGACTTGCCTTGGTGGCGCAGTTCGCCTTAGTCCTGCGCCTGCCGGTTCCGGCCTGGCTGCCATGGATCGCGATTGCAGGGATCGGGGCCGGCACCGTCCTGAGCTATGCGATCGTCAGTGAGCTCTTCCCGCAGTCGGCGTCGGGCCGCGCCAACGGTGCGCTCAATCTCCTCCATATCGGCACCGCCTTCGCCGTGCAGATCGGTATCGGCTTCGTCGTCGATCTTTGGCCGGCAGAGGAGGGACGCCACCTAGCCATCGCCTATCAAACCGCGCTCGCCATCGTTCTCGCCTTGCAGGCCATCACATTCCTCTGGTTCGTGCGGCCGACAGGACACGCGGTACGTGCCCGACATCTCGCCGCTCATCCTATCCACACCCTGGCCGCGGCGCTCGGTGTGCCGGCCGCAGTGGCCGTTCCCTATTTGAAGGCCCGCGAGGATTGGCGATATCGACAGGCGATCGCGCAGCGCCAAGTGTCGTCCTGGCGCTCTGCCGCGCTCGCTTCGATGGTGATCACGGCCGCGATTGGCGCCTCACTCCTGTTCCCGACGTTCACCGCTTCGGCATCGTCGCACGCGCAATTCATATCAAACGCCCGCCCCATCATGGCGGCGCAGATACTGATTCCTCGCGAGGACGTTCGCCGGGAATCCAGCCGAAGGCACCCTTCCGCCGGAATGCACCGCGTCTGCTACGTCAAGGGCAGCCAGGTGGATTGTTGAAGAGAAGGTCCATCAGCATGTCTGATCCCAAAGACGCCGTCACACGAACCAGCCAGCTGGCACCGCTCCCCACGTCGCGCGACGACCAGAAGGAGACCCCGCAGCGCATTAGTCCGGAAACAACGGCTGATGAGAATATTGCGGATGAGATCGACACGGCCGAGCTCGAAGGCTATCTCGCTCATCTGGCGTATCTCGATGTTCCGCTTCCAGTGAAGATCGAGCTGATCCGCACATTGCGACAAATCATGCAGAGCTTTGTCGACCGCGCCTTCGGCGATGATCCAGCTCAGCTCGCACGCCAAGCCAAGGATGATCCGGACTAAACCAATGTGCGGTCCTGCGCCGACGTGATAGAATTGGCTGAAGGGAACTCCCACAAATTTGACCTACTTGCTGGCTACTTTCGGCGTGATGCCGAAATACCAAGTTGGAAGGAGATCGAGGAATGGGTAGCTCCTCAGTCCCAACAAGAGCTCTCATCTATTGCCGCGTATCGAGTGCGAAGCAGGCGAGCGAAGGGCACGGCCTGGATTCCCAAGAGATGCGGTGCCGGCAGTATGCCGAGCGATCCGGGTATGAGGTCGAGGCAGTCTTTCCGGACGATGTGTCTGGCGGCGGCGACTTCATGAAGCGGCCCGGCATGGTGGCCTTGCTCAGTTATCTCGATGCACAGCGGGAGCAGAAAGACTACGTCGTCATCTTTGACGACCTGAAGAGGTTTGCGCGCGATACCGAGTTCCATATCCAGCTGCGGCGCGCGTTCCAAAGACGCCGCGCGCGCGTCGAGTGCCTGAACTTCCGCTTCGATGACACGCCGGAAGGCAAGTTCGTCGAAACAATCTTCGCCGCGCAGGGCGAGCTCGAGCGTGAGCAGAACCGCCGCCAGGTGATCCAGAAGATGCAGGCACGTGCGGCTCGAGGTTATTGGGTGTTTTATCCACCGATCGGCTATCGTTACGAACGGGTCTCGGGCCACGGCAAGCTGCTGGTACGCGTCGAGCCCCTGGCAACGATCGTCAAGCAAGCGCTCGAGGCCTATGCCAGCGGCAGGCTCGAGACTCAATCCGAGGTGCAGCGGTTTCTTGAGGCTCAGCCGGAATGGCCCAAGGATCGGCACGGCGGCGTACATCCCGAGCGTGTCGCCGAATTGCTCGGGCGCCCTGTCTACGCCGGCTACATCGACTACCCGAAATGGGGACTGAACTACGTCCCCGCCCATCACGAGCCGATCATCTCATTCAAGACGTGGCAGGCCATCCAGGATCGGCGGCGTGGCGCGGCACGAGCACCAGCGCGCAAGGACCTCAGTCACGACTTTCCTCTTCGGGGCTTCGTTGCCTGCGCCTGCTGCGGCGAGGCAATGACCGCGTGCTGGTCCAAGGGGCGGAGCCGCAGCTACGGGTACTACCTGTGTGATACGAAGGGGTGTCCTGAATCCCGGAAGTCTTTTCGTAAGGAGGCCGTCGAGGGCGAGTTCGAGGCCCTGCTGACGACACTCGTCCCGACGAAGCGGCTGCTGGATCTGTCTCTGTCGATGCTGCGCAAGTGCTGGGACGCGCGCGTCGCCAGGGGACGGCAGCAGTTCGCGTCGCTACAGGAGAGCTTGCACGACATCGAGCGCAAGGTCGAACAACTGCTCGATCGGCTGATGCAGGCGAGTGGCGCATCCGTGATCACCGCTTATGAGCGCCGCGTGCGAGAGTTGGAAACACAGAAGGCGACGATCAACGAGCGCATCGCGGCTTGCGGCAAGCCACAGGCCTCGTTCGATGAGACTTATCGAACCGCACTGAGCTTCCTAAGAAATCCCTGGAAACTCTGGCATTCCGAGCGCATTGAGGACCGCCGAGCGCTCCTGCGGCTCGTGTTTGCCGAGCGCCCGGTCTATGCTCGTGACGAAGGCTATCGAACCGCCAGAATCTCTATACCGTTCAAGCTATTAGGCGCGCATAATTTGGGCAAAACTGGAGTGGTGGAGCCGAGGGGAATCGAACCCCTGACCTCTGCAGTGCGATTGCAGCGCTCTCCCATCTGAGCTACGGCCCCGAACGGGCGCATTTAGGTGGCGGGGCTCGGCGTTGTCAAGGAAGCCGCGCAGCCTCAGGCGCGACGCAAAGGCAGCGAAGGTGACACGGGCCAACCTTGTTTGCAGAGGGGCAGCCAACGATTTTGCCGTGGCGGCCTTGGTCGGCGTGCCGTTTACAGCCTTAAGAGTGCAGACCAAGCCGCCAGCCACTTGCGACCGCAGCCCCGACGGGGCTACATGACGCCCGCGGCAGCCTCACATCTGGATCAACGATGCTCGAACTTCTCAGTTTTATCAGCTACCTCATCACGCTCTATACTTACATCGTGATCGCGGTCGTGATCGTTTCCTGGCTGATGGCGTTCGGCGTCATCAATGCCTACAACCCGATGGTCCGATCCATCTGGCAGGCGCTGAATGCGGTCACTGAACCGCTGCTCGCGCCGATCCGCAACATCATGCCGAACTTGGGCGGCATCGACATCTCGCCGGTGATCCTGCTGCTGGCGTGCTATTTCATCCAAAGCGTCTTGCTTCCGAATATTGCCAAGGCCGTGGCTTGAGCGCCGGGTCTGAGGCCTCTACCCCGGATCGTAAACCTTGGCGGCACGGCGACGCGTGCATTCTTGTCCACTTTCGGCTGACGCCGAAATCCTCCAAGGACGCCATCGAAGGCGTGACTTCCACAAGCGACGGCCCGGCATTTCAGGCCAGGGTGCGCGCTGTTCCCGAACATGGTGCGGCTAACGCGGCGCTCGAACAGCTCGTCGCGCGCTGGCTCGATTTGCCGAAGCGTTCCGTTTCGCTGGCAAAGGGTGGGAAATCGCGCCTCAAGGCATTGCAGATCGATGGTGAGCCTGAAGAGCTCGACCGATTATTGGAGATTAAAGCCAGAGAATTACAGCGCTAGTGGACCAGGGAGAATAGGGATGTCCGAAGCGAAAATCATAGACGGTAAGCAAATTGCCGCGAGTGTTCGTGCCGACGTGGCGGCCGAAGTCGCGCGGTTGCAGAAGGAGCATGGCCTGAAGCCGGGGCTTGCCGTCGTGCTTGTCGGTGAAGATCCGGCAAGCAAAGTGTACGTGGCGAACAAAGCCAAGCAGACCGTCGAAGTCGGTATGAATTCGTGGGAGCATCGGCTTCCCGCGGAAACCAGCGAAGCCGATGTTCTTGCGGTCGTCGACAAGTTGAACAACGACCCGGCATGCCACGGCATTCTGGTGCAGTTGCCGCTGCCCAAGCATATCAATGCCGAGAAGGTTTTGAATTCGATCAATCCCGACAAGGACGTCGACGGCTTCCATCCGGTCAACGTCGGGCGGCTCTGGGTCGGCGAGCGCGCGCTCGTTCCGTGCACGCCGACGGGTTCAGTCATTCTTGCCAAGAGCGTGCTGCCGAGTCTTTCCGGGCTCGATGCCGTCGTGATCGGCCGCTCGAACATCGTCGGCAAGCCGGTGGCTGCGTTGTTGCTGCGTGAAAACTGCAGCGTGACGATTGCGCATTCGCGTACCAAAAATATCGAAGACGTCGTCAAGCGCGCCGATCTCGTCGTTGCGGCGGTCGGTATTCCGGAAATGGTCAAGGCGAGCTGGATCAAGCCCGGCGCCACGATCATCGACGTCGGCATCAACCGCGTGCCGTCGGAGAACGGAAAGACCAAGCTTGTCGGCGACGTCGCCTACGACGAGTGCGCGAAAGTGGCGGGCGCCATCACGCCGGTTCCCGGCGGCGTCGGGCCGATGACGATCGCGTGCCTGTTGCGCAATGCCGCGCAAGCTGCGGCGATGATCGCGGGCGTGAAGTCAGCGTTCGCGTGAGCAAGGCGACAACTCGCAAATTTTCAACGCCGGAGCTATCAGCTCCGGCGTTTTTATTTGTCCCGTGACGGCGTGGATGGCCGCCTGCGCGGCCATGACGGCGAAAATAACGATTGTCCAGCGTTCTCCGCCTTAGCTTGCTCAAGCGGCGCGGGATTGGCGCATGGTTTCGCCGCGATAGCTGAGCGCTTCAGCGACGTGCGCACGGCCCACGATTTCGGAGCCTTCGAGATCGGCAATGGTCCGCGCAACCTTCATCGTGCGATGGAATCCGCGCGCCGAAAGGCCCAGCGTCTCGGCGGCATGACGGAGCAACGCAACGCCGGCTTCATCCGGCGTTGCGGTTTTTTCGAGAAGCGTCGTCGAACAATCGGCGTTAGTTCGAATGCCTTTGGCGCCGAGTGCAGCGAATCTCGATCGCTGGCGTTCGCGGGCCGCAGTGACGCGGGCGCGAACATCCTCGCTGCCTTCGCTCGGAGGCGGCAGCACGAGATCAGCTGCCGATATCGCCGGGACTTCGATCTGCAGATCAATCCGATCGAGTAGAGGACCGGATACGCGTGCCTGGTAATCGGCGGCGCAGCGCGGGCCACGGCGGCAGCTTTCGCCGGGAGACGCCCCGCCGCATTTGCACGGGTTCATCGCGGCAATGAGCTGAATGCGCGAGGGGTACGAAATCCGGTGATTGGCGCGCGCGATGACCGTCTCACCGGCTTCCAGCGGCTGACGCAGCGCGTCGAGCACGTTGGGCTGAAATTCCGGGAGCTCGTCGAGAAACAAGACGCCGTGATGCGCGAGCGAAACTTCTCCCGGACGCGGGCGCGAACCGCCGCCGACGAGCGAGGCCATGCTGGCGGAATGATGCGGAGATCGGAACGGGCGCTCGATCGTCAACTTGCCGCCGACAAGCTCGCCCGCCAGCGAATGCACCATCGAGACTTCCAGAATTTCTTCAGGCGAGAGCGGCGGCAGGATCGAAGGCATTCGCGAGGCCAACATCGACTTGCCAGAGCCGGGCGGACCGATCATCAAAAGATTGTGGCTTCCGGCGGCTGCGATTTCGAGCGCACGCTTAGCGGTTTCCTGCCCCTTGATGTCTCGCAGATCCGCGAGCGAGGTTTGAGCCGGCAGAATGTTCGGCTTCGGGCGCGACAACGTCTGCGTGCCCTTGAAGTGATTGACGAGCGACAGCAGATGCGGAGCCGCCAGGATATCGAGGTCTTCGCTCGCCCAGGCGGCCTCCGGTCCCGACGCGGCGGAGCAGATCAGGCCTTTTCCCATCTGATTGGCGCCGATGGCGGCGGGAAGCGTCCCGGGAACGGCGCGGATCGATCCGTCCAATGCCAATTCGCCGATCGCGGCGTAATTCGCGATTGCATCAGGCGCGATGGCTTCCATCGCCGACATCATCGCCAGCACGATCGGCAGGTCGAAATGACTGCCTTCCTTCGGCAGATCGGCGGGGGCGAGGTTGACGGTGATGTGCTTGAACGGGAGCCCGAGGCCGACGGCGTGGAGCGCATTGCGGACGCGCTCGCGGCTTTCGGCAACGGCCTTGTCCGGCAAGCCGACGATGGCGAATGCGGCTGCTCCGGGCGTCACCCGCACCTGGACTTCGACGGGCCGAGCTTCAATTCCAATAAACGCCAGAGTCGAAATCTGCCCGTACATGCGATGCCCCCACTCCGAGGCAACCCTATCGTATCCCGATCAGGCTGTAAAGAACAAACAAAGAACGACTGCGTCAGAGGAGAAAGACAGCGGCGAGCAAACCAGAGAGGGCGAGTGCGAACAGATAGTCGAGCCACCGCTTATCAATCCAAGCCGGAACCTCACGGTAGCGCGGCACCTTTCGGATCAGCCAGACCATGCCGTAGGCGATCCAGGTGAGCATGAAGAGCGTAGCAAGCGCCGCTTTCGTGGGCGGCTGGGGACCGTCGGCCGATTGAATCAGGATGGCGATACCAACGGCGATGTAGAGCGCGTAGACGCCCATCCATTTGAGCGTTTGCCAAAAGCCTTTTCGATCCCGGCGATACTGCTCGACGGCAGGTGGGATCGACATCGCAAACGAGAGAGCGGCGGTCAGGATTGCAAAGAGTGGCCCCATCGCTTCCGAACCGATGTTGCGTCAGCCCTTTTTCATCGCCATCGACAGGCCGACGAGGGACGAATTGACGAACTGAATTTCGACGGCCTGCATCGTTCCACGAACGATGATGTCCATGTTCGCCGTGATGTCGGCGCCCTTGACGATGATGCGAAATCCTTTCGGCGTGACTTCGCCCGTCAAATCGCCTTCGAAATTATGGATCGTTTCTTTCCAGTGCCCGGTGAGCTTACCGGCGTCTTCCTTGAGATTGCTGATGACCTCGACGGCGCCCGACGAGGTCGCGCAACGAATGGTCTGCTTCAACTCGTTCTGCGCGGCGGGATCGAGCAGATAGGTCGCGCGGCATTTGACGCGCTCGGGCTTGCTCTCCTTGAAGCCCAGGATGCCGTCGCCGGTCCAACGTCCGATGAGTGCATCGAACGGCGACGTTGCGATCGCGTCGGCGCTTCGCGACGCGAGACTTCCTGCGGCGAAGAAAAGCGCCGCGAGAGCAACGCGCGATGCAGTCCGGTATCCGAAGTTTCGTGGCATCATGGATTGTCCAACCTTCCGATTGCGATTGGGCGCGCGTCTTCCGGTTGGAACGTCACGCAGCATAGGCTCTTTTCTTTTCGATAACGTCCCAGATCATGGCGGCGATATCGTTGCCACCGAACGCCTTGACCTGGCGAATTCCTGTCGGCGACGTGACATTAATTTCGGTCAGATACGGACCGATGACATCGATGCCGGTGAAGATCAGTCCGCGCTTCTTGAGTTCGGGTTTCAGCCGGGCGCAGATTTCCTCGTCGCGCTTCGTCAACTTGGCGGCGACGGCCGTTCCGCCGACGTGCAAGTTAGAGCGCGTTTCGCCGGCTTGCGGCACACGATTGAGCGCGCCTGCGACTTCGCCGTCGACAAGGATGATGCGCTTGTCGCCGTCCTTCACTTCGGGGCGGAATTCCTGAACCATGAACGGTTCGCGGAAAACGGTCTGAAAGAGTTCGACCAGAGACGCGAGGTTCCCGTCGTCCGGCTTGATGCGGAACACGGCTGCGCCGCCGTTGCCGTACAGCGGCTTGATGATGATGTCCTTGTATTCTTTCCGGAACGCCTGAACGTCGGCGAGCGAGCGCGTGACGAGCGTCGGCGGCATCAGATCGAGGAAGTCCAGCACGAACAGCTTTTCCGGCGCGTTGCGCACGTGCGCGGGGTCGTTGACGACGAGCGTCTTCGGATGGATGCGCTCGAGAAGATGCGTGGTCGTGATGTAGGCCATATCGAATGGCGGGTCCTGCCGCAGCAAGACAACGTCGAGGTTCCCAAGATTTTCAACACGCGCATTCGAAAGCGCGAAGTGTGCGCCGTGCTTGTCTTCGACGTTCAGGCTTTGGCCGCGCGCCAGAAGCTTGTCGCCGTGCAGCGAGAGATCGGCGGGCGTGTAATAGAAAATGTCGTGCCCGCGCTTTTGCGCTTCAAGCAGGATCGCGAACGTCGAATCGCCCTTGATGTCGATGCGATCAATCGGGTCCATTTGCACGGCAATGCGTAGGGGCATGGAGGTCTTTCGAATGCGTAAGGGTCGCTGATTTCGTGCCGCCCTGATGCCGCGACACCCGCTCGTCGTTTAGCCGATTTGCTGTGCCTGCGAAACGCCGCTTGCTGCGGTCTCTGGGGCTGGCCGCCGCCTATGGCAAACATGCCGCATTTGACCGCTGCTAAGCGAGCACCGTCAGAGGAAATTATAGGGGTCGATATCGACGGTTATTCGGACGTCGCTTTTCAGTTTTGGAATGGTTCCAGCCCAGGCGCGGAGATATGCCTGCAGATCGACGTCGCGCGGAGCCTTGACCAGCAGCCGCCAGCGGTGGCGTCCGCGCACGACGGCGATCGGCGCTTCGACGGGGCCCAAGACCGAGATCACCTCGGATCGCGGCGCACGGCGTGCGATGTCGCGTGCGGTGACTTCGGTCAGGGCTTTGTCGCGCGCCGAGATGACGATTGCAGCCAAGCGTCCGTAGGGCGGGAGCAAACCGGACTGGCGCGTCTTCACCTCGTAATTCAGAAACGCGTCGCGGTCGCCGGCGACGATCGCCTGCATCACGGGATGATCGGTCGAATAGGTCTGCACGAAACCGCGGCCGACGAAGCTCGTGCGGCCGGCGCGGCCCGTCACCTGGTGAAGCAATTGGAACGTGCGTTCTGCCGAGCGTGGATCGGCACCGTGCGCGAGGCCCAAGTCGCCGTCAACGACGCCGACCAGCGCAAGGCCCGGAAAGTTATGACCCTTGGCGACGATCTGCGTACCGATGATGATGTCGAATTCGCGCGCTTCGATACCGCGAATGATTTCGCGCATTTCCGCCAGCCCAGGAATGAGATCCGATGACAGCAGCGCGACGCGTGCATCGGGAAAGCGCTCTTTCACTTCCTCCTGCACGCGTTCGACGCCGGGGCCGCACGCGACGAGTGTTCCGGGCTCGCCGCACTTCGGGCACTTCTCGGGGAGCGACAGTGAAAAGCCGCAGTGGTGACAGGTCAGCTTTTTCTTGAAGCGATGCTCGACGAGCCACGCCGTGCACTGCGGACATTCGAGGCGATGGCCGCAGGCGCGGCAGAGCGTCAACGGCGCATATCCGCGACGATTGAGAAAGAGCAGCGTTTGCTGGTCTTTTTCGAGCGTTTCGGTGATTGCGCCGACGAGGCGCTGCGCCAGCCATTTGCCCGGTTCGAGCTTCTCGGCCTTGAGGTCGATCAGCGACACGTCCGGCATCGCGACGCCGGAGAAGCGTCCGGGCAGCACAGCATGGCGATAGCGTCCGACGAGCGCGTTGACGTGGCTTTCGATCGACGGCGTCGCGGACGCGAGCACGATCGGAAACTTGCCGAGATTGCCGCGCACGACCGCCATGTCGCGCGCCTGATAGTGGACGCGGTCTTCCTGTTTGAAGCCCTGGTCGTGCTCTTCGTCGATGACGATCAGACCGAGTTGCACGAAGGGGAGAAACAGCGCCGAACGCGCGCCGACGACACAACGCACGTCGCCGCGCGCGACGCCTTTCCAGATGCGTCCGCGCTCGGCCGGGCTCAACGCCGAATGCCATTCGACCGGCGGCGCGCCGAAGCGTTGCGCGAAACGGTCGAGGAACTGGCTCGTCAGCGCGATTTCGGGGAGCATGATCAGCGCTTGATCGCCAACTTCGAGCGCGCGCGCGACGGCTTCGAAATAGACTTCGGTCTTGCCTGATCCCGTCACGCCGTCGAGCAGAGTGACGGAGAAATTCTTCGCATCCACAGCGCTAACGAGCGTTGCGACGGCTTGCGCCTGCTTGTCGGTGAAGTCGGTCGTCGCGTGCGCTGGCTGCGGGCGCGGAAAGACGCGCTCCGGAATCGCGACTTCGACGAGGTTGCCGGATGCCGCCAGTCCATCAATCACGCCGGTCGAGCATGCCGCGAGATTTGCGAGGTCCGATTTCACACGAATGAGACCGTCGGCGGCGATCTCGAGAACGCGCGTGCGCGCTTGCGTCATCTTCGGCGGCAACGGCGCGCCTTCCACCAGCCTGACACCGAAGCGATGTTTCGGCGGCTCGAAGGCGGCGTCGGCGCTCATCATCATGCGCGCGACCATGCCGAGCGGGGCCAGCGTGTAGCGCGCCACCCATTCCGCAAAGCGCATCGAGATTTCGGGAAGCCGCGGTGCGTCGATCAGGCTGGTCAGGGATTTCAGCTTCTTCGGGTCGACGGCCTTGCCGTCGCCACGTTGGCCGTCCCATACAATGCCGATGCGCGTTTGCGGCCCGAATGGGACGAGCACGAACGAACCTGGGGGCACCTCGACGCCGTCCGGCACCAGATAGTCGTACGTCTGATCGAGCGCGACCGGCATCAGCACGGGCACGCTGCGGGCGCCTGAAAGGGCGCCGTTATCCAGGATTTCGAGCAGACTATCCAAAGGGACGTTCAACGGACTAGAAGCTTCTCCCGAGAATCGAGCGTGCTAGGTTTGCCTTAAGTTGCGGCGCACCGAAGGCAAGCCGAAAAGTTAAGAGACGAACCAGGAGCAGGATATGAAATTTTTCGTCGATACCGCCGACGTGGCCGAGATCAAGGAGTTAGCCGCCACCGGCCTGCTCGACGGCGTGACGACGAACCCGACGCTGGTCGCCAAGGCCGGGCGCGATTTCAAGGATATCATCAAGGAAATCTGCGCCGTCGTTCCGGGCCCGGTTTCGGCGGAAGTCGCGGCAACCGACTATGCGGGCATGATGCGCGAAGCGGAAGTGCTGCGGAAGATCGCCAAGAACGTGACGATCAAGGTGCCGCTGACGATGGACGGCCTCAAAGCGTGCAAGGCGCTGACCAGCGACGGCACGATGGTCAACGTGACGTTGTGCTTCTCGGCCAATCAGGCGCTGCTGGCGGCGAAGGCCGGCGCGACGTTCGTCTCGCCGTTCATCGGGCGGCTCGACGACATCGGATTGAACGGCATGGACGTCATCCGCGAGATCCGGACGATCTACGACAACTATCCCGATCTTTCGACGGATATTCTCGCAGCCTCGATCCGCACCGTGAACCACGTCCGGGAAGCGGCGATGATCGGCGCCGACGTCGCGACCATTCCGCCCGCGATCCTGAAAGCGCTGGTTAAGCATCCGCTGACGGATGCGGGACTGACTGCCTTCGTCAACGACTGGAAGAAGACGGGTCAGACAATCGTGTGATCGCGGCGTCGGCCGCTGTTTCGGATCAACGCGCGTGGCAACGAAGATCTTTTCTCCCGAATTGATTTCACGCTTCGCCGACATCGTCGGCGCGGCGAACGCGTTGACCGGCACGGACGACAAGGCGCCGTATCTCCGCGAATGGCGTGACCGCTATACGGGCAAGACGCCGGTTGTGCTGCGCCCCCAGACGACGGACGAAGTCTCGCGCATTCTGGCTCTCGCGCACGACGAAGGAATCGGCATCGTCGCGCAGGGTGGGAATACGGGGCTCGTCGGCGGCCAGATTCCATCGCCTGCCGGCGATCAGATCGTGCTGTCGCTGACCCGCATGAAAAAGGTTCGTGACGTCGACGCGGCGGGCGGCACGATGATCGTCGAAGCAGGCGTGACGCTGGCCGAGGCGCAACATGCGGCCGAGGGCGCGGGGCGGCTGTTTCCGCTCAGTCTGGCGTCGGAAGGCAGCGCAACGATCGGCGGCGTGCTGGCGACGAATGCCGGCGGCACCGCCGTTCTCGCCTACGGCAACGCACGCAATCTCGCGCTCGGACTCGAAGCCGTGCTTGCGGACGGACGCGTTTGGCACGGGTTGCGGCGCTTGAAGAAAGACAACACCGGTTACGACCTGCGCGACCTGCTGATCGGATCGGAAGGAACGCTCGGCGTCATCACGGCGGCGTGCTTGAAGCTCTTTCCCATACCGGCGGAACGCGAGACGGCAATCGTGGCGCTCGAATCCCCGGCGGCTGCGCTGAAGCTATTCCGGATCGCGGAAGCCGAAGCTGGATCAGCGCTGACGGCGTTCGAGCTGTGGGCGCATCAGGCTCAGGACTTTGCGCTGCGTTACATGCCGAATACGCGCGACGCGTTCGCCGATGCGCATCCGTGGTATGTGCTGATCGAGCTTTCGCATGGCGGCGATGGCGGGCGTTCCAGCAGCGCACTCGAACAGCTTTTGACTATTGCGCATGCGCAGGAGCTTATCCGCGACGCCGCGTTGGCTCGATCTCTCAACCAGGCACAAGATTTCTGGCGTTTGCGAGAGGCTTTCTCCGAAGCGCAGAAAGGCGCGGGCGGGAGCATCAAGCACGACATCTCGGTGCCGATCGCGCGCATTCCGGAATTTCTTTTGCACGCGGCGGAGATCGTCGAGCAGGTTGCGCCGGGCGCGCGGCCCGTGCCGTTCGGGCACTTCGGCGATGGCAATCTGCATTACAACATCAGCCAGCCTGAGGGCGGCGACAAAGCGCAATTCCTGTCGTTGTGGGAGACGATGTCGGATGCGATCTTCGAGCTTGTCTCGGAGCTTGGCGGTTCGATTTCAGCAGAGCACGGTATCGGGCAGATGAAGCGCGAGGCGCTGCGGCAGCACAAATCCGCCATCGAACTCGACATGATGCGCGCGATCAAACAGGCGCTCGATCCCAAGGGCATTCTGAATCCGGGCAAAGTGCTGTAGGGATTGCGTCCGTTAACGGTTCGTTAACCGCGTCGGAGAAGGCTCAATCCGACAAGAGGGCGCTGCCGGTGACTTCACTCGACGAAATCCTGACGACGGATGCGGAGTTACCGCTCGGCGGCGACCTCAAGCGCGCGGTCGAAGATTGGCTGGCGCATCTCGTCAATGAGCGCGGACAGAGCGCTGCGACGCGCGAAGCCTATGCGCGCGACGTCACGCAGTTTCTCGCATTTCTGAAGACGCACCTTGGACGAGCGCCGTGTCTCGGCGATTTGGGTCGGGTCGACACCAAGGTGTTTCGCGCGTTTCTCGCGCATCGGCGCAAATCGGATGTCGTGTCGCGATCGCTGGCGCGGTCTCTTTCATCGCTCAGGACTCTTTTTCGATGGCTGGAACGCGAAGGCAGGTTGCAGAATCGCGCCGTGCTGCAGGTCGCCTTGCCGAAGATCCCGCATTCGGTGCCGAAGCCGCTGACCGTCGACGGCGCAGCGGAACTCGTTGCGACGGAAAATGACGATCGGGCCGAGTGGATCAACGCACGCGACACGGCGGTTCTGCTGCTGCTCTATGGTGCGGGTCTGCGCATCAGCGAAGCGCTCAGCCTGACGCCGAACTCCGCACCGCTCAACGGCCGCGACGTGATGCACATCACCGGCAAGGGCGGCAAGGATCGCCTCGTCCCGGCACTTCCGATCATTTCGGAAGCGATCGCAAAGTACATGCGGCTGTGTCCGTTTCCGCTTTCCGGCGACGAGCCGCTGTTTCTTGGTGCGCGCGGCGGCCCGCTGTCGCCGCGTCTCATTCAACTCGCGATGGAACGCATGCGCCGCGAGCTTGCTCTTCCGGAAACGGCGACGCCGCATGCGCTCCGGCATTCATTTGCGACGCATCTGCTCTCGGCGGGTGCCGATTTACGGCAAATTCAGGAGCTTTTGGGCCACGCCTCGCTTTCGACCACACAAGTCTATACGGAAGTCGATCGAGACCGCCTGCTGTCCGTCTATGATCAAGCGCATCCGCGGGCGGCTCGCAGCTAACCTGAGCGTTTCCATTTCGAGTGCCACATGACAACGCATGTCCGGATGTTCCTATTCTTTTATTTCGCGCTGCTGATCGCGACCAGCGCAACGGCTCGGGCGGATGATGTGCCCGTCCCCTGCCGCGGCACGGACATGCTGGCCGAGTTGCAGACGCGATCGCCGGACGCCTACAAAGCCGTCATCGAAGAAAGCCGGCAGACGTCGAACACTGAAGCGGTGCTGTGGAAGATCGAGAAGTCCGGAGTCGCTCCGTCGTATCTGCTCGGGACGATGCACCTTTCGGACCCCCGTATTTCGCGATTGTCGGCGCGGCAGCAGGACTTCATCGCGCATTCGAAGTCCGTGGCACTCGAAGTTGCCGACCTTTCGGAAAAGGCCGTCGGCGAGGCGATGGCGAAGGCCGGCCACCTTCTGCTTTACACGGATGGGCGCACGCTCAATGCGCAGCTCTCGAACGATGAATTCAAAGTCGTACAACGTCTCGTCAAAGAGGCGGGGATGCCGGAAGAAGCATCGGGGCTCGTCAAGCCGTGGCTTGTCAGCATGCTGCTTGCGACGTCGGACTGCGAACGCAAGCAGGTCGTGGCGGGCGCGAAGGTGCTCGATTTGCAGGTTGCGGAGGAAGCGAAAAAGCACGGGCTTACCGTCAAGGGTCTCGAGACCATCGAACAGCAGCTCGAATCCTTGGCTTCGATCGCCGACGATCAGCAGGTCGCCATGCTGAAGGTTGGGATCAAGTATGCCGATCGTACCGACGATTTGATGGAATCGATCGTTCAGATGTATTTGCGGCGCGAGATCGGCGCGGCGATGCCGTTCCAGTTGGCGCTTGCGGCCGAATCCGGCGTTCCGGCTTCGGCTTTTGACGACTTCAAGAAGGGGCTTCTATCGGATCGCAACGTCCGAATGCGCGATGCCGCCGAGCCGTTGCTTCAGGACGGCAGCGCCTTCATCGCGGTCGGAGCGCTGCATCTCGTCGGGCCGACGGGACTCGTCGCGCTGCTGCGCGAGCGCGGCTACACAGTCACGGCGGTGGAATAACCGCTGCACGTGGCCGGGCTCAACCCGGCCACGAAGGTCTCAGAAGTGGATCGCGCGTTTGCCGACGGCGAGGGCCGCTTCCTTGACAGACTCGCTCAACGTCGGATGCGCGTGGCATGTGCGCGCGAGGTCTTCCGCCGAGCCGCCGAACTCCATCAGCACGCACGCTTCCGCAATGAGCTCGCCCGCGTTGGCACCGATGATGTGGACGCCCAGCACGCGATCCGTCGCGGCATCGGCAAGGATTTTGACGAAGCCGTCCGTCATGCGGATCGATTTTGCGCGGCCGTTGGCGGTGAACGGAAACTTGCCGACGTTGTAGGCAATTCCAGCCGCTTTCAGTTCCTCTTCGGATTTGCCGACGCTCGCGACTTCTGGCGAGGTATAAATGACGTTCGGGATCACGTCGTAGTTCACGTGCCCCGCCTGACCCGCGATGATTTCGGCGACGGCGACGCCTTCGTCCTCGGCTTTGTGCGCCAACATCGGACCGGCAATGACGTCGCCGATCGCGAAGATGCCGGACGCGCTGGTCTGGAAATGGCCATCGGTCAGGATGCGTTTTTTCGCATCGAGCGCGACGCCCGCTTCAGCGAGACCCAAGCCGTCGGTGTAAGGAACGCGTCCGACCGCAACGAGAACGACGTCGGCTTCGACCGTCTCGGCGGCTCCGCCGGCTGCCGGTTCGATCTGTACGCTAAGCGGCTTGCCCGGAGTTTCGGGGCCGGTGACGCCCGTGACCTTGCTCGCCAGCCGGAACGCGATCCCCTGCTTGTCGAGCAGACGCTGGAATGCGCGCGCGACTTCCTTGTCGATGCCCGGAAGAATGCGATCGAGATATTCGACGACCAGCACGTCCGCGCCGAGGCGCCGCCACACCGAGCCGAGTTCGAGGCCGATGACGCCCGCTCCGATCACCAGCAGCTTGCGCGGCACGGAGGCTAGTTCCAGCGCGCCGGTCGACGACACGACGCGCTTTTCGTCGATCTCGATTCCCGGCAGACGCGTAACATCGGAACCGGTGGCAATGACGATCGACTTGGCTTCGAGCGTTTCAGTCTCGCCGCCGGGCGAGGTGACCGCAACTTGACCGCTTTTCACGATGCGGCCGGTTCCGAAGTACGTTTGAACCTTATTTTTCTTCAGCAGGTAGGCGACGCCTTCGACATTGCCTTTGACGCCTTCGCGCTTGAATGCCTGCATCTTCGGCAGATCGAGGACGGGCGACGCATCGATGCCCATCGCGCCGAACGCGTGCTTGGCTTCGTCGTAGGCGTGCGAGGCATGCAGCAAGGCTTTCGAGGGGATGCAGCCGACGTTCAGGCACGTGCCACCGTGCGTGCCGCGCTTTTCGACGACGGCGACTTTCAGCCCGAGCTGCGCGGCGCGAATGGCGCAAACATAGCCGCCGGGGCCCGTGCCGATCACGATCAAATCATAAGATGCTGTCATTCCTCAGAGCTCCAGGATGAAGCGCTGCGGATCTTCGAGACATTCCTTGATGCGGACAAGGAACGTCACCGCCTCTTTGCCATCGACGATCCGATGATCGTAGGACAGCGCGAGATACATCATCGGGCGCGCAACGATCTGGCCGTTGCGAACGACCGGGCGTTCCTCAATGCGGTGCATGCCGAGAATGCCGGATTGCGGCGCGTTCAGGATCGGCGTCGACATCAGCGAGCCGTAGACGCCGCCGTTCGAGATCGTGAACGTGCCGCCCTGCATATCCTCGATCGACAGCTTGCCGTCGCGGGCGCGCTTGCCGAATTCGGTGATCTTCTGCTCGATCTCGGCGAGGCTGAGGCGATCGGCTTCGCGCACGACCGGCACGACGAGGCCCTTCTCCGTCCCGACCGCGACACCGATGTGATAGTAATTCTTGTAAACGATCTCGTCGTGATCGATCTCGGCGTTGACCGAGGGAACGTCGCGGAGCGCCTGAATGGCGGCCTTCACGAACAGGCCCATGAAGCCGAGCTTCACGCCGTGCCGTTTCTCGAACACATCCTTGTATTGCGCGCGCAGCGCCATGATGGCGCTCATGTCCACGTCGTTGAACGTCGTCAGCATTGCGGCGGCGTTCTGCGCTTCCTTCAGGCGGCGCGCGATGGTCTGGCGAAGCTTCGACATCCGGACGCGTTCTTCGCGCGTCGCATCGTTGGCGGGTGACGGCAGGCGCACGTCGCGCATCACGATCGTCGCCGGTGCTTCTTGAATGGTGACCGCGTTGGGAGAGACCGGCGCGGGCGTTGGTTCGCGCAGAGGCGGCGGAGACGCCGCAGGTTTCGCGGCCGCGGCCGCCACGGCATTGATGACGTCTTCCTTGAGGATTTGCCCGCGGCGGCCGGTGCCTCGCACGTCGGAGGGTTCCAAGCCAGCTTCCGTCAGCGCCTTGAGGGCGGCGGGCGGCGGGCGCGGCGCGTCTGCCGCAGGAGCGCTTTCCGAAGCTTTCGCTGCGACATGCTCGGGCTTCGGCTGCGAAGGAGCCGCGGACGACTTTGCCGCCTGGGGCGCCGTCGTTTGAGAATTGCCTGCCGATGACTTCGCCGCGCCATCTTTCAAGGCTGCGAGCAGCGATCCGACCGCCACCGTCGTACCCGACTTGACGAGAATGTCACCCAGCACGCCGGCAGCGGGCGCGGGAACTTCGACGGTCACTTTGTCGGTTTCGAGCTCGACCAGCGGCTCGTCGACATTCACGGCGTCGCCGGTCTGTTTGAACCACTTGCCAACGGTCGCCTCCGTGACGCTTTCCCCAAGCGCGGGAACGCGAATCTCAATCGACATCTCAGTCCTCACACCTTTGATTGCGATCGGCGACTCCGCTTAGCGGAGCCGGCCGCCGATCGCGGTTGCTCGTCTTGCTCCGGTGCGCATCGGCAGCGAGCCCGGAGTTTCGTTGATTGCGATCGGCGACTTCGCTTCGCGGAGCCGGCCGCCGATCGTGGTTGTTCGTCTTCGCTCCGGACCAATCGGCGCCGAACGCGGCTATTGCTATGTTCCGAGCGCGTCGGCGACGAGCGCGGTCTGTTCCTTGATATGCTGAGACAGGAGGCCGGTCGCGGTCGACGCGGACGCCGCCCGCCCGGCATAGCGTGGGCGACGGTGAATATACCCCAAATGGGTCAAGACCCATTCGATATTCGCATCCATGAAGTACCAAGCGCCCATATTTTTGGGCTCTTCCTGGCACCACACGATTTCCGCGAATTTGAACCGGCCGAGTTCCTGAATCAGCGCGCGCGCCGGGAACGGATAGAGCTGCTCGACGCGGAGCAGGTAAACATCGTCACGCCCCTGGGCATCGCGTGCCTCCAGCAGGTCGTAATAGACCTTGCCGGAACAGACGACGACGCGCTTGATCTCATCATCGGGGCGAAGCTTGAGAGATGACACGCCACGCTCGGCGTCGTCCCAAAGCAAGCGGTGGAAGCTCGTTCCCGGCCCGAACTCCTCGATCTTCGACGTGACGCGCTTGTGCCGTAGCAGCGACTTCGGCGTCATCAAGATCAGTGGCTTGCGGAAGTTGCGGTGCAGCTGACGGCGGAGAATGTGGAAGTAGTTCGCGGGCGTCGTGCAGTTGGCGACCTGCCAGTTGTCTTCGGCGCATAGCTGGAGATAGCGTTCAAGACGCGCGGAGGAATGTTCCGGCCCCTGGCCTTCGTAGCCATGCGGCAGAAGACAGACGAGACCGGACATGCGCAGCCATTTGCGCTCGGCGGAGGAGACGAACTGATCGAACACGACCTGCGCGCCGTTGGCGAAGTCGCCGAATTGCGCTTCCCAAAGCGTCAGCGCGTTTGGCTCGGCGAGCGAATAGCCATATTCGAAGCCAAGTACAGCTTCCTCCGAGAGCATCGAATTGACGATCTCGAAGTTGGCCTGATTTGGCGCCAAGTGCTTGAGCGGCGCGAAGCGGCGATCCGTTTCCTGGTCGATGAAAACAGCGTGGCGCTGCGAGAACGTTCCGCGTTCGCAATCCTGGCCGGATAGCCGGACGCGGAAGCGCTCCATCAACAGCGACGCGAACGCGAGATGCTCACCCATCGCCCAATCGATGCCGACGCCCGCCTCCGTCATTTCGCGGCGGCGTTCGAGAAGCTTGGCGATCGTCTTATGAATGTGGAAGTCGTTGGGAATGGACGTCAGACGGCGGCCGAGATCCTTCAGCGTCTCGATCGGGATCCCGGTGTTGCCGCGCCAATCATCGCTGTCGGAGCGCGTGATGCCCGACCAGCGCCCGTCGAGCCAGTCCGCCTTGTTCGGCTTATAGCCATCGGAAACCGCAAATTCGTTATCGAGATTGGAGCGCACCGAGGCTTTGATCTCGTCGAATTCGGC